>Ga0315284_10017259_pt1 | contig 10236 bp, 12 predicted proteins | sample YL17G09_16_MG_FD_203696 | JGI IMG/M metagenome (GOLD analysis project Ga0315284, IMG submission 203696) | Sediment microbial communities from Yellowstone Lake, YNP, Wyoming, USA - YL17G09_16 | ecosystem: Environmental > Aquatic > Freshwater > Lake > Sediment | place: USA: Wyoming | collected...
AGATGTTATTTAACCTACTACCTTGATTAAACAACAATATATTGGTTATAATTTTTAAATACACCATTCGGGTTCCTCAATAAGAGTAAGTATTTAAGTTTATTTTATGATTAGAGATAACCACTCATCTAATCATATTATATAATAATATTTTCTTTAAGCTATTTAATTTTTTTATAATTCGGCATTTAAAATACGCGTTGCTCTAAAATGCCGATTTCCAAAATCACATAAAGAAATGTCAATATATAATATTAGCAATGAATAGTAAGAGGTCTATAACGATTTGTTCATTAAAGGTATGATTTATTACGACGTCAATCGGTTAAGCTAAAATGCAAAATAATTCTTTTTTACCCCATAAAACTTCATATTCGTTTCAAGACGGATACTAACCAAATTTTTACATTTTTGTTTATTTTTATCGTTGTTAAGTCGGCGTTTTAAATGTGTGAAGGTGTAAAAAAAGATAGTGCAAATAGTATTATAATAAGTATTGAAATTACAACTGATAATAAAACATAAACTACTTTTTTATAAAATATATTTTTATCCATTGATAATTGTAACATTCTGTTACGTCCATCTAAAATTTTCATTTTATCTTGAATAATTGCTTTATTTTTCTCTAATATAACTTTTTTTTCCTTTAATTCATTAAACACTTTTTCTGGATCTATTTTTGTTTTATCAATATTTTCTTGTAAATTAATAACATTTGATTTTAAATTATCAATATTATCAGCCATAAATTGAATTCCTCTATCAACTGTTAAAAAATTTTCATATAAATCTTTACCATTATTTCTCATATTAAAATAAAATGAGAAAATATAATTATACTAAATAACAAGTTATAAGTTCATTTTTTAAACAAGTTATAAATTCATTTTTTAAACAAGTTATAAATTCATTTTTTAGTAAAAAATGTATAAAAAAATATCATCCCCACTATTAATGCAATTATGACCGATAATAAACTATAAATAACCTTCTTTTTATATATATTCTGTTCAATTGATAGCTGAAGCATTTTATTCCTTGTATCAAGTAATTTTATTTTATCATCAATTTCCTGACTCTGACCATAAACTTGTTTTTGTTTTTCTGATATTTGTTGTGCTTTTTTATCAATTTCTGCTTTTTTAGTCATAATGTCAGCATCTGTATTTATTAAATAATTGTCAATATCTCTAATTTCTCTTTCTACTGAATCTGCCATAAAATGATATAGAAAAAAAAATAATATTATTATTTATAAAATCCAGCATACAAAATTAAAATTAATAAAACTAACCCAATTCCTAAACCGACTCGTCCACTTTTATTATTACAAGAACTACAAAAACCTTCCACTAAATATGGGTTACTCCCTCCTCCTTCCATTAATCCAGCTCCATAATTAAATATAGGCTGTCTATTTAAATACTTATGTTCATGTGGATATGAGCCATAATTTTTATTTTCCAGTAGTTTTTGTGAAGGATAAGGATAAAATGGGTCTTGATTGCGAACAACTATTTTTGCATTACTTCCTAAATAATCCACAGTTTTTCCACGCTGTTTCACGCTTGGTGTTGCTACTATTTCCACAAAATCCTTTGCTTTTTTAATAGGATAATGATTACTAAATTGATTCCCTCTTACCCAATTGGCATTCCCTAAAATTTCTTTATAATATGGTTCTGGAGATTTATCATAGGTTTGTTTTACTGGATTATATAATTGGTTCCTTGGAGCTGGTTGCAGCAAAACATCTTCTACTTCAGTTTTCCAATAATTTCCAGATGCTGGAGTGCTCTTATAAGTTGAAAAACTGAGAGGTGTATGCTGTTGATTAACAGTATTATAAGCAAGAGTGGATAAGTCTTTCGATTGATTCAAATTTAATTTTAAATATGTTTTATCATCCATAATATTCATAATTTTTTTTTTATTTCAAAATACGGTAATAATAACTCTCTCCAGTCATTGGACTCTGACGAATTATTTTACAAACATCGCCAGCTTTCATACCATAATATTTTGCAACAGGGTCTGTTGTTAGCAATTTTGGCAGCTGAGCTCGGGTTGTTTGATACTGTTTCAATATCAAATCAACTTCTTCTTGTGTAAGAAGTATATGTTTTGGGACTATTTCATGATGCGTAATATTAAACATAAGATTTTTCATTGAAAAAATTTCGTATAATTTATATTCATCATTAAGTAATTCTTTGGCAATTTGCGGAGTTTGTTTATCTTGTACAATAATTACAGTTACTTCATTTGTTGGATATTTCTCATCCATTGTCGCTTTTAAGGCGACTAAATCTTTCTTACTAAAAGATTTTGCATCCAATATAAAAGCGACATACGCCATTTTAATTGGATTTTGTCTAAAAGTTGCAATTAATTGGATCGCATTTTCTTCTAAACGATTTGTAAAATCCTCGTAATTCATATTTTTATCTTCTTCATTTACTTCATAACCACGGTCTTCTAACATCTCAATTGATGTTTTGCGAACGCGAAAATAAATTTTTGTTCGAAGTAATTGCTCCATTTTCTCTAATATATACTAGATTTAGTTTTAAATAAAAATAAATCATTTTTTGTCATTTATTCTATATAAATAATTATAGCATGTCCAATATTTTCCAGGTGTTTGAATAAAGAAGGGGAAAGTATTCGTATCTTTTATCATGAATTCATTATTGTGAGATTCTTTCTTTTCATAAAAACAACGCTCTAAATTATTTTTATTGCCCCATTTGTGTGCATTTGAAAATAATACTTGGTCATAATCTAATATTATTTTATCCAAATTATCTTCTAACCAAAAATTTGTTATTTTTGTTTGGTCATCATCTGTTAAATTAATATTAAAGTTCAAATATATTTCTTTAAATGCTTTTACATATCCAATCACCATTCCACTATTCAAATAATAATTCCCATCTACTTGCTTCATATTTTTGTGTTCTAATGCAATATTCTTTATTTTTTCTTTAGATATATCACTAATACCTGGAGTACAACAACCTATTTCAGAAGAAAAAACTAATTTTAAGTTTTTATCTAAATCTCCGCCTCTTTTTTTATATAATTCTTCAAATACTTTTTTGATTTCATTACTATTACGATTTACATAAATATCTCTAGAATCTATAATTATTAATATATCATTATCATTTAAATTTGTATTTCTTATAAAATTTTGATATGCTTGAATTTTTGTTCCAAATCCCTTCCATTCATCGCCTTCGCCTAAAAATTTATAATCATAACCATAATATTTCAATTTATCCTCTAAATTTTTTTTATGGTCATTATTTAATTAATTTTCATATGAAAGGACAAATACTTTATTTGATTCAAAATTTTCACTAATTTTCAATTTAAAAAATAAGAAAAAAAATGATATGATTACTAAACATAAAACTTGAAATATTTTCATTATAATATTATAGAATTAAAATTAAGTTCTCGAATAGTGTCTTCCAATGAATTCACGCGATGTGCAATAACATCTTTATGATTCCATCTTCTTCATATTTGTCTCCGAAATCAAATGGTTTAATTACTTCCATAGATTTTTATGTGTATTCTTTTGGATATATTCCTACACTAACCGTCCCACCTTCTGCAATAATTTAATTATAAAATCTTGTAATTGCGGTTCAAAATAAGAATATGATGAAATGATAAAAGATAGTCTTAAATATGATAGTAATTTAATAACTTTATTGGAAAAATTGGGCAAATAACATGTGAAAATTTTTATTCATATGATATAAAATATACAAAATGAATTATTGATTCTTACCAAAGAATTATGGAAAATATTTACACCCTTGAATAATATGGCTAGATTTGATTTTCTATACATATGATACTTCATATTAAATATTTTGAAATCAAATTTACCATAAATTTTTATGACTCTGTAATGAAACAGGATGACCTAAACCTAAAATTACATCATAACTATTATTTTTGGTATGTTCATCTAATATTTTATTTAAATTTTCTAGTGAAACATTCATAATATTTTTTATTTTTATTTTATCTTGTATGCTACGCAAAGTATTAATATTTAATTCTGTTGGAAATCTCATTTCTGAAATAATTAAATACTCAATATTAAATAAATTATCACAATCATTTAAAATATTTAATAATCTTTCATTATTACTAGGTGGATGCCAAATTGCCAATACCCTCTTTTTACTAAAAATTTCCAATGTTGCATTTATTTCTGTAGAATGTAAATAAGCATGGTCATAATAAAAATTTATACCATTCAATTTACCCTGATAATCTAATCTATATTTTACTCCCTTAAAATTTATAAATTTTTCTCTTATTATTTCTTCAGCTATATTTAAATTAATAGCTTGTAAATATACACCACATGCATTCGATATATTATGTTTTCCAACTAAATTTATTATAATATTTTTATATTCGTGTTTTCCGCAAATATCAAATATACAGTATGTATCTAATTGTCTATAATTTTTAATAACATAATCATTATATTCTTCAAATCCATATGATTTTCCAAAATTAAATTTTAATAATAAATCTTTATTCATTATATCTCCACAATAAACTAACTTCTCTTTTACTTTATTTCCAAGTTTATTAAATACTTCTTGTAATTTTTCGGTTGAACCATAATTTTCAATATGATCATTATTTATATTTGTCATTATCAAATATTCCATATCAAATATTTCACAATTTTTATTTGACTCATCTAATTCAAAAACAAAATAAGGACTATCAGTATATCTTGCATTTGTATTATAATTTTTTGGTATTCCTCCAATTAAAAAAGATGGATTAAAATTATCCAAAACATAGGTAAATAAACTTGATGTTGTCGTTTTGCCATGACATCCAGTAACTCCAATTGATATATTATTTTTTAATAACAAATTTATCGCTTCAATTCTTGATAATTGAAGATTATTATATTTTAAACATTCTATTCTTTCGGGATTAGTATCATTTATTAAATCATTATATATTACAATTTGATTTGGCTTAATATTGGATAATTTATGTCCAATAGATAAATCATATCCAATCGTATATTCAGACTCACTTAAATCACTACCAGTAATAATATATCCTTTATCTAAAAAGATTCTCCCTAATCCACTCATTCCTACTCCACCAATACCAATAATATGTATCATTTTATTGAGAAAAGGGTAATTATCAAATCCAATTAATTCACACTCCAATTTTGGGCAAAAATCAAATCCCAATTTTAAAATAAATTCTTTTTGAATATTTTTAATAATTGTAATTAGATTCTCACAAGTCGAATTTTCATTTGTAATAATCATATTACAATGTTTATCATATATTTTAACAAATTCACAATTATATTTTTTTTTTAAATCCCATTTATCAATGTAATACCCAACAGACCTTATATTTGAGTTTTCATAAAAATTAAAATTATGAAATACACAACCACATGTGTACAATTCTGGATATTTATTGATTCTATATTTACGAATCTCTTGCTCTTTCTTATAAATAATATTTTTATCATTATTATTTACATATAAATTGCAAGATACAATAATATAATTCTCATTTTTTATATTTGAACCATAATAATTAAAATTTAATTCTTCTTTATTTATAGTTTTTAATTCCTTATTTTTAATATCATATACAGTTACATCTTTTATAAAGTCAGAAAATAGAAATTTATTATAATGTATATTCATAAATATTGCACCTCCCACATTGCTTGGAATATATGTAAAATTATGTAATCCATCCAAACAATATTCAATTGATTTATCAATTAATTTTTGTAAATTTACACCCGCTTCCACATATATTTCATTATTATTTATTTTTAATTTATTTAAATCTAATAAAATAATAACTCCTTTTATATAATTATTTAATAACAAATTGGCACCGGACCCAATAATTTTATAGTTTTTTAAAAATGGAATAATTTTAAAAAGATTATCAATAGTATCAATTTTTAAAAAATATTGAGCAATTGAATTTAAACGATATGTATTATAATATTTTAAATTAAAATTTGGTTCAATTTGTGCATCAATAATATTTATACCTATATTTTGTAATTTGGATATAATATTTTCATATCCTCTGTGTATAAATTTTGTATTTTTTATTAAACATTGATTATTTAATTTAATTGCCAGTAATAATAAACTAACTCCTCCTCTTATATCTGTGCAATTATATTCTTCAATATAAATATTTTCTTTTAGTGGATTTATATATAAATAATGTTTTTCTTGTGAAATATCCAATAACTTTTTTTCCAATAAATCTTTTAAAAAAATAAATCTATTTTCAAACATCCAATCATTTATTGTTATTCTATGATTTCCAAACAAAGATAAAATTACGAATAATGGGATGCAATCTGGATTTAATCCAGGATAGACCATATCTTGAATTTTTAATTCTTCAATTGTTTTTAATTTATCACATTTTACAAATAATTTACCACAAATATAATTATTATTGATTTGGATACTATCTTTTTCAAATTCATATTCTACGCCAAATTTTTTAAAAAGCATCAACTCATATCTAATAAAATCTATATATGCTCCACTTAGTGTTATTTTTGAATTTGTTAATGCTGCTAATGTAATAAATGTGCATATTTCTATTTTATCTGGCATTATTGAATATTCAATTCTATTATTTACATTTGCTCTTGGACTCATTTTTATATTATTCGTTCCAATTCCTTCTATATTTACTAATTTTTGCATAAACCAACATAAATCCATTACACATGGGTCGTTTGATGCAAAATAAATAGAATAATCATTATATAATGTTCCTAACATAATTGCATTTTCAGTAGAACATACTGAAAATTCATGTAAATATACAGTCTGATTCCTATTTTGAATATTCCTTTGTATTATTATAATATCATCAACATATTCTATATCGTAATTCAATTGTTTTAATAAATCAATATGAGTTGTTATTCCTCTGAATCCAATATTACAGCCACCTGGATTTTTTATTTTAATTTTATCAAATCTAGTTAATAATGCTCCAATAAATAATATTGAAGCTCGAATAGTAACAAATATATCTAAATCAATATTATCTAAATTTAAATTTGAATTCTTTATTTTTAATGTATTACTATCTAAATATTCAATATTTGAGCCAATTGATATCATTATTTTAATTATATTTTTGATATCGCTTATATCAGGAACATTTCGAATAATAAATTCATTTTCAAAAATTAATGTTGAAATAATAATAGGACATGCCGAATTTTTATATCCACTTATATTTACATTACCCTCAATCTTTTCATAATTAGAAAATAAAAATGACATTATAATTAAAAAAAATATTTTTAATTAATTTTTTAAATTTATAGCGTTTTTATTAAATCTAAAATAAAATTTTTATCATTAAATATAATATTCTCGCCATTAATTGACATAAATTGTTCATTACCTTTTCCCATTACTAAGATTATATCATCCATATCTATCTACTATAATTTGTTTATTATCATTTATCTACATATTCATATATTTAATTGCATATATCCAATGGTTCTTCAAATCTAGGATTATCTGATGTAACACTTGATTCTTTACCCATTATTTTCCTTTTTGTAGAATCTCTATTTCCTCCTGCTCCAAATACAACAACTATTTTTTTGTCAGTTATTTCTCTAAAACATTTAATCATTGTGCTTATACCATTTGGTGTATGTGCAAAATCAACATAAATATTATTCATAATTTTTTCTAATCTACCTGGAGGAGGATTTATAAATTTGGAATGCAATTGTAATAATTTTATATCATATTTATCTAATATTAGATAGGCTAAGCATGCCGTAAAATTATAAATATTGTGAATACCTAAAAGCTGTATTTCAAATCTATATGTTTGATCATTATGAGCCATTTAATGTAAGATTTATATTTGATATTTGAAAATCACATTCTTGTTGTCAATATGTATAATGTTTTTTATCATCTTTATTTGTATTTTTTAGAAAAGAAATTTTTGTGTTTATATAATTCTCAAAAGTTTTATGATAATCAAGATGGTCTTGTATAATATTTGTAAAAATTGCACAATCAAAATCAATAAAACTTGCCCTTTTTTGGTCTATTCCATGTGATGAAACTTCCATAGAACAATAAGTACAACCATTTTTTTCATTTGTGCTAAATTTTTAAATATTACAATTGGGTCAGTGGTCAGTATTCATTATATTTATAATATTTTTCAAAAATTATTTTTACTTAATGATAAATAAATTAAATGAATTAATATATTTTCTAGATTATAATAATTTTCAACTATAAAAATAACACTTTCAATTGGTATAAAATCAAATAACTTAACTTTATTTATTATATTTATTTGGTCTTGGAACTTATCAAAAAATATTATTTTATATAAATACTTTTTAAAATAAGTATTATCTTCAAAATTTACTAAAAATTTATTTAATATATTATCATCTTCTTTTGATATAGGAACTATTTTTGTAATTTTTTTGTTGTCTATATTTTTCAACATAATTTTAAAAATAATTCTATAAAAATTTAATTCCAAATCATTTTTATATTTAATATATTCTTTTTCTTCTTCTTTCATTATATATTTATTATGTAAAACTTTACCATAATCTATGGCTTGTAATAAATATCCATATGTTGGTATATCTTTTCCGAATATAGATATAGTAGTATTCTTTTTTACATAAACAATACCTATATTTCTTGGATGAAGATCACAATGATAATATCCTTCTTTATTCATTAAATAAGAAATATATATGACTTGAATAAATAAATCTAAAATAATTTTTTTATCATCTATTTTATAAAGTATATTTTCTAAAATTTCATCAACAATTGAGAATAGTTTAATAGAACAAAAAGGAGACTTATATAAATTATTAAAAAAATTATAAGTTTTAATATTTTCATGTTTCAAATCTTTAAATTTTTTATCATTATCAAATTTATGAACATAATTACATTTTTTATTTTCATATCTATAAATTTGCATAAATTGCTCTGGATATTTCCAACATAAATTATTTGAAAAATCTATTTCTCTCCAAACCATTGATTCACTTGTTTCTTTCATATCTTTTTTAAATATTTGTTCAACTTTCATTGCATATTTTTTTCTTGAATATATATCTTCAACTAAATAAACAGTTCCTTGCCATCCTTTACCAAATTCTTTGATTATTTTAATATTATCTAAATAGTTTTCTTGGTTATTTTTTTTAGAATTATTAATAATATATGTTAATTTATAATAAAATAAAAAAAATATCAATATTATAAATATACAAAATAGTTTAAATAAATTCATGATTTAATATTATATAATAAATTTAATTCTCGCATTGTGTCTTCCAAATTATTAACCCGATGTGGAATAATATCTTTATGATTGAGTAAATGATAGTCATTTCCGTCTTCTTCATATTTGTCGCCGAAATAATGGATTTCTTCGTATCCGAATGGTTTAATTACTTCTATTACCTGGACTTTATACACATAAAAATCAAAGATTTTTATGTGTATTCTTTTGGATAAATTCCAATACCAACCGTTCAGATACATTCTGTAAAATAATGCGTAACTTTTAGGGTTCCCAATTGAGAGCTCGCTTTTTCAAATGTTCCACCTCCTACAATTCCAATATCATAACCAGCCTCTATTTTTTCTGAAGAAACATGTTGGCTTGATTCTGCTATTGTCCCATCAATATCGAATAGAATTAAAATACTATGTCTTTTATTCTCTTTATTTGAATTACTCATAAATTTTTATAAAATGAACTTAAAATGATAATCATATATAAGCAATAATGCATATAGCTTATAAAAATCCAGGTGTTCCTTTTGGAGACATAACCAAACAAGTTGCCAATGATTCCCAAAATAAAGTATCTTATATTGGTAGATTGGACCCATTGGCGTCCGGAATTATTATTTATTTGGAAGGCGATGAGCTAAAAGACCGTGACAAATATATGAATATGGACAAAACCTATAAATTTAATCTAGTCATAGGGATGACTACAGACACTGGAGATTGTTTGGGTATGATCCAAAATATTCAGTCAGTGAATACAATTAATATTTCCATACTTATAGAAATATTTAGAGAATTTATAGGAGAATACGAACAAAGATATCCAATTTATAGTGCATAT
>Ga0315284_10017262_pt1 | contig 10235 bp, 8 predicted proteins | sample YL17G09_16_MG_FD_203696 | JGI IMG/M metagenome (GOLD analysis project Ga0315284, IMG submission 203696) | Sediment microbial communities from Yellowstone Lake, YNP, Wyoming, USA - YL17G09_16 | ecosystem: Environmental > Aquatic > Freshwater > Lake > Sediment | place: USA: Wyoming | collected...
GTGAATGAGATTCGTAGCAGGTACGCGGGAGCGCCATACACGCAGCCTTTGTGCACAACCGTGCGCTTGCGGCGGGGGCACACAACATCCTCAAGTGCCTCGATGACCAGAACGTCCGGGACAACCGGGCCACCACTGGTCCACCCGAGAGACGCGCAGAACTCAGCGATGCTGCGGTCCCTGGTCTTGACGTGGATCCCCTCGTCAACGACTTCCGCAATGGATCGCTGATCAGCAACCACAGACACGCGCTCGTACTTCGGGAGGTCGAATCCGACCGGGAGGTTCCGAAAGAACGGCGCGCACCACAGGTCCGGGTCGATGCGAGGGACCTCGGGATCGAACGCCGTGTCGTGCGAACAGAACATCAGCGCATTGGTGACAGTCTTCGACGCGCGGACGTCAACAACCCGGTAGATCATGCACGGAATGTACCGTTTCTGGAAGGTGTGGATACTGCTCAGCAGCATGCGGCGCACATCCACGCTGCGGCGGAAGAAGGCGCCGAAGTCCTCAAGTGCCATAGCAACGAACCTGGCGGCAGGCACCATGATCCCGCCGCCAACGTGAGCAAATGCGTGCTCAACGAATTTCTCTGCGCTGATGTCGTGTTCGATGAGGTACGGTTCGACATCGTTGAGCACGCGGAAGACTGCGGAGCGATGTGCGCGGGAACCCTCGTGGGTGAGAAACCTCAGCAGGCGAGCGGGGTCGGAGGGCGCGTGGCCAAGGGTTTCGGCGTGACGCAGCCAGAAGTCCAGGACCGCCGCGCGTGGGAGCTGTTCGAGCATGGCAGCGTAGACGATGCGCAGAATGTCGATGGGAATACGGGGGTCACTCTGCGAGCGCATCGCCCCCCCCCGATTCTCTTTATGTCAACGTCATGAGTGGCGGTGTCCATGCGGGTTCCTCGGTGGTTCGAAACTGTTCATCGTGCTGCAGAGACGCATTGTCACCGTTCGGGTCTTCGATGCTCGTCTCGATACACCTCAGCCGGTCGCCGAGTGGCCCGTCGACTGAGACGGGCTGTATCGAGGCACCCGGCTGAGGCACTCAACGAGCGTCACGGAGGTGGTCGTCTCCGGGCCAATCGGGTGGAAACCCCACCCCGACCCTCCCCGCATTCAGTTTCATAGGCGGGGAGGGAGAAATCCGTCCTCGCGCGCGTTGACCCCGGGGAAGGAATCCCCGGGCTACGGTGACGCTGGCCCTTCAGGCCAGTTCGAGCGGCAGAGGAATCCTTGTTCCATCGCCACGGACTATGGAGGGACCACCGAATCCGACTCGCGCCGCCAATAAACCGTCTGTGTCCCTGCCAAGACGAGACGTAGCGCGCTACGTCTCTACGGGTGTGATCGGCGGTTTCTGCGATTCCCGGTGCACCCGGCTGCTGCGACCGATGGCCCCGTGTCTTGCGGAGCTGCCGGCCGCTGACCGCTCTTCGCCTTTCACTCCGAAATCCGCATTCCCCACTCCGCACCCCTCGACTCCGCTCGGGGCGGCGCTTCTCAGAACACCCCCCGCAGAATCCCCACAACAAAGAGCGCCAGAAGCACCCCGCCCACTACCGCCATCCAGGTCATGGAGGATTTCCACGGTTTGCGGCGGCTCTTCACGCTCTTCTGGCCGAACTCCTTGCCCAGGGCCTCGTCGTAGTCAAACTCATCGTCAATGCCCGGGAGTTCCACGCCGTCAAGATGCGTCTGGTTTGACCAGCCGGTCTGCTCGTCGGAGCCGCAGTTGGGGCATGCGCGGGCCTTCTCAGGCACTTCTCCGCCGCACACCGGGCAGATGAATCGGGAGGACGCGTTGGCTGGACGGTTGCGCATTGTGGAAAAATACACTGGTGGTCGACGAAATCGGGGCGGTCTTGTCGCCCTCACAGAGAAACCCGAGTTGTGCGGTGCGACCACGCCGAGATACTCGACGCGCAATCCCGCACGTCAAACGAACTTGAGTTCGAGCTGCTTGCCGAAGATCTTGGCGAGTTTGAGCAGCGTATTCAGAGTGATCGACGTGTTGTTGGGGTCAAGCACTCTGTCGAGCTGGGCTCTGCTGGTTCCGAGCTGCTGGGCCAGCGACACTTTGGTCAGCTTTCTGGCCTGCATTTCCCGCTCTATCTGAAACGCCACGATGCGTTTGCGTGCGGCCTCATTCACCTCGTCAAGGATCCCGTCCTCGCGAAGGAAATCGTCAAAATCCGACCCCTCGTAGGCTGGCTTGCCCGAGGAACGCATCGCTTTCTTCTTTTTGGTATTCATGGCAGCCCCTTTGAGATGTCACTCACTAACAGTGCACCCTGTTGCGTCGTTTCTTCGCCAGATCAAGAGCATCGAGTGGTGTCTTTGCGGATTTCTTGACGATGCCGTGTACCAGGTACATCTTCCCGTCTCGTACTGTGAAGAACGTCCTGGCGATGCCGTCATCGGTGCTGGTACGTACCTCCCACAGATTGCGGTCCATCTTGCGGACGAGCGGCATGCCGACGGGCCAAGTCTCCTGCACAGCTCGGATGTCCCCACCGATCGTCTTTCTCTTCTCCTTGCTGAGGGACTTGAGCCAGTCCCTGACCGGTTCGTTACCCTCTTCGGTACTGTAGAACTTGATGCTGAGGACAGTCATTGACGTCCCTCACCGCGTGGGTCCGGCCTCTCTGTACCAAATAAGATACACCATATCAGTAGATTTGTCAAGAGACTCGTGGTGGCGGGCCCCGTCACCAACAGCAGAGATCGCCCCAACTTCGCGCTGAGAAGCTGCGGCCCAAAGGCTATTTTCCGGATATGCCGATACCAAGAGTCAAAGAAGCGCACTATGCAGGCGGTTTTACCGTTCATATCGAGTTCTCCGATGGAGAGAAGGGAGACGTCTTCCTGGGTGATGAGTTGCAGGGGGAAGTCTTTGAGCCGCTCAAGAGCGAGTCGTTCTTCTCCCGCGTCAGTGTGCATCCGGAGTTCCATACGCTCTGCTGGCCCAACGGCGCCGACTTTGCTCCCGAGTTCCTGTACGAGAAGATCCAGGTGTCGGCATAGTTTCGCACCTTGTCGTTCGCGAATCGCGGTCACGAACAACGCCAGGTGCACCCCACCTGGACGGTCACCGCGTACACTCTTCCAACATCGCCAACCACGTACACGCCCCTTGCCGGTTTCATGCGTCGCTCCACTGCGCGGAATCGGAGATCCCCTGAGGCAGTTGGGGAACCCCGACTGTGGGGATCGTCGGACTCCCCCCGCCGACGTATTTTCCACGCATGGACGCATCGGCACTCATCGGCCTGGCCTCGGCGGTGGTTGGCACTCCCCTGCTTGTTGGTGCGGGGGCACTCGGGATCTTCGGTCGCGCCAAAGCGTCGGCGACGAGGACCACACGCGCACTGGTCTTTCACTCGGTGAGCCCCGGGTCGATGTTCGGGTACTCGCACTTTTCGCCGGAGAAGTTTCGCCAGGTCCTCGACGTCCTGAAGCGCGAGGGACCCTCCCCCATCACCATGGACGAGGCGCTCTCGCGGACTTCATCGACCGCATCCGTCTGCCTGACATTCGACGATGGCTTCGACGATTTCTACGCCAACGCGCTTCCCATTCTGTCGGAGGTGGGCGCGCGAGTGACAGTGTTTCCGGTGGCGGGATTTCTGGACATGCGTTCCACCTGGGATGCTCTGGCCCCGCGCATGCACCTGAGCGGGGAGCACCTGCGCGAGATCTCGGCACTCGGCCACCAGATCGGCAGCCACTCGCTGACTCACGCGGACCTCACGCGGCTCGGACCGACCGACCTCACCCGCGAACTGAGTGAGTCCCGCAAACTCATCGAGGACCTCACCGGCAAGCCAGTCACCGCACTCTCCTTCCCGTTCGGCAGGTGGAACGCGCGGGCCTGGGAGACAGCGCGGTCACTCGGCTACACCACGGCAACGGTCTACGCAGGCCACGGTCGTGCGGTCGGTGTCGCGGGCCTCGTGCCCACGGTCGGGGTCTACGCGTTCGACACTCCCGACGACGTTCTCGGCAAGCTGCGCCCGACCGGCACCTTGACAAACGCACGCGCCCGCGCCAGAGTCATGCCGCACTTCGCCAAGGGCACGTGGCTGTGGCGGTTCCGGCGGGAATATCGCGTGTGAGACGTCCGGGGCTCGCGGTAGTGCACGAGATGGCTGCGGGCAGTGTGCGACGTCGAGCCTCCACGGATCCCAGGCCCCTTGTTGACACCGTGCTGCACGAGTACCTCGTGGGCGCCCCCACTCGGTGCTCGCACTGCACGGCTGCATGAGGGGGTCACCCGGCGCAGTGCCATCCAGACGAATTCCGACCCGTGCCCCCAACCCAAGCCACGTCGCCGGTGGATTTAAGACACCGTCCTGTTATATTTTGGGTGGACCGCGAGAAGTCGCGCCCCAAGTCACCAGAGAAAGGGAATGCATGTCACACCCGTCGTTCACTCTCAAAGAACTCACAGCCATTGCCAAAAAGTACTCCAAGGTCGAAATGCGCACATCGCGCACGGGCGCAGTTGTGTTCACCGAGTACGGCGCACGCGTTCTGGGGCTCTTCCCCGACAAGAAAGCCACCAACGTCCTGTGGAACCCCCAGGCACTCGACGACAACATGAAGAGTGGCAGTTGGCTCATTGGCGGGGAGCGGCTGTGGATCTCCCCCGAGCGCAACTACTACTACGAGAACCCCCGCGATTTTGAAGGGCACCACGTTCCGCCGGCCATGGACCCGGGCGAGTACGCGATGAGCGGAGATTTGGTGTTCGAGAACATGTCGTTCCCGCTGCTCAACCTCATGAGCAACGAGGTGTACGAAGGGTGCTACGAGAAGCGCGAATTCTCCTCCATCGCCGACCCGTACGCCACTGGCCTTGACTACGCAGGAGTCAAGATCACCGACACCATCACGGTGAATGCGGCAGATGTTGAGATGTGCGCATGGTCGCTGGCCATGGTGTACGTGTGCGGCACAAGCAAGCCGGGAACTGCGCTCTTCCCCATCCGCAAGGGCGGCAAGCCCATGAGCTACTTCGGCACGATTCCTGCCTCGCGCACAGCAGTTGCGCCGGGATACGCGCGGTTCAAGCTCGATGCCGACGAGATTTACAAACTGGCCATCAAGCCCGAAGACATTGACCACGCCAATCCCTGCAAGGCAGTGTACCTGTCGCAATACCCCGACGGAAAGCAGTGGTTCTGCGTTGTCAAACGGTCACTCGACATGGCTCACACGCAGGCCGAGTGCGTGGATCCTGCCAAGGGCAACCCCGAAGGGCCGCGCGGTGCAATTCAGTCGTACAATGCCGGGCCCAGTCCGACTCCGGGCATGACGTTTGGGGAGATTGAAGTGCAGTTGCAGAAGGGCACGCATCAGCTTCGCCGCACCAGTTGCACGGCAACGCATGAGTTGCTGTCGTATGCCGGCAGCAAGAAGGACATGCTCGCGCTTGCCAAGAGGCTGTTGGGGATTTCGTCGAGCCCCGCGTTGTATTGAGGCGACTGACCGAGGGTCCCTCAACTGCGCCATGGGGTACAAGCGGGAAGGGCCACGGAAACGGCGGATCTGACCGCGGATTTGCGCGGATCGGAGAGGGACGTGTCGGAGGTAGCTTGCGGGTTACCCCGACTCTCCGACTCCCACACCACAACCAGCCACGAAATGCGGAAGTTCATCCCTCCTCAATCCGCTTTATCCGTGGCCCTTCCTCGCTCTTAGATCGAGTCCTGCGACCTCACAGTCATCACCATCACGCAAACAAGCGATCGATGCCCTCATGGAACGGTGGGCGCACCACGCCGACCTCGGTGATGATGCCATCGATCAGCCGATGCGGCGTGACATCGAAGGCGGGATTGTAGACGTCGATCCCCTCGGGTGCTGTGCGCTTGCCAAAGCCGCATGTGACCTCTTCGGCCTCACGCTCCTCAATGGGAATTTTGTCTCCAGACGGGCAGTTGGGATCGAACGTTGAGATGGGCGCTGCCACGTAGAACGGCACACCGTGCGCCTTTGCGTTGATTGCCAGGCTGTAGGTGCCGATCTTGTTGGCGGTGTCGCCGTTGCGAGCGATGCGGTCTGCTCCCACTATCACGGCTCCCACTTTCTTCTGCGACATCACCACTGCAGCCATGTTGTCGCACAGCAGTGTTACCGGGATTCCAGCCTTGTGAAGCTCGAAGGCGGTGATGCGTGCGCCCTGCAAGAGCGGCCGCGTCTCGTCGGCGTACACGCGGAGCAGGTGCCCCTTCTCCGCCGCGATATACACGGGGGCCAGCGCTGTGCCGTACTCCGAGGTGGCCAGGCCGCCGGCATTGCAGTGCGTGAGGATGGCACTGAGATCCTTGACAAGTTCGTACCCGTTCTCCCCTATCTGACGGCAGGTCTGACGGTCGGTGGCAAGGATCTGATGCGCCTCTTCGAGCAGATGCCGTTTGATCTCCGGCACCGATGAACCGGAGTACGCATGCGCCGTCTTACCCAGTTTCTCCAGCGCCCAGAAGAGGTTCACTGCCGTGGGACGCGCACTTGCCAGGTAGCGACAGTTCTTGTCGACGTAGGCGAGGAAGTCTCCGGTGGTGCGGTGGTCGGGGAAGTCGCTCACCGCCAGATAGAGTCCGTACGCGGCAGCAATGCCAATGGCGGGCGCGCCGCGCACCTGGAGCGTGCGGATGGCGTGGAACATGTCTTTGGCTGCGGTGATGTCCAGATACACGAGTTCAGTTGGGAGGCGTGTCTGATCGATAAGGCGGACGTGTCCGTCGGCCCAGCAGATTGTCTTGAGCCGCTCTTGTGCAGTTGACATGGATCCCCCGGTGTTACGCCACGACCAGTCGTCGGACGCATCCCTCATTGTTGAGTTGGTGTTGCGCAACACAGCGGACGGGCCCCTCGAACCCGCCTGCCGACGCTGAATGAGCATGGCGTGGATCCACCAGACCGGCTGATGGATCAGCATCTGCCCGGAAAGCTCGCGCGGCCTACTCTTCGTCTGCCGCGGACTCGTGAACCTTCGACTTCTCGATGATCTTCTTGGCCACCTCAGGCGGAACCGGCTCGTAGTGCGAGAAGGTCTTTGAGAAATATCCGCGGCCCTGCGTGATCGCACGCAATGCCTGCGAATAGTTGAGCACCTCGCTCTCGGGCACCTTCGCGCACACGGTCTGGTAGCGTCCGTCGGGCTCCATACCGCTGATGCGGCCGCGACGCGACGACAGGTCGCCCATCACGTCGCCCGTGTTATCATCGGGAACAGTCACGCGCAGATCTGCAATGGGCTCGAGCAGAATTGGCGACGCCATTTCAAATGCTTTCTTGAACGCCTGACGGCCCGCCACCTGGAACGCGATGTCTTTGGAATCGACCGGATGCGTCTTGCCGTCGACCAGGGAAACGCGCACATCGACAATGGGATACCCGGCCAGAATGCCTTCGTCGAGCTTGGAGCGCACGCCCTTGTCAACGCTGGGGCGCAAAGACTGGTCGATCGCGCCGCCTACAATTTTGTCGACAAACTCGTAACCGCCGCCGCGAGGCAACGGATCGAGATCGATGAAGACGCGACCGAACTGGCCTGCACCACCAGTCTGTTTCTTGTGCGTGTGTTCGACGTACTTGGCTGACTTGGTGACTGTCTCGCGGTAGGAGATTTTGGGCTGTTCCTTCTCCATGTCAACTTTGAACCGGCTCCGCAGCGCGTCGAGAATGATATCGATGTGCACGTCTCCCATGCCGGCCAGAATCGACTGACGGATATCGCCCTCGAACCCGTACTTGAATGTGGGATCCTCTTCGTGCAGCTTGGCAATGCCCATGCCGAGTTTTTCGTCGTCACCCTTGACCTTGGCGTGAATGGCCGTGCGCACCAGCGGCGTTGGGAAGATAGTCGGCGGAATCTTAAACTTGACGGTTTTGTCGACCAGCGAGTCGTTGGTGTGCGTGTCCTTGAGTTTGAGGAGTCCCGCGAAATCGCCGGCTGCCACCTCTGAGGTGTCGACCCGATCTTTGCCGCGCACGAAGTACATGTTGCCCATGCGCTCCGAACTCCCCCGCGTGGAATTCTGCAGGTCGAGTCCGGTGGTCAGCTTGCCGCTGAAGACCCGAACCAGATTCATTTCGCCAAGGTGCTCTTCGGAGATTGTCTTGAAGATGAATGCCGCGACTGGTTGACTTGCGCCGCACTGCACCGCCTTCTCGGCAGAGCCCTCAACCACCACGATTTCAGTCCGTGATGACGCAGGGGGTAGCAGTTGCGCCACGGAACTGAGGAGCAGGTCCACACCCATGTTCATGCCGCCTGCACCGCACAGGACCGGGAACACCATACCGGCTGATACGCCCTTGGCCAACCCGGCCTTGATTTCGGCGTCGGTGAGCGAGCCATTCTCAAAGTACTTGTTCATGAGTTCTTCGTCGCTCTCGGCAATGGCCTCCATGAGGGCCGAGCGCATGGCGTCGATGTCGTCGGCAAGATCGGACGGAACCGATATCTTCTTGCCCAGGCCATTGCCGTCGCGGGTGTACTCGAAGGCTTCTTTGGTGATGAGGCTCACCACCCCCTTGAAGCCGGCGCCAGTGCCAATGGGCAGCGCCAGCGGAGCCACACCCGTGCCGAAAGACTCTTTGAGCTGCGAAACAACCTTGTCGAAGTCGGTGTTGTCTTTGTCAAGTTTGTTCACGAAGAACATGCGGGGGAGCTTGTTGTCGGTCACCAGTCGCATCATGATTTCGGTGCCCACCTGCACGCCATCCAACCCGTCAACAAGCACCACCGCCGACTCAACCACCCGAAGCGCCGCCCTGGCATCGCCGGCCAGATCCAGAAAGCCCGGTGTGTCAAGAAAGTTGATCTTGCAGTTTTCCCATTCGCAGAACCCGAGCTTTGCGCTGATAGTCATTTTGCGCGCCTTTTCGTCGGAGCGCGTGTCGAAGTTGCTGGAGCCGTTGTCCACTTTGCCGAGCTTGGCCGTTCCCTTGGACGTGAAGCAGGCAGCCTCTAAGAGTGAGGTTTTGCCTACTCCTCCATGCGAAAGCAGACACACGTTGCGGATTGACGCTGCATCGTACGCTTTCATGCTGACCCCCTGCTTGCGGTTCGAGATGGCAAGGTTGACAGTGCGGAGTACACTCCACACCAATGCTGGTTGACCGGGCGCCACGGTGTGCGGTGTCGAGCTTGCGGGGTCCGGATGGTGCGGTTGCCACTACGCCGAAAACCACTACGCAGATACCACAACAATGGGGCGAACGAGGAAAATACACGCGCCGCAATCGGGATAACAACTTGATTCTTCTCAGGCATCGGGGCAGTCAAGTGCAGCGCGAGGGGGCGAGGGGGGACCGGAAGTGGGCGGTCCCGGTGGACGACCACCGGTCGGCGGCTCATCCGCCCTTCCCGTCGGGCGGGCCGTGTCCTCCATGCTCGTCTGTCGCCTCGGTACTCCCTGCCCGATGCCGTCGGTGACTTTGACTCCGCGCAGTCACCAACGACGGGGGTCAGTCCGCACCGCACTCTCGCGCGCAGCGATCTCCACCCTTCTTGTTGGGCGGGCGGTTTGTCCCCCCTACCGCACAAGCGAAGACCCCAGCCTGGAGCACCCGGCCCCTGCCATGGACAGTTTGTATCCACGGTGCATAGTCCTCGGCTTCCACGCCTCCGATGCCACGAAATGCTGATGCCCTCGTGGGTCCCGGTACTCGGGCGGCTGCACTACTCCAGACGCCTCGTACCGGTGACCCCGCCCGCAGGGCCACCCGGATGCATTTGCTGCACCATCCTATTGGTAGGACTGACCGTCGTCCACTGCATTGTATTTTCGCATGGCCGGGCTTGGCTCCGACATCTCGAGAATCCGAAGTCCCATGCAACTCTCCCTCAAACTCATCGGCACAGCGGTTCTGGTGATCCTGCTTCTGGTTGCCGCCGACGGGTACCTCTCCTACAAGCGACAGACCGAGGTGTTCTCTGCCGACATGAAGAAAGATGCGCGCCTCCTGGGACACTCGATTGCCGGTCTGGCCTCCGGGGTCTATGTGACCGGTGGCGAGAGCAGGGCGCAACGTCTTGTTGATGATGTCAACCGATCGGAAAGTGAGATGCATGCCCGTTGGGTGTTGGCAGACGCCGCTGCGGGAGACCGGTTTTCCCCGCGTGTTGCCGGCATTTCCGCGTCGCTGCTTGACAGAATCAACGACACCTCGGTGGTCTGCTCGTCGGGCACAGCCTCGGGGTTCGTGTGTACG
>Ga0315284_10017263_pt1 | contig 10235 bp, 8 predicted proteins | sample YL17G09_16_MG_FD_203696 | JGI IMG/M metagenome (GOLD analysis project Ga0315284, IMG submission 203696) | Sediment microbial communities from Yellowstone Lake, YNP, Wyoming, USA - YL17G09_16 | ecosystem: Environmental > Aquatic > Freshwater > Lake > Sediment | place: USA: Wyoming | collected...
TTCCTTCCTTTTCTAGACTATTCTCCCACCATTTCCAGACTATTGTCGCATTTTTTCTAAACTATTCCCGCACTCTACAGCTGCCTGTGGGCTTGTGCTAGTATTTTCTCGCCGACTCCGCCATCTCCATGCGGATCAGGTTTTGGCGACGGGGGAGCTTTGCCTTATTCACCGAGAGAGGTTCCGGCTGGGCTTCTAGCATCGCTTTGAGCTTGGGAAGGAGGACCGTCATGAAATCTACACTTACAGTAGCAGTGCTTCTGACCTGGGCGGCAGCGTCGTCGCCCGCCGGCGCGCGGACTAACCTTCTAACACCCGCCAACGGCGCCACGATCATTTCGGCGAACAGCACGTACGGCGGGAACTGGGGAGGAGCCGAATCTGGTAAATGGTAGCACCGGCACCGGCGTTCTTTCCATGGAAGCCTTCGGGTCTGACCGGCCTGGAGATTCTGCCTGCCCTCCCCAAAGGCCAAAGTAACAGCCCAGGCGCAGGGTCACTGGCGCGGTGCGAAGCCGATGTGGTACATTCTCGTCAGACCATGAAAATCGGGCCTCGTGATTCAAATATCTCTTAAAAACACAGGGGGTGACTATGCACCAACGCCGCAGACAGGCAATACTGACTTCAGTCTTCGTGGTTTGTTTCTTCTTGATGGCAGTGTTGCAGGCTTCCGCTCAATCCAAGCCGGGGGAAACCTTCGGGCTGAATCCTGGACTGGGAAGTCTCCCGCTCTTGACGGGCGGGGAGACGCGGTCGATCTCGCCGGAGAATCCGACCGGCGAAAAGGGTAAGGGTGGCATGGCGATACCGAACCCGGCCGATCCGGATCTTCCCTTCTCGAAGGCTTCCGTGGATCTTGGCCAGGGATGGAAAGTAAGGCCGTTTGTGAAGCCCAAGGCTGGGGAGACCATAACCCTGATGGATGTGGATGGCCCGGGCATCATCCAGCACATCTGGATGGCAACCGAAACGAATTTTCGGGGGAATGGCAGGGGCTGCATTTTGCGGTTCTACTGGGACGGAGAGAGGACACCTTCGGTGGAAGTTCCCATGACCGATTTCTTTGCGGTTGGCCACGAGTTGTTCGCCCCGGTGAATTCCCTGGCCGTGACGGTGAATCCCACCTCCGCGCTTAACGCTTACTGGCCGATGCCGTTCCGGAAGCACGCCCTGATGACGTTTACCAATGAATCCGAGAAAGACCTGAACTTGCTTACGTATCAGATTACCTACGCCAAGACGGAAGTCCCTGGGAATGCCGGCTTCTTCCACGCCCAGTGGCGGCGGGCGGTTACGGACAGGTTGTCGCCCAGCTACACGATCCTGGACGGCGTCAAGGGCGAAGGCCGTTACGTGGGTACGTTCCTGGCCTGGACGCAACTGTCCGACGGCTGGTTTGGGGAAGGCGAAATCAAGTTCTACATCGATGGCGACAGCAAGTTTCCAAGCATCTGCGGCACAGGAACCGAAGACTATTTCGGGGCGAGCTACGGCTTCCCCGAGGTATACACCACCGCTTACCAGGGGAGCACGCTCAAGCATGAGGGCAAGGATGGTCCGCCGAAATGGAGTCTCTACCGTTGGCACATCATGGACCCGATTAACTTCAGCCGGGACCTGCGAGTCACAATTCAGGCGATTGGTTGGTGGCCCAATGGCAGGTATCAGCCGCTGGCCGACGACATCGCTTCGGTGGCCTATTGGTACCAACGCGAGCCGCACGCGGAATTTCCCAAGTTTCCGCCCCTCCGCGATCGCTGGCCCCGCTAGAGGCCAAGTACCACCGCTCTGCTGAGTCCCGGCTCATCGAATGGCCGCAGCCGGCCTGCTGGCATACGCTCGACGCGCGCTCTGAGTGGGGCGTCGCAGAGCGCATTGGGCTGAGCGGCACAGCCACTATGACGAGAGGGAAGCATGTACAAGGTACTAACGGTCTTGATAACGTTTCTTCTACTGCCCTCGTCCCTGCCAGCGCAGCAAGCGAAGAGCGTTGACGACTGGGGGCCGTGGGTGTATCTGATGGGTGAGTGGGTAGGCGAAGGCGGAGGTCAGCCCGGCCAGGGGGCCGGGGAATTTGCCTTCTACTTCGACCTCGATGGAAAAGTTCTGGTGCGGAATAATCGCGCGGACTATCCGGCCACCAAGGACCGACCGGCTTTTTCGCATGAAGACCTGATGGTGATCTATTCAGAACCGAACGGGGCCGGCACGCGCCGGGCGATCTACTTCGACAACGAGGGGCACGTTATCGAATACGCTGTCGAATTTTCCGCCGAGCGAGCGACCTTTACTTTTGTGAGTGAGGCCGTGGCGTCCGCCCCGCGGTATCGGCTCACCTACACCAAGGGAGAGACGGACCAGGTATCCGTCAAGTTTGAGGTGGCTCCGCCCGGCAAGCCCGATGTTTTTTCCACCTACATCGAAGCCGTCGCGCATCGCAAGGGGTAAGAACAAAACGGCCACGGAAAATCCGTGGGGATTCGCCATGGCCGCATATCCGTAAACTGGGCCGGGCCTAAATGGGCCCGGGAGTATACACCGGCTTCTCGTTGCGCTCTATTGGGAGGTAGCAGCCTCGACCGACTCGGCCGTGAGCTTGTCGCCTTCCATCGTCCCGGTGACCGTGACTTCCTTACCGCCCAGGCCTTGGAACTTCTCTTGCGGTTCCACCTGGTAGAGTTTCTTGCTGGAGACGAACACATATTTGCCGCCGCCGGAAACGCACTTCTCGACGCACTTTTCGGCGGCTGCGCTCGCCTTCGAGTGCTTCAAGCCGCAGTGACTATCGCTTACGACTCCCGTCCAGGAATCCGGACTCGCCCAGGCGAGCCCGCCGGCCAACAACAGGGTTGCGCCCAGAACCAGCATTTTCTTAACCATGAACTCTCCTCCTCAGTTCTGATTCGATCGGGAGATCGCGCCCGATCGTTTGCCCCATAAGGCCAAAGCGAAGATGAGGGCGCTTCAGGTGGCGGAGACTAGTCGCCACAGTTACCCGGCCCATCGTCGCCCAAGAATAGAAGTCTCAATCCCAGTTTTTAGATGCGGGGTTGCGCTTAGCAGATGCATATAAATTCGGTAGCCAGGTAGCATTTATTATTTCAACCTGGTTTGGCTCCACGCAAGTTGTTGATTCCTTACGTTCCCAGTATAGCGACCTATTGTCTTTCCGTTAAGCGATACCCGCACCCCGACCGGCTTGCGAAGCGGGCTGAAGTTGGGCGCTCCGCATAAGGTCAAGGCAATGGTCGCGTGCGGCGTGCCACGTAGGGTTTGACATGTCAGCCGCTTGCCACGATGATAGATACTACCTTTATTTAGGAGTCATACATGGCTGAGGAAATTCAGACGCAGACGGTTGACGACATGCTTCAGCGGGCGCTACGCGCCGCGGCCGTCTTCAACCAGTTGGATCAGGAGCACACTGACCGGATTGTGCGGGCGGTTTACGAGGCGGGATTCAACGCCCGCGTGCGTCTTGCCAAGCTCGCGTACGAGGAAACCAAGATTGGCAAGTGGCGGGACAAAGTCATCAAGAACGTGCTGGCCACGCAGTTGGTGTACGAAGACATTAGAAACGAGAAGACGGTGGGGATTATCTCGGAGGACCGGGAGCGGGGTATCGTCGAGATCGCGCAGCCCATGGGGCCGATCCTGGCGGTCATCCCGGTGACGAACCCGACCTCGACGCTGCTGTTCAAGACGTTGATTTCGCTGAAGACGCGCAATCCCATCATCATTTGTCCACCGCACAAAGCGAAGCAGTGCTGCGCGGAGGCCGCGCGCATCTGCTACGAAGCGGCGCTGCAAGAAGATGCACCCGAGGATTGTATCCAGTGGTTGACGAGCGTGTCGCGCGAGCAGACGCAGGCCCTGATGAGCCATCCCCAACTGGCGCTGATCCTGGCCACGGGGGGAACCGGGCTGGTCCGGACGGCCTATAGCTCAGGGACGCCGACGCTGGGCGTGGGGGCCGGGAACGTTCCGGTGTACGTCGAGCGGAGTGCGGATGTGCCGTTTGCGGTGGAGCAAATCCTGCTGTCCAAGACGTTTGATAACGGCACGGTCTGCGCCAGCGAGCAAGCCCTGGTGGTGGAGCGTTGCCTGGCCGAGGCGGTCAGGGAGGAGTTCGAGCGGCGGCGGGGCTACTTCCTTTCCGAGGAGGAAGTGGGCCGGCTGGAAGCGGTGGCCTTCAGCCGCGAGCGCGGACTGATGAATCCGGAAATTGTCGGCCAGCCCGCCTCCTTCATCGCGGCCAAGGCCCAGCTCGCTGCGCCCCCCGAGGTGGAGCTGCTGATCGCGCCCCTGAAGGGGGTGGGAGACAAGCATCCGCTCTCCGCGGAAATCCTGGCGCCGATTCTGGCCTTCTATGTGGTCGATGACTTCGAGCAGGCGGTCAATCTCTGCATCGACTTGAACTACCACGGGGGGATCGGGCACACCGCCAGCATCTTTTCGAACGACGACGAAAAGATCAAATCCTTCGCCCTGCTGATGAACGCCGGCCGCATTGTGGTCAATACGCCTTCCTCGCAGGGAGCGGTCGGAGGTCTATTCAACACCTTGAGTCCCTCGCTCACGCTGGGTTGCGGTACGGGAGGGAAAAACATCACCACGGACAACGTTACGGCGCGGCATCTGCTGAACATTCAGCGCATCGCCCGGCGGCGGGAAAACCTGCGACTGCGGCAGTTTGACCAGAACCTGTACTTCGATGAATCCAAGGATGCCGTGGAAATTGAGCGGGTCTTCAATCGAAACTGCTGAGGGAAGAGGAGCGACCGATGATTCGCATGGAAACCGAAGAGGGAAAATTTGTTTGCCACTTCGCAGGACGGCTCGACACCGCGACATGCCAGGAGATTGAGGCGCCGGTCCAGGCCGGGGTTCAGGCGACGCAGGCTCCGGTGGTGTTTGACATGCAGGGCGTGGATTACGTGGCTTCGGCCTTCCTGCGGATTTGCCTGTCGGTCTACAAGCAGGTGGGCCCGGAGCGGTTCTCGATGGTCAACGTCCACCCGTTCGTTAAGAAGGTCTTGATGATTGCCAACCTGGCGGACCTCATGAAGGTCGAATGAAGGCACAGCCCGGTGTGGAGATAGCTGGTAGCGCAGAGTTGTGCGCAGCAGCGCATTACTCTGCGGCGCTTTCCTAGGATGATTGGCAACCACCGTGTCACATGACCATTGTGACAGTAACTATTTCACAAACGCAAAACCGTTCTCAAGTGTACAAGCCGCAGAGTTTGAAGAACACAAACTCTGCGCTTGCTACCAGCTCCTCATCTTGACGATCAGTCTGTAATCAAATCCCAGCCAAAACCTGGACGGTCAGATGGTCTCATGTAGATACCCTCAGGGCCGCGCGTGACGTTATTCTCCTCCTCGAACCGCTGGTAGACCTCCGCCGGACCTCCCGGCGGCGGCAGGAACGTCTCACACCAGGGGCTGTTCGTGGTGGCCAGGATGTAATGCTGACAGCCGCCTCGCCACCCGCCGTGGGGAATGACGGGGATATCGTAAGCGGCGGCCAAGGCCCCAATGTGTCTCATCTCGCTGAGCCCCCCACACCAGTTCAGGTCCGGCTGCCAAATGCTGGCGGCCTGGTACTCCAAAAGCAGCCTGAACCCGTAGCGCGTGTACTCATGCTCGCCCGTGGCGATCCGCGTGGATTTGATCTGCGCGTTCAATCTGCCGAACCCGGCATAATCATCTGGGGGGAGGCACTCTTCCAGCCAATAGACCCGGTAAGGTTCCAACCTCTGGGCGAATTCAATCGTGTACCGTTCGGTGAAAGCCATCCAGGTGTCCAACATGATCTCGCCCTCGGGACCCATCAATTCGCGGGTCCTCTTGACCAGTTCGACATTTTTCTTCATGCCTTCGCGCCCGTCGGCTGGTCCGTAAGGGATAGCCAGCTTTGACTTCTTGAAGCCAAACTCCAATTGTTGCTCGAGGTCGTTTCCCGTGCAGTAAGCTGGAATCCGCGGTTTGGTCTCACCTCCCAGCAGCTGGTAGACAGGCAGGTTCAGGGCCTTTCCCATGATGTCCCACAGCGCCAGGTCGACCGCGCTGATCGCGTGGAGGACGAGGCCTTTCCTTCCGTAGTACAAAGTGGACCGCCACATGATGTCCCACAGTTGTTCGACGTTAAAGGGGTCCGCGCCGAGGAGCAGCTTGGTGAGATGTTTTTCAATGACGAAGCCGGCCCCCGGGCCACCATAGCCGATCCCCTTGACCCCTTTGTCGGTGCTGATCTCCACTACCTCGGGACCCAGGTCATCCGCCATGAATAATGACCGTTTGGCCTTGTATTTCGGATAGATCGACATGGGGTTGGCTATTTCGACTTCGCCGGTCGAGAATGACCCCGGCGTGGGCGTGTAGGACGGCACCGGCCTTCTCGGCCGGGGCTTTACCATCCTGATGGAGGTGATCTTTAGCTGGCTCTTTTCTCCCTGAAAAGGAAGAGGAGGAAGGGGCGAAGACTTGACCTCCGGATTACCCATCATGCCCACCACCGCTGCCGCACCCACCGGCAGTACCGAACTTGATTTGAAGAATTCTCGTCGATTCATACCGGAGCCTCCTTACCCTCAACGGTAGTAGAACTACGGTAGCGCGGACCTGCCCGCTCCGGCGCTTCGCTTTGGGAATGGGCCGGGGATTCGCAAGTCCGCGGTTCGTTCCCCGACAGAGCCGCAGACCTCCCGAAGAGGTCTGCGTTACCCGCTCCCCGTGGAAGGGAACAGGAGATTGAGAATGCTGCGGGGGCCCAAAATCATGTCCCTCACTTTCTCGGCATCATCTGGGGAAACAACACTATGGGATGCGGGGTCGCGGAACACTTTCAAGTCATCAATCGCATCAATTAGTTGACCTATGTTCACTCCCAGTTCGGCCCCAATCTGCCTGACATCGGGATCTAAACGCAGGTACCATTGAGCGTTCCCCAACGCTAGTTTTTCGTTCGGAGCGCCATTCACCACTAAAGGAGCGTGTGCCCCTACAGGCTTGCAATACTTTCCGAATTTGTCACGAATCTTCCTTGCGACTGGCCGCATTATTTTGACCTTAAGCTCATTCTCGAATGCCTTTGCGAAGTTACTTGCTGAGTTGGCCCAGGCAGGCCGTGTCCGCGCATGCTTATAGTCCCATTCGCCCTGTTGCAGGAGTTCCTGCGTGGCTGGTTCAAGGCGTGCGTACGTTTCCCCAAGCTTCGTCTGCAATTCAGGCACGTATTCGGAGGGCTCGGGGTTGATACGTTCCAGTTCCCACTGTTGTTCCATCTGAACAGCCTGCACGGACGCAACTTGATCCTTTATGTCGGAAACCTTGGTTTCAATCCGCTGCAGATCAGCCTTCACACTTATCATGGGAGAGTCATCTTCGACTTTTGAGGGAGCGGTCGCTAGATTGTGGGCCTCCAACTCAGGATTTTGCTCCAGGTACACCCTTCGGACTTCCTCCGCTGCCGCTTCCACCGTCCTCATGAGGGTTCCGCAATCGATAGAATTCCCCAGCTCATTATGGATTTTAACCAAAAGTTCATCTTCATTCAGATTCTGACCAAAAAGATCACCGCAGAGCCGAGCGCTGAAAATGAATTGCTGGATCTCCTCGGGGACGGAGCGAATGAGAGCGTTAACTCCCCGCCATGCCTCCAATGCCTCTGAATCTTCTGCGTTTGGAAAAACGTAGAAATCCGTCATGCCACCCATCTCATGGAAGAAATCAAGCTCCCACCCGATAAGGGGTGCTTTGCTGGCCAAGGATGCCAGCATTTCCGAGATGACGCCGCTATGTTCTTCCTGGGGGTACTCTTCCATTTTTGAAAGCATTGCATGTCGGGTCGTCTCGTAATCGTGATAAAGCCTGATGATCTCGCGCTTGGCTTCCTCTCGAGCTTTCGCCTTTATCGACGCAAGTTCAGACAGTCCCTCAGGGTGTTCCTGCTGACACCTGTCACACGACCTCCAATGGTTTTCTGCCTGGGTGCTCTCCCCGGGCCCGACAGGGATTCGCTCCCCGATTATTGCTGCGTGCCACGCGTGTGAATCTTTGGCGGCGTCAGGATGTTCGTCTTCGCATGCCCTGCAAGCGCGAAGGTGTGACAGGGCGTCCTTTATTAGGCTGCCGGGAATATCATCGTTGCCTCCCTGAAAATATTGGCGCAGAACCTCGCCGAGTGCCGGGTCGTCGCAATAGGACTCCTCATCCATCGGTGGCCTCCTTGGCTCCATGGTGACGGATTCAAATGATTGTTAAGGTAGGGGAACGTGCGGCCGAAGTACAGCACTTTCTCGACCTCTCCCTGACTCTCGACGGTTTAACCCAAATCGTCTATGTCGAAGTAGAGACGGCACGGTGGGCCGTCTCAAGAACGGGACGTTCCGACGGAACGTCTCTACAACGCGCACGGCCTTACCAACCTCCACCACCGCCACCCCCGCCGCCGCCACCCGATGACCCGCCACCGTCGCTGCCCGAACTCGACCCGGGCGCGCTGGATGAAGAGGCGATGGCGGTGGAGAATGAGCCGCCAAGGGAGGAGGCAAACGCGCCGGCGCCGAGCGCGCTCCACGAAGTCCCCTCATACCAACTGGGCGAGTAAGTGGCGCCGGGCCGACCCGCCTGGCTCAGCACGTCGGAGAACTTTTCGGCCCAGGCCTGTTCGACATCGAGGGCCAGAGCGTAGGGAAAGTACTTCTCGAAGTATTCGGGTGTTTTCTCCACAGGATAAAGAGTTTGGAGGCGGTCTTTATCCGTGGCGCCCAAGTACATCTTGAAGCCTTCGATCCTGTCCAGCAGCCTTCGGCCGGTGTGCGTGGGGGCCTTCAGCAGATGGTGGAACAGGTAGTTGAGGAGAGCGATGAGGATGAGGACCAGGAGCGTGGCCGGCGACGTAGCGAAGGCGAAAGCCGTCAGCCCGAAAATCTCGCCGGCCAGAAATGGCAGGGCAAAAAGAGTCAGGAAGGCCGCGGCGCCGAAAGCCGTGGCCTTACCGCCGCCGAGGGCGCCGCGCCAGAGATGTACGACGTTCTTCACCAGGAAAACCACGCCCACGCTCCAGCCGCTCAGCCAGACCAGCAGGAACAGGCTCAGGAAGGACTTTACGCCGCCGGTGGAGGCGGCCGTCAGGATCACCACCAGGATAGAACCGATGAGGCCGGGAATCAGGTACTGGCGGTTGGTGAAGAAATAGACCTTCTCCAAATTGACCTGGAGAGAACCCTTCAGGGCTTTGAGGGTGGCGGCGATCTCCCGGTGATTGGTGTTCGTCAGCTTGATACGTTGCTCGGGATCGATGAGCCGGGCGGCGATCAGTTTCTCTTCGGGAGAGAGCAGCTGCTTGTCGCCGTCGGCGCGCGCTAGGGTGTAAACGCCGCCGGCCTCGCTGATGGTCAGGTACTTCTTGACGGCCATGTTGAGGAGGGCGGCGGCGAAGGTCTTATGGTCGAAACCCATCTGGGAGACGTACCGGACCGCGGCAGGGGAGAAGCCGTCCGGGGGCTCGTAAAGCGGCATGATGGTGCCCCGCGCCGGGTCCTGGCCCACCTTGAGCCAGGCGGCGAAATAATAGAGGAGCAACAGCAACAGGCCACCCACCGCCACGGAGGTCGTGCGATTGTCCTTAAAGAAGTAGTTGAGCTTGGCGCGGGTGGTGGGCTCGGAAATATACCCCTTGGGCCAGGAAACGACGATGGTCAGACCCTCGGCGGGATGCAACGGCCGGGTGCACCTGAAAGTGACGCTTTCATCTTCCTTGGCCATCGCCTTGAAATCCTTGCCCCTGGCACCCTGGAAGCCCGTGTAACCATCGAGCTGAAGTGACTGCCGCGGGATGCCCGGCGGGAGGTGGACCGTGGCCGACGCCGCCTCGATCGGAAAGGCCCACCCGTTGCCGGTGACGTTCCAGTAGAGCTCATCGTGGTCCTTGAAGAAGCCGAGTTCGCGGGTCGCCGTGTAGGTGAGCGTGTAGGTGTATTCGCCGGGTTCGAGGAATACATTCTGTCCACCGATGTAGACGCGCTGGCCGTTGCCGACCTCCTCCAGGTGGTACGGCTCGGGCTGGCCGTCCCGTAATACCTCGGTGACGGTGAAGTCGACCACGTACTTGTTGCCCGTCCGGTCGCGGTAGCGGGTGGGGTAGTCACGGTAGATGCCGCGCTTGATCTGTTGGCCGTCGCTCCACACCTTGATGGTTTCGCGCACGACCATGGAGGCGTCGTC
>Ga0315284_10017264_pt1 | contig 10235 bp, 12 predicted proteins | sample YL17G09_16_MG_FD_203696 | JGI IMG/M metagenome (GOLD analysis project Ga0315284, IMG submission 203696) | Sediment microbial communities from Yellowstone Lake, YNP, Wyoming, USA - YL17G09_16 | ecosystem: Environmental > Aquatic > Freshwater > Lake > Sediment | place: USA: Wyoming | collected...
CGTTTTCTATTGCTTTTTTGATTATATTCTGAGCCTGCCGTTCAGTTATTCCTTTAGTCTCAGCTAGTTCTTTAGCCAATTCTTGTCTCGCAATAACTCCGTACTTTTTAACAATATCTTTGACCTCGCTTTTTCTTGTGTTTTCGATAAATGAATATTGATCTGCCAATTCCTTTGTTTGCCTTATCAACGTTTCATCCAAATATCCGAAGAACAATTTCGTTCTTCCGAAAAGCTGCACTGTTTTCTCATAAGACCTATAGCTTGCCTCGCTTGTTTCACCTTTATCGTCTTGCTGTAAGAGTTTTGTTTTCCAGTGTTCAAAAATGAGAGTGGTTTCTTCTTCGCTCAATTCTACGGCTTCTGGCGTTAATCTTAGAGACATGATTCGGTCTGCGATTTTCTTCCATATCTCTTCGGTTATGTTTTGCTTATAACTTTTAGAAATAGAATTTACTATCTCTTGGTTGTTTGGCTTAACTTGGCTCACGAAACACCGATCCATAAGTGCCAAATCGGATGCAGTGTCAAAAGCTCGATTTGCGTTGAAACAAATATTGCCAACAAACTTTACCGCTTCTAAGTTACACTCGTCTTTAGTTGTTTTCCAAGATATAATCGAACCATTAAACAACGCCTGTTTCAACAAGTCAACGATAACGGGGTTACCGAGCAACAAACGCCCTTCGTCTACATACACCGTTGCGTAACTGTTTTCTGATAGAAATGCCATAAACGCCTTGATGCTGTAATGACCATCGGCACGTTTGGCAAATAGCTTGATCGAAGGGTTAAGGAAACTCAGGAAATCTACGAAATCGATAGTGTTGTGGCTCTTTCCACCCCCTGGACGCCCCAAATTCAGAAGATTTAGCTTCTGTTTGTTGTGCTGTTTTCGGGTGCCGTTAAGCGTGGTCGTGATATTATGATGTTCTCCACATAGGGCTAGAACGTTAAGCCAAAGTAATGGTTCGTTGCTGTATTCTGAAACTGCTTCGGCTACCTTTTCGTGTTCAAACCTTGTCTCTTGGATTCCTACGCTCATTCCCAATGCAACCACCTTTTGTACTTGATATATCTATTGTGATATACTATAGATATACATTAGAAACACAAAGTATATAAAGTTATCATAAATCTATAGCTAAAGAGATATAGAGTTGATTCTATGGGCAAACAAGAAGGAAGGATCCTCGTAAGCCTCCCAAAGGGCATTAACGAGATTATACGGACTAAACTGGTTGGAAAGATAGGTGATTCGCAAGCCTCGGTTGTAAAACACATTGTCGTAGCTTATCTGTCTGAAAAAGGCTATTTGAAGGCGGAAGAGGGGACGAAATAGATTTACTTCGAAGTAAGCCAGTAAGGTGATCTGATGAGACAATGTATTTCTACGAAAGAAGACGAGACACAATGCGAAACCCCTGCGATGGGAGGCAGTGATTTTTGTTTTTTCCACGATTCGAGACCAGAGACTGTAAAGAAGCGAATCGAAGCAGCACAAAGAGGTGGACAAGCGAATAAAGTTGCTGAACCAAACGAAACCAAGGATCTAGTCGCTCAAGCGATACTTCTAGACTTGCAATACCAACAACTGAGAGACAACCGTAACGTTGCTGCCATATTTCATTCTATGCAAAAACTTATCGATAAAGGCATACCGAAAGAAAGAGCGATTAGGCTTGTGTCTTTGGCTTTGTCTCAAAGGGCAGTTGAAGAAGCACTGTTTCAGGTGGGCGTATAGTCCCAGCATATGTTTTTGATTTGTTAATAGTAAGTCGTCTCAAAAATTTTTATACAAAAAGAGATAAGTAATAGGTAGGAATTAAGGGTGGGGTAGATTAACTTAGGTTACCACACCCTTCAATAGTACTTATATTTTTATCAAAATAAAGAATTCTTTGGATAGGGAAGACTCGTATTTGGAGGTTTAGTCAAAAAAATAAGCATTCTTCTTTTGTCATTCGGATCTTCCTCTTGATAGATCAACCCTGAAGATTCTAGGGCAGGGATTATATCTTTTTTAAAAACCCACTCTGGAATAGGACGCCCATAGATATCATAATATCTGTTCATTACCTCTTTTTTCGTTAGCCCCCTTGAACATTCTTTATACAATGGAGTTATTACTTCAAGAAATATTTTATATACGTAAGGGGAAAGACCTAATTCTTGTGATTCTGCGATCTGAGAATAAAGTTCAAAACCATTTCTTATATCTTCCTCATTTGCATAAATATCATTTTGAGGGGTCTTTTTTCGGTGCCATAAATTCAATAATGCAAACATCTGTATAAAGGCGATCAATCGACCGAAATCCCTTGTATGCCTTGGTTTTAGGCGTGGGTTTTCTTTAATAAAACGGTCTGCAATTTCCTCTACATTATTTATAATAATATATCTGATTTTTTCTTCTTTTATCAATCCAATCCGTTGCCTTAATCTTTTTCGTCCTATAGAACTATCTAACATAGAACGATACTCCAATGGGTTTCCTTTTCGTTTGGCATTAAGAGCGATTGCTTCCCCTATTTTTGCTTGTGAGGTTTCGGGACTCAAAACTATGTTACGTGTGCCCTCTTGTTCATCCATTCTTAAACTTCCAGTACAAAAAATGACAGAGGGATATCCCCGTATTATAACATTTTTAGTTCTAAGACCTTTTCTTTCGCCTTTATCAGTAATTTTATACAACAGTTCTTTTTGATCATGTGAGAGCAAGGGTCTTAACCGCTTTAATAGTTCGTCGTGTGGCTGATCAAGAAAAATCAAAATTTTTCTTTCGAGATCTAGTATTAGCTGTTTTGTTTCCTCGTTCCAAGTTCCATCATGATAAAAAGAGGTTGGACTAGAATATCCGATCTTTTTAACATCTTCAGGTGGGAAAAATTCAGAAAGTTCAATTGGGATATGAGATTTACCAGTTGATGAAGGTGCTCTGAAACTTATGTTAAGTTGGGACTCTTCCGTATATGTCGAAAGCATACACAAAAAAGTAATTAGCTTATTAGCTTCGTCATGCTTAACTGTGATACCTAAAACTTTCTTTACTTCTTCAATTGTTAAGGGTCTTGTTATCTCTTTTATATCGTCTGCAATTTTATTTATAATTTTAGGTTCATCATCTAATGCATCGATTTGGCTATTATCCTCGATCATTCTACCACCTGCAATTCGTAAACGTAACGACCTAGTCTTCGCAGTTCGAGAGGTAGTTCCTCTGGTGGGATTCTCCGTAAAACTTTCATTTTACCACTCACAACTCCGATCGGACGGAGGTTATATTTTTTGATTTGATCTTCTTTATTTTTGTCCGTCATATCCTCACCTCTCCAACATTTACTTTTACATTATTTGAGCTAAACTTTCTTTGATATCGTGGTTGCCTTTTCCAATTTTCAAGTATTTTTTTCAACTCCGCTAATTCTGCTCGGTAAGTTTGTTCTTGATCCATTAGTTCACCTATCGAATTCTAGTCGAACAATTCGCTCCAAACTGATTGCCTCAGTGTGTTCTTTAGTGATCAGAAAAAGATGGGTTTCGGATACGCCCTTCAGAAAACCGTCGCGTCTTACAACTCTCTCTTGATCGTAGAAATAGATAATGACTGCCTTGTTGATATAACCCTGCCATTCCACGCCGTTCATACCATATTAGAGGACAACTCGAACGACAAAATTCCCCAAAAATCAAATGTTTCTTTGGCTTTCAATATATCGGGCTGCTTCTCTTAGTCTAAGATTCAGTGTCTTCCGATCTATTTCAAAGAAATTGATCCATACGCTCTTAGATTTAGGCTTCGGTAAATAACACTGCGTATCTTTAGTGAGCTCCACAGAGATATAATATAAAATCGCAGCAAAAAGACCTGTTCTTTTTCCTTTCTTCTCTCCTTTGAGGTATGGTTCTTTGTAATCGTGGTATAATCCTCTGGCTATAGAAAGGATATTATGGATATCTATAAAACGAATAAATCGTTTCATTGAATTCGTTTTTCTTTTAGATAAAGATCATCTACTCTGGCGCCCTTATCACAAGCTAATCCAAATGTTTTATCGAATCTTTGATCATTGAAAAGGATGCTCCAATAATATGTATTTCGATTTACAACTGTTTTGAAAGCATCTTCCACTTCGAGATTTTTTACAATTGTAGTAGGGTCTTCGGCATTGAATGCAATGAATAGGAGGTTATAATCGCGTTCCTTCGTATCTCTACCATGATAATTCTTGAACTTACTTTTGATGCAATTTATGATTCTCTTGTCCTTATATCTTAACCTCAAATTCGTCTTCTCTGCGTTACTTAGATCCAACTTTGACAGTAACTCCTCTAAATCTTCTTCGAATCTTCGACGTCTCAGTTGCTCCCTTTCTGACGACGTTTTGTTATATTGTAATGCTATTTTATTATACGGTTTCCCGTATGGATTCAGAAAATTATTTGAACCCAGTCCTTTTTCGTGATGATCCTTCGATTTGTTAATCATCAATTCATTAATTCCTTCCATTCCTCTCCTCTCCAATCCAATGACACTAAAGTTAAATAGCTATGTAGATAATAGCCTTAATGGATTGATTACAGCAGATTGTTTAGGAGTTTAAAATTGTTTGCACAGAGACGATGGACGCCCTTCTGAGCCCAAGCTTTTGTAACTGAGTAACTTCCGAGCCCATTATATTCATTTCTTATTTTGGAAAATTAAAAAGAGAAAGAAGCAAATTCATTTTTAAAAATAAATCTCCTAATTTTGGACACGATAAAATACGTAGACATGTTGAAAAATAAAAAGTTTAGGCAAAAATGCCTAAACCAAAATGTACTTAGGTAATATGCTGTCAAAATTCTTTTACTATCTTCTCTTCTTTGCGCCCTTCTTTGCTTTCTTCTTTGCCATCTTGATTTCACCTCAGTTGAATGTGAAAAAGCACATTTAAAAGGATATGGACGATTAATGACGAAGAACTATTAGCGGCTTATTCGCATTATGTAATCAATCAACTCATATTCTGGCACTGTCAGATGCGCCCTGTATTTGTCCTGCAAAATGAGCGCATGCGATCTTGGAATCGCAGAATAGAATGTTTCCCCCTCAAATATCTGCCTTCCGACAGTCGGGTCATCAATTGAAATAGCAACTTTTTCGCCTGCTTTTGCGATGCTCTTTGATTCTTTTTCTGACTGGATGCTTTTGATGCGGCCGATTGGTGTGCCGTCCTCTTTTATCAGACCATAGTCATTCTTTATCCTGCCAATCAGGACCTCTACACCGATTATTGCGGGGTTGTTGGCCCTGAATACGTGGCCAGACAGAAATCTAATCTTTGCAGGCAATACATATTGGTCAAGAACTTCCTCTTCTTCGTGACTCTTTTCTTCAACACGCCATTCTTTGAGGCGTTCTAAAAGTGAATAAATTATATTAGATTGTACTAATCCTACTGATCTTGCCTCTGCTTCTTGGGCAATTTCAGAAGGAACTGCAACATTAAATGCAAGAACTGCGCCTTGGTAACGGTCCTGCGCTCTGATAGATGAAGCTTCAAGAACGTCTGTCTTTGTCACAGGGCCCGTATCTGCCCTTCTCACCTGAATATTTTCAGACTGAAGGATATGGGATATTGCTTCCACCGAGCCGAGTGTATCGGCGCGCAGGATTACTCCGATTCGATCCGATTTGAAAAGGATCTCTTTTATTTCGGACTCGAGCTGTTTCTTCAAACCGCCCTCCGTTTCTTGAGTTACCACAAAAACTTCTGACCCCGGCAATGCATTTTCAAGGCCTGGTGCGAATATTTTTACACCGGAAGCTGCGAAAATCTGATCTACGAAATCAAAACGGTCTCCTACATCTCGCATCTCAATGAGCGGCTTTGGTTTCAGGAGGCCGCGGATTTTTGTTTCAACGATTTCATTGCGCGCAGCAAAGATGATTGTATCCCCTTTTTTTATTATTCCATTGTGCAGGATAACGTCGATCGTTGTCCCCAATCCCTTCTCAAACTTCACCTCAAGTATGCTGCCCTCGCCTGGGCCGGTTTCTGCCTGAAGCTGCTTTTCTAGGAATTTTTGTGCAATCCCTGATAGGAATATGAGCAGTTCGGGCAGTCCCTCGCCGCTTTTTGCGCTGACAGGAATGATGGCGACTGTTTTTGTGTAATCTTTGACTCTGACAAAGAAATCAGAATCAAATCCGAATTTGGAAAGCTCGCCCATCACAGAATAGATCTTCTCGTCAAGCGCTTGCTGAACATCTGGTCGCTGCTGCGGAAAGGTCTTAAGAAAACATTCGTTGGGCGTTGTTTTCCATCCGCTGATAAGATCGACTTTGTTAAGCGCAACGACAAACGGTGTTTTGTACTCCTTCAATATCTCAATCGCTTCCATTGTCTGCGGCTGGAAGCCTTGAGCAACATCGATAACAAGAATCGCAAGGTCAGCGATGCTGCCTCCTCGCTTTCTTAGGTTTGTGAATGCCTCATGTCCTGGCGTGTCAATAAAAAGAAGACCTGGAATCGTAAGATCGGCCTTGATCAGCTGCTGAACTGACTGGCATTTCTCTTTGATTACGCTAACTGGAATTTCTGACGCGCCGATGTGCTGCGTGATCGCTCCCGCTTCTCTGGCTGCCACTGTCGATTTGCGTATCGCATCCAGCAAGGATGTTTTCCCGTGGTCCACATGGCCCAGGACTACTACTATTGGTTGGCGCAGCATACAAATCACTGTGTACTATCATTCGCATCAAATAGAATTAGGACGTAGAGGAATAAAAGTCTATCCTAGGCTGGGATTGCAAGCTCAGGACAGATCAGCTTAGCAAATCGATTATGTCTATGTTCTGTGGATAGCTTGATCGATCTACTAAGTGCAGGTTCTCCAAGGCGCAAAAGGTCATTTCGGCAATCGTATGTCGATCCGAAATAAACCCCTTATTCACATATATACTCTGTTCTAGCATGCATTCATCCGGCCCATATTTGTGGACATCGATCTCGACAATCTTATTCAGTATTTTGACTTGAATTCGTCTTTCTAGATCATCAACCCGTTTGACCAAGCTTTCGAATTCACTTTGAGTATGGAACGTAAACTGGCCGAAAACACATTCGTTTCGCTTTGCAAAGTTGAGCACGTTTAAGCTCATGGTCTGGTTGAGAAGCAAGCCAGATATCTCCTCCCTTCGGTCGTTTGAATATGAAGGCAGGATAAGCCTGATTATGTGGTCCATCCCTTCTTTGATGATGAACCTGTCCCCCATTGTCAACTGTCCGTCCACTCTTTCCTTACCGTCAATAATTGCCAGTCTCGCACTGTCAATTCTTGCTTTTCGTATCTCTTCCTGAAGTAGTCTTTCTTCTTTGCTGTACCAAGAAAAGGCAAGGTTTGGAATTCTAGTTCTCAGAAAGTAATCTATTCTGTTCACGTCTTTTGTTATCAGATTTGTCAATAAATCTCCAATTTAATACTGCGATTGGATTATAAATTCTTTTCGCTAAAGAAGGGCATGAAAGCGTTTGTTACTGGAGGAACTGGTCGTCTTGGCCAGGAACTGGTTCGATTCCTGCTGACTAAGGGATACGAAGTAAAAATACTGAATCCGGAGGGCAGCCTCCTGCCGCCTAAAGCGGTTTCTGTTGCCGGAAGCATAACTGACCCGAATGCGCTCGTCGAAGGGGTGCGTGACGTTGATGCTATATTTCACTTGGCTGGTCTTAACCCTTGGGCCGGATACGATATACCTGTGGAAAAACTGTATGAAGTGAATGTCCGCGGGACAAGGATGCTGACGGACGCGATCCTATCGGATGGAAAACCAAGCATCAGGCTCGTCCATATAAGCAGCACGTCCGTTTATGGGAAGAATCCGCACACAATGCCGATCACTGACAGAACTCCACCGAATCCCGATGACGATTATGCAAGATCCAAAAGAGATAGTGAAAAAGTGCTAGAGGAACGGAAGGAGGAGTTAGATTATGTCGTTCTCAGGCCGTCAGTTATGTATGGCCCAACTTATATTGATTTTTTCAGCAAATTCATTGAGTACATAGAAAATGGAAAGCTGCCCGTCTTTGGAGACGGCAAAAACATTGTCCCGTTTGTCCACACTTATGACGTAGTCCGGGCAATGGTCCAAGCGTACAACACAAAAGCGAGCCGCGGAAAGGCATATATTGTTGTCGAGAATAAAACAAAGACGCAGGAGGACATTTATAGAATAACCGCTGCGGCGCTTGGCATTTCTGAACCGAAAATACGCTACATGGACCAACGCATGGCAAAGACTTTTATAACTGCAATGTCAATAGTAAAAAAGCAGGGAATGGGTCCTGCACACGTAGAATTTCTATCCTCTCACAGAATCTTCGACACTTCGAAAACTGAAGCTGAACTTGGGTGGAAAGCGCATGTTCCGCTTGAACAAGGAATCACTCAGATGGTCAAGATGTATCAAGCCAACAAAGCTGGGATGAAAGGCAAACGTGAAGAAAATGGATGAAGTAAAGTTCAAGTAATTATTCAGGTGATTTAATGATAAAAATCGGAAAGATTGAGAGATATATTAATGAACGAATCCAAAAGGAAAAATTACTTTTTGTTTTAATTGACCCTGTAGATTACAAAACTCCTGACGACGCGATAAAAACAGGTATAAACGCAGCTGAAGGCGGTGCCGGTGCCGTTATTATCGGAGGCTCGATCGGTGTCCAGGGAGATATCCTTGAGCATGTCACTAAGTCAATCAAAGACAAAGCAAACGTTCCGATTATTCTGTTTCCGGGCAACATAGCAACCCTAACGCGCCATGCGGACGCGCTCTACTTCATGTCTCTTCTTAACTCAAGAAATGCTTATTGGATAAGCCAGGCCCAAACATTGGCGTCTGTAGTTGTAAAGCAGATGGGCATCGAACCATTGCCTGTAGGCTACATTGTAGTTGAACCGGGTGGAAGCGTAGGTTGGGTCGGAGACGTCAATCTTGTCCCTAGAGACCGGCCAAAACTTGGAGTTGGGCTTGCGCTTGCAGCGCAGATGATGGGCTTAAGGTTTGTATTGATGGATGTTGGCAGCGGATCGAAGGTCGGACCTGTTCCGCCCGAGATGATTGCTGCTACAAAACACGTCATTGACATCCCGCTCATTGCAGCTGGCGGCATGCGCTCCGCAGAAGACGCGAGGATGATCGCGAAGGCGGGTGCTGATATTGTTCAGATGGGCACAGTTTTCCAAGGAAACAATAATGTTAAAGAAACAGTAAGCAAAATTGTAAAAGAAATAAACAAGAAATAAATCCGTGCGCCAGTTATTGGAATGAGATTCTGTTCCTTATTTTCATTCCCACGAATTCGTCGTCTTTTTGCATAAAATCGTATTCAAGAATCGTGAACTTGTTCCCGTCTGCAATCTTTAGTATCTCGAATATGTCGGGAAACAACTTCATTTTGCCGTTCAGCTCTGAGCGGTCGATCCATTTGTTGATTCCTTCTTTTTCATATTTCCGCAATTTGCCTTTGAGGTCAGTGCATCTGATAACATACGAATAATGGCTGTACGCCAATTCGCCGTTGTGGTAGGTGTTGTAATTTGCTATGCACTTCACCTCAACCTTCTTAGGGGTGAGCCCTGTTTCTTCCTGGAGCTCGCGCTTCGCTGTGTCCTCAATTCTTTCCCCGAACTTTATCTTTGCGCCGTGGCAGCCAAAATAGCCGTAAAACGGTTCTTTTGTTCTCTCATTGAAAAGCAACTTGTCTCCATCCATTGCGACAAGCAATACACTCATAAGCGGCATCTTTTCGCGCTTACCTGTGTTTCCTTCTATATACGTGACATGCTTTTTGCCTTCTGTTGAAAGAACATATGTATTGCTCCCGGTCTTTCTGACAAGCCCTTCATTCATCAGTGTCTTTAGATGGTAAGAAAAGTCATTTGACGGAATAGCTGGATCGCATAAATCGGAAAAACTGCAGGAGGGGGGACTATGCATAAGTGTAGACAGTATTTTTTCTCTAATCGCAGTGTCCACGTATACCCCCCACATAGTTATTTTCATTTATCTATTTAAAACGTTTGTCAAACTTTTTTGAGCAGGCCTAGAATTTGAGAAAAGAATATATACTTGCCAAACTTAATAGTAGCTGTTAGGATCTGTTTTGAGTGAGACTATGTTAGAGTCTGTAAAATTGGCTAAACTGGTTGACCGACTGAAGAATAAGCGGGTATTGGTTATCGGG
>Ga0315284_10017265_pt1 | contig 10234 bp, 7 predicted proteins | sample YL17G09_16_MG_FD_203696 | JGI IMG/M metagenome (GOLD analysis project Ga0315284, IMG submission 203696) | Sediment microbial communities from Yellowstone Lake, YNP, Wyoming, USA - YL17G09_16 | ecosystem: Environmental > Aquatic > Freshwater > Lake > Sediment | place: USA: Wyoming | collected...
TATTTCGTCATCGCGCCCGATTGCCGAGGACATGGCAAAAGCAGTGACCCGAATCATTCGTATTCGTTCAGCGAGATGGCCGCCGATTCCGCCGCGCTCGCTTGCGCGCTCGGCTTTGAGCGGGCGCACGTCATCGGCCATTCGAACGGCGGCAATACGGCGCTGGTGTATTTGATGGAGCATCCCGACGCGACGCAAACGGCCATCCTGCAAGCCGCCAACGCGCACGTCACGCCCGAAATGGTCGAGCGCGAGCAACGCCTGTTCACGCCGGAATGGGCGGAGGCCAACGAGCCAGAGTGGGTGCAAGAGATGATTGCGCTGCACGGGCCGACGCACGGCCCGGACTATTGGCGCGAGTTGATGCGATTGACGCTCAAGGAAACTTTGGCCGGGCCGAATTACACGCCGGAGGACTTGGCGAAGGCGAGCCGACCCGCGTTGGTCATCCAGGGCGCGGAGGATGCAGTCAACGCGCCGGGCCGCCACGGGGAATATATTGCCGAAAACATTCCCGGCGCCGAGTTGTGGGTCCCGGCCGGCGTCAAGCACAACGTCCATAAAGAGCGCAAAGAGGAATGGCTTGCGCGTGTTCTAGACTTTTTCAAGCGGCGCGGTTGATTCATTTGTCACTTGCGGGAAAGGAGTTGCCATGAGCGAACAAAAGCGTCCGTCAGGTTGGCGGCGCGCGGGAAGAGCATTCCTGTGGCTGGCGTTTCCGCTGGCTGTGGGCGTCTTGCTTTCATTGCTGGTGCCACGCCCAGTCGTCGGGGTGATTTACCTCGACAATGTAATTTATTCTAAAACGGCCAATGACTGGATTGCCCAGCTTGCCTACGCGCGCGCACACCCGGAAGTGCGGGCCGTGGCGCTCATCGTGAACAGCCCGGGCGGAACGGTGGTGGACACCGAGGCGGTCTATCAGGAACTGGCGCGCCTGCGCCAGACCAAGCCGGTCGTCGCCTCGGTTGAAGTCATGGCGGCCAGCGGCGCCTATTATCTCTCGGTGGGCACCGATTACATTTACGCCAAGCCCGCCTCGCTCGTGGGCAACATTGGCGTGATTGACGAGTTGCCTCCGCCGCCGATTGTTTTTGAAAACATTGTCTCGACCGGCCCGTACAAGCTGTGGGGGATGCCCGCCGACACAGTCCTGCGGCGAATGGAAATGATCAAGCAGGGCTTTTACCAGGCGGTCAAGCTGGGGCGAGGCGACAAGCTCCGCGTTGGCCCGGAAGTGTTGCTGCGCGGCGAAATCTGGTCGGGCACCGAGGCGCTGCGCATGGGGTTGATTGACGAGTTGGGGTCGCGTTCCCAGGCGATTGAGCGAGCCGCGCAGATGGCGCGCATTGACCACTATCGAGTGGCCGACTTGCGCAGCCTGGCCGGTCTGCCTCCCGCGCGGGGGCTGCCACTCTTGGAGATGCCGGAGGAAACTATTCCTCTCTATCCGCACGAGCCGGGCTTGTATCTGCTTTACGTGCCGCCTCGGGATCGGAGGTTGCCATGAAGCGCTTGCGTGTCTGGATTGCATTGGGGCTTTTGATGCTGCCAATCGTGGCTCGCACAGCGTGGTTTTATCGCGGAGTCTATCAACGGCAGACGCCCGTCCCCACGCCCGATTATGCCAGCCTGACGATGCCTGTTCCGCCATTAGCCACAGCTCAGCCCGAAAAAGCGAGCGCCCCGGTTACCGGCAAGGTCGTGGCGCTGGATCAGGCGCACGACAACCTGTTCGGCGTCACCGAGATCGAGGCGCTAGCGGGCGCAGCCATGGGACTGGGCGCGCGTTTGGAGACTGTGACGTATGAATCATCTTTGACCGATACGCTCAAGTACGCCAGCGCCTATATGGTGATCGCGCCGAGCCTGTCGTTCACGCCGGAAGAGATACAGCAGGTACGGCGCTTTGTCGAGCGCGGCGGTCGGCTGCTCGTGCTGGCCGATCCCACGCGCATGTTCTTTGGTGGGGAGGTGGCGACTGCTAACAGCCTGCTGACACCGTATGACTTGAGCTTTTCTGACGACTATCTCTATAACCTGGTGGAGAACGAGGGAAACTATCGCAACGTGTTGCTCCGCCAGTTCACCCCCCTCTCGCTCACTGAGGGGCTAACGACGGTCGCCTTTTACGCTGCTTGCTCGGTGAACACCACGACGGGCACGCCGCTCATTCAAGGAGACGAGCGCACGCTTTCCTCGCGCACCGACACGGGCGGAAACCTGGCCGCGGCCGCCTTGAGCGCAAACCAGCAAGTGTTGGCTCTCGGCGATCTCACTTTCATCACGCCGCCGTATTACCAGGTGGCCGACAACGCCCGGCTGATCCGCCGCGTGGCGGAATTTTTGGTGAGCGGCGAGCGCACACACAGCCTGGCCGACGCGCCTTTCCTCTTTGGCCGGCCGGTGTCCATCGTGGCGACCAAGAGCATCACGCTGACGGCCGACATGGCCGAGCCGATGGGCAAATGGCAGGCGGCGCTGAGGCCGATCAGTGTCACCTTGAATATGACGGCGTTACCTGCGCCGGATTCGGATGTGATCGTGTTGGGCAGTTACACGCCCAGCGATGATCTCATGCCTTACGTCATGCCTTTTCTTGGCGTGAGCCTGACCGAGACCGCGCCGATCACGGGCGTCAAAGGTCCCATCGGCGCGTCTATTCTGGTGCCCGGCTTGGGCAAGGTCGCCCGCTCTGGCACAGGTCTGATGCTTTTTTCCCGTACCGAAAAACGCTCCACGCTGATTTTGTTGGCGGACACACCAGAGGGATTGAGCAAACTGGTCGAGATGCTGGCTACAGGCGATCTGACCGCGTGCGCGGTCCAAGAGCGAGTCGCCTTGTGCAGCGTGGGGAAAGCAAAATCTACGTCTGCACCGTAAAAACCCCCACCCTAACCCCTCCCCTGCGAAGCAGGGGAGGGGGACATTTGCTCATAGGCGTCAAGCTAAGAAAAAACCACTGAAAAGTGTGCGCCGACCCGCTCCGCCGGGGCATTTTATGCCCCGGCTGCGAAGCCGTCACCCCGTAAACGGGGTTTCCCAGCTCGATTTATCGGGCAAAAGCTCCGCAGTCCGGCCATTTTGTGGCTAGGCGGCATTGGAAAACACACCATAATCCTCAGCTTGACGCCTATTGGACATTTGCTCCCTTCCCCCGTCTTTGACGAGGGAACCCTCTAAAGAGGGCAGGTTCGGGGATGGGGGTCACGGCTCCTGAAAATACGCTTGTTCCCAGACTCGGTCAGTCAGATAATCTTTGACCCTGGCGATATAAGCCTCTGCAGGCGCGGTGCGCCAACGGCCCGCATACCAGCGGCCCACGCAGCCCCACGCGTCGCCGGGGGCATAGTCCTGGCCCCGCTCGACCTCGTTCAACCACCACTCGTATCCTTCGTAGCACGCGCGCCAGATCGCGTAAGCCGTGTCCGCGTTGAACGCGGACGAGTCCGCCATGCCCGGCCATGCCGATTGCTGATACGGGTAGCGCGTCTGAAGCAGCCCCCAACTTTCGGGGCATTCGTCAGGATGGTAGACGGGATCGTCCACGCCCAGCCCGTGACCCGGCGGGCACCGGTCGGGGTCAGCGCCCCAATCGCCTTTAGCCGGTTGATGCCACCACGATTCGACGGCGGCTTGCGCGCGGACCATATCCGGGTCAATGCCCCACTTGCACGCGGCCCATTGCAAAATCTCGTCTGTCGTGCCAGTAAAAGCGCCGGTCACGCGGACGGCAATCTCGGTGTTGGCGCGTGGATCGCTTCCGCCAAAGAAATCGCTCGCCAGTTGTTGGCTGCCTGGCGTCGCGTTGTAGAGCGCATTCACGCGCTTATTCTCCGGCTGGCGCTTGACACGAGCGGCGCACTCGGCGCCGGAAGGCAAAACAGAGCCGGGGGGCAGGATCGTGAATTGGGTCGAGGCAGAGATCAGCGGCAGGAATGCCCGGGGCGTCATTCCAAACACGGGCACAGGCACGGGCGTGGCGACTGCTGCGGGCGAATTGTTCCGTGTTGCGGACGCGGCGCCGCTCAACCCGGCGAGGGTGAGAATCACACACGCTGCAACTGCGACGGATCTCATCGGGCCGGTTTATCCGCCAACCGGAACCCGTGACCTCTCACCGTCACAATGTACTCGTGTTCCGGGTCCAGCTCGGCCAGGCGGTCACGCAGGCGGCGCACCAGCGCGTCAATCGCTTGCTCCGAGACGCCTTCTTCGGCGGCCTCCGGCCATACGGTGGCGATGACTCGTTCGCGGCTCACGACGCCTCCGCTTGCATCGGCCAGCATCTCGAGCAGCCGATACTGCGCCAGGCTGAGCGGCGGCTCTAGCTCGCGGTCGTCAATCCACACGCGCCGCTGTGCCTTGTCCAGCCGCAGTCCGCCCAAGACGACCGGCCCTGCTTCGCGCCCGGCCAGCGGCACGGTGGATTCGGCTCCGACGAACAACAGCCGCACGCACAGCGCCACCTGGATCTCGTCGCCATCTTGCAAGCGAACCGGCGTATTCGGTTGCACCTGGCGACCGTTGATGCAAGTCCCGTTCTTGCTATCCAGGTCTTCCACGAGATAGCCGCGCGCGTCGCGCGTGATGCGCAAGTGGACGCGCGACACTTGGCGCTCCGGCACGACCATGTCGCATTCGTCGCCGCGCCCCAGCGTCATCACGTCGCGGTCGAGCGGCCACTTGTGGTTGAGCAGTTGACCTTCTTGCACCATCAACAAAGGCGCTTCTTGTGTTTCCATCGGTGAGTCTCCTGTGAGAGGCGACGATTCGCCTTGACAATCTCTGCGTTGTGGTCTAAGCTATCCCCATACCCATACGTCTTTCGTTCGGGCTTTTACAGGGTCGCACGCCCCCGCGCTGCGACACGCCGACCTGTGAGGAGCACCGTGATTCAGCCTGGGACCGTTCTGCGCGAGCGGTACAAGATTATCGAGTCGGTAAAATCAGGCGGAATGGGAGCGGTCTACGAGGCCGAGGACTTGCGCCTGGAAGGCCGCCGTTGCGCCATCAAAGAAATCCTGCTCGACCCGAGCATGGACGAGACCGCGTGCACCCAGGCCCAGGAACAATTCCACCGCGAAGCCAGCATCCTCGCGCGCCTCGACCATCCCAATCTCCCCAAAGTCTCGGATTACTTTTCCGAAAGCGACCAAGATTTTCTGGTGATGGATTTTGTGCCGGGCCGCGACCTGAAAGAGATCATGGACGAAGCCCGGCGCGCCGGTCGCTTTTTGCAAGAGCGCGACGTGCTCAATTGGGCGACGCAACTGTGCGACTCGCTCGAATATCTGCACACGCAAGAATCGCCGGTCGTCCACCGCGACATCAAGCCCAGCAACGTCAAGCTCACGCCGGATGGGCGCATCAAGCTGGTGGACTTTGGGCTGGTCAAGCTGCTCGCTTCCGGCGACGATCGGACGATCACGGTTTTGCAGGGGCGCGGCACGGTCGCCTATACGCCGCTGGAGCAATATGGCGGCGAGGTCGGCCACACCGACGTTCGCAGCGACATTTATTCGCTCGGCGCGACGTTCTACCACTTGTTGACGAACCAGCCGCCGGTGGACGCCAAGCAGCGCTTTCTCCATCCCGAAGCGTTGGCCGCACCCATCGAGTTGAACCCGCAAATCTCGCCGTGCGTGGAAAAAGCGATTCTCCACGCGCTGGCGATGCACCCAAACGAGCGTCCGCCCAGCGTCGCCGCGTTCAAGGCCGAGCTGCTGGGTCAAGAAACTCTATCTGCTGTTGCCCCGGTCGGTCGGCCCGCCTGGCGCAAAGCGTTCGTGACCAATCGCCTGTTGGCGCTGGCGTGCGTCGTGCTGTTGGCGCTGGCGTGCCTGGTCACGTTGTTTGCGCCGCCGCTGCCTCAGCCGACCGTGACGCCGACTCCTCGCCCAACCGTTACCCTCGTTTCGCCGGCTCCTACACCATAGTTTGATTTCGGCAATTGCATCTGCCGCGCGCGGCCCGAAGGGTGGAACGGCGGCGGGGCGGGCGACCGCCTCCCTGACCAGAGCTAGGCCCCATCCTACAATTCTTCAAGCCCCACGCTCTCTACGCCTGACTCACCGATAATGAAAACCGACTCGCTCGATGGCTATACCTTGTCAGATTGGCTTTGCCATAAGCAACTCTAAAAAACGTCGTTGTAGTAGATGACCTTCGGATCAATTCCATAGATTGTAAAGCCACAACGGGCATAGCAGCGAATCGCAGACGTATTGGTCGTTATTACGGCCAGTTTCACCATCACTAGCCCTTGTGCTTGCGCCCAGGTGATGCACTCTTTCACCAGAGCCTCAGCCACGTAGAATCCCCGCCAATCCGCTTTGACATATACTCCCCATAGTGTTCCACTATGTCGGGTCTTGGGCCAATGCCCACGAACGAGACCGATCATCCCGATCAACTGGTTTTCTGTTGAGGCGACGCAAATGACCCCCTTATTGTCCAAGACGTATTCCGCTATGCGCTCAACCCACACCTCGACGGATTCTGCTGCCGTGGAAGCATGGTCTGCTGCAAATACTTTTGGATGACTAGCAGTGATTCAAGGCGGAGCTCACGCAACAAAGCGGCATCGTCTGGGACGGCCGAGCGGATCGTGATTACTCCTTTAAAAGTCGTTAATAGGTTGCTCATTTTATATGTCTGCGATTTGATTGATGAATGGGTGAGGGGCCCAACTACCGTTTCACCCCCGCCGCGCGCAATCCTGCGATGACGGGGATCGCCCCGCAAATCACGGCGACCAGCAGTGCCGACCACGCGCCCAGCGCTGCTCGCACCAGATCGCTGCCCGGCGCGCCGACTCCGTACAACACATAGCCCATCAGCCCGGTCAGCACACTCCACAGCCCCACCCGGCCGGCGCGCGCCAGCGCATCGGCCTTCGTCTCGCCGTGACGCTTGCGCGCCCGCTGCGCCCAATACCCTGATCCGCTGGTGATGACCACGCCGACGACGGCCAGCGTCAAATCGCTCCACCCGACGCGGCGCGGCGCGTCCGTCCCACTCGTGGTAGTCGGCGGCGGCGTGGGCGAGGGCGGCGGCGTGGGGACGGGCGTGGAGGTCGCCGTTGCCGTCGGTTGAGCCGTGGACGTGGGCGGCAAGATCGTTTTCGGCTCCGAGGGCTGCTCGGCCACGGGCAGCAGTAGCGTGACCGAAGTCATCGCCGGCTCGGACACGGCGCGCACCCGCAGCGGACCGATGCGATCCAGCACGAACGAGATCGTCGCCACGCCGTTGCGCGTCGGCGCGACGAGCGGCGCCAGCTCGACGTTTTGCGAAAACGTCCGCGTGAACGTCACCTGCGTCCCATCCGGCACCAGGTGCCCGTTGCGATCCAAAATCGTGCCCGTCCGAAGCCGGAGCGTATCGCCGATCTTGATCGTCACTGGCGCGGGCGTCGCCCCGGCTTCCTTGGGCGCGTCGCCGACAAAGAGCGTAATGATCTGGCTCGGATTCGGCTCGGTCTGCGCGATGAGCTGGTAGCGGATTGCTTCGACGTTGACCGGCGGGCTGCCTTGCGGCTTGGCCTCGCCCAACAGCGCACGCGCGGCCACTTCGACGAACGGATCGGTGCGGCCATACAGCGCGTAAACCGCCGTCGCCTTGGCGATCACGTCCGGCTCCAAATCATACGGCACGTCGAACGCAAAGATGATGACCTTTTTGTTCGCCAGCAAATTGGCGCGTTGAGCCACGAGCTGCTTGAGCGCGGCTGATTGCGGCGAGGCTGCATCTGTGTTGAGCGCGGCCAAGATCACCCAGTTGGCCGCGTTCAGCGCCACCCCCACGTCCGGCGAGCCGGCCGGCGCTGTCCCGCTCAGGAAAGCAGACAAGTTGCCAAAGCTCAAGCTCGTGATGCGCGCGGCGTCCACCTTGTTGGGGTACAGGCGTGTGATCGCCTGTTGGAGCGCGTCCGTCGCCAACAGTGGACGCGCCGGACAGTTGGCGCATTCCTTGTAAGGCCGGTCGTCGGTGAAAATCAAAATCGAATCTTGAGGCGTGGGAACCGGCAGCGGCTTTTCCGCGAGCGTGGCCGGTGGAGGCGACAGGAGTGTGAGCGCGTCTTGAGCCACCTGGAGCGTCGTCGCGCGCGAGCGGTTCACCGCCGCAGACGCGGCCGCCGGATTGACCAGCACAATGTTCGGGTCAAAGCCCGGATATAACCGCACCTTGAGTCGCAAGATGCGCGCGACGGCATTGTCCACTAGCGCCTTGAAGGTCAGGTCGGTGGTATATTTCTCCTGAAAGAATTTGATGGTGCTCTTGACATTCGCGAGTTGTTCCGACCACGCCCCGGTCAATCCAAAATCAGACAGTACCAGCACGTCGTTGCCCGCTTGCAGCGCGTCCTGCGCCAGGCGTTGGGCGGGAAACGCCAGAGTTTGTTGAGCATAGTAGCGTCGGACGAGCGGCGCGCCCAGCGGACTGCTGACCAAAACGCCGCCGGCCTCGCGCCAGGCTTTGACTTCGGGCAGCGCAAGCAGGGCTTGCATGGCTTTTGCGTCCACACTGATCGGCGCGGTGCGTTCGCGGATGTTGCCATAGAACCCGCGGTAACGCACGTGCGAAGTCATCAGCGCGTCGGCCAGCGCGCGCGGCTCGCCGGCCGCCGGCTGCGCCACCGAAAGGAACGGCGCCAGCTCGACTTTTTTGAGTTCTTCCAGCGACTTGTCTACTTCGTCGCTGGTGTCGGTGAGGCTGCCCTGGCCGGGAAAGTGCTTGGGCACAGCCGCCACGCGCCCCTGACTTCCCGCGCGCAAGCCACGGATAGTGTTCTGGCCCATCGCGCCGACCCAGTACGGGTCGCCGCCAAAGACATTCACGCCGGTTTCGGCAGTAGCTGGGCTGGGCGCGTCCAGCACATCCAGCGAAGGCCCGATGAGCAAATTGATTCCGGTGGCGGCCAGTTCCGCTCCCACCACCTGGCCAATGGCGGCGGCATCCTCGCCTTTCCACGTGGCTCCCAAGGACATGGCGCTGGGGAGCGGCGTCATTCCGCCGGAAAGCGGCGCGTGAGGCGGGCCATTCCCATCTTGTTCGAGGGCGGTGAACAACGGGATGAACGGCGAGGTGCGCCCGCCGGCGCCGGGCACGTTGGCGGAGGCGCGGGCCAAGCCTTGCAGCGAGGCCGTCAGCGCGGCCACCTGCGCCGGAGTGTTGGCCGAATTGACGATATTGCCATTGTTGGCGGAAAGCATCACGCCGCCAATGTGATAATTCAAAATCAAGTCGGCGATGTCAGAGTCGGCAGCAGTATCCGTGCCGGGGAAAGCGACGACAAATAGCTGCCCGACGGTAGCCTCGGGCGTCATCTGCGCGATGAGTTGAGCCAGAAACTTGTTCGGGTCGTCCTGCGCCCGAACGGGCGTGGCGTGGCTCAAGCTCAACAAGAGCGTGACGACCACGACGAGGTTCAAGGCGCAGCGGGCAAAGGTTCGCATCGGCGTTTGTCTCCTCGGTCAGTAGTATAATGCCTTCGGCATGCGGCGTCAACCGCAATCGCCGCGCCCCGCGCAGTCATTAAAGCAAAAGAGAGCCGGGGCCCCGCCCCCGGCTCTCTTTTACAAGGAGGAGAGAGCCCGCTCTGCTGAGTATAGAATAGCACACATCGCCCGGCCCGGCTCGACGTCTGCCCCATGCCCACCCTACGCTCAGCCGCCGGAGCAAAGTTGCAAGGCGCAGGGTGTGCACGCAAACGTTGCCAGGCAAGCCTGTTCTGCCGCAGTTGAACTGCGGCCCGAGTGCGTCAGCAGTGCAACTGCTGACAAGCTTTGCGTGCACCCCCCAATACGGTTCGGTTAGTGCTCCCCAACCGCGTCCGCGCGGTTGGGAACGCCCGCGCGGACGCGGGCTTGGAACTTGTCTGAACCGTATTGTGAGAGCTTTGCGAAAGCGGAAAGGCGATGAACCTTCCCGCTTGTGTGTCCTCCTCAGAACACCAGCGGCGGTTCAGGCTCGGCGGTTTGTTTGGGTTGCCCGCCCAGGCGCGGCTCTGGCTTGGGCAGGGCCGCCAGGTATTGATCCAGGAACGAGCGCGCTTCGGGGTGATCCACGTGCAGCGCATCGTCGTACTCGCCGGCGGCGGGAGGTTGCTCGTATCGCATCGGACGGCGCACGCCGAACAGCTCAAAGAGCCGTGCAATGCCGACGAGCAGCGAGTAGCGGTACTCTTGCATCTTGAGCGACTGCCATTCGACAATCGAGGCCATCGCGCCTT
>Ga0315284_10017266_pt1 | contig 10233 bp, 9 predicted proteins | sample YL17G09_16_MG_FD_203696 | JGI IMG/M metagenome (GOLD analysis project Ga0315284, IMG submission 203696) | Sediment microbial communities from Yellowstone Lake, YNP, Wyoming, USA - YL17G09_16 | ecosystem: Environmental > Aquatic > Freshwater > Lake > Sediment | place: USA: Wyoming | collected...
TCGGATGACAGGCAAATTGCCCTGGATTTTATGCGTGAGAATTCCGCAACGTTTCCGAGTGTTCTGGATTCTTCCGACGCCGCTGTGAAAATCGGATTTATGAGCTATCAAATGAACGGCGTGCCGCTGAATTACATTATCGACCGGGAGGGGAAGATTGTCGAGGCCTGGTACGGTTACGAGGAAGGCCATAAACAAGCGCTTGCGGCGCTGGAAAAGGCAGGGCTTAAATTGGAAGGTCAGTAAGAATGAATAATCTGTTTGCAGACAGGATGGCCACAACTCACAAGTCGTTCATCAGGGAAATTTTGAAGGTGACCCAGGACAGCAACGTCATATCATTCGCCGGTGGTTTACCGAATCCAAAGTTGTTTCCGATCAAAGAGCTTGCCGATGCATGTCTGAAAGTCCTGCAGGAAGACGGCGAAAATGTTCTTCAGTACAGTACGACAGAAGGCTATTTACCTTTGAGAGAGTATATCGCCGAACGATATTTCTTAAAGAGGGGATTGCAGGCGAGCCCGGATGAGATACTGATCACGAACGGTTCACAGCAGGGTCTCGACTTAGTCGGCAAAGTGTTCCTGAATAAAGGGGACCGGGTTGTAATCGAACGGCCGGGCTACCTTGGCGCCATCCAGGCATTCGGTATATATGAACCGTCGTTCGTGCCCATACCCTTGCTCGATGACGGCATAGATACGGATTTGCTCGAAAAAGCGTTAAAGGCTGGTGAGACAAAATTGTTCCATACGGTAATCAATTTTCAGAATCCCTCAGGTGTGACCTATTCACGGCAGAAAAGAGAAAAGCTTGCCGATATCATCAAAGGTCACAATATGGTTTTAGTCGAGGACAATCCCTATGGCGAGCTGAGATTCATAGGCGAAGATTTACCCTCGATGAAGAGTTACCTCGGAGACCGCACGATTGTTTTAGGCTCATTTTCGAAAGTGGTGACACCGGGACTGAGGCTCGGATGGATTTGTGCGGCTACGGATGTAATGGATAAGATTGTTGTGGCAAAGCAGTCATCCGACCTGCACTCGAATTATCTCTCGCAGAGGGCCGTCTATCAGTATCTGATCGACCATGACCTCGACGAGCATATTCTGAACATCAGAAAGGTTTATAAAAGGCAGAGAGATTTGATGGTTTCGATGATAGAGCAGCATTTTCCGGAAGAGATAGAATATACGAAGCCTGAGGGGGGTATGTTCTTGTGGGCAACACTTCCGGAGAACCTTTCATCGTTAAATTTATTTAAGCTCGCGATGGAAGAAAACGTTGCTTTCGTGCCCGGCAGAGCGTTTTATGTCGATGGCGGCGGGGATAATACGCTGAGACTTAACTTTTCGAATTCGGACGAAGAGAAGATCGAAGAGGGGATAAAGCGATTGGCGAAGGTTATAAAAAAATGTTGATGGAAAACAAATAGACCGGATATTACGCAAGCGGCCGGTACGAGCAAGCTGTTGAAAGTTCCGATCGCTAATTCGTGCAGGGATGAGAGTCGGACAAGTATAAAAACTGTTAGGGATGAAATTATATAAGAAAATGAGGTTATTGTTATGGATAAGCTTTATGAAGAATCGGAGACGGGATGCTGCCCGAGATTCGATCCTGAGCCGTGGGATGAAAAAGAAGTGACGTTTCAGGAAAAATTATTTGTCAAAGATCACGTCAGGAGTTTCTTTCATATCCCGCTGAACTTCGGGAAAGTCATGGTCAGGAACATGGAGAAGATTAAGAAGGCCGATGCCCTTGTGCCGACGCCAGTAATGCTTTCGGACGAGAAGTCCCTCTGGGGCAGCGATATCTATATCGCGGTCGCCGGGGATGTGCCGGGGGCAACTATGGCGAGAATATCAGGGACTTTTCTGACGAAGGTATTCGAGGGGCCGTACAAGGACGCAGGCAAGTGGGCGCAGGAAATGAAGACCTATGTCAAGTCGAAGGCCAAAGGGATTCAGAAGATGTACTTCTTTTATACGACCTGCCCGAAATGCGCCGAGTTTTACGGCAAGAATTATACCGTTATCCTGGCGCAAGTTTGAGTGATGTACCTTAAATACATTTCAAAGGAAAACCCCCTCAATAAATTGAGGGGCTAAATATTATGTTTGGTGATAGTGCGACTGCTATAACGATACTTTTTATTATCTTTGCCGCGGGTGTCGGTGCTTTTATCAGAAAAGAAGCAGGAGCTGATGGCCTCGGCGGGAACTTCCTTCGAGCCTTTGCTGGAAAGATATATCGGCCACAAGGTCGTGCTTGAGCTGGCCAAGGGCGACAAAATATTCGAATATTGCGGCGTGCTAAAGGAATATACGGCGGAGTTTATCGAAATCATGGATGTCAATTACGCCGCGAAGCTGGGCCAGCCGGCCAGGACAGCAGACCTTGTCGTGCCCCGCAAATACGGCCTGATCCAAAATCTTGCCGAATAGTATTTTAAGCATTTTTACAAAAATCCTCGTAATATTTTACGGAATTGGGCGTCATATTTTGTAGTGCTATAACTACGAACCGCTCACGCCGGGAATTACCCGGCAAACAATATTAGTAAGAAGGAGAATTATCATGGTTACACCTCTCAAAAGGAACTCATGCAGATGGCGAATATGGGCTGTTATAATTGCCTTAATGTTTAGCAACACAGGCACTACAGAAGTTACAGGCCAGGAACGAATCCTTCATTTTCCCAAAGACCGCTCGATCGGGGAGGTTTTCATACGAGACCAAGATATTTTCGCGGAAAATTATTATGCCTGGACTAACTGGGAATGGTTGGGCTATGCCAGGGGAGATGTTACTGTGCCGGCTGGTAAGGCGGTAAAGCTTGATATTACCAAAGAAGCATGGCAAGGGGACAAATTCTTTTCCGGTTTGAGGCCCGACGATATTCAAATGCTGAGCTTTGACAAATACAAAGAGGCTGACGATGCGGTCCTGGAAGACATATCGAGCTTAACTAATCTGCAATTGCTCGATCTTTCAGGTACGCAGATTCTTGGAACCGGCTTAGAGCATCTGGGAAAATTAAAACAACTGAAGTGGATTGGCCTTGCCGCGACGGATTTTGGAGATAAGGAATTAGCTTTTCTTACTGAATTACCTTCTCTGGAATATTTAAATTTTAACAATGTTCCCATTGGTGACCAGGGATGATTCACGTAGGTAAAATAAAAACTCTCAAGGCTCTTGTTCTAAATGGAACAACTTAATCTTGTATGGACACAGATAAGTAATGCAGGCCTGGTACATCTTAAGGGATTGAAAAAGTTGAAAGAATTAAGATTGGGACTCACCAAAGTCGGTGATCAGGGGCTTGAGCATTTAAAGGACCTTGAATCGCTGGAAAACCTGGAACTTCCGTCTGATACCGAAATATCCGATGAGGGTGTGGCTCACCTCTCGAAACTGGATTCACTTAAGAAGCTCTATTTAATAAGCAATACGATTACAATCCAAGGACTGGAAATCTTGGCTCAACTGAAATCGCTTGAGGAGTTTAATACGGGTGGGATAAATATAGACGATTCGAGTATCGTGAAGATCGCTGAATTCCCGGCTCTTAAAAGCCTATGGATCCAAAGTTGTCAGGTAACGGATAAGGGTTTTGCTGAACTGAAAAAACTACGAAGTCTACAAAAACTGGACATAGAAAACAGTCCAATTACTGGTGAGGGACTGACAGTTCTGAGAGAATTTCCCAGTCTGGTTGAGCTTGAACTTTCTAATCTATATTTAGGCGATGCAAGACTGTCAGGTTTGACCGGTCTTAAAGCACTAAAGAGCTTGAGAGTATCAAACATCAATATCAAAGATGATGATCTTGCCAGTTTGTCTGATTTGACAAATTTGACAAACCTGTCAATAGACTCAAGAGAAATCACCAATGCCGGCATGCGGCATCTGGCGAAGCTCAAATCTCTTGAAAGTCTTTGGCTTAATGGTTCTGAGATCACGGATACAGGACTGGCTTATTTGGAAGGGCATGGCTCGCTAACATATCTCGGTCTGTCAGGCACTAAGGTGACTGAGCAAGGTTTGGCACGGCTCAAGAAAAAGATTCCTGGGTTAGAGCACCAATTGTAGTGTGGAAGTCCCAAACCAAGACCACGAACACAAAACAGAGCCATGAACATAAAGGAGCGATAAATGTCCCTGCGTATTCAAAACGCATGCATATCAAACGGCAACTATTAAAAGGTGATTCTAAAATCCTTATATTTCGGATCGGGCGGAATTTCCTGGATTCTGGTCTCTCTTAAGTAGTCACTGAAATATTCGTTTATGTCCTGTATACAATCATCGATATCCTGGGCGGGACCCTGGGCGAACATCTCGACGGTGCCGTCCGGCAGGTTGCGAACGAAACCGGTTAGCTGGTGGCGATACGCTATCCTGTGGGCGGTATAGCGAAAGCCGACGCCCTGGACACGCCCTATAAAAATCACATGCCTTGCAGCCATTTCCAATCGAATATTTAATATTGGTTATTGACTTACGGTTTACAATAGTGATATATTAATCGCTACATTCCTCCGCTGCAAGTGAACAAATCCGGCTACCGGCAGTAATAGAATAAATTAAGGTTCACCAAGAGCAGGAAGTGAAGTATAATCCGATTTTTCGAAAAAGTTATTGATTATGCCCGAAAAGACAGAGCAACAGATAGAAAGAGACGAACAGATTTACCAGCTTACCACGCTGGTGGCGGGGGAATTCTCGCTGCAGGAAGTGCTGGATAAGCTGGCCGAAGCGGCGGTTAAGACCGTCGGTGTCAAGGCCTGCTCGATCAGGCTGCTTGATGATGATGCCGGCGATTTGAAAATGCGAAGCACCTACGGACTCAGCGAAGAATATCGCAATAAAGGCGAAGTTTCGAAAAACGATCCGGTGATCAAAGCGGCCTTCGCGGGCGAAGCGGTGGTCCTGGACGATATGCGCGTCGACGGAAGAGTAAAATACAAAGAGGCGACAATTAATGAAGGTCTGGTCAGCCAGCTTACCGTCGCTATGCACTTTAAAGGTCAGGCAATCGGCGTTTTGAGGCTTTACAGCCCGGAATCGAAACGCTTTGACGAAAATGATATCAATCTTGCCAGGGCGGTCGCTTCGCAGTGCGCGGTGGCCATTACGAACGCCAGGCTTTATGCAAAGGCTATCGAAGGCGCGCGGATTACCGAGCAGATGAGGCTTGCGGGGCTGATCCAGCGAAGGATGATTCCGGAAAAAGCCCCTGTGATACCCGGCCTGGACATCGCCGCTGCTTATATTCCGTGCTTCGACGTCGGAGGAGATGCTTACGATTTTCGCCGGATCAGCGATACGCAGATTCTCATCACGATTGCCGATGTGATGGGCAAAGGAATGCCTGCTGCCATGATGATGAGCTGGTTCCGCGGGGCGGCAAGGGCCTATGCGGAAGGTTGCATGGAATGCTCGGAGTGTAAGGGGGACGATGTCTTCTTCGCTGAGAATTCGGCAGACCGCTTCAGGCTGATCAACCGGACGCGCACTGTGATAAAAAACTTCAACCGCATGGCGTGTGATGAGTGCAAGGACGGTGAATTCGTGACTTTGTTCTATGCTATGATCGACATCGACCAGATGACGGTGACATATTGCAATTGCGGGCATGAGCCGACGGTCCTGATAAGGGACGGCAAGATTATCGACCTGGACAAAGGCGGGCTTGTCCTTGGGGTCGATGCACGGGCGGAATACGAGATAGGTACCGTCAAGCTGACGAACAACGACTGTCTGCTGTTTTATACCGATGGGCTGACCGACGCGGTCAACTTCGATAACGAATTATGGGGTAGAGAAAATCTGCTGGCCACGGCGAAGAAATTCGCCACGGAGTCGGCCGAGCAGATGATAAAGGATATCCTCGGCTACAGAAGGCGGTTCGTGGGACTTGCCAGGCAGATCGACGATACGAGTATGGTTGTGGCCAAAGTGATTAAAGAAAATCAAAAATAAAAGTGCAAAGAGCAAAGTGACACATAAGTGTCATCCTGAGGCGAAGCCGAAGGATCTGGCCGGCGGCAATGTGAGATTCTTCGTTTCGCTCAGAACGCCTAAAAAGTGGCGTTTTGATTTTTTATTTTTAATCTTTGAATTTTCATCCAATGGCGGATTTGGTTATTACAATTGACGGCCCCGCGGCCAGCGGTAAAAGCACCGCAGCGAGGCTTCTGGCTCGCAAGCTCGGCGCGAGCTTTCTCGATACAGGTGCGATGTATCGAGCCGTAACGTTAGCTGCGATGCGGGCCGGCGTCGATTTGAACGATGAACAGAAGCTGCTCGATATTACGCAGACATGCGAATTTCAATTCTCCGTTAAGGCCGGCGAAATGACCGTCCGCATCGACAACGCCGATGTCACCGGGCATATACGCAGTCCCGAAGTAACCGCCAATGCCCGTTATATCGCCGCTGCGCCGAGAGTGCGGGAGAAACTGGTTCAAATGCAAAGGCAGTTCGCCGCGGACCGTCATAAAATCGTCACAGAAGGACGAGACCAGGGCACGGTTGCGTTCGACGATGCCGATATTAAATTTTATCTGACGGCCGATTCGGCAGAGAGGGCGAGAAGAAGACTCGCCGAGCAGCAGGACAAAGGCGGAGCCGGCAGCCTTCAGGAGATACAAAAGGCCATCGAGCAGCGAGACAAAAGCGACGAAAGCAGAGCCGTCGGCCCGTTGAAGCCGGCCGAAGATGCGATTATAGTAGACACTACAAATCTGAGTATAGAACAGGTTGTGGAAAAGCTCGCTTGTCATGTAAAAGAAAAATGCTCAAAGAAAACATAAAAGCGAAATGGTTCTGGTTTGCACGCTGGATGTGCAGGCTTTTTTGCCTGTCGTTTTTTCGCGTGCGCAGTTATGGGCGAGATAATATTCCCAAAACCGGCGCATTTGTGCTGATCAGTAACCACCAGAGCTATCTCGATCCGATGCTTTGCGGCGGGCTCATTCAGAGGCGCGTGAGCTTTCTTGCCCGCGAATCGCTTTTTAACCACTGGTTGTTCGGCAGAATGATTAGATCGGTTGGAACGATACCCGTCAGGATGGGCGAAGCCGACATTTCCGCGATGAGGAAAGTCATCGATGTACTTAAGCAAGGCAGGGGAGTCTGTCTTTTTCCAGAGGGGACCCGCTCGCGGGATGGGAAAATCACGCCGTTCAAGCCGGGCTTCGGCCTGCTTTGCAGGCGGGGAAACGCGGCGGTCGTGCCGGTAGTGATTGACGGCGCCTTCGAATGCTGGCCCAGGCATAAGAAATTATTCTCGCACGGCTCGATTGTAGTCAGTTACGGCAAAGTCATACCCGCCGGGCAGGCGAAGAATATGGGCAATGAGAAACTGGCCAATGTCTTAACCGAAACCCTGCGCCAAATGCAAGACGAAAGCCGGATCAAGCAGGGCAAAAAACCGTACGATTATTGATTATCTTCTGCAGCCATCGCCGGGGCAATTTCCCCGACGAATAAACAGAGCCCTCGAACAGGTAAGAATCCCGATAACATCGTCCGCCAAATCAAGCCTAACGTAACGGCCTGTCCTGCCACGTGTCCGCCGGCGTCGAATTAGCTTTTGATGATTTGATTCTCCCGGCGAGATTGTGCTTGACCGTGTGTTCGATTGAAAGTACCTTAATGGTTGCAATGCCTCGTCTTCGCTCGGCATGAAGAACGGATCATCCTGTGGAGGCATAAAGGCTTTCTTCACCCTGAGCGGAGTCGAAGGGTGAGCGAAATTGAAGTGTGACAACGCAAAGTTAAACGATTGAAAGGGATATCGATGAAAAACGAGACAAATTCAAAATACCGTAAGCTTAACCGCAGGGATTTTATCAGGACTTCGGCGGCTGCCGGGGCGGCGGTTCTGGCATCAGGCAGGAGTAATCTTTTTGCTGCGGGCTCGGACACGATCCGCATCGGTATAATCGGCTGCGGCGGGCAGGGCACGCGGGACCTTGTCAGTTGCGTGAATAGCTCGCCGGGCGTGGAAATCACTGCGATGGGCGACTTGTTCGAAGACCGCATGAAGGAATCGCTCGATAAGCTCAAAAAAGATGTGCCGGCCGCTCTGAAAGTTACGCCGGACAAGTGCTTCGTGGGCTTCGATGCGCATAAGAAAGTGGTGCAGTGCGACGTGCACATGGTAGTTTTAACAACGCCGCCCCACTGGCGTGCGCAGCATTTCCGGACCGCAGTGGAAGCCGGCAAGCACGTATTCATGGAAAAACCCGCCGGCGTGGATCCAAAGGCTATCCGTTCGATGATCGAGACGGCCGACCTCGCCGGGCAAAAGCGGCTCTCGGTGGTCGCAGGCACGCAGAGGCGGCACAGCAAAAAATACCAGGAAATAATCCGGCGGATTCATGACGGACAGATAGGAGAAATCGTCGCCGGCCAGGGCTACTGGAACGGCAGTGACATGCTCGGCTACTGGCAGTGGTACGAGAAGGAAGGCCGCTCCGACATGGAATGGCAGTGCCGGAGCTGGCCCTGGTTCACATGGACCAGCGGCGACCATATCGTCGAGCAGCACGTCCACAATCTCGACGTTCTCAACTGGGCGCTCCAGGCTCATCCGGTGCAGTGCGTCGGTATGGGCGGCAGGGCCGTACGCGACTTGGGCAATATTTACGACCACTTCACCGTCGAGTATGAGTATCCGAACGGCGTTCGCGTCGAGAGTATGTGCCGGCAGATTAACGGCTGCACGGACAGAATCGCCGAGCGCGTGGTCGGCACAAAGGGCGTCTCCGATATCGATCAAGGCGTGATTAAGGGCGAAAAATCCTTCAGGTACGAAGGGCCCGACCCGGACCATTACGTACAGGAGATGGCCGACCTGATTAAGAGCATTCGCGACGACAAGCCCATCAACGAGGCTAAAAACGTCGCCGAGAGCACGATGAATGCCATTATGGGCCGAATGAGCGCCTATACCGGCCGGGCACTGAAATGGGACTGGGCAATGAATGCCTCGAAACTGGACCTTGCGCCGGCAAAATACGAGTGGGGCGATCTGCCCGTCAGGCCTGTTGCGGTGCCGGGTAAGACGCCTTTAATATAATCGATTCGAATCAATGCCTCGTCTTCGCTCGGCATGAAGAGGATAGCTTAACGCGGCATGAAGGCCTTCTTCACCCTGAGCGGAGTCGAAGGGTGAGCGGAGTCGAAGGGTGAGCGGAGTCGAAGGATTGAAAGAGTTCATAATGCAAGAGGAGAAAAAGCAAATGGACAAGAGACTTTCACGCAGAGAATTTGTAAAAGCAGCAGCGGCGGCTTCGTTGGTCGGTGCCGGACCAGTATTAACGAGCAAGCTACATGCCGCCGGCTCAAATATACTTAAGGTCGGTTTAATCGGTTGTGGCGGACGCGGCACCGGCGCCGCGACCCAGGCGCTGATGGGTGTTGACAAATCGGTTAAACTCTGGGCGATGGCGGATTTGTTCCGTGACAAGCTCGATGTCTCTTACGACATGCTCAGCAAGGGCGCAAAAGGCCGGTACGACCGAGTGGACTTCGATGGCCTGGCCGACCAGATGGACGTGCCGGAAGAGCGGAAGTTCGTCGGCTTTGACGCGTATCACAAGTTGCTCGGCAGCGGCGTGGATATGGTCATTTTGTCGACTCCGCCTCACTTTCGGCCCGAGCATTTTGAGGCCGCGGTCAAGGCCGGCAAGCACGTGTTTATGGAAAAGCCCGTAGCGGTGGACCCGGTTGGGATTCGAAAAGTAATCGCCGTCGCGAAGCTGGCAAAAGAAAAACGCCTGTCGGTAGTGGCCGGGACCCAGCGGCGTCATCAACAGCACTACATCGAGATTATCGAGCGGATTCACAACGGGGCGATCGGCGAAATTGTCGCCGCACAGTGCTACTGGAACGGCGGCGGCGGCTCGCTGACCGGTGAGAAACCCGAGGGTATGAGTGACATGGAATGGCAGGTTCGGCGATGGTACTACTTCTGCTGGATCTGCGGCGACCATATCGTCGAGCAGCACGTTCACAATATCGACGTTATGAACTGGGCGCTCCAGGCTCACCCGGTCCAGTGCATGGGCATGGGCGGCCGGGAGGTTCGCAGGGGCGGCAACATCTGGGACCATTTCGCGATAGAGTTCGAGTATCCCCAGGGCGTGCGCGTCCTGAGCATGTGCCGGCAGATTCCCGGCTGCTCCGAACGGGTCTCGGAAAGAATCGTCG
>Ga0315284_10017267_pt1 | contig 10233 bp, 9 predicted proteins | sample YL17G09_16_MG_FD_203696 | JGI IMG/M metagenome (GOLD analysis project Ga0315284, IMG submission 203696) | Sediment microbial communities from Yellowstone Lake, YNP, Wyoming, USA - YL17G09_16 | ecosystem: Environmental > Aquatic > Freshwater > Lake > Sediment | place: USA: Wyoming | collected...
CGCGTCGCGAGGGTACGGCGGAGGGTGAGGTTGGTAAGCGCAATCTCGCGATTCTCTGTGAACTGCGCATGGTGCTCGGACTGATTGAACTCCTCCAAGCTGGGAGGCGGGGCCGCTGAATCCTTCGCGCTCTTCCTAGGCATAGTCGTGCCTCTGGTTGAGATGCGTGGTCAGTTCTTGCTGCTGGATCTTGGTGTAGCCCAAGCACACAAGCCACTTGAGCCGCTTCTCCAGCTTGATCTTCTTGTCCGGGGCGGCCTGAAGTTGTTCTCGCACCGCCTGCGGAAGCGCGCACACTGGGCAACTTTCCTTCCGTTCCTTACGCATGAAGTCCACCAACGAAAGGGGAGGCGCTGCCTGCGGAGCTGGAGAGTGCTTCACTTTAGGCATAGCGGATGGCCTCATCGGGTGGGGGAAGAATCGGGGAGCAGGGCCTCAGCGAACGCGCGCTGCGTCCATGCGGGCATGTACTTCGCGGACGCGGGCCGCCGCGCCACAATGTGCGCGTAGTAAAGAACGCGACCTTTGATGTGGACAGTGACGGCAACCTGCTGGGCGTAGAGTAGCCGTGCGCGATAGTAGCGGGCCTCGGCCGTGTCGTACCGGATCTGGAGGGCCGCATGTTCTGCGCGCAGAGCGGTGAGGCTATCCCAACAGACCACGGGATTGGTGGGTGGGTGCGGAGGACAGGCCGTAGCGACGAGAGCCCCGACAGCAAAGAGGATGGCGATGAGCTTAGTCCACATCGGTCAACCCTCCCGCCGCTAGCGCCTCTTCGGCGGCCCTGCGGGCTTCTTGGAGCAGTGCCAAGCTCGGTGTCGGACCGGCGTTGACAGCAAAGTCATAGACGGTGCCCGCCAGCCGTTGATTGGGTTCCGCATCGAGCTTGAGCGGCGCCCAGTACACCTTCTTGTAGTACGCCTTCACTGTGGCGCGAAGATTCGGCTCGGCCTTCAGCGCCTCATTGATCGTCTTGGCGCATGCCGTCCACCCGAGTTTCTTCCGGACCTGATCCACCACCGACCATCCCGCGAAGGCAGGATTAGCGCGGCGGGAGATACCGGCGAGCGTCTCTCCGCCGGGATCAGCGGGATCGTGGACCCAGCCGGGGTAGCCCTCATGTGCTTCGGTGCGAAGATAGGCCTGTTCAAAGTCTGCCATCCGACGAACCTCCTACAGATCGCCTGGGGCCGGCATTCCAAACCCTCGATCTCGGCACCACCGCTTCCGTCCACCTGCCACCGCGTGAGAGAAAATGGCGGCGATCCCGGGGGCGGAGGGAGCAAGGTGCTCATAGCCGCTGCCTCCTGCGTTGTGTACCAGCGTACTCTTCATCTCAGGTCTCGTCTTGCTGACCTCCATTACCAGTGTCCGCGTTGCCACCACCACCGCCACCGCCGCCGCCTCGCGGCGACGAGTGGTACTGGGCGCGGCGCATCAGGACGCAAAGCACCGCGAACACGATCAGCACGACACCGATCCAGACGAGCACGTTCATACGGCCGTCTCCTTGGCGTGAAGGATGATCGCACAGTAGGCGGTCCCATCGTCGTGCCGCCCTTCCACGTTCTTCTCTACCGTCCACCGCGTGAGGTCCACGGCTGCGAGGATACGCTCGGCCGTGATCGTGTGGGGGTGCCCGTCGCTCTGCAGCGTATGGCACCAGTCAAAGAGGCGGACCCGCGGCGCGAGGCGCAGCATGTTACGCACACACGCCTCCGGATCCTGGACGTGCTGCAGGAGGTTGAGGGCCAGCACCTCGTCGTAGTGCTCCTCACCCATCGCGCGCTCCAGCGGGACGATGAACCGCGTGATGCCGGCAGCGGCGTAGGCTTGCTCATCCTCCTCCCCGCGTGGGGTGGGGTCGCCATCCCTCAAGTATCGGCGCCGCTGATCGGCTCACCGCGAAGTGACCCTGGTACTTGGGGATGTACCGCGCGTACTGGCGGTCGGTGTCGTATACCGCCGGGTCACTCGTACGCCTCCCCGATGGCCAGTTCGTACTTGCGAGCGAAGTATTGCTCAAGCTGGAGCCGCTCGTCCTCCAGCAACTCCCGGTCGTAGAGCGCCACCTCCGCGATCTCCATGTCCGCGTAGGTGCAGTAGAATTGGGTGTGCCCACCGAGGAACGCCGCGTGGCCTGTTCCGCTCGCCGGCACGCCCCATCGACCATAGTCCGAGTCAACGTTCGACTGTGCGCTGTCGTACACCCCGTCGATCCACTGTAGGTGCTCCGCCACCCCACTGATCTCGAAGTCCAGGTAGGGCGTACCCGCCGACAGGACCACCGGCGCAGCCACCCCAAGGATGGCGGAACCGTCGTTGACGTTCTCCGAGAGAAACCGGGAAGCACTGATCGCCCACCGATACCGGAGGTCGTTCGCGTTACCCTTCTGAAACAGGCAGAAGGAATTGAAGGAATCGGGGGGCAGCAAGCTCGTGAGCTTGAACACGAAGAATACGGAGTGCGCGGTCACGATATTCAATGACGCACTGTCCGGCGCCGTCAGGTAGTCGTCGATCCCGTCGAAGACGACGGTGGGCTGCCCCCCGATGCGGTTCGTGCGGTACAGCGGACGCCGACCCGCCGTGGCCTGAGCGAAGTCGTTACCCTCGCCGCTCTCGTCTGGCCACGTCGCCACGGGATCGGTATCACTGAGCGCAGACAGGGACTCCGGCCTCAACCAAAGTACGCAATTGGTGATATCAGTCGGGACAGTCGAGGGCATCGGCACGTCGGCGGGGGTCCGCGCCACTTCCACGTAGCCAAGGCCGTCGTACTGGAACTTGATGCTGCGACTGTAGCCGTCCGCCGGGTTCACCCACGCCGACATCGCGTACACACCGCTCCAGGTGATGAGGCCCATCGCCCCGCCCGACTGATTCAGGACGGTGACGGTAATCTCCTGGCCCGCCACCCCGTTCGTCGGTCGCGCAATCGTGAAAGCGTCGCCATCGGCCACCAGGATGTCGAACCGATTGAAGCGCGCGGCGTCGAGCACCACGGCCCCAGCAACCGGCGGGACCGACACGGCGCCCTCGACCAGCGGCCTCACGCGCGGGCTCTTGACCCAAGGTCGCGCCGAACTATTCAGCGGGCAGTTGATGAGCATCACGGCCTCGGGCTTGTTCGTCCACGGCACATCGTTCGGGTACATCTTGTGCGCGCCAACCAGGGTCACCGGGCCAACCGGCCGTTTGCCAATCTTGATGATCTCGGACTGGCTTGCGGGGCCGACGAAGACGGTGCCGTCGAAGGACGCCCCCTTGATGCGCTCGAGCCGTACGCTCGGGATTCCGGCCTTAAATACCTCGACAACGCCACCGAACATGTGAAGTTCGCAACCTTCAGCGATAATGCCGGCCTCGAGGTAGTAACCGCCACTCTCGGAGTTCACCGCGCCCCCGAGAATCGTCAGCCCCGCCGCCACGCCGCTATGCCCATCCACCAATATCCCGGCGCGCGTCACCCCGGACCCCGTCTCGATCCAGGGCGCGGTTATGGTGACGCTGGAGTTCAGCAGGACAAGCGAGTACGCGCCTCCCAGAAACTCTGGAGACTCCATCGAGTACACGCCGTTGGAGGCACCCAACGCCATCGCGAACGGCCCGTACGCGCTGAAGATCGCGCACCGCGAACGACGGAACCGCCCGAGGAAGTTGTCGTGGAAGAGGTAGACTCCCCACGTGTTGGCGTTCACAAGGATACCGTCCAGCGAGTGCTGGATCGCCGCGATCATGATGATGCCGCAGCGGTAACCGGACCCGTGCTCGAAGGAGTCGAGTACCATGTCCGCGATCTTGACGTGGAGCGCGAACCCTGGCTCCACGTCGTCGCGCATCATCAGATAAGCGTCACCGTAATTGGTCCGGGCCACGGTAAAATTGTCGAACTGCTCGTCGAAGTTCAGGACGATCAGGGTGTTCGCGTCGAGCGTCCACTTGGTCGTCGGCTTCGAGAAGGGCGCCGTGTACCGCGAGACGCTCGAGAGGCGGATCGCGTCCAGTGCGGCAGGCGCCCCGTAGGTGGACTTACCCATCTCCGGGAAGAAAGGTGGCACGCTGCCGATGCCGATGGACTCATGTAGCGCCATCGTCACGGTGCCGGTCGCGGCCTCGCTGTCCTCGAGGAGGCCGTCGAGGAACAATCGGATCGTCGTGCCGTCGTAATCGAGGGCCACGTGGTGAGGCGTGGACAGCGACATCGTCGTGACGCCCAGGAGCGTGTGCAGTACGCCACCGACCGTCATGCGCGCCACGAGCTTCCCCGCGTAGTGCGAGACAGTGAAGCACTGCGATTCGGCGTCGCTGTTGAAGCGGCGGCACTTGCTCCCGATGAAGTAGGACTGCTGGCCGGAGTGGTGGCCGTAGGCATCCTCCACCTCCAAGGCGTAGAGCTGTAGCGTCAATTCGGCGCAGAAGGCGGAGAGACCATCCAGGCGCACCACGCCACAGGCGTCGAGGAGCCCGAACCAGTGATCGTACCAGACCACCCATCCAGGGGCGGAGTCGGCCCGGGTGAAGGTCGTGAACGCGGAGCCAGCGCCCGTCACCAAGGGGGGCACCATGTAGTTCGTGGTGTTGAGGTACTCGTCCTTCAGGACCACTCCATCGGGGCCGTTGCAGTTGCCCGCCATCCCACCTGGGTAGACGGCGATCAATGGCCCCACGCCCGTCCCGGTGATGACCGTCCCGGGAATCCCCACACCTCGGAGCGTGACCTCGTAGGTCCTCACCCTGAGGGGACGGCCGATGAGATAGACGCCGGCGGGGAAAAACACCTCTGGCCGCGTCCAGCGCGGCAGCGCCATCACGTAGTCGATCACGGCCTGGATCGCGGGACCGTCGTCGGTGACGCCGTCGCCCCTGGCGGCGACGAACCCCAGCGGAGGGAACTTGACGTCGATGTTGCGTCCCCCCGCATCCACGATCTTGGCGAGTTGCTGCCGCGTGAGGCCGTCGGTGTCGATGGTCACAGTGGGTCCTCGAGCCCGTAGGTCGCGATGTCCTCGGCGCACCACGCAGAACCGCTCGATCCCGCGCGCGTGTGCTTCGCGCGGAAGTGATAGTGGCCGCTGTGATGCAGTGAACTCGTCAGCGACGTGGCGCCCGGCGGCGTCGGGGAGGCATCGGTCACCTCGGCGGCGTCGGCGAACGTGCCGTCACTCGCTTCCTCGATCACCGTTTGAGCGCCCGTGGCGTTCGCACCCATCGTCCAGTTTGCGCGGAGGTATGGCGGGTGGGCGGATATCCCCGACACACTGAATCCCGTAGGCGCATCGAGCGTCGCGGCATCCGTCGTCATCGCGACGACGCCGTTCTTCGCGCTCGCCTGTCCGTTCTTGAAGTGGTCCGCATCCACCTGGTAGGTGCCGCCGGGAGCGAGCCCGCTGATGGTGTACGTGGTCGCGGCGGCGGCGGCGATGTAAATCACCACGCCGTCCACGTAGATCCGCGTCACCGCCGTGGCGTCGCCGTTCACCCAGGAGATGTCCAGGTGGTCAGTGCCGTCGGACACCTCGGCCAGGGTATTCGGCGCCGCGGCCGGCCCGGAGCCCGTCACGGCGGCCCGCGTCTCGACGACGGCGTTCTCCTGCCCCTTCCGGCCGGCCGCGTTGTAACTGAGGATCCGCGTGCGGCGGTAATAGTCGGCCGTGGTCGCGATGCGCTGCGGCACCACGCCGGAGGCCGGGCGCGCGATGGCGGCGGCGAGGTAGTTGACGTCCGTGGGCGGGTTGGCGCCGCCCGTGGCGACGTGCTCGATGGTGTAGAGCTCGATGGTCTCGCAGTTCACACCGAACGTGAGTGCGTAGGAGACCGAGGTGGCGTCCGATGTCACCACGACCGTGAAGACCGAGGCGCCGATCAGGGCCACGGTGTGATCATCCTCCACCCAATCCGAGCGCGTGCCCACACGGCGTACGGCGCGCACCCGCACAGCCCACACCTCTCCATGTTGAACGGGAGAGATGAAGGCCGTCGGCGAGTCGGCGCTGACGAAGCCGAAGCCGCGCCACGTTCCCTCGTCGGAGCGCCGCGCCTCCACCTCATAGCGCCAGGCAAGCGCGTCAACTGAAGCGGTCCAAGTCACCTTGATGCGCGGCTCGCCCGTACCAGTCGTGAGCAGGAGCCCCGTCGGCGGGTCCACGTACCAGGGCAACGGGAGCGCGGTGCCAGCGCACGGCGCGTCGTCCGTCAACTCCTCGTCATAGGCCGTCGCGAGGTACTGCATCAGCAGGAGCCGTACCGTCGCGTCGGGCTTGATAGCGAGCGCCACCACCCAGAAGAGCTTCGCCGTCCAGGCTGGGGTCGGGTGGGTGAGGTACACCAGATCCCCAACGCTGAGCGCAAGCGCCGCCTCCGCCGCAGTGAGGGAGACGAACAGTTTGTTCCGACTCTCCTCGAGTATGCAGCGCGCGATGCGCTGCGCTTGATAGTGGTCCTGCGTCAGCGGCAGCTCAAGCTCCCGCGGGTTCGGGAGGTAGGCGTCGTCCTCGAGATATGGATTGGTGATCGTTGTCGGCGGCCACTCCACCGTTGCAGCGCTGCCCCGCAGCGGCGCGTACTTGGCCAAGATGAGGTTCGGTACGTCGGCGGTGTCCTGGGTAGCGAACTCCCACTCACCGATGATATTGGTGGTGTCCAGCGCGAAGCTGGACGGAGTGAGCCCCTCCCGCGTCAGCACCATGCCCCACTTACCACCCTCCTGCGAGGCGAAGCCTCGGCAGCTGGAGAGGATGGCGTTGAGGTTCTCGAGCATGGTACAGCCGGTGTCGATCACACCGTTGCAAGAATACCGGGTTTGGCCCGTGACCTTCTGCACCGTCCCGCCCGCTCCGCCGTCGGCGCTGAACGTCACGCCAGTCAACGTGAACGTCGTGCCAGCGGGCGTCGTGGCCACCGTATACTCGCCGTCGGGCAGTGCGGGGGTCGCGGTGACGCCCCGGATCCACACCTTGTCGGCGGCGGCGAGGCCATGTGCCTTCGCCGTGGTCAGCAGCTCGCCGGCGTTGGTGGTGGAACTGATCGCGATCATCCCCGTGCTGGCAGGTGCGGTCGGCTGGCCGTCACAGTAATCAGCCAGGAGCCGCAAGCCCTCCGCGTCACTGGCGCCGTCGAAGATGTCCGCGGCCGCGACGCCCAACCCGTACCGCACCGCGCCCGAACTAGCGCCGTAGCGGGCGCCGTCGGAGAGGTAGTCGCGGTAGCAGAGGATGGGGTTGTCGCTCCAGGCGGTCGAGGCGTCCCGCGGATCATAGACCGTGCGGCCCTTCACCATCACCGTGACTTCCGGCACGCCGTCGGGGAAGCGGTCCGGGTCATACGTGATCTCGAGGACGATGTAGGCGAGGCCGGAGAGCGCCCCAACCCACCCCGGCACATCGTGCACGGCCATCGTCGAGTCGGCCGTGGGGCCGTTGGCGTCGCCGGGGTTGGCGGCGGCGGTCTGCGTATCCTTGCCCAGGTACTTCGCGAACCGCACCAGCGGCGTCGTGGTCTCGGCGCCGAGCTTGTCCAGCTTGAAGTAGCCGGGATTGAGGCGGAACGCCGTGCCGGCCGCGGAGCTCGTGGCCGTGACGGGGACCGTGAAGTGGTCGGCGTCGAGCACGGTAACGAAGTAGTCCCCGGAGCCCGGCCAGATCCACCAGTTGCCCACGCCAGCGCTGATGCGCACCGCGTCACCCGTCACGAAGCCGTGGGCGGTGCAGTGCACGCGGCACGGCGTCCCAAGGTCAACACCAGTGATGGTCTTCGGCGAGGCGCCGGTAGACCGGATGGTGCCGTCGGCAAGCGCCGCGCAGTTGCCGTCGAGGTAAATCTCCTCAATGGCTGCGATCTCACCCTCGGACAGCACGCCCACCAGGTAGAGCTTCTCGAGTGAGGTGCCACTCGACATGATGTAGACGAGCTTCGGCGCCACGATCGTGCGGCCGTAGATGACAGGGATCTGCGTCGAGGGGTCCAGCGTCATCTCCCGCTGCGCGCCCTGCTCCTCCGCCTTCGGCGTCTTGCGCCCGAGGGCGTCCACAGTCATCGCACCAACGGTAAGGCCAAGCCACGGGTTGCCGGTGGCGATCCCGACAACGGTTCCGACAACGAACCCCGCGAGGAACCTGAAGGCGCTCATCCGATTGGCTTCCGGCCCGGCATGACGCGCTTCCCGGGCCCCCAGTAGATCGTCAGATTCACCGCCTGGGACATGGCTGCGAACGCAGCGGCGTCCGTGGGGAACACCCGCGCGTGGCTGGCGGAGTTCGTTTGCCTCCCCCGCTTCTGCGCGAGGTCGGCCGCGTAGCCATTGCAGCGCGTGGCAACCCTGACCGTCGTCTCGTGCCCGTGCTCATCGGTCGCGGTTGTGATCTTCCACCCGCCGGCCATCCGTCCACGGAACACGCGCAACGGGTCGGCCGTCACCGAGCCGTCGGCCTCGAAGTGGCAACGGTAGACTTCGGCTTCCTGCCCCCGCCACTGGTCCCGGAGGATGGAGGCAATGATGCCCTGGTCCACTCCGCTGAATGCGATGTCCCAGGCGCTCGCGGTCGTGTCGAGGTTCTCCTCCACCGGCCCTACCTCGAGCGCCCCGCCCAGCGCCGTCCAAGTCTGTGCGGGTGAGGTAGTCACGATATCCTGGCTGGCGTCGGTGACGTAGAGATGCGCCCCCACGAAGTGCAACGCAACGAGGTGGACGCACTGCGCGCCAGTCTTCCGCGCGATCGCGGTAGCGAACCCAGCAGCTAGGGTGCGAGGCACCTACAAGCTCCCCACTTCACGGAAGGTGAGCCGGAACCCAACGAACCACTGATCCGGCGGGCAGGACGGCCAGTTGGGTTCCTCTGCGATGATCACCGAGAACACGGCGGCCGCTGTCACCGCGATGGCGGCGCCGTCGGCAGGCGAGGCGCCGGCCAGGATGCCGGGGCTGATGGGGATGGTCGCGACCGAGGGCGTGGCGCCGTCGGAGTTGCAGTCCGCTGTGACCTCGAACACCCACGGCAGCCCGTTGGTGATGAGGTCGCCTGCCTTGAGGATCCCCGTCTGGTTGGCCGTCCAGCCGTCGGTGATGAGGGTCTTCCCGATCTGGCTCGCCCCCTTGACCTTGGGCGTCCCTGTGCCAACCCCGAGGGTCGTCCGGCGCCACGGGTGCTGGATGGTGAGGACGGTGCCTGAGGAGTAGTAGTCCGCGACCTGCGCAAGGAAGGCCTGCACGGCGGCGCTCCCGGCGAACAACGGCGGCCACTCCTCCGTCCAGCTACGCCCCTTCTGGCTGATGTCGCGCGTCTGGCCGACGCCCCCAACACCCCACGAGACAAGGCCGCCGGGGCCGCGGGGCCAGCTACAGATCGCCGACGGGATGGTGCGCGGGAACGTGGTGGACATGGGCGGTTACCCTCCTGCGATCGCCGCACGCGCGGCGGCGCTACGCCGTACCCCGTCGATGATGATCTCAGTGATCACGCCACTCCGCTCACGCAGCCACCGGTCGCCGTCCCGCCCGTCCAGCAGACGTGGCGCGAGGGTCGTCTGGACGTGGAACACATCGCCTCCGCGCCCGCCGCGCCCGCCGATCCCATTCGGCATGCGCATCGGCGTAACAGTCAGCCCTCCCCGGCCGCCCGAGATGACCTCCGGCCCTGCCTCGCCCACCAGTGCTAACTGCCCTGGCGCGATGAAGCCGCCCGCAGCAAAGCCGGGGAGGGAGATGCCCAGCGACTTCAGCCCCTGCATGATGAGCATCTTGAGCGCAATGCGCTCCAGGTCTTTGAGCACACTGTCCGCGAACTCCTTGAAGGACTGTTGGCCATCTACAGTGAAGTTGATGAAGGCGTCGAGCGAGTTCGCAGCCCACTGCTTCATCGCCGCGTCGAGAGTGTTCGCCTGCTGCTGTGCAGTGTTCATTGTCTTGTTCGCAGCGGCCACGGCCTTGTTGAACTTGTCTTGAGAGAGACGCCCAGCGTTGAGATGAGCTGTAAGCTCGGCCACGGTTGTGTCATAACGCTCCAGCGGCGTCTGTACCTGCTCGGCGATCTGCGCTGCCTCCGCCCACGCCGCATCGATTCTCGCAATGCTTTCGTCGTACCGAGCATTCACAGCGGTCCCAGAATCAACTTCGAAGCGCAGCCCCTGGTAGCGCGAGACGAGTTGTCCGAGCGTGAGGCCTTGCGCGTTGAGCACGGTGTTCTCGGTCGCACCTGCCCCCGCGAGTGTGAGGATGGCCGAGCGCGCCGCTTCGGC
>Ga0315284_10017269_pt1 | contig 10232 bp, 8 predicted proteins | sample YL17G09_16_MG_FD_203696 | JGI IMG/M metagenome (GOLD analysis project Ga0315284, IMG submission 203696) | Sediment microbial communities from Yellowstone Lake, YNP, Wyoming, USA - YL17G09_16 | ecosystem: Environmental > Aquatic > Freshwater > Lake > Sediment | place: USA: Wyoming | collected...
AAAAAGAGCAAAAACAAGAACAAAGAATCTCAGCATTCCAGACAACGACAAAAAATATTCCTTTTGAAGAACCGACCTTACTCCTGCCTGAAAGTAGAAAATGGGAAATGGGAAATATGAAAGAAGAGAAGGCTGAAAAAGAGCCCGTTGATATGGCAAAGACCCTTCTATTGCCTTCAGATTTGGACTTGAGCATTTGGAGTGATGAAAAGCCGCTCCCCTTACAGGAGAATTCTTCCAAGGCAGAAAATCTCTCCATCTCCTTAACTCCCTACTACTCAGAGAAAATGAAGGGGACTCCATCACCTCATACTGATTCCCAAGAAACGTCCCTGATTGTTTCTAAACTCAAGCCTTCCTCGGGTGAAAATACCGTCTTCGCTCAACCCCGGTATGCCGAGAATCCAAAACCTCTTTATCCTCAGGAAGCCAGAAAAAATGGATATGAAGGGGAAGTTCTTTTAAAAGTCGAGGTTCTTGCGAATGGCCGAGTAGGGCAGGTAGAGGTGAAGAAGTCCTCCGGCTATGAGACTTTGGATCGGTCTGCCCTTACCGCGGTCAAACAATGGAAATTTATTCCTGCCAATCAAGGGAATGGAGCCATCCCTTGCTGGGTGAATATTCCGATCAAATTCAAACTTCAATGAAAATATATCCTCAGAGATTTTTTTTAATCCTTTTACTACTCCTCTCCCTGTGGCCGTCATTTTCGTTTACAGCCAATTTAAAATTTATTGATGAGGTAGGAAGGGAAGTAATCTTTCCTCATCCTCCAAAGAGGATCGTCTCTTTAGCGCCCAATATCACCGAAATTCTCTTCAGCCTCGGTCTCGATGAAGAAATTGTAGGCGTCTCCATCCACTGCAACTTTCCTGAAAAGGCCAAGAGTAAGGTCCGGGTCGGAAGTTATATCAGTCTTGATTTTGAAAAGATCACATTTCTCAAGCCTGACCTTGTCATTGCTACCGGAGCTGGAAATACAAGGGAGATGGTGGATCGTTTGGAAAAGTTAGGATTTCCAACCTATGTGATCTTTCCAAAGAATTTTAATGATGTCCTAAAAAGCATTGATCATCTCGGTCAGGTGGCGGGCCGAGAAAAAGAGGCGATGGGAATCATCCAGGGAATGAAGCAGAGGAGTCAGAGAGTGATCGAACTCACCCAAGGTCTTTCTCGACCCAAGGTTTTTCTTCAGATCGGAGAGGCTCCCATCGTTACTGTGGGAAAAGGGAGTTTTGCAGACGATCTCATCTATTTAGCCGGTGGTGAAAATATTGCGGGAAAAGAGAAAGAGATGTATCCTCGGTTGGGAATGGAGGAGATTTTGGAAAGATCTCCAGAGGTGATCCTCGTGAGCTCGATGGACCCCAAGGGGGATTATCAAAAAATACTCAATGAATGGTCGCGTTGGAAGATGATCCCTGCAGTTAAAAATGGCCGCGTTCACCTCATCGACTCCGATCTGATTGATCGACCATCACCAAGAATTATTGATGGGTTAGAGGAGATCGCAAGGATTCTTCATCCCGAAAGATTCAAGAAATAGTTGAAAATTAACAATGCAAAATTGATGATCTCGTAAAAAGTCCTAATGTGTCACCCTGAACTCGTTTCAGGGTCTGGTAAGTCCTTGATTTTGTTAGATGCTGAATCAAGTTCAGCATGACATTTTCTCTACTTTTTGACTTTTTACGAGGCCATCAAAATTAGCATTGCAAAATTATCAATGTTAATTGCTAATTGATTATTTTACAATTTTCAATGAGATTTAAATGAATATCCTCACTCGGAAAAAGGTCATTGTCATCTCAATCTTGCTCGGCATTCTTTTGGGCCTTGTCATTCTCTTCTCTATTATGGTGGGAAGTGTGAAGGTTAAACCCCTTCGTTCGATCACAATCCTCTTCCAATCGATTCTGGGTTTGAAGGGAGCTGGGACTGAAACAGAGCGGGCGATTATTCTCTCTCTCAGAGTTCCCAGGGCTTTATTAGCAGGCCTTGTGGGAGCAGGGCTTTCTGTCTCAGGAGCGATCTTTCAGGCACTTCTGAGAAATCCTCTGGCCGATCCTTATATCCTTGGAGTCTCCAGCGGGGCAGCAGTGGGAGCGATCATAGCTATTCTGATGGGATTAAGCACCCTTTCCATTGGCCTCCCTCTGGCTTCGTTCATCGGCGCCCTTCTGACCATTTTCATTGTCTTCAACTTCGGTAAGCAGGATGGAAAGATTCATCCCAATACGTTGCTGCTGGCCGGGGTCATCATCGGCTCCTTCCTCTCTGCCCTCATCATGTTTTTTATCTCGATCTCCCAGAAGGAGGAACTCCATACGATCATTTTCTGGTTGATGGGAGACTTCAGTTTTTCAAACCCTCAGGCGGTCTATATGATCTCTCCTTATATCTTTTTTGGGTTCATCTTCCTCTACCTTCGTGCCCGCCAGTTAAATCTGATCCTTTCCGGGGAAGAGAGTGCTCTGCAAATGGGGGTAGATGTTGAGCGACTAAAATTGATCTCTTATCTCTTGGCTTCTTTGATCACGGCTGCTTCTGTTTCGGTTTGTGGTCTGATTGGTTTCGTGGGTCTGATCGTTCCCCATTCGGTTCGATTAATCTTTGGACCCGACCACCGCCTCCTCCTCCCATCAGCCGCATTGATCGGTGCCTCCTTTCTCATCGCTTCGGACACATTCGCAAGGACCCTTCTTGCGCCCACTGAATTACCCGTGGGTGTCATCACTGCTGCCTTTGGAGGCCCCTTCTTCATCTATCTCTTAAGGACAAGAAAGGTGGTGAAGACATTATGATTGATGTTCATTCCATCTCCTTCCGTTATCAAAAAGATTGGGTCCTCCAAGATATCTCTTTTCAAGTCGGGAAAGGGGAGTTTATTGGAGTGATTGGTCCTAATGGCTCTGGAAAGACCACTCTCCTGAAAATCCTCTACCGCCTTCTCTCTCCTCAACAGGGAGAAGTTCTCTTTGAACTCGCCCCTTTAAAGAGAATGAGTCGGACGGATATCGCCAAGAGGATTGCTGTAGTAGCCCAAGAGACCTACTCTCTCTTCCCTTTTCAAGTGATTGAGATTGTCCTGATGGGAAGGTCTCCTTATCTGGGTTACCTCATGTTCGAAAGCGAGAAAGATCTGGAGATTGCAAAAAAGGCGATGGAATGGACAGAGATCCTAAGCCTTTCTGAGCGACCCATTGATGAGCTCTCGGGTGGAGAAAGGAAGAGGGTCTTTATTGCCAGGGCTTTGGCTCAGGAACCGGAAGTGATTCTTCTGGACGAGCCTACCACCAACCTGGATATCCATCACCAGATCGAATTCTTGGATCTCATTCTCTCTCTCAATCGGGAGAGAGGCCTCACCATCGTCATGGCTACCCATGATATGAACATTGCCTCTGAATTTTGCGACCGGCTCATCCTTCTTCGAGAAGGGAGGATCTATAAAATGGGTGCTCCTCAAGAGGTCATCACCAAAGAGACGATTGAAACAGTTTATGGGTGTGACGTATGGGTGGATCAAAATCCTGTTTCGGGAATGCCTCGGATCAGTTTATTAAGAAAGGGAGTTCATGAAATTGAGGCTGTGGGAAGAGATCGAATTGGCACAGAATAAGGTTCGGGAAGTCATCCTTCTCTGCCAGGATATGGATGAGTTCCAGGCGCTCTGGCAAAGCTTACAAGCCTTGTTGCTCAGTATCAAGCCAACATCCTTCACATCATCCATGAAAGGGCAGCGAAGGATATTCCCATCGGATTCTCAAAGGTAATCTTGGTCTTGGAGACGCGTAGTCCAGAACATATCCGTGAGATCGAAAAGGGGTTAAAAAAGAAGGGGTATTCACTTCAGAGGCTGAGTTAGCGCTATCTCAAAGTTGTTGACATTGATAACGAACTTTCCCGTCGGATTTCATGTGGAGCGTAAGAGGATGGAGAGTAGGTTACTTCTTTCACCTCACACCCTCTTGTTGCTATTTTCTTCCCACCAAAAATAAAAAAAGCAATGAAGTATCCTTTAATTTCTTCCGGTTACACAATCGAAAAAATTTGCATTCACAAAAAGTTCAAAAAGCTGTATTATTGAGCCGACATCAAAGGTGGGCCATCATGCTTTGGCCATAACCATTTACGGTCACGTTCTAATGGGAACAGACTCCGGTAAAATTGAAAGGTGAGAGAGGATGAGGTTTGTGAAAGGAAAAATAAGTGAAAGAATTCAACTACGTTATATATTCCAGAGGAGAGAAGTTCTACTCCATAGGGTGAGATAAAAAAAGTCCCTTCAGCCAGGGATTTGAATGGACTGAAAGCGGCTTTTAAAAAATGGCGTAAAATCGGCTGGAAAAATATCTGTAAACTTTGGCTTGAAGAAAGCACTCCGGAAGAATTGAAAGGCGAAGGGGGCAGTGAATAAAGTAGACCAGACACTATTGGGGTTCTTACACATGAGGAAGCCCCTCGGTAAATGTGCAAAACAGGACACAAGAAATAATGGCTGGAGAAAGTAAGATAATAAGCATAAAGAACTGGCCGGAGGATGATAGGCCGAGAGAGAAGTTGCTCAAGAAGGGTGCGAAGACGCTGAGTAATTCCGAGCTTCTGGCTATTCTTTTGCGTACTGGTACCCATGGCTCCAGCGCCATAGACCTTGCACGAAGTGTTATGAAGAAATTTGGCACCTTCCGAAATATGGCACATACGGACGCGCGCGACTGGAAGGAATTTAAAGGGCTGGGAAGCGCTAAGATTGCTCATGTTCAAGCCGCGCTTGAGATCGGGAGGCGCTATCGTGAGGACGAAGTAACCAACGTGAAGCAAAAGATTGCTTCGGCGAAAGATGTCATCAACATCATCATGCCACAAATGCGTGATTTAAAGACCGAAGTATTCAAGGTCGTCTGTCTCGATAGTAATAACAGGATTATCGATATTTCAGACGCGGCCTGTGGTACAGTCAATCACGCTGTGCCGATTGTACGGGAGATCATTCATTCAGCTTTGCAGAAATTCGCGGCATCGATCATTTGTGTCCACAATCACCCCAGCGCGAACATCACGCCAAGCACGCAGGATAAAAAATTTACCAAAGAACTATGTGATGCCGGGAAATTAATGGAAATTAAAGTTTTAGACCATATCATTATTGGCGATAACGAGTTTTATAGTTTTGCAGATGAAGGGCTAATGGCCTAAATATGCTAAATCAAAACCCGGAACAGATAGCACGAGATAATATTGACAGGCAATTAAATGATTGCGGTTGGATTATTCAGAATAAGAAGAAAATTAACCTGACTGCCGGGCTGGGTGTAGCCGTGACGGAATATCAGACCGACATCGGCCCTGCGGATTATGTTTTGTTTGTAGCAGGGAAACCTATTGGTGTTATTGAAGCGAAAAAAGAAGAAGAAGGTGTTCGATTAACGGTTTATGAAGATCAGTCTAAAGATTATGCCGACAGCAAGCTAAAGTATCTGAATAACGCCCCATTGCCTTTTGTCTATGAAAGTACAGGCGACCTAACCCGGTTTACCGATTATCGAGACCCTAAGCCTCGTTCAAGACCGGTTTTCACTTTTTCTCGACCGGAAACTTTTCAGGAGTGGTTAAAACGCGGCAGCTCTTTGCGGCGGCGAGTGTTGGATATTCCTGCTCTGCAAACTGCAGGACTGCGGGATTGCCAGATCATCGCGATCAACAATCTGGAAGATTCCTTCCGCAGAAATCAACCCAAAGCCCTCATTCAGATGGCTACGGGTTCAGGAAAAACCTTTACGGCCATCACGGCCATTTATCGGTTGCTCACGTATGCCAAAGCGAAGCGGGTATTGTTTCTGGTAGATACAAGAAACCTGGGCGAGCAAGCCGAACAGGAATTCATGGCGTATATGCCCAATGACGATAACCGCAAGTTCTCTGAATTGTATGGTGTGCATCGCTTGAAATCAAGCTTTGTGCCTACCGACAATCAGGTGTATATCAGCACCATTCAGCGTTTATATGCGATCTTGAAAGAAGAAGAATTGGATGAAAAGGCCGAAGAGACAAACCCTGGTGAAATAAAATGGGAAAAACGTCAGCCTGTTCCGGTAGGATACAATACCAAATTACCCCCTGAGTTTTTCGACTTTGTTGTGATCGACGAATGCCACCGTAGTATTTATAACCTTTGGAAACAAGTGTTGGACTATTTCGATGCCTTTTTGATTGGCTTAACCGCCACGCCAGACAACCGCACCTTTGGCTTTTTCAACCAAAACATTGTAAGTGAATACACCCACGAGCAAGCCGTTTCCGATGGCGTGAATGTGGGCAGTGATGTGTATCTGATTGAAACCGAAATCACTAAAAAAGGAGCCACTATCTGGAAAGGGCAGTATGTGGATCATAGGGAAAAACTCAGCCGCAAAAAACGCTGGGAACAGTTGGATGAGGATGTAATTTATTCCCAAACGGAGTTGGACGACAAAGTGGTAAACCCCAACCAAATCCGCACTATCATTCGCACCTTCAAAGAACACCTGCCGGGAATGTTCCCCAATCGCACCAACGAGAAGGGCGAATTTGAAGTGCCGAAAACACTGATTTTTGCAAAAACTGACAGCCACGCAGATGATATTATCCAGATAGTGCGGGAAGAGTTTGGCGAAGAAAACCGGTTCTGTAAAAAGATAACCTACAACAGCGATGAACCGAAAAGCATACTGGCGCAGTTCCGCAACGACTACCACCCACGCATTGCCGTTACAGTGGATATGATTGCTACAGGCACCGATGTAAAACCGCTGGAATGTCTGCTCTTTATGCGGGATGTAAAAAGCCGAAACTACTTTGAGCAGATGAAAGGCCGTGGCACACGCATCATCAATCTTGATGACCTCAAAAAAGTAACGCCTTCGGCTAAATTAACCAAAGACCATTATGTGATTGTGGATGCTGTGGGTGTTACCAAAAGCCTGAAAACCGACAGTCGCCCCCTGGAGAAAAAACCCGGTGTGCCGCTGAAAGATTTGTTAGCGGCCATTACGGTGGGGGCAAGAGATGAAGATTTGTTCACCTCTTTGGCCAATCGCCTGACCCGTCTGGAAAAGCAACTCACGGATAAAGAAAAATCGGCTTTTGTTGCCAAGGCAAACAGCAAAACCATTACGCAGGTTGTTAAGGAACTGCTCAACGCCTACAACCCCGACACATTGGAAGACCTGCGTCTGAAAGTTGAACAGGAAAACCCGGATGCAGCACCTATTGAGAAAGAAGAAAAAGTAAAAACGCTCACAGCCGCTTTGCAAAATCAAGCGGCCAGTACTTTCAACGGCGAACTCAATGACTACATCGAAAACGTACGCAAGGAGCACGAACAAATCATTGACTTGGTAAACCCCGACAAGGTAACCGCTGTCGGCTGGGACAAAGACAATAAAGACAAAGCCCAGGAATTGGTAAAAACTTTTACCGATTGGATAACCCGGCACAAAGATGAAATCACGGCCCTGCAAATCTTTTACGGACAGCCCTACCGGAGGCGCGAGCTGACATTCAAGATGATTAAGGAACTGGTAGATACCATTGTTGCCGATAAACCCACGCTTGCCCCCTTGAGTGTGTGGCGGGCCTATGAGCTTTTGGAAAGCGTGAGCGGCCAACCCAAAAACGAACTGGTAGCCCTGGTTTCCCTTATCCGCAAAGTGGCGGGTATTGATACCAGGCTCACCTCTTATGATAAAACGGTGGATAAGAATTTTCAGAATTGGGTATTTAAAAAACAGGCAGGCACACTGAAATTTACCGAGGAGCAAATGCAGTGGCTGCGGATGCTCAAAGACCATGTCTCCGCGTCGATCTCTGTCGCTGCCGATGATCTGGACTACACGCCATTTGACGCTCATGGCAGCAAGGGCAAGATGTGGCAACTCTTCGGCAATGAGACAGAAAATATTTTCAACGAACTAAACGAAGCATTGGCAGCGTAAGATGATTGAGAGCAGGGAAATACCCAGTGGGTGGGCATGGGCGACTATTCCAGAAATGATACCAAGCAAAGGTGTATTTGTTGATGGGGATTGGATAGAAAGTAAAGACCAAGATCCGAATGGTGAAGTTCGTTTAATTCAATTGGCAGACATCGGAAATGGCGATTTTAGAAATAAATCATCCCGCTTTCTGACATTAAAACGAGCAAATGCGTTGAATTGCACTTTTTTGTGGCAGAATGATGTTCTTGTCGCAAGGATGCCAGATCCTATTGGCAGAGCTTGTTTATTTCCATTTAATAAGGAAAATTCATTTGTAACCGCGGTTGATGTCGCAATAGTCAGACTTGGGGAAAAAAGCGTCATTCCTAAATACTTAATGTATGCTAGCAATAATCTTTACATAAGACGTGAAATTGAAAGTTTGCAGAGTGGTACAACTAGAAAAAGAATTTCAAGAAGTAATTTAGCAATTATTAAATTCCCACTCCCGCCCCTCCCCGAGCAGCACCGCATTGTCGCCAAGATAGCAGAGCTGTTCAGCAGTCTGGATAAAGGCATCGAAAGCCTCACATCCGCGCAGCAGCAATTAAAAGTCTATCGGCAGGCTGTCTTGAAATGGGCCTTTGAGGGGAAGTTTACTAATGAAAATGTAAAAGAAGGTGAATTGCCGGACGGGTGGAAAGTAACAGAATTAAAAAATGTAACACTTAAAGCAATAAAAGTTAAAGTCAAAGAAAAAGACCCAAATGCAGAATTTATCTATTTGGATATTGGAGGAATTGACAATTCCTTAAATAAAATTACAACTCATAAAATATATAAATGGAATGATGCCCCTTCAAGAGCACAGCAAATAATTGAATTTGGCGATACTTTATTTTCAACGGTTCGTACTTATTTGAAAAACATCGCTATTGTTGATAAAGATATTTATCATCAACAAATTGGTTCTTCAGGTTTTACAGTAATTAGAGCAGACAAAGATAAGCTAATTCCAAAGTATCTTTTCTATTATTCTATTTATGATGGGTTTATTCGTCCATTAAATGAATTGCAAACAGGTACTTCATATCCTGCTGTAAGGGATGAAGATGTCTTTTCCCAACCGATAAATTATCCAACTAATATCCCCGAACAACACGCCATCGTCGCCGAAATCGAATCCCGCCTTTCGGTCTCTGAAAAAATCGAAGAGAGCATTGAGCACAGCCTCACGCAGTCCGAAGCCTTGCGGCAAAGCATCCTAAAGAAAGCCTTTGAAGGCAAACTCGTTCCCCAAGACCCAAACGATGAACCGGCAAGCGTTTTGTTGGAAAGGATAAAAGCGGAGAGGCAGAAACAAGCTGCAGAGCAGCGTAATGTTAATAGCAAACGAAAAACAAAAAACAAACCAAGCTCCGTAGGAGCGAAATGTTAATAATATGGCAAATACCTACACCCAATTATACGTTCACGTAGTTTTTGCTGTAAAAGGCAGAACCAACCTCATTTCCAAAAAATGGAAGGAGGAATTGTATAAATACATCACCGGAATTATTACCAACAAAAATCAAAAACTGATGATTATAAACGGTATGCCCGACCATATACATTTGCTGATCGGCTTTAAACCCGATTGTTCCCTGTCAGATTTGGTCAGGGACATCAAAGCCAATTCATCCAAATTCATCAACGAAAAAAACTTTCTACCGGGTAAATTTGAATGGCAAACCGGATTTGGAGCATTTACAGTAGGTCAATCACAAATTGAAAAGGTCGTAAATTATATCCTCACCCAGGAAGAACATCACAAAAAGAAAACTTTCCGTGAAGAATACATCGAATTTCTGAATGCCTATCAAATTGATTTTAAAACCGAATATGTTTTCGACGATATTGATGTCGCTCCTACGGAGCTTTAAATATGTTTATCAATTCTGCTATTAACATAACGCACCGATGGTGCTACACAGAGGAATAAAACGATTGGTGCTGTATAGAGGAATAAAACAATATGAGCAATGAAACCAACAATACATCAGGCATCATCAGTAAGGTTTGGAGTTTCTGCAATACTCTGCGCGATGATGGCGTCGGCTATGGCGATTATTTAGAGCAACTCACCTATCTGCTATTCTTAAAAATGGCGGACGAGTTCAGCAAGCCGCCGCATAGCCGGAAATTGCCCATTCCAAAGGAATACAAATGGGAAAGCCTCACCGCAAAGAGCGGTGCGGCTTTGGAATCACATTATACGACATTGTTGCGCGAGCT
>Ga0315284_10017270_pt1 | contig 10232 bp, 11 predicted proteins | sample YL17G09_16_MG_FD_203696 | JGI IMG/M metagenome (GOLD analysis project Ga0315284, IMG submission 203696) | Sediment microbial communities from Yellowstone Lake, YNP, Wyoming, USA - YL17G09_16 | ecosystem: Environmental > Aquatic > Freshwater > Lake > Sediment | place: USA: Wyoming | collected...
TCGAGCTTTGGAATACCCAGGACTGGGAGCAGTATCTGGGCGACAATATGGCCCAGTTCCAAAAGCGTGTGGCCCAGGTCCGCCAGGAGATTTTGCAAAAGCAAAATCAGGATGCTTAGCAGGGCAAAAGGAGGCCAAATTATGGATTTGTATCCGGACCATTGTGAAGTCGTGAAAGCCAGCTTGTCTGGCGCCAGAACCGTCGATGAGCAGACGTCTGCATCGGTGGCGGTGCTTAATGACCGCCTGGAGCGGGTGAAAAAGCTGGGTCCGAAATTCACGCGTATTGAGTTCTCACCTGCTGTCAGGCAGCTCAAAAACCATTCGAGTCGAATAGTTGCGGTTTAGCCCCCGCCCGGCACATTGCCGAAGGCGAGGCAGTTCTCGTTTTTTATAAAAGTGAATGATTCGGCGACGAAACATATACCTGTTCTTGCTGATTCATTGGCCGAGCAGATAAAGTTACCGCAGGATGCGGTGATGGTCGATGCGACCATTGGGCAGGGAGGCCACAGCTTGCTGTTCGGCAAAAGATTGGGCCCCGAGGGGGCAATTATTGGCCTGGATGTGGATATAAATGCTGTCCAAAGGGCCCAGTCTGTTTTACAGGGGCTGTCCTGCAGGGTGATTCTGGTTCAATCGAATTTTGCCGACGTCGCTGATGTTATGCGTGAGAAGGGGATTGAAAAGGTTGATTTCATTCTGGCGGACCTGGGCGTCTGCTCGGCCCAACTGGAGGATGACCGGATGGGGCTTAGCTTCCAAAGGAATATGCCGCTGGATATGCGTTTGGATAAAAGATTAAAGACCACTGCTGCCGATATAATCAATAGCGCTGACGAGAAGACGCTTGCGGATTTGATATACAGGTTCGGCGAAGACAGGGCGTCCCGGCGGATTGCAAGGTTCATTGTCGAACGTAGAAAATGTGAGCCGATAACAACGACGGGTCAGCTCGCCTCGATTGTCTCCGGTGCATTGGCAAGACGAGGACGCGGGCAATGGTCGAAAATTCATCCCGCAACGAGAACTTTTCAGGCGCTGAGAATCGCGGTCAACAACGAGATGGACAATCTGGCTGTGTTGCTCGCCTCGGCGCCGGCGCTGCTCAGAAAGGATGGCTACATAGCGGTCATCAGCTTTCACAGCTTGGAAGACCGCCTGGTCAAGACGAGTTTTAAGGATAATGAAAATCAGGGCGTTTATCGAATCGTTACGAAGAAACCAATACTGCCGAGCCGCGAGGAGGTATCGCGGAATCGGCGGGCAAGAAGCGCAAAATTAAGGATTGCACAGAAAAATTAGCAGACTCGTCTCGGCGTAGGCCGAGCCGTAGCCGGAAAGGAAAAGGGAGTTTCACTATGACATCGGACGCAAAGATTGGGTTGTTGTTGGGGCTTGTCTTTATATTTGTTATCGCATTCGTTATCAACGGCCTGCCGGGCCTTCACCATAAAGACGACGGCAACAAGCTGACGACTAATATGGTCGGCCTGCAGAGTAGTCAGTCGGGCCTCGGCGCCAACGAACGTAAAATTATCGAGCAGCCCTCGACACCCGCTGCGGGCTATGCGCAGCCGGCCCAGGGCGCTGCCGGCCCGACCGATGCGCGTTTTGCGATGGCGATACCTGAGGGGACACCGATTACCACGGATTCCGCGCCGACCGGCACTGTAGTTGCTCAGCCGGGTGAGAATAGCGTTGCTGTTGCGCCCGTAGAATCGACGCTGGCCGTTTCAGTGGAGCCGGCGATTTCCACTCCGGCCCAAAATATCCCCGCTGCCGGTATCCAGCCGACGACAAAACCTGAAACCGCAAAGCCGGCTGCGCCGAAATTCTACGTTGTGGAAGATGGCGATAGTGTCAGTTCAATCGCCAAGAAATTCTACGGCGAGAAAGAGGGCAACAAGATGGCGAGCATCAACGCCATATTCGAAGCCAACCGCAAAACGCTTGCCTCGATTGATGAGCTTCAGGTCGGGCAAAAGCTCGTTATGCCGCCCTTGGCCGGCTCAAATCCAGTTTCACCCACACCGGACCGCGTGCTTTCCGGAACCGGCTTTACAAAGGTTGAATCAGTCGGGCAGAGGCATCCGACGGCTAACACTGATAAATCTGCGCCGACTGCAAAAGCAGCTTCATCTAAGCCGGACAAAGTTTATACTGTGAAGGAAGGAGACAGCTTGTGGCGTATCGCTTCCGAGCAGCTCGGCGATGGCAATCGTTATAAGGATATAGTCAAGCTCAACGGCGGTGTTCTGTCCAATGAGGATGACCTTCAGGTTGGGATGCAGTTGAAGATGCCGGCCCGGTAAGCCGGGCCATCTGGTTTCTTTGTGGTCACGGCACGGCTTATGCGTTTGGGGTTTCGTCTCGTCTTTGTTGCGTTTTACTTCACCTCGGTGATGCTGTTCGCTACTTACCTTCGCAACGCCGGTGACAGGACGTTCTACAAAATCTGTGCCGCAAGGGTGTCCCAGAACCGGCTCAGGCAGCAGCTTGCAGGCAAACAGTTGCGTCTGGAGAACCTGATTAGCCCCGCCAGCGTCTCAAAGCAAATTGATTATTAGCTGTTTGTCGGCGATGGAACAACATTACAGCAACTGCGACCCTTGAAACTAAAATGAAAAATATCCGCATCACGATTATTTTATTTTGCCTTTTGATAGCCGTCTTCCTGGTCCTGGCCGGAAGATGCTTTTACCTGCAGTTCGTCAGAAACGAATACTATTCCACGGTTTGCTCTAAGCAGCAGCAGACCGTTGCAACGCTCAAGCCACAGCGGGGTGTGATTCTGGACTGCCGAGGCAGGGTGCTGGCCGCCAGCAGGGAGCTTCAGACAGTTTTCGCGGAGCCGCGTGTATTGGCGGACGCGAAGGATACGTCCAATGAGCTGGCGCCGATTTTGGATATGGGCGCTCATATAATCTGCAAGCTCATCACCGACAGCGAAAATCCCGGCTTTGCAAAAATCAAGATTGGAGTTGACCCGAATCAGGCAATCGCCGTGCGCAAAGTTCACGGCGTAGGCGTGGAATCCGACTGGGAAAGGCATTATCCGGGGGGCCCTCTTGCGTCCGGGGTGATAGGTTTCACCAGCGCCGACAACCGTGGTCTGACCGGCATCGAGTTCGAATACGATAAAGACCTCGCCGGTTCGGCCGGGCGAAACATATTTATTGCCGATGCCTTCCGCAGGCCAATCCGACTCAAGCAGCACCAGGCAGATATCGTTGATGGCGTCGGCATTATCCTGACGCTGGATTCGACAATACAGCAGTTCACTCGCGAGGCGCTTTTGGAGCAGTATCAAAACTACCGCGCCGAATCGGCGGTTGCGATAGTGGCCGAACCGAAAACCGGCGCGATTCTCGCGATGGTGTCATTGCCCGACTTCGACCCCGCACACTTTAACACAGCCGACCCTAATACGCTTCGCAACCGTGCGATAACCGACCAGTTCGAGCCGGGCTCGATTATAAAACCGATAATTATGGCGATTGCAATCGATGACAAGGCCGTCAACTTGACGGAGAAGATATTCTGCGAAAACGGCAGTTACTGCGGCAAGGGCTTTGGCTGCATTAGTGAATATCGAAACGGTTTTGCCAATTTGACCGTCCGCGAGATTCTGGTCAATTCGAGCAACATAGGAATGGCAAAGGTCGGCCAGCGGATGGGCAAAGACAATCTCTATAACGGCCTGACGCTCTTCGGCTTCGGCAGGGAGACGGGCATTGATTTGCCAGGCGAGGCCCCCGGATTGCTTTGGCCGCCGGGAAAGTGGACCGGCTACAGCGTTACTCGAATACCATTCGGGCAGGAGATAACCGTCACGGCGATACAGCTCGTGAAGGGTTTTTGTATCCTGGCAAACGGCGGACGTCCCGTCAGGCCGCACCTCGTAAAGGCGATAGTCGACAACGAGGGTAACATCGTGAAGATGACACAGGCGACTCCGCCGGTTGGCTACTGTGTTGACCCCCGCGTCGCTAAGTGGATTGTTACCGAGGCCATGACCGGCGTGGTCAACGAGGGGACGGGCAAAAGGGCCAAGCTGAAGAAATGGCAGGTCTTTGGCAAAACGGGCACGGCAAATATCGCCAAAAGCGGCGAGAGGGGCTACGCCGAGCACCAGTATGTCGCCTCTTTCATCGCCGGCGCACCTGTGGAAGACCCCGCTGTCATTGTGCTTGTCTCGGTTCGCAAGCCCGATATGTCCCTCGGCAAGGGCTACACCGGCGGCGCTATCGCCGCCCCAGTCGCGGGCAAAATACTCGAAAAAACTCTCACCTATCTTGAAAACAGCCGACCTCCGGTTTTTGCAACGGCTTATTTAGCGGCAAACTGAGTTGCCGGGTCGGTCAACGCCCGAGGTAACCGGCTTCGACGCAGAACTGCAGTATGTCCCTTGCCAGCGGCGCTGCGTCGGCTGAACCCTGCTGGCCTCCCTCGACAACAACTGCGATAGCGATTGCCTTTCCGGTCCCATCCCTGGCAAAACCGGCAAACCACGCGTGCTCGGGCTGTGAGGTTGAGCCCGTCTTGCCGTAGATTCTTATCCCCCGCGAAGCAAAACCACTCAGGACGTGCGTGAACTCCTTGTTGGCGGTTCCGCCCGGCTCCTCAACAACGGCGTGCATCCCATCATAAACAACAGCCAAAGTTGCAGAGGAGATGTTGATATTGATTGCATCAGGTCCAGGCGAGCAGGGGTCAGCCAAAAGCCGGGGTGGGCTGTAAATACCACCCTTGGCTATTGTCCTCATCGCGTTTGCTACCTGTAGCGGCGTTACTCTGATATTGCCATGCCCTATCCCGAACCACCGTCTTTCGCTTGGCTCCAGCGCAGGCATCTGCTCAAAACTCGTCACGGGTTCGCTCGGCCGGACATTCGAAATCTGTCCCGCGTATTGTCTGAAGTCCCTGTCTGCTCCGGGATTTTCATCGGTCTGCGGAGAAAGAGGAATTGTATGGCCGTAGCCGAACCTGTATAGCCAGCTTTGCAGGATGAGCGGGTCGATTCGGTCAGCCAGATGAGAAAAGTATATGTTGCAGCTTCCCTTTATCGCGTTGCGGGCGTTATTTTGCCAAAGCCCGTCGTGCCCCATGTGGTACCTGAGATATACCCAGCAGCTTGGCCAGCCCTGGGGCGCCTTTTGAGCGGGGCAGCTTATCACTTCGCCTGCGGTAATTTGTCCCGATTCCAGACCGGCTGTCAATATCACCGGCTTTATTACCGAGCCGGGTGGATACAGCTCGTTTATCGCTCGATTGCGCAGCGGCTCGCAGGGGTCCGCCGCCAGTTCGCCGTAATCTCGTCTTACTAAATTCAAATCAAAGCTCGGCAGCGAGACAATCGCGAGGATATCGCCTGAGCCGACGTCTAACACTACCGCTGAGGTGGGGGCCTTGCAGTTGGCGTTAAAGCCGCAGTCGCCCAGGTGCTGTTCAATCTTTTGCTGCAGGTTGATGTCGATTGTCAGGCGGACGTCCTTACCGAATTCGGCCTCGGTCCGCCTTATCAACTGCCGGTCTATATCGTAAACAAGCTCTCCTCTTATTCCCCGCAGAATCGGCTCGCAGACGTATTCTACTCCGTCTTCCCGTCCGCACAGCTCATCATCCAGGTAACTCGATAACCTGTCGCCGGCGAAAAGGTTTTTGTCCTCCTGCTGAGGCGGGCCGACCCAGCCGATTGTTTGTGCGGCTGTGCTCCCGAATGGATAAACCCGCTGGCCCTTTGCCAGAACCTCCACGCCGCTGACGTTGAGAAATTCAACTCGTGCCGCAAATACCGCGTCATCGGTCTTTAATTCCACCACGGGCCAGACCTGTCTGGTCTCGCTGATGTCATCGACTTTGGCTGTGAGCTTAAGACGCTCCCGCGGGTCCTGAAACTTTTTTTCGAAATCTTCAATCGCTTCAGAAAGGGGAATATGGCTAAGATTGCGGTTGTATTTTTCCAATATCTCGTGGCTGGGATTGTTTCTGGCCCAGGCGAAAAATGTCCGCAGGTTCCAAATCCGGTCGTTTATCTTTTGCAGCCGGAGCACCACCTCTTCACGGGACATACCGAATTGAACGCATTTGCCTATCAAAAGTTCCAGGTCATCCAGCCGTGCCGCGAATTCCCGCTCGATGCCGGATGTGTCGGCGTCCGGGTTTTTCGATATGGCCCCAAGTGCAATCGCCTGGCGAACGCGTTCGTCGAGAAATCGGCTGAGTTCATAACTTATTCCCAGCCAAAACCTCGGTTCATCAGTGGCGAGGATTTGCCCCTTTCTGTCGAGTATCTTCCCCCGCAGCGTCCTAACCTGCTGGTAAGACCCGCTTTGCAGCCGCAGTTGCGCTACCTGCTCTCTGTAAAACGACGTGGAAAGCAGTTGCATATCCGCCAGCCGCAGCACGCAGGCCCCAAGCAAAACCGCGCCGGCCGCCACCAAAATGGTGATTCGTTTGTTATACATAGAAAAAAAAGGCGTAAGCTTGCCCTGCGTAGCCCTTTGGGCGAAGTAGGGGAACCTTTTTTACTTTTTTATTATCGAGTCGCCGGCGGAGGGCCGCGGCGACGGTTTTTTATACGCATCGACCACTCCAGAAGCAAGAACAAAAATGGCCCCAGCACCGCAGAGTAAATCGATGTCCCCGCCAATACGCCCAACGCGCCCGGCCTCGCCGATTGCCCCCCCAAAAGGGACAGCAGTAATGCCAGTCCTCCTGCTCCAAGACCGACGACTAATATCGCAAGCGACTCGTGGAACATCTTCCTGATGGTGATGACGCGGTGCAGATACGCAAGGCCCGTTCCGAACAGCCCGAAGCTGATTACCCTCGGCCCCATAAGAAAACCCGTCGCAACGTCCGCCGCAAAACCTATCACGAATGAACTGATTATTGCTTCATTTACGTTGCAGCGTATCGCAAAAAATACCATCAAAATAAGCAGCAGGTCCGGTGCCACGTTAAAACGCGTCACTGCGATTGTATCGACCCCGCTCGCCTGCAGCAGGGTGGCAATAAGGACCAATATCACAAAACGTGGCCAGCGAATCTTATATCTCCTGTCCGATTTTCGTCCCTCGTCATTCGTTACAGGGACTCGTCACGGCGTAGCCGAAGGCGAAGCCGGATTTGTTACTATCACGGCCACATCGCTCAGCTTGCCGATATCACAAGTCGGCTTGACCGTTATGTCCCACAACGCAGGGTTCTTGTCGTCCCTTTTGCATTGCTGCACCGCCCCGATAACCATAGCAATATCCAAATAACCGGGCTTTTTCCGAACCAGCACCGCGTCGCCTACTTTGATTTTATGCTTGATGGGAACCAATTTTATCTTTGCCAGGTTTCCGCCGTTGCCCTGCATCAGCATATTTATTTCCAGGCCCGCTATATTAACCTGGATTACCGATGAGGCGTCGCTGAACAGCCGGACTTTCGCCGTTCGCGATGACAGGTCTGATATGGTCCCGATGATGCTGTTGTCGCCTATTACAAAAAGGTCTTTTGCCAGCCCGTCGTCTCTGCCGCGGTTTATGGTAAGCTCGCCTCGCAGCCCCTCCGTCGAGCCGGTGATAATGTCCGCGGGCACTAACTTGGCCCCTTCCAGTCCTCGCAACCTCGTCCGCAGCCCCGACAGTTGCTGAATCGTCTGGTTTTTCTGCCGCAACTCCTCTTCGAGGTTTACGATGTGGTTCTGATACTGTATCTCTTTGCGGCTGGAATCATCCTGCAAAGCAACTTCGGTCCTCGCCGACAATGGCATATTTCTTCCGATGCTCAGAGGCCAGCGGAAAAACCGGGCGAACGCGAATTGAAACCTGCTGGTAACCGCCTGGGGAGAAAACAAAAGAATCAACCCCGCCAGCATAAACCAGGCGAATAACATCCTTCTGGAGACTCTGATTCGCTTCCCTGCCATAGCCAGTTAAAGATTTCTGGTAACGACGACGTCCGGACAAGCTACCAGCCGGATTCGCTATGCTCCATCGTGTCCTTCCACAACTCCAGATTCTCCAGGTAAACGCTGGTGCCGCGTGCGACGGCCGTGAGCGGGTCGTCCACGCGGATGACCTTCAGCCCCGTCGCGTTGGCAAGCACGGTGTCCATCCCGCGCAACAACGACCCGCCGCCGCAGATGTGGATGCCGTTATCGATAAGGTCGGCGGCCAGCTCAGGTTCGGCCTTCTCGAGCGTTCGTGTTACTGCGTCAATAATGGCTGCTATCGGCTCTTTCAACGCCTCGCGGATTTCTTCGCTCGTGATGACGATTTTTCGCGGCAGACCCGATATGGTGTCCCTGCCCGCTACCTCCATCGTCAGCTCTTCCTCTAACGGCGCGGCTGAGCCGATTTGTATCTTCACCTTCTCGGCACGCGGTTCCCCTACCAGTAAGTTGTAAGTCCGCTTGAGGTGATTGATTACCGCCTCGTCCATATCATCGCCGCCGACGCGGATTGATTCGCAGGTGGCAATGTCCGCTAAGCTCATTATCGCGACTTCGGTCGTTCCTCCGCCGATATCGACAATCATCGACGCCGTCGGGTCGGTAATCGGAAGTCCCGCTCCGATGCCCGCGGCCATCGGCTCATCCACCAGATATACCTTTCTCGCACCGGCACGTTCGGCGCTGTCGATGACCGCCCGCCGTTCAACCGCCGTTATCCCGCTGGGCACGGCGATGACCACCCGGGGTCGTATCAGCTTGCCTCTGCCGTGGACCTTGCGAATGAAGTAGTTGAGCATCGCCTCGGTAATTTCGAAGTCGCTGATTACGCCGTCTTTGAGGGGTCTGATTGCGCTGATTGAGCCGGGGGTCTTGCCTAACATCTCACGCGCTACAAGGCCTACCGCTTCGCCGTTATTGAGGACTTGATTAGTGCCTTTGCGGACTGCAACAACCGAGGGTTCATTGAGGACGATGCCCTTGCCCCGGACGCAAACCAGCGTCGAGCAGGTACCGAGGTCGATACCCATATCCATACTGAACCAGCCCAATACCGAGTCCAACAGCATCATCGACTCCGTTCTATATAAAAATGCCCGGGTTGCCCGGGCATATTCTATCGCATACGGCTCGCCGGCTCAACAACGAATTTTTATGGAATTTTGAATAACGTGCCGTAGTCGAAATAGCACTTGTAGGCAACAAACACCGCCGTGGCCAACACCACGCCAAATGCCAACGCCAGGATGATGGTGTAAAGATTGCTCAATGGCACCGGTTTTACACTGCGTAGCTGTCCTTCAGGGCTCATATTCAAACCTCAACGGCTTACAGGTTGGTGGCCGCATTATCACCGACTTTGAGTGGCTGCTGCACCAGTTCAAGGACGCCTACGGCCTTTTCAGTATCCACATTTACGATGAGTATGTCGCAAATGAACTCGTCACCACGGGTGACGTGGAATTTCATTCCTTCCTTAACGCCGTCTGCGGAGCCGATTGATATAGTGGCCAGTGAATTCTTCGCGTCAACCTGGGAAACCAGGCCCTTCAGGGAAATCGGCGAGCCAATGGGCTGGGCGGGTAGCGCAGTGCCTTTCTCAGGAGTCACCGGCGAGCTTGCTGCCGCGACCTTGCCGCCTGCCTGCAACAACTTGTCTAACCGGCTCTCCAGGTCCGCCTTTTCCTCTATCAGCCGTTTTTTCTCTGCCGCCACCGTTTCTATTATTGCCGTTTTTTCAACAAGCGTGGCGCTGGTCTGGTCCAGTTCCTGGCTTAGCTTTATTTGTTCCGCCTTTAGCTGCTTCACATCTTCCAGAGCAGCGTTGAGCGTCTGAGTCTGCTTTTCGGTGGTCGCCGAGAAGTCCTTGGTGATACTTGCCCAGCTATTGACCCTTTCCAATAACTCGGCCTTTTCTCTTTCGACGTTGCTCAGTGTGGTTTGCAGGTCGCCGGCCTTGCTCTTCAGTGAGGCGATATCATTGCTTAACGATTTCTCGATGTCGTCTTTTTGCTGAATCTTCTCATTTAGTTGTTTCGTTAAACTGTCCTTTGCCTGATTGAGGGCGTCGCGGTCCTTCCGCAGGTTGTCGTATTTCTGCCTGTAGTTGTCGGCGTTAGCGACGTATGTTACCACGATGCCGCAAAGGAATATTGAGGAAATAGTCAGCAAGACTATAAGGGTCTTCGTGAGATTACTCAAGATTCGCTCCTTTCACCAATTTTACCAAATTCCACTAAAAAGCCGGATTATACCCCACCCGCCTATACCCTGTAAACACCCT
>Ga0315284_10017276_pt1 | contig 10231 bp, 12 predicted proteins | sample YL17G09_16_MG_FD_203696 | JGI IMG/M metagenome (GOLD analysis project Ga0315284, IMG submission 203696) | Sediment microbial communities from Yellowstone Lake, YNP, Wyoming, USA - YL17G09_16 | ecosystem: Environmental > Aquatic > Freshwater > Lake > Sediment | place: USA: Wyoming | collected...
GTTGAATTTTGGGAAAATTTGGATGATTTGAGATTAAATTGGAAGGAAGATCACCGTTGGCTTCCAAAAATGCAGGAAAACCAACGAGTAAATTTGTATTATAACTGGAAGCGTGCTGTGGAGCGCTCATTTGGCTGGAATGAAGCCCGATGACTTGACGAAAACGTGTTCAATAGATAAAATCGAACACTATTGTAAATTTAAAAGCGAAGGTAACCAGAAAACTGGTGAGAGGCGCGAAAGGATAATATGGAAAAGATAGTAATAGAAGCCCAATTAAGAAACCAAACAGGAAAGAAAGTAAAGTTTTTGCGAAAGGAAGGCTTACTTCCGGCAGTCATTTATGGCCGCGGGTTTGAAACCTTGCCAATTTCACTCAATAAACACGACACTACCCAACTATTCAATAAAGTATCAGGCTCAACAATTTTGACAATCCAGGTTGATGGTAAAGAACATGCCACTTTGGTACGCGAAGTTCAGCGGGATTATATTAAAAATGAACTTCTCCATATTGATTTTCAGGCGGTATCATTGATGGAAAAACTCCGAACCCATGTTTCTTTAACCCTGGTTGGCAAAGCACCTGTTTTAGAGAATTTCGAAGCGCTTATCGTATCTGGTATTGACCAGATTGAAGTAGAATGTCTGCCGCAGGATTTAGTTGATACGATCGAGGTTGATGTTTCTTCATTGGCAGAAATCGGTTCTGCAATCTATGTTAAAGATCTACCCAAATTAGCCAATGTTGAAATCCTGACCGATCTTGAAGAGTTGGTTGCGGTTGCCAGCGCCGTCAAGGAAGAAGAAGAACCTGTTGTAGAGGAAGTTGTTAGTGTTGAAGGTGCTGAGGTTGAACCTGAAGTAATTGAAAAAGGTAAAACCGAAGAACCTGAAGAAGATTAAATTTCAATCTCCAAAAAATAAGATGAGCGGGGTTCTTCCCTCGCTCATCTTTTTAATATCTCAATTAAATCAAAAATTATTTTTGCTGTAATTCCCCAAACTGATTCTCCCTCATACTGATCGAAGAACCAGACTTTTATATTTGTTCCATCCACAGTTATATAATTTTCCAATTTCGAATGATTGGGATTGCACAACCAGTCTAAAGGAATGTAAAAAACCTTATTGACTTCAATCTCATTTATTCTTATTTTATCTAAAGAATCTATCACGCCGATCACTGGATAAACAATATAGCCTGTAGAAGTATTAAATGAGGGTAATTGTCCAATAACCTGAATATTCTTCTTATCTACCCCAATTTCCTCTCTGGTTTCGCGTAAAGCTGTATCAATTAGAGATTTATCATCATTTTCAAAGATTCCCCCCGGAAATGATACTTGGCTGCTATGCCGTTCTAATGAACTGGAACGATGTGTAAATAGAAGATTGACCTCATCATGGCAAACAACTAAAGGCACCAAAACGGCAGCTTTATTTAGACTTTCACTTGTTAAAATATTTTCGCTTATATTTGATGGGTGCCATGTAGTACTTTCCCCTATTTTTTTCTTTATTGTTTGTAAGTCAAAATCACAATATTTCCCCATCAGTATAGGCATGATTACAATTCTGTTAATAAACCAAATTATTGCTAAATTAAACTTCTCCGGGTAGGACAGATCTGGCAAAAACAAGATAGCCAGTATGAGCTACCATTCGGTCAACAGGCCTAAATTTCTCGGGTTCGGATTGATAAAACCTTAATAATATTTCGCAAACATCAACAAATACAAAATCATTCCTAGCAAGGTTTATTAATAATTTATTTACCTGATTTGTTGTCGGTAATAACGTACCAAAGTACCCGCCTGATTTAAGTGCCTGCTTAATTTGAAGTAAATAGTCATATGGATTAGGCAAGTCCAGAAAAACAGAATCCGCGTTATGTATCTCAAATCCAGTTTGAATGTCTTTTGAAATAAATGTCACTCTATCTGAAAGATTTATTCTTGTGAGATTCTTTTTTGCGAGGTTTTGCATTTCATCACGTAATTCATAGCTATAGACATGTCCCCCCTCTCCCACATAGGCTGCCAAAACCTGGGTCAAACCTCCTGAACCTGTTCCGGCTTCGACAACTTTACTTCCAGGAATAATATTTAATCTGAGAAGTATGTAACCGATGTCCTTGGGATACATGATTTGGGTGTTTCTTTTGGTTGTGGAAATCAACTCGTATAAGCCAGGTTTAAGCAGGTAAAAAGGACTGCCTTGATGGCTGAGCACTTGAACTCCCCAGGGTTTTCCAATCAGGTCGTCATGCGCGATTACTCCTCGATGGGATTGAAAAACCTGACCTGATTTTAAAGGAAAAATAAAATATTTTACTTGTGATGCTGCCAGCTGGGCTAAATCACCTTCGCGTGCAAAAATCTCACTGTCATTCCAGGTCATAGATTATTTGCCATCTTCTGGTTTATTTTCTCCTGAAATCCAGTAACCGCAAGCTGCAAATGTCAAGCTAAAAAGGATTGATGTGGCGTAACTGATCTGCCCGTATTGAAGAATCTGAATACCTACCTTTTGACTAAAATAATTTCCAACCCAAAAACCGATCCACCCAAATATCAGGCAAAAAACAAGCCGAATTAATTTACCACCGGCGATTAGGTGAAACAACGCGCCAAGAAGCAGCCCAACAAGGCTGCCAAAGATGAAAACAGGGATAGTTAAATTAGTCATAATATAAGTCATTCTTTAATTTAAACTGGTTATTATTTGAGCATTATAGATTTAAGTTATTGTATAATCGGCCTGTTTTCTCTAAAGAGAAATTCATTTTTATCACTTGTAATATTTTTTGAAAGAATTTCCCTTGTGATTTTAGCTTATAAACTTAGGTCATTATAGAAGGAGCTTTTTTTCTAACTATTTATTAATACATTATTTCATAAAATTTATGTCCTGGTTGATATAATAACAAAAATGTTTATCCGGGAGGATTAATGACTGTAGAAATAAAATTTGGCACTGATGGCTGGCGGGCTGGGATTGCGCAGGATTACACATTTGACAGTGTAAAACGTTGTACCCAAGGTTACGCCTCATTCCTGAAATTATCAAAGCATAAAAATAATAAGGTTATTGTTGGTTATGACATGCGTTTTCTTTCTGAATACTTTGCCAAAACTGCTGCGGAAGTATTGGCAGGTAATGGATTTGAAGTGTTTTTAACAGATGTCCCAACTCCTACTCCTGTTATTTCTTATGCCGTGGTCAGTGAAAACGCTATCGGTGCTGTGAACATTACAGCATCGCATAACCCCCCCACGGATAATGGCTTTAAGGTACGTGACCAAAATGGTGGTGCGATTCCTCCGGATGGGTTAAAACAAATAGAAAGTTTGATCCCGCCTGATATTTCAGGCGTGAAGATACTGGATGCGGAAACAGCAGAAAAACAAGGATTATTAACGTATTTTGACGCTGCTCCAAAATATATTAAACACTTGGAAGACCTGATCGACTTGCAACCTTTAAAAGATGCTGGATTTAAAGTTTTGGTTGATGTCATGTGGGGAAATGGAGCTGGCTGGTTTCCCAGACTGCTGTCAGGTGGAAAAACATTAGTTGAGGAAATCCATAATCAAAGGAATCCTGTTTTTCCTGAAATGCAGCGCCCTGAACCCATATCCCCAAATATTGATGTAGGTTTACATGAAGTTGCAAAAAGAAAATTCGATGTCCTTCTTATCAATGATGGCGATGCCGACCGCTTCGGACTTGGTGATGAAAAGGGTAATTTCATTAACCAACTGCAGGTATTTGCCCTATTGGCTTATTACATGCTTGAAGTTCGCAATGAACGAGGAGCTATTGTAAAAACGCTTTCAACCACCAGCATGCTTGAAAAACTTGGCAAGATGTATTCAGTTCCAGTATACGAGACAGGCGTTGGGTTTAAGTATGTTGCGCCCAAGATGATTGAAACAGACGCCATGATCGGCGGTGAGGAATCAGGTGGTTTTGCATTTCGGGGAAACGTTCCTGAAAGAGATGGGATTCTTGCTGGGTTATATCTTCTTGATATGATGGTCAAACTCAATAAAAAACCATCAGAACTTCTTGTGTTACTTTTCAGTAAAATTGGCCCACATTATTATGACCGCCTCGACAACCGGTTTACCGGTGATCGTAAAGAAAAAGAAAATCGCATAATTTCGACCAATCCCAAGGAAATCGCCGGACTCAAAGTGACTGGTTTTAATTTCGAAGATGGGTATAAATTTTCATTGGAAGATGGTGGTTGGTTATTAATCCGATTTTCCGGAACAGAGCCTTTAATTAGAGTATATTGTGAGACGACCCATAAGGATAAGGTCCAGGCAATTCTTAAAAGCGGTCTTAATATCGCAGGTATAGATTAATTGCCCTTTCTTACAGATACTCACTGCCATCTTTACTTGCAGGACTATGATATCGACTTTAAAGAAATCGTGGATAGAGCTTATGCAGGTGGAGTACATAAAATACTTATTCCTGGCATAGATCTTCAAACATGCCAACAATTAATATCATTAAGTAAAAAACACCCGGGCTTTCTGTTTGCGGCTATTGGAATTCATCCTAACTATTCGTCAAATATAAAAAAAACTGAATTAATAATCCTTGAATCGCTTGTTAGTAACCCTACAGTTAAGGCTATTGGGGAAATTGGCCTTGATTTTTACAGGGAAAAAGCTTCAGTCGAAGATCAAATTAAAATATTTAAAGAAATGTTGAAGCTTTCGAGGTATTCTGGAAAGCCGGTATGCATTCATAACCGAAATGCAGATTCTGAAATAATTAAAATTCTTGACACCTGGTATTCTGATCTAATTCTTTCACAATCCATTTTGTTAAACCATCCAGGTGTGTTTCACTCATACAACGGTTCCGAAATCATTTCACAGTGGGCTCTGTCACACAATTTTTACCTGGGAATCAGCGGTTCTGTAACTTTCTCAAAATCTAAGGAACTTCAAGAAAAAATTAAGGATATTAGTATCTGTAATCTCTTAATCGAAACCGATTCCCCTTATCTCAGCCCCCATCCTTTTCGCGGTAAACGAAATGAACCGATGCACGTGAAATTAATTGCTGAAAAAATCGCCAAAATCAAGCAGATGGAATTCTCTGAGGTGGTTGAAAAAACTAGTGAAAATGCTAAAAACCTGTTTAGTTGGTAAAGTGTTTAAAATAAAAAACCATTTATATGGTTTTTTATAATGCGCTGGGGGGGACTTGAACCCCCACGCCTTGCGGCACATGGCCCTCAACCATGCCTGTCTGCCAATTCCAGCACCAGCGCGAAGGTTTAGCAATTATAATCGGCAATAAAATAGTGTCAAGTTTTGAATAATTATTCTAATTATATGAGGTTTTTATGACAATAATCCTTGATGCAATGGGGAGCGACAAGTATCCTGACCCGGAAATAAAAGGCGCTATCGCGACGGTCAAATTAATTGACAATGACATAATTCTCGTAGGTGATGAGAAATTAATTACACCAAAATTGAATTCTCTCTCACCTAACCACTCTCGAATCTCAGTAGCGCATGCTCCTGAAGTAGTGGATATGTGGGATAAACCCGTTGAATCGGCACAAAAAAAGCCCAATAATTCAATGGCTGTCGGTGTTCGACTTGTAAAAGAGGGAAAAGGCGAAGCTTTTGTGACCGCGGGAAACACAGGCGGTGCGATGTTTAATGCATTGCGGATTCTCGGAAGGCTCAAAGGTGTACAACGCCCTGCCCTAACCGCCATTTTTCCTACTCGGAAAGACCGCTGTATTGTGGTTGATATTGGCGCGAATGCAGATTGCAGACCAGAATTTTTACAGCAATTTGCGGTCTTAGGGAGCATTTACGCTCAAAATGTGTTGGATCAACCGAATCCTCGGGTTGGATTGCTTTCAAATGGCGAAGAAGCAGGTAAAGGAAATCAGTTAGTCAAAGATTCATTTAAAATGCTTTCAGAAAGCAATATTAATTTCATCGGTAATGTTGAACCCAAAGAATTGTTTGGTGGAGATGCAGATGTTGTTATATGCGACGGTTTTACCGGGAATATTCTGGTAAAAAGCAGCGAAGCCGTTGCAAAAATGATTACAGATGTCCTCAAAGATGAATTAATGGGTTCATTTAGGACCAAGATCGGTGCTCTATTAGCAAAGCCCGCTTTTTCAAAAATGAAGAACTTGGTTGACCCGAGTGAAATTGGTGCCGCGCCATTATTGGGAATTGACGGGTTGGTATTTGTAGGCCACGGGCGGTCTGATGCCAGGGCTATTGTCAGCGCGCTACTTTTGGCTGATAGAGCCATAAAATCTGGTCTTATGAATGATCTAAGTAAAAAAATTACCGAAAGTCTATATAAACAATTAGAGGACTAATGAAACTTTCTAAAAACAACCGTTTGATCCAAAGAAATAAAAAAATAAGCCAAATAGTGCTTTATTCTTCTTTAGCCTTACTAGTTATTGGCCTGATATGGTCATTTAAAGGCACAGATATTACTCAATACATATATGCCTACATTATTCTTATCCCGGCTTATATTTTGGTCCAAATCAGCATTTATATGGCTAACAAATGGGGCCGGTCTCCACGCCCGGATGAGATTATTGAGCAATCCTTGAAAGGATTAAATGACCAATATTCTCTTTACAACTACTGTACAGGTGTGCAGCACCTATTAGTAGGCCCTGCAGGTGTGTGGATCATAAAACCCTATCACCAGTACGGAACTATAAGCTTCAATGATGTTAAGCACCGATTTGAACAAAAAGGCGGCGCAAACTTCATTGCTAAACAATTCGGACAGGAAAGTCTTTCCAATATTGAAAATGAATCAAAAAATGCTTTGAGAGATTTATTAAATTATCTGAAGAAAAACAATATTAATATTGACCTTGAACCGAAAATTGTAAATATTTTCTTTTCAGAAAAGGCAGATGTAATTGCAAGGAATGCGCCTGAAATCACAATTCACGCCAATAAGCTAAAAGATATGATTCGCAACCAGGCAAAACTGAACCCTTTAAGAGATGAAAAAATCAATCAGATAAGGCAGCAATTGCCTGAACCTAATTAGGTTTATTTGATTTTTGTAGGTTTTTCAAACTTTTAATTTCTTGTGAGGTAAGGCGGCGCCATTCTCCCGGATTGAGCCGTCCTACTTCAATCGGCCCAATTCTTTTACGAATAATTCTTTTTATAGGAAGACCGATATTGATTCCTATCTCTCTTATTTGCCGCTTTTTACCCTCTTTAAGGATTACACGAAGCCATTTTCCGGCTTTACCCTGAGGAAGGACATCAACTTTTGCTGGCATTGTGCGATACCCGCTTTCAATATAAACACCTTTTCTCCAGATATTTAATTGCTCTTGATCGGGAACTTTGGCTACCTGGACATGATATTCTTTCTCATGTTCGTAGCGTGGATGTGTGAGAAGGTTTGCGACTTCACCATCGTTTGTTAAAAGTATCAACCCTTCACTGTCAAAATCCAGCCTTCCGACTATAAAAAAATAGTTTTCAGGAGGGATAAAATCAGTTATAACCTTTCTGTCATCAAGTTTCTTGATTTCCGAAAGTACTTTTCTGGGTTTATAGAATGCAAGGAAAAAAGATGGGTTTTCAGGCTTTGTAATATTTTTATTATCTACGCGAATAGTGTCAGTTTCAAAATCAGCTTTGTCCCCCAGTTTTGCGAGCTGATTATTTACTGTCACACGACTTTCAGCGATAATTTTCTCGCAATCTCTTCTGGAACCGTAACCACTTCTGGAAAGGATTTTTTGTAAACGTTCTTTTTCCACGGCTAATCTTTCAGAATTGGTTTGACTTTGGCATCATTTGTTGGGAGCACATCGAATGATGGCAGTTCTTCGATTGATGACAAACCAAAATAGTTCAGAAAATCTGAGGTAGTCCCGTAAAGAATTGGCCTTCCTGCCCCTTCAACGCGACCATTTTCTTCAATCAATCCTTTGCTTAGAAGATTTCTTACTACCCCATCACTGTTCACGCCGCGGATTTCATCAATCTCAGGCCTTGTCACAGGCTGTTTGTAAGCAATGATTGCCAGAGCTTCTAATGAAGCCTGACTTAAAGTCGTAGTAACTTCGACCCCCAAAAAATCCTCGATGATTTTGGAAAATTCCGGTGAGGAAGTTAGCTGTACTTTCTTTCCATGCCATTGCAGCTTTAACCCTCTTGATTCAGTATAATATTTATCAAGTTCTTCCAGAGCTTCTTTGATTTTTTTTTCGCTTTCATCAAGTGATGAAGACAGTTGAGAAATTGAAACCGGAGTGACTGCAATAAAAAGCAGTGCTTCAAGTATAGCAGGCAGAGTTTTTTCTCGTTTGAGGTCTTTGATATCCTTCATGCTATAATTTCTCTCCGTAAAAACTTGGGTCATTATAATCGAATTAGGTAGAGAAGAATTTAATCATTATGCGGATACTAATAACAGGCGCAGCAGGTTTTTTGGGTTCTCACCTCTGTGACAAATTGATTGCTCTTGGGAATGAAGTAATCGGTATGGATAATTTCATTACCGGGAACAAAGAAAACCTGGCACATCTGGCTGGTAATGAAAAATTTTCATTTATCCGCCATGATGTTGCCAATTTTATATTTGTTCCAGGAAAAGTCGATGCAGTAATGCATTTTGCTTCTCCGGCCAGCCCAAATCCCGCTTCTCCGTTTGGATTTCCCAATCTTCCGATCCAGACAATGAAAGCCGGTGCGTTAGGTACGCACAACACTTTGGGAATGGCACGTGACCACAAGGCAAGATACATATTAGCATCCACAAGTGAAATCTACGGTGATCCCCTTGAACACCCGCAGCGTGAAGATTACTGGGGCCATGTTGATCCAATTGGATTAAGGTCGGTATACGATGAGGCAAAACGCTTTGCCGAAGCTTTAACCATGGCATATCATCGTTACCATCACATCAATACTGGAATTGTCAGGATTTTCAATACCTATGGACCAAGAATGCGCCTTGACGATGGTCGAGTTATACCCAATTTCATCCAACAGGCCTTGAGAAAAGAAGATTTGACCATTTATGGCGATGGGTCCCAGACTCGCAGCTTCTGTTACGTTGATGATTTAATCGATGGAATTATTAAATTGCTTTATTCTGAAGAACATTATCCTGTCAATATCGGTAATCCGGACGAAATCACAATTGCCGACCTGGCCAAATTAGTCAATGAGGTCATTGGCAATAAAAAAGAAACAGTGTTATTAAAAGGCAAAGTAGCTGGTGATGACCCGATGCGCCGCCAGCCTGATATCACCCGCGCTTCAAAACTCCTCGAATGGACACCTGAGGTAGATCTTCGTCTTGGTCTTGAAAAAACCATTCCTTATTTTTTGGAAAAGCTGAATTTGTAAAATGCAAAAAAAACAAATAAATGGCCAAAAACGCTTTTTCAGGTTTGCGGTGGTTGGTGTTAGCGGCACAATAGTTGATTTTTCAATTTTTAATATTTTATCAGTAGCAATTGGTTTACAAATAATTACGAGCAGTATCGTTTCATTTATTGTTGCTGTAGTCAATAACTTCATCTGGAACCGCAATTGGACCTATCCCGAATCCAAAAATAGAAGTCTATCTGAACAGCTACTAAAGTTTTCAATTGTTAGTATTCTTGGGCTATTAATTAGAACTCCATTATTCGCTCTTATTGAAAAACCGTTGATAAATTTCGCGGTGGGTCTTTTAGGCCAGCAATTCTTCATTAAACCTGAAATAATGGGGCACAATTTTGCACTTGCAACGGTTATAGTAATTGTCCTTTTCTGGAATTATTTCATTAACAGGCTTTGGACATATAAAGATTTAAAATAAATGAAGGGTCATAATTTATAAAGGATTCAATTTGAATCACCGCGATCGAATCGAAAGAGCTATCCATCGAGAAAATGTTGATAAAATCCCCGTATCTTTTTGGCGGCATTTTCCGGTAGATGACCAAAATGCTGAAAGTCTTGCAAAATCTACACTTGCTTATCAGAACCTTCTTGATTTTGACCTGGTAAAAGTCACCCCTTCGTCGTCGTTTTGCTTGAGGGATTGGGGCGCGTGCGATGTATGGCGAGGTCATCCGGAAGGGACACGGGATTATCTTGACCCAGTTATTAGGAAACCAGAAGACTGGGAAAGATTAAAAATTCTGGAACCCACAGATGGTCATTTAGGGGAACAACTC
>Ga0315284_10017277_pt1 | contig 10231 bp, 17 predicted proteins | sample YL17G09_16_MG_FD_203696 | JGI IMG/M metagenome (GOLD analysis project Ga0315284, IMG submission 203696) | Sediment microbial communities from Yellowstone Lake, YNP, Wyoming, USA - YL17G09_16 | ecosystem: Environmental > Aquatic > Freshwater > Lake > Sediment | place: USA: Wyoming | collected...
CCAGTTTCAATACCTCGTTTTTTGTCATTGTTTCGCCCCGTCAAATTCTTTGCGACAAATGAAGCGGAGGAACGCCAGCCATATCACCGTATCCCCCGTGCTGGGTACCTGGCACTGATCCCAGCATGAGCGGCAATAGGACCACTTGTGCATCCGGCCGGCGGCGCCCGTTGGTCGCTGCTCACGAGTGAATGGCCCGTCCCTCGTGGAGCAGAGGCAGCAGATACCAGACCGCGGTGCGGAATTCTGGAAAAGGCCAACATCCTGCGTTTTTGCCATCGGCCCTCGAAAGAAAATGCGCTAGGATGGCTTCAGGCGCGTCAAAGCACCAGCCCCCATACTTGGCTATTGCCTGTTTTACAACTTCTCAGCGCTGCCAGCTTCAGGCGCGGGATCGGGCCTCCCAGCCGCCACGCCATCCCCGCGCAAGAAGCTTCGCAGGCAGGTATAGCAGTTGAAACACAATTCAAACGTCAAGCTAGCGTCGACCAAGTGAGACACGACGCCGCCGCGTAGGTCGGCTCGAGCGACGGGCTGGTTGCATCGGGTGCAGGTGTAATGAGTCATAAATCCTCCATGAGAATTTCGGCGGAGGCCGGCAGGGATCCCTAACAATACCGTCGCCGGCCCCGCTTTTGACCATTTGCGGGCTGGTCGCCCGACTTCGATGTTGGCGTCGAAGCCGCGCCTTGCTGGGTATTTCCGCGCCCAGCTCGCGGGAAAGGAGAGCCGGCTTATCTCCAATTAGGAGCCCGGCCGGCTTCGGGTAAGACAAGTTAGAGCCGCTTCAATTCCTTGATGGTCAACAATCCAGCCGGCCACCGGCCCAAATCCGCCGGCAGAATCGATCGCTTGCCATTAGGCAGTCGCATGAAAAACTTGTTCCCTTCGCGTTGAAGGATGTTGGGGAATTTCCGCAGTACGAGCCTTGCCGCCTGGAGTTCAGATTCTTTACGCATGTTCCTGAGTGCGGCAAATTCCAAGTCCAGAAGGCGACATTCGAGTTCGTGCAATTCGTCATTCATAGCGGTCCTCCTTCGAGTTTTGTAATGCGATCTTTTAGTTCGCCAATCTTCCCGGTGTCTTTGGCCTTGATGGATATGTGGTCCTCGGGGCGCGGGCCGAAAATGTAGGTGACATCCTTGTTCGATGCCTCGGGCGGCTTGGGTGCGAGGTCGTGGGCCCTAGTTTCATTTACGGTTTCCACTTCGAGGGTGGTAACGTCGAATTCGGCAATTTCTGTTCGGCATTGAGCGATTTTTTCGCGCAGGGCGGTAAGGCTTGAGTGCCTCATGTCGTCCACTTCGTGGATGCGCTGCATGATGAGGTCTCTTGCGGCGCCGAGTGCCTGGGAGTTGTGCCGAACCGTCACCATGCGCACATCCCGGCGATAGTCGTAAACGGGCTCGTCTCTTGTGAACTGGTAGAGCGACGAAAGCCCTTTCATCGCATCGAGGCCTTCCTGGTGAAATACCCTGATCGGTTCCGCGGTGAGTCGTTCAATGGCGTCGTGCAATCGATCGCGCTCCCGCCGAAAAGTAGAAACGATACCATCGCGTTTCCAGCGGGCCTGCTTCAATTGGCCTTCGAGGGCGAATGAGGTCGGGGAGCCGGCAAAACGTGCCGATGAAAATTTCTGTGCCGTGGGGATACATTCCTCCAGGTCGACGCGTTCGGCTGCGGCCTTGACATCCGGCCATTTTGCTTCGTGCGCGGCGAGGTCCTGAACAAGGTTTTCGCATTCCTTCGCCTGCGAATTGAAGATTTCCTGAATTGCTTTTGGAATTGCTTTTGGCAACTGCATGTGTGCTCCTTTTGCCAGGCGTCCAGCCCGGCGAATGTGCCCGCGGTCCGCACGGGCGCGGTTACTGAATCGTTGCTTCCTCCTGATCCTCCCCAACGGGAACAGGAATCGTTTCCGGCTCGAAGTCCCGCGCCTTCAATCGCCGCGCTTCGCCTGGCTCAAGCAGGTTGTGGCGCCGGAGATATTGCGCCTGGCTTTCGAATTTCGGCGGGTCGCGCGGGTCCGGCGGCACGCCCTGAATGTCGTCGTGATCGTCAACGTCTGCCTCGCTGATCCACAAATCGGGAACCCCACAACGGAACGACGGCACGTAGTTCAGGCATTCATGGCGAGGTATTCCGCTGCCGCCCAACCTCAGACGTGGCTCGCACAGCGTCGGCGTGAAATACCATCCAGTCCATCCGCGTGCCTCAACTTCGCCAGCCGTCATTCGCGGCGCATCGTATTTCCACCAGAGGCTCGGCCTTGTGCCCGGGTGTTCGTGGATCCATTCGGCCATGATCGCTTCGCGGTGTTCGCTCCATAGCTTTTGGATGGCCTTGTCGTCGCCCCGGAGCAAGAAAAGATCGAAGTCGTTTGACTGATCTTCCGTGCCGAGCAAGCCATCGGACAAAAAATACAGTTGTATCTCGCTGACTCCCTCAATTCGTTCTTTCGGTACTCTGAGTTTTCTAGGCATTATTTCCCCCCTTTGATTGACCGCAAAGCGGGCGGTCGCGAACTGGCAGCAGGCATTTCAATGTCAAGGTCCAATTCTCTGAGCAGCCGCGCAAAGGCGAGCCGGCTGTCGCGCTCGATTGCCACTTCCGGCCGGGCCGTCGGCCGCTTTAATTTCTCATCCATGAAGGTCAGGCCGTGCTCGGCCAGGAGTTCACGCGCCTGCTCGGCGCGATCCCAGGCGCCGGCAGCCAGGGTCAATAGGCGAGTATGGTGCTCTTCAAGCAGCCAACGGGAAACGACGGATTTCCACCACTTTTTCGTGGCTGGCCGAAGATATTTGGGTACTTTTGGCTCAGTTTTCGTCATTTCTCACTTTTCCGGTTTCAACCGGGGAGCCGTGCGCGTGCGCAAACCCAGCGCCCCGGTTTTTTGCTAGAAGGGGCAGAGATTTGATGCCGCCCCGTATCCCCTTGCATTCATTGCACTTACAGCCGCTCATCAGTTCACCAGCCTTTGATCGTGCAATCCTCAAGCAGCCTCAGCAATGCGTCCTGTGCTGTCTCTGAGTACCCAGCTTAACCACGACACGTCCGGTTGCCCGCGCCAACTGCGTAGCCGCAGCCCACAGCAGACACTCATCCGCGCTGATCGGTGGGACTAATGGAGCAACGTCGCAACGTGGATCGAGATCAGCAAACAGTCGACGTAGCGCCTTGTATTGATCATTCATCTCACTTCCTCCTGTGTCTTCGTGCACTCACACCCGCCGCGCTCACCAACCTGCCGGCAGTCCTCACCAGCATGGAATGGTGCATATGCCTGCAATACCGCAGCCACCATCGGCCTGAAGTCGGATGGGTGGGTCCGCCGCTTGGCGATCAGCGCACTGTACCTGTCTGGCTTGTGGGCGAACAGGTCGCACTGTTCTCCAGCCCTGTTTTTATCTTTTTTTGGTGTGCCGAAATTATCGTCCACGGTATCGTCCACGCTTATATAAGTAAGGACCCGTGGAGGAAGATAAAGCCACCAAGCACTTTATCTCCTCCCCCTCCAAGCAAAATGCTATCGTCTCTAACGGTATCGCGGACGTATTATTCATTGTCATATAAGCCCTTATCGCTATTCGTCCGCGGTGCGTTTTCGCCCCGTTCGGAAGATAACCGATACCGCGTGGCTCGTCCGGTGCCTTTCTGCTCCAATTTTCCAGCCATAACGAGATGTGCGATATGTTTTGACACGGCCGATCCGCCCAGGTTGGTGCGGAAAGTCACCTCTTTGCTGCCGCTCCATTCCGATGTGAAAGCCGCCAGCACGCGGGCTCGATTGTCCTCGCCAACCTTCTTCATGTCGGCGGCAGCCTTCTCGATATTCCCGCCGTATGTGAACTTTGGTTCCGCTGATCCCTTCGGGCTCACGTCCAGGAAGAACCGCGGCCTCTCGTCTGAATCTTTGTTTTCGCAATATACCTGCATGCGGTTTTCTTGTGGCGTGCGGGACAAACAGATCATGAAATCCGCGGCGCCGTACTTGGCTATGCTGCCCTTCATGTCGAACGGGTTCGGCTCCTGGTTGTCTCTGCCTGTATTCCTGCCCTGAGGTTTTCGTGTATGGTCATCTGACAGGACTGTGATGCCGAGGTCGCGGTTGAGCTCCTCAAGGATCCCGACAAGGCAGCCCATATCTTTTGCTGAGATTTCGTCAAGCTCCGGATGCATGCGGTTTATCACGTCCAGGATAAGCAACTCGAATCCGCCGGCGCGAATCGTATCCTTGAGCCAGGTCCGATGCTCCGATTCTGTCAGATGGATTCGTTCTCGGACCAGAAATTGCAATCTGCCCGGCTCCGGCAGCGACATGCCGTAAGACTTGCAGATTTCGACCATGCGTTCCTGTACGCGCCTCAACGGATCCTCTCGGGCGATATACAAAACCTTTGTCGGTGTCACCTTGAATTTTCCAAGCCACGATCGCGCTTCGGGTTGTACCAGGTGTAATGCAAGGTCTAACGTGAGAAGGCTTTTTCTGTCCTTCGGCGGTGCCGACATAAACCCTATGCCGCCCTTCGGAATCAGGCCGTCCACAAGCCAAACAAGCGGATCCTGCGGCCATTCGGCGACGGCCCCGGCATCATAGAGTTTCCAGCCGACAGTCAAAGGCTGTTCTTCTTCGGCAGGTGCGTCCGGTTGTGATTCCGCGCGGTTGGATTGATGCGGAGTGCCGTACCCTTTTGCGGACAGTTCACGGGCCGCCGCCTGGTAGTCGCCGCCATGATTCAGCCGCGCGTACGCCGCAAACTTGCTGTAGCTATGCCCGGGGTCAAAATGCGGCGCGTTCGATGAAAAGACATAGAGCAGGTCGGATCCGCCGTAATTTGTGGTCGCGCTGGATCCCTCGGATTTGCCCGGCCGCCGCCAGTAGCCGACATCGCCACTCGTGAATACACGTTTCCATTTTCCTGCTTCAAGGATTTCGGCCCACGTGGCGCGCGCGTTGAATTCGTCACCGGGGCGCGATCCGTTTCCGCCCTGAGCCATCAGCGGTTTGTGGACGTTCGCCGGCTCGACATATTCATTAAGGGATTTGGCCGCCTCAAGTAAAAGCGCCCGCTCTGCGGCTGTAATGACCGAGGGGTTGCAGATGTCGCCGCGCTTGAGCAGATATGGACGCTTTGTCTTATGGACTTCCAGCGGGCTGCCTGGGCCGATGAAGTAGCCTCCCTCGCCGCGGGTTTCGATCATGCACTTCTGTTCGCCTTCCTCCAGTCGCATGGCCAGCTTCTGACTGCCTTCAACTTCCGTCAAACAGCGGTAGAGCACAGCCACGCCCGGCCGCGGTGTCTGCACCTTTGTTAAGCGATCAAGCAAGTCTTTTGCGCCTTGCGCGATCAGCAAGTCATTCCATTTGCGGTAAGCGTCCAGATCGTCAAAATCAATATCCTCAAGATTGCCGCTAACTCTCCCGCAAACGATCGCAATTCCGACGCCGTTGTTGCCGAAGAAATGATTCAATTCATCCGGTCCGGCGATTTCGCGCTGGAATGGTTTCCATGTGGCTTTGCCGTCCTCGCCCTTGGGCAAGCGGTCCCACTCTGGACGCTTTGTCTTGTCGGTTTTGACGGGAATCACGCTCAGGCCCGCGGTGGTATATTTTTGCGCGGTTTCCAGAACGGAAGGTTCAGTCATGATTGGCCGCCTTGTTTGGTCGATAATAATTTCGGATGGTATGGATGATTCGTGCACATCCCGTGCAAAGGATCCAGATATTTTCCCGGGTTGCCGGGCCCCCCTCCGCAAATTCCGCGACGTGGTGCGCCTCGAGGACTTGGCGCCCGGGGAGTTCAGATTCGACAGTCAGGCAGAGCTCGCAAAAACCACGGGAGAATTGCGCGACCAGGTCACGGTGTGCGGATGGCCGGCGATATTTACTTGCATCTGAATCGGGCTTGGGCAGCCAGCGCAGGAATGCGCCGCACATTGAGCAGATCGCCTTGCCGTAGTGCGGCAGGTGCGGTGTCAGCTCGACTCGGGGCGGGTCGTTGTGTTGGCAGATCATGGCCGCACCACATAATGGAGTTTCCTGGCGACGTCGAGCTTAATCCGCAACAGCGCATCGAGAGTTTCGGGTTGGTTTTCCTCGGCATGTCTCACGAGCGACGTCAACCATAATTCTGTCGACGAATCGACGTCTTCAGCATCGTGTAAGCGTCGAACGATCGCCTTCAATGAGATGGGTCCGGTTTTCATAACTCGCCCCTCCGCGCTTCGAGGTTCGCCCGCGCCTCTTCCAGGCTCACGCCGGGCAGCTCGTTAAGAAATTGCAAAAGCTCCGTTCGAATGCAAACCACGCGGCCGCCCAGGCGCCGATACGGCAGCCGCCCGCGCGAGATTTGTCCACGAACGGTCAATTCGGTTGCCCCGAGCAGTTCCGCTGCGCTGCGAACGTCCAGAAGCTCCCCGGCAAGTCGCCGCGGCCCCGAGCCCCATCCTTTTTTCCTTTTTGGCGGTTTGCGCTTTGGCGTTTCGTCAGCCATAACTACGCCCTCCGGCTCCGCTTCCCACGGCCTGCCGCGAAGGTCTCGATCGTTTCACGCTCGAACAGCCGAACGCCGCCCTCCGTTTTTCGCGCTGGGAGTTTGCCTTCCCTCTCGTAGTTACGAATCGTACTTGCCGCCACATCCAGAATCCGTGCCGCCTCACTTACGCTAAGCAAATCGCTCATATTTCACCTCTGCGGAAAATGTAAGCCGTTATATACAATAAGTCAAATGGTATAACGCTCCACTCGATAATATCCTGCATTTTTATACTTGCATTGCACTTGCGGTACCTTATAATATAACCGAAGCACTGGAGCCGACGATGCAAGCTGAGCAAAGAATAAAATTCGCAATCGAGTTTGCGGGAATGAATCTCGCAAAAGTAGGCATGCGGCCGCAAGAATTGGCTGCGCTCAAGGATGGAATATCACAGTTCCTATATGGAGCCCGCGGTGAGGTGGAGAGCTTTGCTGATCGCGGCGGCATCATAATCATGCCCGTTCTCAATCAGGACGAATTGGTAGACTCCTGGCCGCTCGAAAATTTCATTGAACTCCAGAAGGATTGCAGGCGGATGTTGACGGGATTCGCCCACAAATTGGGCATTGCCAGTTTGCCGATTTCCGCGGGCTTCGGATTCCTGGCTTTGCCAAATACGGGATGGCACATCCCAACCATCACCGCGGGGATACGATCGGCCTTCCTAATGCTGTGCTGGTTGCTCCTTGTCGGTGAATCCGGTGTGAGAGTAAGAATCTGCCCGGAGGATGCGTGCGGGCATCGAGTGTTTTACCAGGCCAGCAGGCGCCAGAAATATTGCAGCAGGAATTGCGCCGTCCGTGCCAGCATGCGTAGGATGCGGAATAAAAGCGTAGTGAAAAGTGTAGTAGAATTCTCACGAAAACCCACCAAAAAGCACGGAAAAGCACGGAAGGTATAAAAGCACGAAAACCCGCTACCAGAGCGGGGTTGAGTGTGTTTTCAATGGGTTAGGAAATTCGATAATTTAGGTTTAGGAAACCGATGCTCTATCCACCTGAGCTACAGGCGCATGTGCTGAAGATACTCGATTTAGCCCGAAATTCCAAACCATAAAAATCATCGCTTTATACGGCTTGTGCCAAATTTGTGCCATTTTTGCCGCCCTCCAAGACCCTCAAGACGGCCCTGGTAGCAGATTGAGGACTAAACTTGGCGTACTGTTTTCTCGTAAAGTCAATTGAGTGATGACCCAAAACTTCACTGATGAAATGCATTTCACATCCTGCCTCGGCCAATTTGATAGCAAAGGCATGACGGAGGTCCTGAATTCGCAGCCATGGATGCCCTGCTTTTCCCCGCGCTGCTATCCACGGCTTCCTACACCTGTCCCATCGAGTTAGAGATTCGGGGTGATAGAACACGTACTCAGACGCCTTTGGCATCGCCCTGCCAATAATTACATCTGAGCGGGATTCAGTGAATTCAGGTGAGGTCCTGGCGACTGATGGGATTCTTGGATTAGCTGAAACCTGCCCGACAGGAGCACAGGGAATCAGGGATTGGCTGTCAAGGGACACCCCCGGCACATCAATCTCCAGTGTGAAACCGTTTGACAGGGAACAGAAAACGGGCGATCAGGCCGCTCGTCGCTCGTAACGATGATGAAGCCCACCGACCTTTGGTATCTCAACGATCCTGCCCTTATCGGGTGACTGGACTTCTCTGGGCGTCGGTGAATCCTTATTCAGCCCGAGGTGACAGCGGGAATCGTGATAGTACTCGATATAGGATTTAAGCGTCCGACGGAGTGATCCCTCACCCAGCACAATTACATGATCGAGACATTCTCTGCGGATCGATCCAATTAGCCGTTCGACATAGGGACTCTGCCATGGAGATCATGGCGCCGTGAGTACTTCGCTGATTCCCATGCTCGCAACCAGTCCATGAAAGGTGTCGCTGTAGATGGAGTCACGATCGCTAAGAAGGTAACGAGGTGCAGTGTTCCAGCAAAAAGCTTGCAGGATTTGTTGGGCTGTCCACGCAGCGGTAGGATGCTCAGTCACGTTGAAATGAATCACGCGTCTGCGCTCATGTGCCAAAACCAGAAACACAAACATCAGCTTGAAATCAATCGTCGGCACCACGAAGAAATCTATCGACACCAACTGCTTGATGTGGTTGCCGAGGAAAGCACGCCAGGATTGAGAGGGCGGCTTTGGTCGTCGAACCATATATTTGGAGACCGTTGTTTGCGACACCTCAATGCCGAGTTTGAGCAGCTCACCATGAATCCTCGGGGCTCCCCACGTTGGATTGGCCAAGCACATTTTACGGATCAACCCTCTGATTTCTTGAGCAGTATCGGGTCGTCCTGCCCGACGGCTCTTCCACCGCCAATAGAGACGAAAGCCCTGACGATGCCAGCGAAGGATTGTCTCTGGCCTGACGATCAACAGGGCTGAGCGCCAATTGGACCACAGCCGCGACAGCCATACCCAAAGGATCCGATCAGATACGCGCAGACGTGGCCGCTTTTGGGAAGACCTTTGGAGTATGTTGATTTGGTGCCACAGAGCCAGGATCTCCGCCTGGAGGGCGATGCGGGACCGAAAGCTGACGAGGAGGGTTGAAATCAATGAAACCAGCACACTATTCATGGATCTGAAGGCTAACAACCGAATCCCGCAAGTGCAACGATTTCAATCCGGACCGAATTTTCAGCAACGACAGAGATCCCTGCAAGCCGCCACGGCCAGTTTTCTGGACCATTTTCATTCGGAGCGCAATCATCAAGGGATCGGAAACCAGCTGATCATTCCCGGGAACGAGGTGGGCCGAACTGTCGGCGAAATCGCGTGCCTGGAACGACTAGGCGGCATGCTGAGGTATTACTACCGGAAGGCCGCCTGACCTGGTTTCTCTTTTGATGTAGGTTTGAAGCGCACATCTATGACGACTCGCGCCCAGCCGCCGCATCTCTGTCGCATTCCACACTGGCTCGTCAGCCCAAATTGCCATTCATTCCCGATTTTAGCTGATCATGTGCTGTGTTTTGCCGTCAGTTTGGTTTATTAACCCTACGGGATATACTTACTTAATCAATCGTCGACGAGTTCCCGCGCACTTGCGCCTTCCTCATCAGTAGCACTAAAGGAATGATCGCCAGGAAAAGGAATCCCATAATACGAAATACCTCGACGAAACTCAAAAGCGCCGCCTGTTGCCGGACCATCCCATACAGCACTGCCAGGCTCCGTGTGCCGGCGGTGGTCCAGTCGGAACCACCGTTGAAAAGAAGGCCTTTTGTCTGTCCCAGAAACTCCTGCATTCGCAGGTTGTAAGGCGTCACCTGTGAGACCAGAACCGACTGATGGAACTGGGATCGCCGCGCCACCCAGGTTGTGACGAATGAAATGCCCACGCTGGAACCGATATTGCGCATGACGCTGTATAGGCTGGTGGCATACCCGGTCTCTGCCTTTGGTATGGAGTCCATGGTGAGCGTGGTAAGCGGCACGAAAACAAACGCCATTCCCACTCCCTGGTAGATCTGATCCCAGAAGATGTCCCAGGTGCCTGATTGCAGGCTCATGTGCGAGAAGCCGAAAAACGCCATGCTGGCCACGGCAAAGCCGAAAACCAGCATCCAGCGCCCATCCCAGGCTTTGCCCAGGAGATACCCGACAAGAGGCATGCAGAGGGCGGTACCAATGCCACGGGGGCTGGTCCAGATCCCGGCCGTCACT
>Ga0315284_10017278_pt1 | contig 10230 bp, 6 predicted proteins | sample YL17G09_16_MG_FD_203696 | JGI IMG/M metagenome (GOLD analysis project Ga0315284, IMG submission 203696) | Sediment microbial communities from Yellowstone Lake, YNP, Wyoming, USA - YL17G09_16 | ecosystem: Environmental > Aquatic > Freshwater > Lake > Sediment | place: USA: Wyoming | collected...
AGGGACCTTGGTTCTTTTGCTCAGTTCTCTGATACCCTTACTAAGTTTATCACTGACAAAGCAAAGGCAAAGAATGAACAGGAAATGCAACTAGGCATTGCTGATATTGTTAATGGGGACATGACCCCCTCTGCTGATGCTTATGCTAAGTATCAACAAGATGTTGCTGTTCTCAAGACTGGTGCTGAAGAGGATGCCAAGGTTGGTAATGAACTAGGAGTTACTGATCCAGCAGTTGGTGAACAATTCAAAGCCAACAGTAAAGCAGTATCTGGATGGCGAGCTTATGGCCGTGCCGTAGGTACAGCTCAGCAAGCAGCCGGTAGTGCCCTTGGGTTCATGACTCAGTGGCAATCAAGTACTGAGAAAGTACTCCGTACTCGTGATGGTCGCTTGATTTCACCATCTGAAGCACAGGAGCCTGATGACATTCAAGCCATGTTGGCTATGGGTCAGCAAGAGTTCATTCGTACTCAACAACTGGCTGGCATCAATCCAATGATCATTGCGGAGCATCTCTCTCCTACGATGAAGAATGTCAAAAGTCAGTTGTTTAATAACATGCTGACAAAGGCAATTTCTGACAAAAGAGAAACAGCTCTTATTGAAGAGCGTGGTGTTCTGCGTACCACTTCTGTAGACACTACAGCTACAACTGACTCTCTTGCTACTCAATTTGAAACTTCTACAACTAATCTTATAACAAAAGGTGGGTTGAGTCGTGGTAAAGCAAATGATCAAGTCGTTGCGATGCAACTTGAAGCCATTGATAATTTACGTCAAGATGAAGCGTTAATTCAATTAGACAAGTTAGAACAAGTTCAAATTGCAGGTGGCCCTAACAATACTTTAGGTCAACTCTACGCAGAAGAATTCAAGGCAGCTAGAGAAAACGTTGCCAAAGATGCTGATGCATTGGAAGCTCGTGTTCTCAAAGAATCAGGCAAGGAAGCTAATCTAGCGTATCAAAACTACGAAGCAGCTAAGCTGACATCTTCCAACGAAGATCTCAAGACAATCAGAGAAAATACTATTACGGCTCTTAAAGCAGCAAGTGATGCTGGTAATGAAACAGCGTCGCAACGACTTACTGCTATTCTGGCTGAACCCCCTAATCTTGATAATCAACTTTATCGTAACTTCATCGGTATTGTTAATGGCGGTGGTGTTATTGCTCAAGATGATGTTGATAAGGCTTTTCAAGGGCGTAAGATTACTGACGAGCAAAAGCGTACCCTTGATGCGTACGCACAGGCCAACGGTAAGAACGACCTTATTAATCAATTTAAGAAAAGCTTTCAAGATCAAACTAATTCTTACTTAAGAGAAAAGTTTGAATCACTGTCACTAACTCCTGACGGCAATCCTGCTTTGCTAGGTGCTGAAGCCATGCTAATTCAAGCTGGACTTGCACAAAAGACTTGGGAGTGGAAGAAGGGATTTAAAGCGCAAACTGGAAACGACCCTACTTTTCAAGACACAATTAATTTTATTAAAGGTGAAGTTCCTAAGTTTGTCTGGCAATATTTAAAGTTTGATCAGCAGGAAGGATGGACTCCAGCAAATCCCACAGCATCTGATCCTAAATGGCAAAGTCTTGCTGCTGCTGGCAGGAGTATTCCTGATGTTGTTAGGTTAGATCCTACTGTCATTCGTCTTGGTAATTTAACCTCAGGACAGAGCAGGCAGATCACTGAGGAAGAAACACAAAAAGGTCTTGATGATGTTGCGGCTGGCCGGCAACCTTCTGCTAGGATTCAGGAACTTAGTAGGTTGACTCCTGGTGGAACCGTTAATTTCCTCCGTCAACAAGCTGGACATAATGGCATAGATGTAAATAAGTTCAATTCTTCACCAACCGTTCAAGCAATAGAACAGAATTTCCAAACTAGCCCTTGGGCCACATCACGCCTTACTAACAGCAACAACCCTTTCTTGCAACGGTCATTCCAAATCCTCCAACAGCAACAAGCAAGGATGAGGCGGGAAGAAGCCAGTAGAGTTCGTGCTACCGCGAGTGGTGGTGGTTCATTTGAAAAGCCCTCTTCTGTTGTGTATGAAAACCGTAAGGGACAACCTGGGGTTGATTTATTCTTTGAAAGCAAGCGTTTCCCAGCTGTACTGGGTGGTGTTGTAAAGGATGTTAGCCAAGAATCTGGCTATGGCAATTATGTTGTAGTAGAGTCTGTTGATCCACTTACGGGTCAAAAGGTAGATGTTCTTTATGGTCACCTAGCCGATGGTGTATCTTTACGGCCAGGTCAGCGCGTTAATGCTGGACAGGTTATTGGTACTCAAGGCGGTACTGGCAATGTTCGCAGTGCTGACGGGACTATTGCTAGCATTGATTTCTTTGCTCCACGCCCCAGTGGTAGTAGGGACATGACACCTTACTCTGGATTTGATCGTCTTCGTCGTCATGTGGTAAATCAATTGCAGAACCCACGCCCACAAACTACTTCCAGCGGTGGAGGAACACCTCCAGAAGCTCAAGGGTATATGAAACGTTTGGCTTATCTTGAAACAAGAATCAGGGACATTCCTAATTCCCAAGGTTCTGAAGGTCGGGGTTATTTCCAAGCGTTCAATGCTTTTGATCAAGAAGCAACAGCAGCAGCCGGAGGCATTAGTCCTCGTGATTCAAATTATGATAATGCTGCTTTTGCTAGTTGGAAATGGATTGAAAAATTTAATAAGCCAGCCGCTAAAGCAATTCTAGCTGGCAGGTATGATGAAGCTGATCGGCTGTTGAGAAATACATGGCCTTCCCTTCCGAGTGGAAACCAGCAACAAGCATCATCAGCTTACAGAGAAGCTAATCGTTATCTTAATTAACAAAGAGGAGGTGGTGCGCTGCCTCTTCTTTTCTTTAACCTTATAACCCTGCGGGGAAAACTTTTATGGCAGATCTGACAGGACCAATTGGTTTAGCGCCAACACCATCGAACATGACTGATGGCAGTTGGGAAGCTGCTCAAGCAGCGAAGCAAAAAGAAGAAGAAGAACAGCTACGCAAAACTGAAGCTGCTAAACTAAACACTCCTAAATCAGTCAATCCCATTCAAGGGTTGCTTGACGCGGGTGATGGTGCTGTTGGTAGAAACATTAAGAGTGTTCTTGATGTAGCTGTTAATCCAGTTGCGGCAGTGACTCAAAAGATTGGTGAAGCTACTGGCAATCAAGCCATGGTTGAAACCAGCAAAGAAGTTCGTAGGGTATCACAAAAAGCTATTATTGGTGGCATTGAACAGATTGCTAATACTGGTGATCTGATTGGTGACATAGCCAAAGCTGGTGTTCAAAAGGTATTTGGACAGGATGTAAAAGAAACTGAGAATCCATTTAGTGATCGGTATACCGCTGCTAATTATTCTTTAAATCTAGAGCAACCTAAGACAGCCATAGGACAGTTTGCAGGTAGCATTGCTCAGTTTGTTGTTCTGGGTAAATTAGCTGCTATTCGTGCGCCTGTTTTCTTGGCGAAGGCAGCGCAAGGCGGTAAAGTTGCTCGTGCTGGTGCTGCGGCAGTTAATGGTTTAATTCCTGGTGCTGTTGCTGACTTTATGCTCACAGCAAACACTGATGAAAACCTTTCCTCGTTAGCATCAAAATTTATTCCAGAAGATCATCCGGCTCATAAGCTGATGGTTTTAGCAATTAAGGAGAATGATCCATTTATTGTTAAGAAGCTTAAGGCTACCACTGAGGGTGGCGTTGTTGGGGCTGTTGGCGATGGCCTGATGGCAATGCTTTTTGGACGCAGGGCTGCTCAAGCCGCTAAGGAAGCCGGTGATTCACAAGATGTTGCTGCGGCCAAAGGCGTCAAAGCCATGGATGAATCCCTCAAGGAAGCTGATAAAACTAACGTTAAGAATGTTACCAAAGAATCTCAAGAATGGAATAAAGTCCATAATGCACGATTCGATGAACTTCAAGAACGTAAAGCATTAGTGGACGAAGAGCAGGCACAGCTTATTGCCAGAGGGGCCGATGAAACTGATCCAGCAGTAGCAGAACTTAACGCTAAAAAAGCTGATCTAGACGCTGAAGAGCTGGAACTAGAGGAACGAGCTTATCTTCCTTACGAACCAGATAATGTCCGTGATTATTCTCAAGCAGATGCGTCAGCTACTAATTCAGCCGATGATATTAATGAGGTAATCTTCGGTCAGTTTACAGGCAAAAAAGGTCCTTACAATACGCGTAGTGCTGGCAATGCTCTGACGGATGCTGGCGTAGCTAGCTTGAATCTCGATTCTCTTACTGAGGTTCAACTAAGGGCAATCATGAAGCGAGCTGACATTAAAAAGTTCGCTAAAGATCTGCGTATTCAAAGCAGTGATGTAGTTAAAGACGCAGCCAAAACATTTGAAGCTATTCTACGGGCAGGCGGGTTGGACATGGAATCTGGCCAACTCGATGAATTGCTCAAACAAGTTGAGGTGAAAGATCCCAACTACATTGATAACAGTATGCTGACCCCTAAGGGTATTATTGTTACCAAAGCTTTGATCGCTAGTAATGCTGAAAAACTAAGCAGCTTGGCAGAAACAGTAATTGCTAAGCGAGCAGCAGGTGAACCTACGGGTAACTTGATTGAACGTTCTGTTGACCGTATGACATTTCTTCTTCAAGCTCATAAGAAGATGGCATATGAGACAGGCTTTAATCTTCAGATGTTTCAATTTGGTTTGATTGGTAAAGCACAAAAAGATGCTAGTTATACCAAATCACTTGGTAAGATTAATGATTGGGCGCGTAAGGTAAAGCTACTTGAGCGTTCTGGTAGTCCTGAAGCTGAAAAGGAATTGATGCAACTCATGAATGCCATGATGCTTGCTCAAGGTGATGTCACAAAACAGATGAATTTCACCAAAGCAGCTTATATGGTTGGAACAGAAGGAGCCATTAAAGGGCTCTATAATTCCATATTGTCTGGTCCTATTACTCACTTTAGGAACACTCTTGGTAACTCTATTTCCCTTGGTATGAGGCCGCTTACTGAGTATCTGGGTGCCATTGGTCCTGGTGTAAACAAGAAAGCAGTTCGTGCTGGTACTGCTGCTGGACTAACCACAATGTCTCGTGGCATTGGTGAAGCTTGGAGTGTTGCCATGCGTACTTGGGAAACTGGTGTGTCGGCTAACATTGATTACCGCTTTGTTATTGAGGACATTGAAACCAAGGCGATGCTTGACACCATGGAACGTATGGCTGATACGCCGGGTAAGAAAGTAGCTCATGGTTTGCTGAAGGCTAACTATGATATGCTTAATAATCCGTGGATCAACTGGCCTAGCAAAGCTCTAATGGCTTCGGATGACTTCTTTAAGCAAATGGCAGCTAGGTATCGGGTTGGTAGCAAGTCAATGCACGATGCCGTTTTGCATAGCGTTGATGATGCTAATGTGGACTACATGTTTAAGCAATACACCAAAAAGTTTGAGGAAGGATTTAATAAAGTAACGGGAGAAATTGTTGATAATGACCTTTTGGATTACGCTGAAAGGATTACATTTCAACAAGATCCAGGTTCATTTATTAACGCGATCTCTAACGCCGTTGATCAAACTGGTGTTGTTGGCAAGCTGTTCCTACCGTTTATTCGTACTCCAGCGAACATCTTTGGATATAGTCTTGATCACATGCCTATTATTGGTGGTGTGGTTAACAAGATGAATGGTACGCTTCAGGCTGCTATTGATAACGGCGATGATATGTTGGTTGCTGAAATTCGTGGTAGGCAAGCAGTGGGTACTATGGCTCTAATGGGCATGGTAACCATGATAATGAATACTGAAGTTACAGGAAACCTGCCACACGATCAAGCCAGTCGTGATGCTTGGAAGGCAGAAAATCGTCCTCCATACTCCATCCTTGTTAATGGTCAATGGGTGTCATATTTAGCCTTTGAACCCTTTACGTCGATGCTGTCCATAGTAGCTGATGCTGGTAGGCTTGCTAAAATGGGTGCTGCTGATGCGGCGTCACAGGCGCTTAGTCAACTTGGATACTCTATCGGTGCTGCGTTTACGGATCGTTCGATGCTATCTGGATTTAGCGATATTGCAGCTTTGATTGAACCCGATGGAACTCAAGCAGACCAATGGGCAAAGTTTGCGCTTAGTAAGGTTAATACTGCGATGCCTTTGGCCGGAGCCCGTCGTGCATTGGCTAATAGCCTTAGCCCTTATACCAATGAATTGCGTGGTGAAGTTGATCGCATGCTGGTTGCAGCAATTCCGGGTATGGCAAATGAGCTACCAGTTCAAACTAACTGGGTATCTGGAGAAAAGATCTACTCTAATGCTGGTGGGCTATTTAATGCTAATAGTGCTATTCGTATTCATAAAGCAACGACTAATAAAACCTTGAAAGCGTTGACTGATCTAGGTATTTCACCGATGCAGTTCCTTAAAACAGGTGAAAATAGCGTACCTCTGAAACCCGAACAGCGCGAAGAACTATCTAAGATTCTATTTACTAGTGGCCTTCCAAAAGCTCTTGGTAAGTTAATGGATAGTGAAGCTTGGAATGCAATGAAAGATACTTATACAGGCGCTTCTCCAAACATGGATATGGTAGTTAATTCAGAAGATCTACCTGGACACATTAAACTGGTTAGAGAGCTTATTAGTAGCTACAAGACACGGGCATTGGTTCGGCTTAGGCAGACTAATACTGAATATGCCAACGAATTAATGGCAGCAAAGCTTACAAGAAAAAATGCTCAAAAAGGAATACGAACTAGAGTAACAGGCGAAGATTTGATGAAATTCGGCAACCCCCAATAACCAATGGCAATCACAAGTAACACCTACACGGGGAATGGCTCTAACAAGCTATTCTCTATTACCTTCCCATATCTAGATATTGGAGACATTAAGGTTTATCTTAACAACGGTCTTCAAACAATTACAACTCAATATACATTTGCCAGCATTACGCAGATTGAATTTGTTGTCGCTCCAGCTAATGGTGCTGTGGTTGATATCCGCAGGGAAACCACCATTGATACTCCGGAGGCTACGTTCTTTATTGGATCACCCGTTCGGGCTAATGATCTAAACGATAATAATAATCAGCTTTTGTATCTTGCTCAGGAAACTCAAAACTCTCTTGATGATATTGATGCAAAGGCAGAGGATGCCCTTGATGCAGTTTCAGCAGCTCTTCCGTATATTCTTGTTGCTAACCTAGCTGCTCTTAATGCGCTTACTCCAGTCCTTAATAGTTACTATGAACTTAAGGATTCTACTGGAGCCACTACTCCTACTGTTACCAGCATTCCGGTTGGTCTTGTAGGATCGTCAGGCTTAACGTTTAGGTTGCGGTATAATGGTACTAGTTTTGTTTTCCAGAATTATTACCCTAATGATTCGGAAACTCGGTACGTTAATGTAACCGGCGATAATATGACGGGGAACTTTAGTGTTGACACTGATGTTCTGTTTGTTGATATTACGAACAATAGGACTGGTCTTAATACAGCCACTCCTGAAGCCACGTTGGATATTCGTAGTCAAGGCACAACAGATGTTCGAGGAGCGTCTGGAAGACATGCTGATAACACCACAGCTCTTAGTGAGTTTAGGTGGATTGGTGGACGGTCTAGGGGTACGCTAGCTTCTCCTACGGCAGTCCTTTCTAACGATAGTCTTGTTAGTGTTAATGGTCGTGGGTATAAGGCCAGTGCGTGGTCCGATACCGTTGGTGGTTACTATGTCTATGCGGCTGAGAACTGGACCAACACTGCTACTGGTTCGTATCTGACCCTTAGGGGTTGTACTACTGGTGGCACTGTGGTGTCTGAGTGGGCACGGATGGATCAGAATGGATTGCTGCTTACCAATCAACGGGACCTACGTCTTGGTGATTCAGATAACAGTAACTATGTTGGCTTCCAAAGCCCCGCAACGGTGTCTAGCAACGTCGTGTGGACGCTTCCCGCTACCGATGGTACAAATAATCAAACACTAACCACAAATGGCTCAGGGACGCTTGCGTGGGCCACTTATGCTACTATCCTTGCTACGGAAGTAGCTCTCACCAATCAATCGTCGGTTGAGTTTCTTAGTATTCCGTCTTATGTTCAGCAAATTACAATGATGTTTGATACTGTTAGCAGTAGTGGCACAAGTGAGTGGTTAATTCAACTTGGTGATAGTGGTGGATTTGAAATTACGGGTTATCTTGGTGCTGGTCTAAGGGTTGGTGCTGCATCTATTGCTCATTTAGGCGATACTACTGGATTCCTACTTCCCAATAACGTAGCCACTACTTCGTTGGCAGGTGCGGTAACTCTTCACCACAAGTCTGGTAATACTTGGTGTGCTAGTGGTTCAATTGGTGGTACGACTAACGTTGCTTTGCTTACCAGTGGATCTAAAACCCTATCAGGAGTATTGGATCGTATTCGTCTTATTACGAAAAATGCCCCAACAGATACCTTTGATACGGGCACTCTTAATATTTCCTATTCTGCATAATAATGGGTAAACCAAAGTCACATCAAAAGGTGGATCATGTTCCTGGACCACCTAAGAAAACCCGTCAAGGACAAGGACAACACTCACTGCCCAATCATGGGCGTAAACAATATCGCGGTCAAGGCCGCTAATCATCATGCTTACCTTTCTTGGTATTAAAGTTTCCTACGAAACTCTTGCCTTCCTGGCTCTTTTTCTTGCTTCTGAAGTTGTTGGTAACAGCAAACTCAAGGAAAATAGCATTGTTCAACTACTGCTCAATGCTGTTAATTCCCTCAAGCCCTTCCGTACTGAGGATGATAAGATCGCTAAGATTAAGGATTCCATCCTGAAGTGATCTCGTGACTATTCTAAAGGTCCCTCAATATTATCCTCAACTTGATAGTACCACCCGTCATGGCAGTAGGATGTGCTTCAGTTCATCGGCTGCTATGGCGATTAAGTACCTGAATCCAGAAGCCCTTATGGGGTCTAATGCGGATGATGACTATCTTAAAAGGGTTCTACGGTACGGTGATACAACCGAAGCCACAGCACACCTACGGGCGGCCTTTGATTATGGAGTCAAGGCCACCTTTCTTACCAATGGCACCCGTACTACCCTTGAAAAGGAGTTAGATGCGGGCTATCCTGTGGCTTGTGGTATCCTTCACCATGGCCCTGCTCACGCTCCTAGGGGTGGTGGGCATTGGATGTTGGTTGTGGGTCTTACTGATACCCATGTTATCTGCCATGACCCCTATGGGGAGTTAAATAACTCAGATGGGGGGTATCCTAAGCCGGGAACGGGGGGTAAGAATGTCCCGTATACCTGGAAGAACTGGTCTAAACGATGGATGGTTGATGGTAATGGGTCTGGATGGTACATGACCTTTCGGGTAATTGTTTAAATTGCCCATCAATGATTATTAAATTTTATCTTTGGAGAATAGTTAAATGACGTACACTGCGTCTATTGTTCCAGGACTTTATTCAGCTGAAGCGGTAACGTCCAACCTTTCAATTCCAGAACATGATTATGTATCATGTACCTACACTGGTACTAATTTGACTGGTGTTGTATTTAAATTTGGTGGAGCAAGTGGCATTACTGTTGCTACTCTTGTTCTTACCTATGATGGTTCTAATAACCTTCTTACTGTTACTAAGAGCTAAGTCAAATGCCTTATAAATTTAACCCATTTACGGGTACATTTGATGATTCGACAACGGGTCCTCAGGGGCCTGCTGGTGTTGTAGCAGCTGCTAATAGCGGTACAGCGTTATTGCCTGGAATAACCTTTGCAACGGACCTTAATACCGGCATTTACAGCCCAGGCGCAGACCAAGTAGCCATCTCCACGGCGGGCACGGGGCGACTGTTTGTTGATGCGAGTGGGAATGTTGGTGTTGGGGCTACATCGGATGTAGGCGCATCCAAGTTGTTTATAGCTGGCAACGGTACCGCTGGTCTGACAAATATTGTCACTATTCGAACGGCAAGTGCAAACTCATACGGTCTTCAAATTAAAGGCAACAATACCAACGATGAATGGTCAATTCAAAATTATTACAACGCTGCTTTAGCTTTTGGGACAAACAACGCCGAGCGGATGCGCCTAACCTCCGCTGGCCTTTTAGGTCTGGGGACTAGTAGCCCACAAGATCTATTCCATGTAGAAGGCGCCACATCACCAACAATCAGGCTTCGTAATTCAACTACTGGTTCAAATGCTTCGCCAGCTAGTACCTTTATTGATTT
>Ga0315284_10017279_pt1 | contig 10229 bp, 10 predicted proteins | sample YL17G09_16_MG_FD_203696 | JGI IMG/M metagenome (GOLD analysis project Ga0315284, IMG submission 203696) | Sediment microbial communities from Yellowstone Lake, YNP, Wyoming, USA - YL17G09_16 | ecosystem: Environmental > Aquatic > Freshwater > Lake > Sediment | place: USA: Wyoming | collected...
TATCTCTCTAAAAAAAACAACTATTTTTTATCCACTTCGCATTTAGTTTATCCATTTCAAAAAAGTGTTGTGTTGTGTTGTGTTGTTGACATCTGCATCCGCCTACTATGTAGACAATACAATGCAATGTCAGAAAAAAGAAAAAAATACAACGCCAACGGTATGGTCTTACATGTACTTCTGACAAAAAAACGGATGAACGGTGTCATCATCGTCGTGATCGTCGGAAAAAAATTGGTATGAGAACAAATCTAGAATATAATTAATCAAATAAAAATAGTCCTAGTTTGTTTTTTATAAAAGTTTTTTGTTTGGTTTGCATACAACATTTTTTAATTACCGCGCTGTTTGTTGTAAAATGGTTTAAAAAACTCTTTAATCAGCATGTTTAAACAGTGAATTTTTTATGAATATACTCGACTTGTCGCAACTTGCGATTCAATGTTTCGCATTCGTAGGACCTATAAGTCATAAAGGAATTCAGATTTATTCACGTTTTTTTAATCGGCTGGTTTTAATTTTAATTGACCGTAGTCAATGAATGCTGACAACCGCATTTTATTTTTAATTACATTGCTGTAAGATTGTCAAAAAATTTTGCTCCTTACGGGACTTGAACCCGTGACCTCGGGCTCATAAGACCCGCGCTCTACCGACTGAGCTAAAAGAGCCCCTCCCCACACTATACTAGTGTGGTCTCTTTATATTATTATATTATATATATATTTTATTTTTATTTTAAATTATTTCATTCGACAACTGAATTTATTTCTTCTTTCACTTCCTCGTTAATTACATAAAAATCTTCTTCTTCTTCTCCGTTTGTCGAAACGTTGTCTTCTCCGTTTGTCGAAACGTTGTCTTCTCCGTTTGTCGAAACGTTGTCTTCTCCGTTTGTCGAAACGTTGTCTTCTCCGTTTGTCGAAACTTGTTCTTCTTTTGGAACTTCAATTTCCTTAACTTGTATACTTACATTTTGTTCTCCAGATTCACATTCATATTCAGAGTCAGAATCAGAGTTATTGCAATAAAAGGATGCAAATTTTACACACCTTTTAGAGTGACGCATTTTCAAAGGATTCTTACTCATCCTGCAAACCCAGTAGCCCTTGTTATGATGCACTTTTACAGAAGAATTTACTAAAATTTCATTTACAAAATTTGCAGCATCAACTGTATCATTCCATTGTATTTTAAAAAAAACGTGGTTGTAGTTTTTATTGAGTACGGGAACAATGTTGACGTATTCTTGATTAATGGTTCCAATGTTTAAAACATTTTCAAAAACGTTAATAATGTCAGACGCAGTTATGTTTCGAGTTGCTGTAAAATAGATGCACGAAATCATTGGAACGCATTTGGTTGTTTGGCTAAACCAGTATTTATTGAGACCGAGACCAATATCCTTAAACATTTGTTCTTCTAAAGTCAACATGGTGTTTACTTTTACTTTATTTCTTGCTTGATATAATTATATACTATTTTTATTTATTTATTATCTTTTCTAAATTTATTTGTTCTTCATAGATTGTTTTTATTTAATTGCGACCGCGACCACGGCGCTGGGTACGACCACGACCGCGACCGCGACGCTGGGTACGACCGCGACGCTGGCTACGGCTACGACGAAAAACCCTGGCAGGAGTTGTGATGCTGGCCGCGGGGGGATCGGTAGAGGGAGCGGGATCAGTACCAGAGGGAGGGACATTTTCTTTTCCTGCTGCCGCCACGCTGGTCGGTCTTGGTCTCGTTGGTTGATTTTCGGTTAACGGCATGATATCTATCAATATATATATTGCAATGATATAATAATTATAATTTAAAATAAATAAAATGCGTATTTTGCTAAATTAACTTCAAATTTGGTAAAAAATAAAAAAAACGAATTGAAAGACATGAACCACTTGTCTTAACTGTATACCTGCTGTAAGGAAGAAAGGGCGGGAAATATTAGTCAACAAACAATCGAACACTTACACTTCTTTGCATTGGGTTCGGGCTTGGGCTTGACTCGGAATCTGAGCCGTGATGAGAACGCGGGATGGGAGATGCCGATTGATGCTTGGTGGTGGCGGCGGCGGCCATGACTGCGGCTGTAGCGGTTTCAGCTTGTGTTTCCCAGTATTTTTTTTTTGATTCGCTACTGATACGGGAGTCGCCGCTCACACTGATGCCACCGCTTTGCAAACGCCTTGCCACTTGAACGGGAACAATTTGGGGCGCCGGAACAGGTGGAACAGGTGCTGCTCTGGCGGTCGCAGTAAAGTCGATGCGGGGCTTGGGATACCTCGACTGTGGCTCCGGCTTGTGTTCTCTGGGAACATACTTGGTGACCTTCCAGAACCACGGCTCATCGTAGACGATCTTGACAAATCCTTCGGAATCAAGCCGCTCGAGAACCTGCTGCGTCTGGCGATTGTTAGTGAACCATTTGGTGAAATGAATGAACACGCGGACAAACTCTTTTGTATTTTCGGTTCCGTCGGGATTTTTTTCAACATTTTTTTTCGGAACCATGTCGATTTTTCCAATCCAACCCAAGTTCAGTTGACGGAACACTGCGAAGATGCGCTCCTGTCGTATATTTTTATGCGTGCGCAAAATGCACAAAGTTGGTCCAACAAACTCTTGCTGTTGCTGCTGCTGCTGTTGAACACTGCATTCTTGTCCTTGTCCTTGTCTATAAGCCATTATATTTGTTCGATTGATTGATAACGATGATGTAGCACTGATGAATGCAATTATAGTTTTCAATTTTTCAATTTATCTTTTTTGGATTATACCTTTCATGTGATATAAATAATAAGAAAGTGTAATTCAAAAAAGATAAAATAGTTGTCGTTTTTTTTTATAAAAAATAGTATTAAAATAATATATATACCATGAAATATTTCATCGATTTAGACAACACGTTGTGTTATACACAATCAAACGACTATAAGAATTCAAAGCCAAATGTGGAGAGAATTAACTATTTGTGCGATTTAAAAGATAGCGGACACCATATAACAATATGGACAGCGCGGGGGTCTTCCAGCGGCCTTGATCATTCAGAACTCACCAAAACCCAGCTTGCAGAGTGGAACGTGCCGTATGACGAACTAGTGCTGGGAAAGCCGTCCTACGACTGCTGCATCGATGATAAATCATTTAATGTGGATGACTATTGGTGCGTTCCTCCTCCGCCTAATTCCGATAATACTGATAATACTGATAATACTGTAATAAATAAAAAAATAAAAAGCGAGGTTGTGATAAAAGGGTGGGGAAAAGAAATTGTTTTTGTAAATAATGGCGAGTACTGTGGAAAGATATTATCGTTTGAAAAGGGTAAAAAATTTTCAATGCACTATCACTTGTTAAAAAAAGAAACGTGGTACGTGTCAAAGGGTCGGTTTATATTCATATGGATCGAGACGTCCAACGGAACAAAACACAGCGAATACCTGGAAGTTGGAGACGTGATTACGAATGAAAGGGGCGAGCCGCATCAACTCATTGCGCTAGAAGACGCTGATATTTTTGAAGTGTCGACGCAGCATTTTGATACCGACAGTTACCGAATTTGGAAAGGGAATTAACCAACTCGTGTTGATTATTTTTTGTTTTTACTTTGTTTCATTTGTTTCAGAAATATGAGCGTTTAATATCTTATTTATAATCCGCGTACTACTTTTATTTTCAAGATAGTCGAAAATGAATACATTGTCTACTATATCTGAACCGACAATGATTTCTTTACGATAGTCGCCGCCTTTTACAAGCGTCTTTGGTTTAATCATTTTTATTATATTATACGGGTTATCATCATTAAATACAACAACATAGTCGACAATATTTAAATCTAATAAAAATTCACTTCTTTCCAAAACGCTATTAATAGGACGAGAATCACCTTTTAATTTTTTAACCGATTCGTCAGAATTTAATCCGACTATGAATATTTCTCCTTGATTTCTGCAATAATTCAGTAATTTCAAATGACCAGAATGAACAATGTCAAAACAGCCATTTGTAAAAACAACATTTTTATTTTGAAAACTTTCGAGTTCTTCTACATCAGCGTCGACTAAGATTTTTTTTGTAGGTAATTCTATAATTGATATTCTAGACATTGGGGGTTGATTTTCATGATGTTTTAAAATTAATGCATTATATCCTTCTTCAATGTCCTTTAAGCAAATGGTGTAGTTTCCTAATACTTGCACACTTTTTCCTCCAATATAATTTGCTATAGCAGCTGCAGTTAAAATGTCTTTATTAAATGATAAAAAACAATATAGTAAAACGGATACTACAACGTCACCCGCTCCTGTCACATCTACGAGCGAAATTTTTTTATCATGTGTTATATGATTGAAAACATTATCAACGTAAAGTCCGTTTTCACCATCGGTTATAATGGTATGAGTATTTTGTAACAAATTCTTTATTTCAACAAACATATTTGAAATATCTGTTGTTTTTGTTTTTGTTAGCGCAATGGATTCATGCATATTCGGTTTAAAACAAAAACAATTTTTATATTTATAAATATTTTTAATTTTTGGGTCTATAAATGTATATATTCCACCCTCATTGCAATAACTTATAACTTTAGTGCACAAATAATCTGTTATTACACCTTTATTATAGTCAGAAATTAAAATTGCAGTTACATTTATTTTCGATTTGATGTAAGAAAGGATTTCATTTGAAACATCTTCACTAATATCCGAGTCATCTTCTACATCATAACGAGCGCATATGTTACCACTATGGATTATTCGATTTTTTGTGGTGATGCATTTTTTATTTTTATCGATAAAGAGTTTAAAATTTACATTTTTTTCGTTTAAAATATCTGTTAATTTTTTAAAATTGTGGTGATCCTCATTTCCCCCAATGCACGAAATCAGTTCCAGATTTATTCCAAGTCGATTTAGATTGAATGCAACATTTGCAGCACCGCCCAATATGTATTCTACGTCGTGTATTTTATGAACCGGTATATGATTTGCTTCTGGTGCATTTCTTGTAATTGTAGACAAGTAATTAATGTCTAACATAATATCGCCAATAACAATTACATTCATAATGATATGTATGTATGATATGAGATATGAGATACGACAACTTAATAAATAGTTTAATTTAACTAATAATGTAAACTATTTAATTTATTTATTTTTTAACTAAAATGTATTGATTTATTATGGGAAGTGGTTTGTGAATAAAATCATTGTCAATACTTCTAAATTCATGTAAAGCTTTTTCTACGCCAGGACAATGCTTCCAGCAATAATCATCAAATATAATTACACCACCCGAAACCATAATATCTTTAAAATGTTCTATTGTTGTTTTTGTACCGATGTATGTATCGGTGTCACTGTGGACAAATGAAAATTTTTCATCATGTTCTTCAAATGTGTCCGGAAAAAAACCTACTTTATAAATTATATGCGGTAAGTTAATATTTGATTTCACGTCTTCTAAAGAACAAAAAAATTCACCATCTTTATGTATATCATTGTTAATATCTGCTCCTTGTATCCCACAAAATGTGTCATAACAATAATGAATTTTATTATGTGCAAATGTATGAATTAGTTTAGATGTGTACCCTCTATAAACTCCAATTTCGGCAGTATTTCCTTCTAAATTAAGCGTGCTTACTAATTCAAAAAATAATTGTTTTGATTTTTCAAGTCCAAGTAAAGAGACATCTCCGTTTATGTTCCAATACTCTAAAAATTTTTTTTTTAGATTTTCCATATTATTCCTTAAGTGTATATAAAAATTTTAAAAAATAATCGAATTTAATTTTGATGTAAATGGATACCAGTAAATATTTTCCCAGTTATATGCATGTTTATTATTACTTTTTATTATAACGTAATTACTTGTAAATATTTTTGATGCAACTATTGATAAAAATGAATCGATTCCAATATAACCATGACATGCTTTCAATATTTCTATACTTTCTTCAATACTTGTTTTACCAGATAAATCAATGAATGAATCTTTTATTTTATCAGGTAAAATACTTTCAACATCGGTTACAATAACTCCAATCATTTTATTATTTTTTAATATACTTTCTGTTTTATAATAATCATTTATTGTAAAATTTCTTGTAGCTATGCAATTATTTGTTTCAGTGTGCATTTTATCACATAATATACATTGAACGCGATTATCTTGCGTATATGGACATATTAACATAATATTTTCTGGTAAATTAAATTTTTTTTTTACGTCACAATATGTTTTGTTTAAAAATCTATTATTTTTGTTAAGTGCTTCTATTTTTGGGTTACAATTTATAATATTTTGTATATACTTAAAAAGTTTTATATCAACAACATTAATTTGGCTTATCTTATTTAATAATTTTAAATATGGAAGACGTTCAAACATTTCATTTACATCATTAAAACCAGGCCTATTTAAAATGTCAAAATTGAAATACACGGCAAAATGTTGAACATCACTTTTATTATTTTTTTCAGTTTCCATCAACAGAGTTTTTAATAATAATGATGATTTTGATGCAAATATAAAATGAATATCTTTAAAATTTAAAAAATAATCTATACAAATAAAGTCGCCAACTCCACAAATGACAAACGCATATTTTTTATTTTTATTCGATTTCATATAATTTATTATATCATTGACATTATCATAAGTATAAACATTGTTTTCTAATGGTTTAATTTTTTTAGTAACTACCTCAGTTTTTTTTATTTTATTTACATTTCCATTCGCATTTAACGGATTTGAAAATCTTGCATTATTTATCATACTTATGTTGATTTTTTTATTGATAATCTTAAACATTTTCTACAGTGTTGGTCTGGATTGTTTATATATTTATTTTCGGTTATAAATAATATTTATAAATTATATTTTTATATTTTTATTTATCTTATCTAGAATTATACCTAAACATAATATAATATAAAAAATATATTTTTTACACAATGAAACAATATTTACAAAATTGATTAATTATTCCGTTGGTTAGGGTTTTTTCAATGAAATGGTTTTCATTTGCACGACGCGATTTAATACCGAAACGCTCCAACAAAATTGTGCGTGGAGAAGGCGACACCAAAAACTAGGCGAGTGTGTCTACGGATCTCCGATTCCTGTGAAGCACGCTGTTCGCGATGGCGCGTGGATGATTGTTTTAGAAATGCAGAACGACGTGAACAAAATTGTCGGAATCGGACTAGTGAAAAACAGTCCAAATTTGCCGGGTGTTCCGATTTTACACGGTTCCAACGGTTGTAAAAGACCGTCGGTATACAATTGTGGCAACTACAATCGATATATTTATCAAGGCGCACACAGAATCGATTTGCTTTCGAATGAAATCGAGCTTACGCGCGAAGAACAGCTTGTTATAAAAATGTTGGAACTCGCGCTGTTTTACGGAGCGAACCACAGCAAGCGCGGAAAAGGAATATGCGAACTGCCGAAACATGTGGCGTCTCTCTACGACTTCAAAGAGTGCTTGAAACAGCTGGTTCAGCGCTTTATCAAAAATAAAAAGGGATTAAACTGAAAATGCGTGCTTCAAAATATTCAAAATAAATACGATAAATATGTGGCATTATTAACTTTTTAGAATATACAAGATTATTTAATTCAATGTTTATGCAACTGAAAAAAGGCGGATTTTCTAGTGGTTCGCGGTGGAACAATTCTATGATGTTGTCACAGCCAAATCCAAAATTAGCGATTTTTCAACCGCCCAAAACGAAGTTGTTTGAACCGGTGAGAGAAGAAAATAAAGAAACATTTTTTGAGAATTTGGATTCATTTTTTTATAGCAATGCGAATGATGATGCGAATGCATATTATTTACCGACGGTCGGGGTCACAAATTTAAAGTTGTGCGAACCCAACGAAGTCATTGCCGACCAAGCAACCATTTTTTTTAGAATTCTCGACGCTTTTAACATTCCCTATGCCCTTTTTGCCGGCAGCTCGATAGGGCTGCTACGAAGCGGAAAAACGCTGCCGTTTGTAGACGACTATGACATTATTATATTTAATAAACACGTCCACATGTTGTCAAATGCTGTGCCCGTTTTGAAAAAACATGGATTTAAGATGGTTCAAAGCGTTCATCCGCAAACAAAACAAAAAACAAATGGCGGATGCAGCATTTACTCTTCCGCAATTCAAAGATTTTATAACAATCGTAATAATGGTAATAATGGTAATAACAATGATAACTGCGCCGAAGAAGGCGAATGCGGTGTAAAAAAATCATACTTTCAGTGTGACGTGTTTTTTTCTTATTTCGACAGTGGCGGATTTTTAAGAAACAATGCTTCGTGGGGACTTTATCACGGCAAAAACATTCATATGAAAGAGGTGCTTCCATTTCAACGGCGCGCATTTGACGGACTGTCTCTCCCATTTTTTAATAATGTTGCGTCAGAAGTGTACAAGTGTTATGGCGACGTTGAACAGTGCATTGTAGAATCTCATAGTTTCAATTTGCGCGCGACATACCGGTCGTGGAAAACCGCGCATGCCGAATTCGAACGCATTAAGCAGTGTGCCAAAGACAATGCCATGAAGGCAATTTTCCAAAGTCGGCATGATGGCAAAAATGAACATAATTGCGAGGAAGCAGAAGAAGAGGGCTGTTCTGGAAAAGTAACAAATGCGTTGAACATTTTGGACAACGCGTTTAGCAACAATTCTCTCGACGTGTTGAGAGACATACATGAAAATAAAACGAAAACGGTTTATTCATTTTCGATGGAATTTATTATTCGACACGCTGCGTGTATAAAATACTACTTTCCGATGGTCCAAATTGAATATTTTTCGTATTCGAGAGATAACGAAGTGGTTATGTTTTTAAATTATGTGGACGCGCTTCACGTTTACAACGCCGCAATTCGCGACTTTTACAATGACCCGCGCATAATATATTTGAAAAAACCGCGAATTGACGTTATAACCGTTGTTACATTTGGATCATTTTATACCGACGATGACAGCGAAGATTTCGACATTTTAACGGAATGTGCAAAATATTCGGAAAATATATGCGTTGGTTTATTGTGTCATACCGACGGTGTTGATGCGCTAGAAAGTCGCGCGAACAGCGTAAAACGCCGCTGTAAGTTTGTTAAAAGGGTGTGGGCGTGGAAAGGTTGTGACGGTTACAACGATTTTGACGAAACGTGCGGGTCAAACGGGGCAAACATACTAGTTATGGGAGAAGGATACGAGGACGACGAGGGCTTGAAACATCGTTATTCTTCTTGTCGTCTTTGTGTAATACGCGCTGCCAAAGTAAACGATGATCAAAAAAAAGCGAATGTGAATTTAAAAAAGAAAAAAAGTGTTCATTTTTAAAGTGGGATTTGGGTGGGGGGGTGGATGTGGATGTGGAAGCATTCGTTGTGAAAAGATACATATATATATATATTTAACAAAAATAATATAAAATTTTTTATACATGTATATATAAGTGATTAACCACAATAATAAAGAAAGCATAAATATAAAAATGTCAATTGCGGCATCTGCAGAAAATACTATGAAAATATTAGAATGTAATAATAATAATAATAATAATAATAATAATAATAATAATAATAATAATAATAATAATAATAATAATAATTTAAAATACGAAAATGGAGATAAAATATTTTTTAAAAGCGCACTCAACGATTCAGACGATGATGACATGGTTGTAATTATTTTAGAAGAAGATATTCACAACAATAATGATAACAACAATTTTGATAACAACAATTTTGAGAAAACGGAATCATGCGATGTCCGCGCGAATATTATTATTGATACCAAAGAAGGACAAGAAGGACAAGAAGAACACGGAGGACAAGAAGAACAAGGAGGACAAGAACAAGGAGGACACGGAGGACAAGAAGGACACGGAGGACAAGGAGGACAAGAAGGACAAGGAGGACAAGGAGGACAAGGAGGACAAGAAAAAAACGCAAATGTGTCGCCGCCAAAACAAAAATACATTGGCATTGAAGTGTACACTCACCTGCAGCACACGTTGGAGTCACAAAAAATGTATCCACTGCTGCCGTGCAATATGATTTCTTCGTTTGCTCGCGTTATGGAATACGTGGAATATTTCGACCTTCCGAGCGAAGAGAGAAAAAAGTTGGTGGTTGATTTGGTGAAGATTTTAGCGTATTCGAATAACGACTATGGGTCGCGCGACTGTTTTG
>Ga0315284_10017280_pt1 | contig 10228 bp, 6 predicted proteins | sample YL17G09_16_MG_FD_203696 | JGI IMG/M metagenome (GOLD analysis project Ga0315284, IMG submission 203696) | Sediment microbial communities from Yellowstone Lake, YNP, Wyoming, USA - YL17G09_16 | ecosystem: Environmental > Aquatic > Freshwater > Lake > Sediment | place: USA: Wyoming | collected...
GTCATCAGGGTCGGACTGAAGAGTAGACAGGAGATATTCGGAGATACGACGATGGTCTTCTCCTTCTGCTTAGCAATCTGCTCCAGGGTGTATACCTTTATTTCGGGCGGTGTCTCGAACGGCTTTTCTGCAGGGATGATGGTGATCTGGATCTCCCCCTCTTTCCGGGATATGATGACGGTGTCTCCTGGATAGATCAGATGCGGATTCGTTATATCCTGGTTGTTCGCCCAAATGAGGGGCCATTTCCATGGGGTCTTCAGGTACATGTTCGAGATGTCCCAGAGGGTGTCGCCTTTCTTTACATTGTGGACCACCTCTTCATCCTCCGCCCATACCGGTAGGGTCACGAATAAGGCGGCCAGTGCGATCAGTAAGGATAGTGTTCTCTTCAAGTCAAACCCTCCTTTATTGCAGTGATTATATATCTGGACTTTTTATCGGAGATGTCAATGGTATTCTTGAATATTTATTGCATAGTGAACTGCTTTCTCTTATATATGGTTGCCATGATGACCGAAGGATTATATCCAAAGGCCCATTGTTTTATTGCCGCCATCCGGGTATTGGAGCACCTTCACAGGCGGCCGCCTTCGCTCAAGGAGATTTCCGATCTCCTGCGGATCTCTCAGGATGAGACTTCACGCATCTCAAGACGGCTCGAGAACCTTGGGGTCATTGGATGCATAAAGAGTGGAGTGGAGGAGAGGTTTATTATCCACGATCACCTCAAGGTTGAATCCATCCCGAAAGAGGAGCCCCCCCCTGCCATGCTGAATGAGGTCATGCGTCTGAAGCAGGCGACGGAAAGCAAGATGCAGGAGTTCGAAAGCCTCCTGAAAAAAGGTCCCGTCAAGCCGGATCTCTTCAGCGAGCTCGATAAGGCACTGAAAGACCCATCCAAGATGAAAAAAAAACCCAATCCTTTGGATTGAGGAAAGCATATAGAGAGGCGCCGCAAGGGGGCCCTCCATCTTCTTAAAACCACCAGCCCCGCGAAGTTCTGCATACATTGAGTTATCATGGAGAATGGCAATTCGGGTCTTGTATTTTCACTATCTATATTGTATAGGATGCCAACTTAAAGGAAACCGGGGGTATCGTAGGATGTTTAGCTTAGAAGACGTAAAAACAGACCAAAACCTCGACAAGACAGGTTTGGAGGAAGAAAAAAGGGAAGAATCTAATCTGGAAGCCCTGTATGAAGAAACCTTTGGCAGGCACGTTTCTGTTGGGACCGTGATAAAAGGCACCGTGGTCCAAGTGGGTGCAGAACATATCATGATCGATATCGGAAGGAAGGTAGAGGGGCAGGCTCCGATTAAGGAGTTCATAGACGAGCATGGCGCCATCAATGTAGCCATTGGCGATGAGGTCGAAGTCCTGGTTGAGAGCTTCAATCCGAGCAGGGGAATCATCAGGCTCAGCATGGAGAAAGCCAGATCCTTGAAGGTATGGGATGATATCATCAAGGCCTATCAGGATAAGACCTCTCTCTGCGGCAAGGTTACCCAGCGGATCAAGGGCGGCCTCATGGTGGATATCGGGATCCTGGCGTTTTTACCCAGTTCGCATGCCAATATCAGCCCTGTCTCGGAATCTGAGTTCGAGAGAATGATCGATAACCGGATCGATGTCACGGTCATCAAATATAACCGCAAAAAGAACAACGTGGTAGTAAGTCACCGGGAGGTCCTGGAACGGCAACGCGAGGAAAAAAAGAAGCAGCTTCTGGCCACCATCAAGAAAGGGGACGTGGTAAAGGGTACAGTCAAGAATATCTTGGCGTATGGCGCTTTCGTGGATATCGGAGGCATCGATGGTCTCCTCCATATCACCGATATGTCCTGGGGCAAGCTGAAGGATCCAAAGGAGAAGGTGGCCTCGGGCCAGATGATCGATGTGAAGATCATCGATTTCGACCCGCAGACGGAGAAGATTTCTCTCGGGCTCAAGCAGATCGCTAAGGATCCCTGGGAGGGTATCGAATACCGCTATCCCATAGGGAAGCGGGTAAAGGGGAAGGTCACTTCCATTACCAATTATGGGGCCTTTGTCGAGCTGGAAGAGGGAGTGGAAGGGCTGGTCCACATCTCGGAGATGTTTTGGACGAAAAAGCTGCGGCATCCCTCGTCCATCCTCAAGGAAAGCGACGAGATTCAAGTGCAGATCCTCGGCGTCGACCAGCACGAGCGGCGCATATCCCTGGGTTTAAAACAGACATTGCCCAACCCTTGGGAGCTCATCAGACAGTGCTATCCGGAGGGCGCAGTAGTCGAGGCACGGGTGAAAAATGTGACCGACTTCGGTGTGTTCGTGAGTGTTGACGAGAACATCGACATCGACGGGCTCATCCATGTCAGTGATATCTCCTGGGATACCAAGGTGAAGCATCCAAAGGAACTTTTTAAAAAGGGAGATATAGTGAAGGCCAAGGTAATCGCCATCGATCCCGAGAATGAGAAGTTTTCACTGGGGATCAAGCAGATGGAACCGGATCCCTGGACCCAGGTGGCGAACGAGCATCCGGCCGGGAGCATCATCAGGGGCAGGATCACGAGTGTCACCGATTTCGGGGCCTTTGTTGAGATCGCCCATGGTGTGGAAGGAATGATACATATCTCCGAGGTGAGCAAGGATAAGATTGAGTCGCTCGCGGACGTCCTCAAAGTGGGTCAGGAAGTGGAGACGGTAGTCCTGCGAGTGAGTCCGGCGAACAAGAAGATAGGGCTCTCTATCAAGGCCCTAGAGGATGCTCAGACCAGGAAGGTACTCCAGGAAAGGACGAGCGACAAGGTTGCCACAAATTTGGGACAGCTCTTGAAAGAATTGCAGGACAAGTCCAAGGGATGATATGAACCCATGTGGTCTCGCAACACACGAGCTCCTGTGGGATGGATATCCTGGCATATGCGTGTGAACGAAACTCAGGAGATAGGCTGAGGGTCTATTGGTTGCCGCGGAACGACCCTCAGTAATTTTTTCTTCATACCCCTTGCCAATCGTTGGGCTTGTGCCGGTTTTTTCCTTTCAGTGGGTATGGACAACCGAGGCATACTTATAGTATAGTTGGGGCGATATACTTTGCTGAATAAGCATGAGGCATTCTCAATCATAATGAGTCGATGAGCCATGAAAAGAAGGACAAAGATCATATGCTTCATTCTCTTTCTCATCATCCTGCTTGCCTGGGGTGGCAAGCAGCTGCAGGAAACGCTGAAGCCCGCCATTGGTATCCTTGAGATAGACGGCGGGATTGTGAGCTCCGAACCGTATCTGGAAACGATCAGGGAGTATGAGGAAGATGACGCCGTAAAGGCGATCTTGATCAGGGTTGACAGTCCCGGTGGTGTGGTCGGACCATCCCAGGAGGTATATGCAGCACTCCTGCGGCTTAAGGGGAAAAAGCCGCTCATCGCCTCGCTGGGGGCCGTCGGCGCATCAGGTGCTTACTATATCGCCTGTGCGGCTGACACGATATATGCGCTCCCCGGAACCATGACCGGCAGTATCGGGGTATTACTCGAGTTTCTCGATGTGAGCGAGGGTTTATCGAAGCTCGGCATCAAAGCAGGGAGCATCACCTCCGGCACCCTGAAGGATGCAGGCACTCCCTTCCGGCCCATGACGCAAGAGGAGAGGTCTTATTTCATGGAAATCACCAAGGATGTCCATGAACAGTTCCTGGAGGCCGTGGCAAAAAGCCGACATATACCGATTGAGAACTTGCGGAAATATGCCGATGGCAGGGTATTCACCGGCAGACAGGCCCAGAAACTGGGGCTTATCGACAAGATCGGCGGTTACGACAATGCCCTGCAGGATGCAAAACGAAGGGCCGGCATTACGGGCGAGCCGAGGATCCTGAGGCCGAAGGAGCCCATAGGCATATTCGAAACCCTGGGGAGGTTTTTGGACAGCTCCTACCCGATATCCTTGGAGGGAAAGGGCAGGACGATGCGGTCGGTAAACCTGAAATATAGCGTTTACTAGGGAGAAAGCTCTATGGGTAGGATGATAGACGAGGCCTTGACCTTTGACGATGTCCTGCTCCTGCCGGCAAAATCGGATGTAAAGCCGGGGAGTGTGGACATCAGCACCTACCTCACGAAAACCATCAGGCTCAACATACCGCTCATCAGTGCGGCCATGGATACAGTCACCGAGGCAAATACAGCGATTACCATGGCGCGTGAGGGCGGCATCGGCATCATCCACAAGAACATGCCCCCGGAAATTCAGGCCGTCGAGGTGGACAAGGTCAAGAAGTCGGAAAGTGGGATGATCGTTGACCCCATCACCATGGGCCCCGACCAGCGGATCTGGGAGGCCCTCGATCGTATGCGACATTACCATATATCCGGCGTCCCGATCACGGTGGAGGGAAAACTCGTCGGCATCCTGACCAACCGCGACTTGCGGTTCGAGACCGATATGAACAAACCCATCCGGGAGGCCATGACGAAGGAAAATCTCATCACGGTGAAGGGCGAGATCACCCTGGAAGAAGCGAAAAAGCTCCTGCACAAATACAGGATCGAGAAGCTGCCTGTCGTGGATAAGGAATTCAGGCTCAAAGGGCTGATCACCATCAAGGACATCGAAAAGGCCGAGCAATATCCCCATTCCGCCAAGGATGCGCGGGGTAGGCTGTACGTGGGGGCAGCGGTCGGGATCCTGCCCGGCGATGAAGAACGTGTGCATGCCTTGATGAAAGCCGGTGTGGACATCCTCGTGGTCGATACCGCCCACGGGCATTCCAAGGCAGTCCTTGATGCTTTGAAGGCCATCAAGGATCTCTACCCTTCTGCGCAGGTCATCGCGGGCAATGTGGTCACGGAAGAGGCAACCATCGACCTCATCGAGGCGGGAGCGGACGGGGTGAAGGTGGGCGTCGGACCGGGATCGATCTGCACGACCAGGGTGGTCGCAGGTGTGGGCATGCCGCAGATTACGGCGATCATGCGTTGTGCCAAGGCAGCGCAGAAATACAATATCCCGATCATCGCCGACGGCGGTATCAAGTTTTCCGGCGATATCACGAAGGCCATCGCCGCCGGGGCATCGACTGTGATGATCGGTTCCCTTTTCGCCGGAACGGATGAGGCACCCGGCGAGCTCATCATCTACCAGGGCAGGACCTACAAGTCATATCGGGGAATGGGATCACTGGAGTCAATGAAGGCGGGATCGAAGGACCGCTATTTCCAGGAGGAGGTGAGCGATTTCGAGAAGCTCGTACCCGAAGGGATCGTGGGCCGGGTGCCCTACCGCGGCCGCATCTCCGAGAACGTCTACCAGCTCATGGGTGGTTTGAGGGCGGGGATGGGCTATACCGGCTGCAGGAGTATACATGAGCTCCAAAAGAAGGCCAAGATGGTCAAGATCACCCAAGCGGGCTTGAAGGAATCCCATGTCCACGATGTGATCATCGTGAAAGAGGCCCCCAACTACAAGCTGGAATTTTAAAACCATGGGCTTCGTTCATCTGCACTGCCATACGCAGTACAGCCTCCTGGATGGGGCTATACGGCTCAACGACCTCATAGCACGGACGAAGGCCTTCGGCCAGAACGCCGTGGCCATTACCGATCATGGTGTCATGTACGGGGCGGTCGAATTCCACGACAAAGCCATCGATGCAGGCATAAAACCCATCATCGGGTGCGAGGTCTATGTGGCGCCGACCGGCATGGAGGTCAAGGAGGTCATCCACGGTCTGCCGAGGTACTATCACCTGATCCTCCTAGCTAGTACGTATGAAGGCTACACAAACCTCATGCGGCTCACTTCGATCGCCCATGAACAGGGCTTTTACCACAAGCCGCGGATCGACAGAAGGGCCTTGCAGGAACTGAACGCGGGACTGATCGCCATGAGCGCCTGCCTCCAGGGCGAGATCCCCTATTGGCTTCTGCGGGGCAACGAGGAGCGGGCGATCGAGTCCCTCGATTTCTACCGTTCAACCTTCGATGACCGGTTCTTTCTCGAAATCCAGGTTAACGGGCTGGCAGATCAGGACCAGGTGAATCCTCTGGTGGTCGATATGGCCAGGCGCTATTCGCTTCCGCTCGTCGCCACCAATGACTGCCACTACCTAAACGCCACCGATGCCAAGGCCCATGAGGTCCTCCTCTGTATCCAGACCCAGAACACCATCCAAGACCAAGACCGCATGACCTTCAATACCGACCAGCTCTATCTAAAAAGCCCACAGGAAATGGAAACCGCCTTTGCCCACATTCCCGAGGCGCTAGAGATGACGGAAGAGGTGGCGAAAAGGTGCCATGTCGAGATTCCCAAGGGTAAATATTATTTCCCCGTCTTTCCGGCGGAAAAGGGCAAGAGTCTCGAAGAACTCATCGAAGAGAAGGCATGGCAAGGACTGCATGCCATAATGGCTGAGATCCCGGGCGACTATCAAGAAAGGCTCAAGGGGGAGCTTTCGGTCATTGAGTCCATGGGCTTTGCGAGTTATTTCCTCATCGTCGCCGATTATATCAATTATGCCAAGACCCATGGCATACCGGTCGGTCCCGGGAGGGGGAGCGCGGCCGGCTCACTCGTTGCCTATGCCCTCGGAATAACCGATATCGACCCCATTCGCTGGGGTCTCTTATTCGAACGCTTTTTAAATCCTGAACGCAAGAACCTACCCGATATCGATGTGGACTTCTGCCAGGAACGCCGGGACGAGGTTATTGAGTACGTCAAGAACAAGTATGGCATGCGGTTTGTGGCGCAGATCACCACCTTCGGAAACATGAAAGCGCGGGCCGTGGTCAGGGATGTGGGGAGGGTCTTGGGCTTGAGCTTCTCCGAAGTTGATGCCATTGCCAAGCTCATCCCCAATGACCTCAAGATGACCCTGGACAGGGCCCTGGCAGAAGAGCCACGACTGAAGGAGCGTTTGGAGCATGATCCTCAGGTTGCACGCCTGATAGATATCGCGCGTTCCCTCGAGGGCTTGAGTCGGCATGCCTCGGTCCATGCCGGAGGAGTGGTGATATCGGATGATCAGCCCATTACGGATCATGTGCCGATCTATGTGGATAAAAAAGGCATGCCCATCAGCCAGTACGACATGATACGGCTCGAGCGCGTCGGGCTCATCAAGTTCGACCTCCTGGGCTTGAAGACCCTGACGGTGATTCACAAGGCCCTCGAAATCCTGAAATCGAACGGGATCGCACTTGATCTGGACACGACACCCCTCGATGACAAGCCGACCTATAAGCTCATCGGCGATGGGGATACCTCGAGCGTGTTCCAGCTCGAAAGTGCCGGCATGCGACAGATGCTTAGACAGCTGAAGCCCGAGAAGTTCGAGGACATCATCGCCGCCGTGGCGCTCTACCGTCCCGGCCCCATGGACCTTATCCCATCCTACATAGAGCGGAAGCACAGCCGGGAAAAGATTGATTACCTCCATCCGATTCTGGAGCCCATCCTGAAGGAGACCTACGGCATCATCGTCTACCAGGAGCAGGTCATGCAAATCGCGCAGCTCGTGGCTGGCTATTCTCTCGGCAAGGCGGACTTGCTCAGGCGGGCCATGGGGAAGAAGAAACCCGAGGAGATGGCGAAACATAGGGAAGACTTTATCGCAGGGGCGATAAGAAAAGGGGTACCGAAGGAGACCGCCTCTGAGATGTTCTCCCTCATGGAGAAGTTCGCGGAGTATGGCTTCAACAAGTCCCATGCTGCAGCCTATGCCCTGGTGGCCTACCAGACCGCCTATCTGAGGTGTCATTATTTCAAGGAGTTCATGGCGGCGAACCTCACGCTCGACCTTAACAATACGGACAAGGTCGTCCAGCACATCGCCGAATGTCGGGTGAACAACGTGGCGATCCTTTCTCCCGACATCAACGAAAGCAACTGGGAGTTCGTCACCACAGACAAGGGGATCCGGTTCGGACTCGGAGGGGTCAAGAATGTCGGGAAAGGGGCGGTGGAAATAATCCTCAAGGGGCGGGAACAGGGGAGATTTGCGGATATCGGGGATTTCGTTCACAGGATCAACCTAACGAAAGTGAACCGGCGGGTGCTCGAATCGCTGCTCAAGGCAGGGGCCTTCGACAGCCTTTATAAAAACCGCCGGGCCCTCTTCGAGGTGCTCGATGCCCTTATCAGTGATGCACAGAAGGCCTCCAGAGCTAGGGAAGATGCCCAGACAACCCTCTTCAATTTGGAAGGATTCGAAGACAACGGGAGAGAGACCGTGATTCCCGAGATACCGGACTGGCCTGATAAAGAGAGACTTAAGATGGAGAAGGAATGTCTCGGTTTCTACATTTCAGGCCATCCGCTCAATGGGTACGCCACGCTCATCGAGAAGTTCACGACCGTCAATACCCAGAACCTCTCGGAGAATTCGGGTAAAGCAATCCTGGCGGGTGTCATCCAGAATCTGGATGTCAGGAGAAACCCGAGAGGCGAACTTTGGGCCCGCGGCATGCTCGAGGACTTATACGGACGAGCGCCGATTGTCTTCTTCTCGAAATACTATGGTGAGTTTCAATCCGCAATCATGAGCGAAGAGCCGGTGATCATCAAGGCGCGAGTGGAACATGGAGAGGGTAAGAACGAGGAGAACATCCAGGTGGATATGATCGCCGAAGAGGTGTATCCCATTGAGCAGGCGGAGGCTGTCTTCGCCAGCCGGATTCTCGTGCGCATCCAGGAGAGCGATACTCCTGAACAGATCAGGGAACTGAAGGAAGGGATTACGGGATTCAAGGGTTCATGCCCGCTCGGTTTTGAGATCACGACCAAGAATGCCGTCATCAACATCGATGCGGGCAAGTCGTACTTGGTGAGTCCGTCGCGGGCATTCGTCGAAAGGGTGCAGAGGATATTAGGTCCTTCCCGGGTTGAGATACAGTAATGAAGCGTGATGATAGGTTTGTGGATATCGATCAGGCCCTCAAGGAGCTCAAGAAGAGCATAAACGCCATCCCTGGCCTTGACACCTTTGAGTATGCCCACAAGGTAGATGAATTGCGGAGCGAACTCTACGCAGGGATCAGCCGGTGGGAGAGCATCGAAATCGCCCGGCATATCGTGCGGCCGGGGGTGGACGATTTCATCGCCTCGATCTGCGACAGTTTCCTGGAACTGTTTGGCGACAGGATATCCGAGGATGATCCCGCCGTCATCGGCGGGCTCGCCGTGGTGGAAGGCACCCCCGCGGTCGTTATCGCACACAAGAAACGGTCGGGTGGCGGCAAGGATTACATAGAACACCATTATGGAATGGCCAGCCCTTCCGGGCACTATAAGGCCATGCGGCTTATGAAGCTGGCAGAGAAATTTTTCAGGCCGCTGATCACCTTTGTTGATACTCCCGGGGCGTATCCCATCCCCGATGCTGAGGACAGGGGACAGGCGTTCAGCATTGCACGGTGCATTGCCACCATCGCGAGCGTAAGGACACCGGTCATTGCCTGCATTATTGGTGAAGCGGGTTCGGGTGGGGCACTCGCGCTGGGTTTCGGCGACAGGATTATCATGCTCGAGAATGCCTTTTACAGCTCCATATCACCGGAGGGGTTCTCGTCCATCATCCAGGGGGATGCATCGAACAAGGAGAACGCTGCAGACTCCCTCCGGGGGTCTGGAAGGGACCTCTATGCCCAAGGGATCGTGGATTACCTCATCAGGGAGCCTGTGGGTGGCGCACATAATGACCCGACCATGGTGATCGAAGAGACGGGGAAGGCGATACGGAAATACCTCAAGGAGCTTCTGTCCATGGATATCGATGACGTCTTGGCGGCACGGGCGAAGCGGATCGAGAACCTCACCCCGCATACCAGACCATAAACAATCGCGAGGGATTGATATGCTCACGCACCCAAGATCATGCACATTTTGCCTTGAAAATGGGAATATTGTGCCTATTCAAGATAAAACCCCCTCTATCCGATTGGTATGGTGTCTGTGGCATTCAAATTGCAGCGAGGCCGCAAGGAGGTCAGGATGAAGATTGATCCGAATCTGACAATAGGTAGTGTAGGTCCAAAAAGTCCTGTTCGGCCACAGGGCAGGAAGGGCGCCTTCGAGGAGGTGCTATCCGGCATTGAGCAAAAGGTAATTCAAGCGTCGACTTTGCTGCATGCAGTCTCCCCTTCCCAGATCACCCCCCAGAGGATAAAGGCCTTGAGCATGAGCGAACAGGCGATCGACTCCCTGGAAGGATATGTCCGCATGCTCGCTGATCCGA
>Ga0315284_10017281_pt1 | contig 10228 bp, 11 predicted proteins | sample YL17G09_16_MG_FD_203696 | JGI IMG/M metagenome (GOLD analysis project Ga0315284, IMG submission 203696) | Sediment microbial communities from Yellowstone Lake, YNP, Wyoming, USA - YL17G09_16 | ecosystem: Environmental > Aquatic > Freshwater > Lake > Sediment | place: USA: Wyoming | collected...
AGCCGGCCGAGTTGTGGCGAACTTGGCCGATGGTCGGCTCGGCGCAGGCGAGCACCGTTTCAGCTTCGTGCCGCCGGCCCCCGGCGTCTACGTCGCCAAGCTGACTCTTGACGGCAAGGACGCGTACAGCGCCAAGCTGGTCGCGTTCAGGTAGGTTTCCTCCGGCAGTTCGGGCTTCTGGGTTCTAGCTTCTGTCTTCTGGACTCGTCCGGCTGCTGAGTTCCCGGCCCGCGACCGATTCCGCGGCCCTGATACCGGTTGCCCAAGCAAAGTGCAGGTTGTACCCGCCGGTCTCAGCCCAGACATCGAGCACCTCTCCCGCAAAGTAGAGCCCGGGGAAACGTCGCGCCTGCATCGTCGCAAGGTCAACTTCATCGAGACTCACGCCGCCGCCGCTGACTCTCGCTCGCTCAATCGGTTCGGTGCCGACGATGGCGAAGTCGGTCGACCGCAGTTGGCCGATGATGCTCTCTTGTTCGGTCCGGCTCAGGTGGGCGAGCACCCGGTCGGCCGGAACCTCTGCCTTCACGCACAGCCACGCTGCCAGCCGGCGTGCCACAAAGCAACCAAGGAACGTCCCGAGTTGCTGCTTCGGATGCCCGGCCTTCGCGGCCGCAAACTCCCCGGCCAGTTCCGACGCACTCCGGCCCGGCACCCAGTCAACCCGCAGCACGACCTGCTTTCGCTCAGCCAGAGCCCGCGCCGCGTACCCGCACAGGTTGAGCACGCTCGAACCCGACACGTGCGTGTGGGCGAAAATGAAGTGGCCGGTCGCGGTTCGTGGTTCACCGCCCGCCGTCAGCAGCATCATCTCGACCCTGGGCTGGGTGACACCAGCCAGACCGCTCAAGTCGTCCCGCGTCCGAAGCGAAGCCAAAGCCGGAAACCAGTCTACCGTCTTCAACCCGAGTTCGCGACACAGCCTCAGCCCATCGCCAGTCGAGCCGGTGCGGGAGTAGCTTGCCCCGCCGGTCGCCAGGCAGACGTTCCGCGCGGCCACAACGCTGCCGTCTGCTAGCCGAATCCGCCAACCGGGCTCAAGACCCATGACCCGGCAGCCGGTCTTCACCACTCCGCCATGTGCCGAAGTCTCCCGTACCAGCGCGTCCCTGATTCCGGCCGCATCGGCTCCCCTTGGCCAGACACACCCGTCATCGTCGGTCCGGGCGTCAATTCCCACGCTCGAAAAGAACTGCCTTATCCTCTGATATGGGAACTTGCGCAGCAACGGCATGATGAGCCGCACATCGCAGTCGAACCGTCCAGCCATTGCCCTTGGCGGCTCGGCATGGGTGAAGTTGCCCTTTCCACCGCCGGTAACGGTCAGCTTGCTGCCACACCGGTCGGTTCGCTCCAAGACCGCCACGCTGAGTCCCAGCCTGCCGGCTGTGACTGCGCACGCCAGACCCGCGGCCCCGCCGCCAACGACGACCATGTCCGCAACCTCATCCATTATATGAACTTAACTATATTCCCGAAACCGCCGCCTCTGCCGAATCTGCCCGAGAACCTTATTGAACCATTCTGCGTCTAAATTACTTGAGAGCACGACAGTTCGGTATCATAAACCGGCTCGGTCAAAACATTGCCGCGACACTGGGCTGTTCGTGACTCTCATTTTTTATTGCCCGGAGTAGCCCACCCAGTCAATGTAGCTGCCGAACAACTCCTCGCTCAACACACTTCCCGACCCGCTGACGTACAACGTGTCACCGGTCCACACGAGTCGCACTGAGTGAAGCCGGTGTTCATTCTCAGTGCCGATGTAGGCGAGCACTGAATCGGCGGGCGAACAGACCATCGCCACCGGTGACACCGCCAGGCCCGTCATCGCCCGTCCGCCCATGTTCGCCGCCAGCACTCGGTCCGGCGTTGCGCTCATCCCCTCCCGGAACAGAACCCACTTCCCGTCGAACGTCCACGTGAAACCCGAGAAGTAACCATTGTCCACTTCGGAAGTCAGGTTGACCGGGTTGCTGCCGTTGCGGTTCATGACAAAGGCATCCTGCCGCGTCTCGCCCTCATGCGGGTCGCCCGGCACCAGACACCTGCTCTCCCGGTAGTACGCCAGCCTGGAACCGTCCGGTGAGAACACCGGGTTCGAGTTCGCGAGGCATGTGAACCGGCTCGAGTCGATGAGCACAAAGTCTCTGTCGTGCGTAAGCTGGACTCGAGCGCTGGAGCCGTCCAGCGTGAACAGGTGAGCGCTCGCGGCCGGAAATCCCTCGAAGGCAACCAGGTCTGAAACCGGTGACGCATCACAACTGTAGATGCCGTTCTCAACCGAATCGAGCAGCTGCGCCTGGCCGTTCGGTACTTCGGCCTCGTAGAGCCTTCGGTGCGCGATGAACACAACTCGCCGGCACCCGGGCCGGAACCGGGGATATGCCGGGTTGCCACCGGCCAGCGGGATGAATCCGGTGTCTCTCGCTCCGTCCGGGCGATATACCCGCAGGCTCTCGCCGGGTCCGTCCACGGCCAGCCGGGACCGATACCCGATGGTGGCGGAGAGCTCCGGTGACAGGTACTCGCGGCTGCCCGAAGTGGCGCGCGCCTGCACCGTGTGCACGCTTGCCTCGCGCAGCTGCGCTACATCCCACGGGAAACTGTACGGCGGGAACGAATCCAGGCCGGCAACCACGCTGTCAACCAACAGCTCCACGTAACTGATGTTGCGGGCCGGGCGGCACGTCACCGGGATCGTCTCCACTCCGTACGCCTGCCAGCCGGCCGACGGCTCTTCAATGGTTACGTCTATCTTGTCGCTGCAGGCCACGAGCAATAGCAGTAACAGGACCGGACGCAATTGTCTCATGCCTATAACCTAAGCCCGACCCGGCCGTTTGTCAACGAGAACGCCCCGGAGTCCGAAATGGAACCACAGATGCGCTGTCGGACAGGGGCCGCGGCGGCCAACGCAGATGGACACAGATTGAGTCCCGGACCGAACCCGATTCTTGCGTCGCCGCGGACGGAGGGAAACGTCGTCGCGAGAATCACGTGTCGCACGCTTGCAGCACAGATGTCACAGGGCGCGGAGCGGGTTCGGGACTTCTGACTTCTGGCTTCTAGCATCTGACATCTGACTTCGCCCGGTTCTTGAATACCCGGCCTATTCACCGACGACCGTCACCACGAGCTTCCGCCGGCGCGGCCGGTTGTCGAAATCGAGGAGGACAATCTGCTGCCAGGTCCCGAGCGCGACCGCGCCGTCTCTCACCGGGAACGCCTGCGACGCCCCGACCAGCGCGCTGCGCAGGTGCGCGAAACCGTTGCCGTCGTCCCAGGTATCGTTGTGATGATAGCGCGCTTTCTCGGGCGCGAGCTTCGCAAGCGCCTCCTTCAGGTCCGCAACCGCGCCCGGCTCAAACTCGACGGTTGTGATGCCCGCAGTCGAACCCGGGTTCACGATGCAAATGATACCGTTGCTGATTCCGGACGCCACGACGCTCGCGTTCACTTGCGCCGTGACGTCAATGACGTCGCCGAAACCCTGGGTCGAAACCTCAAACGTGGCGCTGTGAACCACAGGTTAGATTGCCGCAGGGTTCGATTCCGGGTGACTTCTGACTTCTAGCATCTGGCTTCTGACATCTGACTTCGATTGGCCGAAAGAAAAAGGGGTCACGGCTGGTTGCGAGTCTGGCTGCAATCTTACAGAGTGACCGAGCCGTAACGATTACGCTTCCAGCGTGCCCCGCCACAATTTACCGAGCCCCCGCCAGCCTGTCAAGCAGATTATGCGCAGTCCCTTCGACCAGTCCTCGTTGCCCACTGGTTCGCGCCAGCGCAGTTCCACCCGCTTGCGCGACATGGCGACACCGGCATTGCGGAAGCAGTGAAACTTGTCCTGGTCGACAGGGCTCCCCCGGCAGGGAAAGGTAACTCCGCCCGGGGTCCCTCAACCTCTCCTCCGTCGCGCTCGGCTGAGCGGTCCGAGTGCGCAACAAGGTCCGCCCGATTGGCGTCCTATTGGCAAGGACAACACGATGAAGATGACTACGACGATATGCCTGCTTGTAGTGCTTCTGCCGGCCGCGCTGGCCGCCCAGGTCACGCTGGTCGAGCACGTCGTTGACAGTGATGCCCACGGTGCCGCGAGCGTCTATGCGAGTGACGTGGACGGCGACGGAGACAAAGACCTGCTGGCCGCGATGTATGAGGAAGACCGGATTCTCTGGTGGCGCAACGACGGGGGCAACCCGATTGCGTGGACCCGGTTCGTCATCGGCGACAACTTCCTCCAGGCCGGGTCGGTGTATGCCGCTGACCTTGATAATGACAGCCTGACCGACGTGCTCGGAGTTGCCCGCGTCGGGGACGAAGTCGCCTGGTGGCACAACGAGGGCGGCGACCCGATTACGTGGACCAAGTACACCATCCGAGCCGGGTACGACTTCGCCCACGAGGTGTGCGCCGCGGACATGGACAAAGACGGTGACATGGACGTACTGGGTGCTTCGACCTTTCTAAACCAGATAACGTGGTGGCGCAATGACGGAGGTTCTCCCATCGCCTGGACCGAACAGGTCATCGGCAGCAACTTCTCCGGGGCCAAGTCGGTACACGTCGCCGACTTCGACGGCGACGACACGCTCGATGTGGTCGGTGCGGCCATCCTGAGTAACGACGTGACCTGGTGGCGGAATGACGGCGGGAATCCCGTGCAATGGACCCAGTTCCTGATTGACGGCAACTTCGGTGGCGCCCACCGCGTGCAGGCGGTCGACCTCAACCTTGACGGCCGGCCCGACGTGGTGGGCGCGGCCTACTTCAGCAACGAAATTGCCTGGTGGCGCAACAACGGCGGCGATACGATAACATGGACCAAGCAGACCATCGGCACGGGCTTCGGGGCAGCCTGCGTTGCCCAGGCCATCGACCTCGACGGCGACGAAGACCTGGACGTGGTCGCCACGGCCCAGTCAGGCAACCAGGTCGCGTGGTGGCGCAATGACAACAACGGCGGAGAGCCGTTCACGTGGACCAGGTTCCTCATCGACAGCCTCGTGCGGGTCTGGCCGCTCTTTGCCTGCGACCTGGACGGCGACCGGGACAATGACGTGATAGCGGCCAGCGGCTGGGCCGGCACGAACGAACTGAAATGGTGGGAGAACCAGGGCAACGGCATCACTGAGGCGAGAACTCCCGCGGGCCAGACGTTGCGTCACCGGGCTACTGTAGTCAGGAGCCTGCGCGGGCTATCCAGGGAGGCATACTACCAGGTATTCGACGCCTCGGGCAGGGTCACAGCCGGCGCGCCGACGCGGGCCGGCATCTACTTCGCACGCGCCGCCGGCGCTACTGAACCAGTACGGCTTGTGCTCATCGACTAGGCTCCCCGGTTTCGGTCCGCTGTCCATCGGTCAGGAGGCTTCTGCGGTCCGTCATTCGCCGATACCCATCTGCTGGCGCCAGCGTCTCTCCATCCGCGTGCGCAGCTTGGGGTCGTCGACCGCGGACAGTGCCCGGCGCGACTGGTACAGCAGTTCGTACTTCTGCCGGGCGATGCTCGCCACGCTGTCCAGCGCCGCTTTGTCTATCGCCGAGTCCGGCTGCTGCTGGAAATCCTGCCACTGCAGTTCCGTTTCCCAGCGGTTCTTCCGTTGTTCGAGTGCCTGCATCCTCGGCTCGAACTCCTTGACTACCACCTTCGGGTTCTTCGATACTGCGAGCGATTGAACCCACTCGCCGAACTTCTGCGACTCTTGGTGGCTTCGCCACTCGGCCCGCGCGTACAGGCTCAGTTCAAGCGCGTTCCCGACCAGCGATACGACGAGCAGAACCACAACCCACTTGGGTCTCATCTCTCCTCCTCTGGCTGAACGGCCGTGCCGGAATCCACCCGCAGTATGGAGTCGTACTCGACCTTGAATCGGTTCCGCCAGAACTCCAGTTTCTCAGGACGGTGCAGCCCGAGAAACGCCCGGTTGGGCACGCGCATAAGCCTGTGCTCCTCTCGCGTGGCGCGGGCAATCCGATCCAGTGCCGCATTCAGCCGCGCCGAGTCAGGATTCGGCTCCAAAGCCAGCAGGCCAATTTCCCTCGTGGCTGCGTGCAGCGTATCGAAGTGCGGCGCCCGACTCTTCTTCAGGTCGGCAAACAACCGGTCAAGCTGATGCCATGTCGTACCGGGCTTGAACTCCTTGCTCAAATACCGTTGGTTCCGACGCCAGTCGCGGTACTTGCTCACTCCGTAGAACCCGAGCGCCCCGGCATTCACCGCGAGCGACAGAACGAGCAGAACATAGAGCCATCGCTGTTTCACTTATCCTCCCCGTTCGGCACTTCGACTCCGAACTGCGCCAGCCGGTCATTCAGGCTCTGCTCCGGACCAACCATCCCTCGGCCGAGCACGGTTCCCACCCAGACCCCGACCGCGACCAGCACTACGGCCGCGAGTCCTGCCATGGCCCGACTCAACCCGTACTGTCCGACGGGGGCCGCCGCGACCAACCACGACCTGGCCTGACCCTGACTTTCCCTGATTCCGGCCATGATGCGACTCCCGAGGTATGCGGGAACCTCCGGTTTCTCGTCCCGGCGCAGCAACTCAACGTCGGCCGTAAGCTGTGCCAGTTCCTCGCGACACACCGCGCACCCGGCCACGTGCGCCCGAACCGCCTCGGCCCTGGCACCGGCCAGCGCGCCGTCGGCAAGGCTCACCAGCAGCAACCTGACTTCATCACATTTCATAGTCTTCACACTCATAGACCCACAATCCTCATACATCTCTCGGTGCTGCCCGTCTCTGGAAATCGGGGCAGGTGCCACGCAGGCGCGCCTGCACAGCCGGCACGAAAGGTCCGGCGCACCGACCGCTGAAATCCTGAGCTTCTGACTTCTAACATCTAGCTTCTACCTTCTGACTTCGTCTGAATCACACAAGCCCCCGGCTTCTCGCGCCGGCAAGCGCGTGCCGCAGGGTCATCCGCGCCCGGTACAAGAGCGAGTTCACCGAAGCCAGGCTGCGCCCCATCGCCTCAGCAATCTCGTCATAGCTCAATTCCTCGTAGATGGAAAGAACCAGGGCCGACCGCTGGTCAACGGGCAGCAACTCCAGCGCGGCACTGATGCACTCCTTGAGCTTCCGCTGCCGGAATGTCTCCTCCGGCTCATCCCGGCGCGCGGCCGGGACGTCCTCAGACAACGGGCCAACCGGCTTCCGGCGCGACAGCCGGTTGATGCAGAGATTGGTCGCAATCCGAAACAGCCACGTCCTGAAACTCGCCGCGCCCCTGAAACCGCGGAGCCCTTCCCATGCCTTCACAAACGACTCCTGTGTCATCTCCTCTGCTTCCGCCCCATTTCGGCACGTGCGGTACAGGTAGCAGTAGAGCGGCCCGTGATGCCGGCGAACCAGCTCGTCAAACGCAGACGTCTCCCCGGCCTGCGCCTGCTCGACCAGTTGCCGGTCGTCGTTCTGGCTCACAATACTACAGACACGCTGCCGCCCCGCATCTCTCGCGCGGTCAAGACGGGCTGCTCATCCCGGAAACCGACATAGAGCCACGAAAGCACGAAAGACACGAAACGGGCGGAAGCGGGGAGTGTGGTTCTTCGCCCAGTCGGCCTGTATGGCAGACTGCCCCTCCGCCTTTCACGGCTTTCGCTTTGCTTCGTCCTTTGTCATTTCCACTTCATACTTGGGCCCTTGAGGCCCGTGCCGGCTAACTGCCGAGGTACGGTCCGGGGTTCTGAAGGAAGTCGCTGGCGACGGTCAGCAGCGCCGCGACACCGACCGGTAGCACGGCCTCGTCCATGTCAAACCGGTCCGAGTGGTTCATCGCGGTGATGCCGCGCTCCGCGTTGCCGCCGCCGAGGAACATGAACAGACCCGGCACTTTCTCAAGGTAGCAGGCGAAGTCCTCGGCCCCGAGGTTTGGCTCCATATCGTCGTCCACGTCCCTGAAGCTCTGCTTGAGCACCGCTGCGGCCCGCTTCGTGAACGCCGGGTTGTTGACCAGCGGCGGATAGGCTGGTTCGGCATCGAGTACGTAGGAGGGCAGGCCGGGGTCTGGACTTGGGACACAATCCCAATTCCTCAGCGGAATTGGGTTATGTCCCGCGTCTCGGTCATGTCCCGCGCCGGGCTTCGCGAAGGTCACCATCAGCCCGTCGAGGTTGGCCCGGATTGCCGCCGCGATTGTCTCCGAGTCCCGCACATCATAAGCGCGGAAAGTACCGACGACCTTTGCCTCAGCCGGGGTCTGGTTATGCTGCATTCCCGAATGGACCTCGCCGAACCCGAGCACGTACCGCGCGTTCGGGTTCAGTCGCAGCCGGATGTCATTCTGGACCGTACTTATGAACCGGGCCGCAATCTGAATCGGGTCGATGTTGTCCTGCGGGCACATGTGGTGCCCGGGCTTCCCCTTGATGGTCAGCTTGAACGTGCGGCTCGAGGCCATGAACGGACCCGGCCTGAACCCAATTCTGCCCAAGGGCATGTTGCCGAAGACATGCACCGCGATGATGGCATCCACCCCATCGAGACAGCCGTCCGCAATCATCGAGCCGGCCCCGCCCGGCGGCACTTCCTCAGCCGGCTGGAAGATGAGCCGGACATGACCCGCAAGCGAGTCGCGGTGCTCTTGCAGCCAGCGCGCGGCGCCAAGCACCATCGCCAAATGCCCGTCATGCCCGCACGCGTGCATCACGCCATTGTTCTCCGACCGGTATTCGCGGTTCAAGCCGGTTTCGGCCTCCTGAATCTTGAGCGCGTCCATATCGGTCCTCAGCGCAACCGCCCTTTCCTTACCATTGCCATGGATTGTCGCGATGACGCCGGTTTTGCCTGCGGGCCGGTTCTCGATGCCCAGCCCGTTCAGCACCTCAATCACCTTCTGCTGGGTCTTGTGCTCCTCGAAGCTCGGCTCCGGATGCTGATGGAACCAGCGCCGCAGGCCGACTACCCACGACCGGAAGCTGTCGTCAAACTCGAACTGAGACGCACTCACGCTGACGCTCCTTTGTGCCGTCCGGCATTGAGCTTCTCCAGCCGCGGCTGCGCGTCCTTGAACACGGTTATCTTCCAGATGCCCTGCAGCCGCTCGCATGGGAACTTGTCGCAATGCGCGCAGTTCGCCACGCCCGTCTCCATCGCGCAGCACCGCACCGGGCACGTCAGGCAGTGCTTCACGCACCGGGCATCAATCGCGGTACACCCGTCGCAGATGATGTATTCTGCATCTTGTGGCGTTTTGGCTTTTGGCTCTTGGCTTCTGACTTCTGCGTTCTGGCTTCTAGCATCTAGCTTCTGCCTTCGCCTGGCGCGCTCAATGCCTTTCCTTAGCATCCACTGAAATAGGCCCTTCATGTGCAGCTTCTCACCCAGCCGCGGGAACGAATACGCCGGGCACTTCGCGCAGTTGATTCCGCAATAGGCAATCATCTGTCTCGCCATATCCAAAGCATCGGCGCAGACCGCCGCAAGTCAAGTCAGTCGGAAATGCGTTGCGCGGCGTTTTCGCCGGTGGAGTCAGACGACACAACTGCCGAGAGCTTGCCTCGAGCGAAGTCGAAGGGTCGCCAAGAGCCCGAACTCCGAACCTCCGACTCCTCCCCAGTCCCTAACCCCTGACCCCCAACCCCAGTCCTCGACCCCTGGCCCCTCGCCCCCAACCCCTCGCGGCGCGGCCACTGCTTCGCGACCGCCTCAGGCGGGCTTGCGCGCCGAGACCTTCACGCTGACGACCGATTCGGCAATCCGCCCGAGTTCCTCGCGGGGAATCTCCAGGTCTTTCATGACCGCCTGTGCGGTCGGGTCGTTCTGCATCAGGTCAACCGGGAAAGGGTCCTCGCCGACGACCTGCACGTCCCTGAAACCGGCCGCCTCAACCGCCCCCAGGTAATCCTGCTTTCTGCTCGCACCGGCCAGACAACCCACGTGCGCAGCAACCGAGTCCATGATGGCCCGCGGCAGTTCCGCCAGCAGGACGATGTCCGAGACCATCAGCCGGCCGCCCGGCCGAAGCACCCGGAATGCCTCGGCGAACACGCGCTTCTTGTCCGGCGCAAGATTGATGACACAGTTGGAAATGACCACGTCAACCGAGTTGTCCGCGACCGGCAGGTTCTCGATTTCGCCCAGCCGGAACTCGACGTTCGCGACCCCGGCCTTGCGCGCATTCCCCCGTGCCTTGTCCAACATCTCCGGCGTCATGTCCACGCCGATGACCCGGCCGGTCTCGCCAACCTTCTTCGCCGCAAGGAAACAGTCAAACCC
>Ga0315284_10017282_pt1 | contig 10228 bp, 7 predicted proteins | sample YL17G09_16_MG_FD_203696 | JGI IMG/M metagenome (GOLD analysis project Ga0315284, IMG submission 203696) | Sediment microbial communities from Yellowstone Lake, YNP, Wyoming, USA - YL17G09_16 | ecosystem: Environmental > Aquatic > Freshwater > Lake > Sediment | place: USA: Wyoming | collected...
CTTCAAATATTGATTGGCCATCTCAATTTTTTTAGTGCCAACGGTAATGGTCTCTCTGCCTAATTGCTTTTCGAGTGCATCGCCGAATTCTTCAGTTATGTTTTTAGATGCTCGCTCATCTTTGTTGCCTGTCCCGGCATCGTCTAATTTAGCCAGTTTTGTTCCAAATGTTTCCTGGGCTTTCAGGAGTTCCCTGTCAGTGTCTTCCACGGTGATTTTGGCATGCTCTAAACCCTGTTCCATTGCAGTGCGCATTCTTCCCACCGTTGGTGCAACTTTCTCCTCCCCCAGGGATAGGGGAAGCATGCGGAGGGTGGTATTAAGACTATTAAATTTTTTGCCTCCCAAAATAGAATTGACAATGATTTCCCTGTCCCCTGTAACCAACGCGACAAACAATTCGTCCTTATTGTTGACTCCGGTCAATTCCGCCAGAATTTTGTTTGTCGCATATTTGGTGTCATTTGCCTGTTGCAGGGCAATAACAAATCTATCCGGAGTTCTTTTTTCCGTACCGTTAACCAGAGCGGCGGCTAATGCGTTGTCTGCTTTTTCCTGTGCTTTTGCGGTTTTTTCGCGGACTTTGTCGCCGGTTTTTTGGTCAATGGCGCTCTGCTTGACTTCAGCGAAAGTTTCCTTGATTGTTCCATGGTCAATATCGTGAACTATGTTGTTAGCTAGAAGTTGGACCACTTCAGCTGTTGATCTCGTGCCGGTCTTGGTTATTTGAAGACTAAGTTTCGTGTTTTTGTCCTCAATGTTTCGGGCCAAATTTTCGGCGTACATCAGTTGTGCGTGCGGATCTTCCAGCGAATTAAAATTACGGTCGATGATTGCTTCTGTGCTTTGTGCCATTTCTTTGTTTTTTTCTTTTGCCCTCTCTTTCCCGAGATAGCTATAATAATCATCTTTCAAGATAGACTGGCGGGCGATTTTTTGAGCGTTTGCCAATTCTTTTTTAGCCTGCATCGCATCTGCGATTTCTTTCTTACCAGCAATGGTTTCTTTGCCTGCCGCCTTTTGGCCTTCTACAGGCTTTGGGGGGGGAGTTGCTTTAACCTGGTCGAGCTTTCCTGCTTCGACGTTCTGAAAGAGGAAAAAGTTATCGGGTAATGATTGGATGAACTTAATCATGGCAATAAAATTATTGTTATTTTTGATGTTCTTTTTATTATATCATTTTTAAGCGGAAAAAACAAGCCCTTGTGGTATTACCCTTTCCTGTTGGGCGGTTTTTTGGTACATTAATCTTGCTGTTTTCATAACAATCCAAACCAATGATTTTTTTACTAGCCCTACTGGCTCTTGCCGTCCTTTACGCGGTTTTCGTTTATAACAGCCTGGTTAAGCTTCGCACCCAGGTTAAAGAGGCTTGGTCGGACATTGATGTGCAGTTGAAACGCCGCTATAACCTTATTCCCAACCTTGTGGAAACGGTTAAGGGGTATGCCGCCCATGAAGAAGGGGTTTTTACCAAGGTTACGGAAGCGCGCGCCAAGGCCATTAATGCCAGCTCGATGCAGGACCACGAGGCCGCGGAAAATATGCTGTCCGGCGCCTTGAAATCCCTTTTTGCCGTCGCGGAAAACTACCCCCAGCTCAAGGCCAACGAGAACTTCCTGCAACTGCAGAATGAGCTCGTGGATACCGAGGATAAAATCCAGGCTTCCCGCCGCTTCTATAACGGCAATGTGCGCGACCTGAATATAAAAGTCGACCAATTCCCTTCCAATATTATCGCCAACGTTTTCAAGTTTATGAAAGAGGAGTTCTTTGAATTGGAAAACGAGGAAGAAAAGAAAAACGTGGAAGTTTCTTTCAAAAAAGAGGAACCGGCCAAATAAACCGGTTTCCTATTACCGAAAACCAAAACAAATACCAAAAGGCGTTTATTCGACGAACCCTTTTACCGCTTAACTTCTAATAAAGATGGCTCTCATAACCACAACGGAAATGTTTAAAAAGGCCTATGCGGGTGGATATGCCGTAGGCGCTTTCAACGTGAATAACATGGAGCTTATCCAGGGGATTATCGCGGGCGTGGCGGAAAAAAAGGCCCCCGTGATCCTGCAGATCAGCAAGGGCGCGCGGGAGTACGCGAACATCATTTACCTTAAAAAACTGATCGAGGCGGCGGTTATCGATAATCCGGAGATCCCCATCGCCATGCACTTGGACCACGGACCTGATGTGGCCATGTGCAAGCAGTGCGTGGATGATGGTTTCACTTCGGTGATGATCGACGCCTCGCACGATGAATTTGAGGAAAACATCCGCAAGACGAAGGAGGTTGTGGCTTACGCGCATGACCATAGCGTTGTGGTGGAGGCGGAGCTTGGCAAATTGATGGGCATGCAGTTCGATGAAGGCGAAGGCGGCGCTACGTCCGCGGAAAACCATTACACCGACCCAGACCAGGCGGTGGAATTTGTGGAAAGGACGGGCTGTGATTCGCTGGCAGTGGCTATTGGCACAAGCCATGGAGCTTACAAGTTCAAGGGTGAGGCGAAACTGGACTTTGAACGGCTCGCTGTAATCACTAAAAAATTAAAGGGTTTTCCCATCGTCCTGCACGGCGCCTCCACGGTAATCCCGGAATTTGTGGAGCTTTGCAACAAATACGGCGGCAAACTGCCCGGCGCTAAAGGGGTGCCAGAGGATATGATTACAAGAGCCTCGAAATCGGGCGTGTGTAAGGTGAATATTGATACGGACTTGAGGTTGGTCATGACGGCCAGCATTCGCAAAGCTTTTGTGGAGCATCCGGAAGATTTTGACCCGCGCAAATATCTGGGCCCGGCGCGTGAAGCCATCAAACAGATGGTGATGCACAAGCTGGACATTCTTGGAAATGTAAACCGACTCTAAAATAATTTATAACCTAACCCTCCAAAAACATGTTAAAAATTGGTCTTAATGGATATGGTCGCATCGGTAGAAACGTGCACCGTATCCTTTTGGGCAACAAGAATATCCAGGTTGTTGCCATCAATGCCCGCTCCGAAGATAACGTGATGCGCGCGCATTTGCTTAAGTACGATTCCCTGCACGGGAAATTGGATAACGATATAAAATCGACGGAAAAAGGTATGACGATCGACAGCAAGGACGTAGTCTGTTTCGCTGTAAAAGAGGCCAATCTGATCCCCTGGAAAGAGGCCAAGGTGGATATGGTTTTGGAATGCACCGGCAAGGCCAAAAATTACGAAATTGCCGCCCGCCATTTGGAAACAGGGGTTGCTAAAGTGCTTGTTTCCGCGCCGATGAAAGATGACACGCCCACCTTTGTTATTGGCGTGAATGAAAAGGACCTAAAGCCTGAATATAAGGTGGTATCAAACGCCAGCTGCACCACGAACTGCATCGCGCCGCCCTTAAAATTGATCCATGAAAAATGGGGCATTATCAACTGTTCCGTTTCCTCCATCCATTCCTTCACCCATTCACAGAACTTGCTGGATAACAGCGGCAAAGATTTGCGGAGGTGCCGCAGCGCCGTGCAATCGGTTATTCCGACGACGACAGGTGCCGTAAAAGCGACCGCCCAGGTTATCCCTGCGCTGAAGGGCAAAATGGACGGTATGGCCTACCGCGTGCCAATCGCGACCAGCTCGATTTGCGATATTGTTCTGCACCTGGAAAAACCGGTGACGGCGGATGAAATCAATGGTTATTTCCGTGGGATCGCTAAGGACCCCTATTTCGATCCGATTATTGACGTTTGCGACGAGCCGCTGGTTTCCATCGACTTCAAGACGAACCCCCATTCCGGCATTATTGATACGGGCCTTACGCAGATAACGGGTGGTGGGCACTATGTGAAGCTTTTTGTGTGGTACGACAACGAATGGGGCTATGCCAACCGCCTCGTGGACATGATGGGCCTGCTTTCTAAAATGATGTAATCCCTTTTATATGACAGCAAAAAACACGGTTGCCATTTTATGCAGCGGCGGACCGGCACCGGGGATCAATTCGGTCATCAGCTCGATTGCCAAATCGTTTTTGAAAGATGATTGGCGCGTTATCGGGGTTATCGATGGGACCAAAACGATCTTCAAGGACAATCCTGAAATCATGGAGTTCGATTTTGCTTACGCGGATTATGTTTATAACCGCGGAGGAAGCGTGCTTAGGATGAGCCGCTACAAGCCGAAAGATTCCGAATTCAATACCAAGTTTTTTGTTAAAAATAACGTTAAATTACTGGTTACCATAGGCGGAGATGATACGGCTTCCACCGCCAACCGCATTACCAAATTCTTGAAGACGAAAAAAGTGGATGTGAAGAATATTCATGTGCCCAAGACGATTGATAACGACTTGCCCCTGCCGGACCGATTGCCCACTTTTGGCTTTGAGACGGCAAAAAACGAGGGAACGCGCATCGCGCAAACCGTTTATGAAGACGCGCGCAGCAGCGGGAACTGGTTTGTGGTTTCCGTCATGGGCAGGGCGGCGGGCCATCTGGCTTTCGGCATAGGGACGGCATGCCACTACCCTCTCGTGATTATTCCCGAAATGTTCAGGGGGAAGAAAATCACCTTCCGCAAAATTGTGGATATGATGATTTCATCCATTTTGGTACGAAAAACCATTGGCGTCGACCATGGGGCCATCATGATCAGCGAGGGGGTGTTCCATTTTATGGAAGAAAGCGAAATCGCCAATTGCGGCATCAATTTCACTTTCGATGAGCATGGGCATCCCGAACTCGGCACAGTATCCAAAGCCCATATTTTTAATGTGCTTTTGCAGAAAAAGATAAAGGAATTGGGCTGGTCGGTAAAAAGCCGTCCGGTGGAACTCGGTTACGAAATCCGTTCCTGCCCTCCCACCGCCTTCGACATGAATTACTGCACCATGCTGGGCATGGGGGTTAAAAAATTGTTTGATGAAGGGCATACGGGCTGTATTGTTGTCGCCAAAGCCAATGGTGAGTTTTTTCCGCTGTACCTGAAAGATATTGCAGACCCCAAGACCGGGAAAATTAAAACAAGGTTTGTGGATGTTAAGGCGCAGGATTACCAATTGGCCTTTTCCAATATGCATTATTTAAAAAAGATGGACTATAAAAAAGCCCGCGCTTTTGTGAAACACCCGGAGGATTACGACCTTGAAAGGATTCTGGCGGCCGATTAAGACATTTGAAATAAAAAGAACCCCCGGCAAAATGAATCACCGGGGGCGCACACCGCATCAGAGGCGTTCTGGCTCCTGTTGGGGAGAGAGAAAATGCCATTCTCCGCCATAAGATTTGGTGTGCCAGTTAATGTGGCTGGTTTTGGGTGCAGGGCACCCGCTTGTGTCGCGTAATTGCGACGGACAGAGGTTACCTGAAACGGGGATATTGTCCCCGGAATATTAGGCCGCTTTCACCGGTATGATGAACCACCTTGGCCAGAGGAGACACCGAAAAGGGGAAAATACGACCATCAACGCGATGACGCGTTTACGCACCCTTTTCCGATGAAAGCGACGCCTCAGGCCGCGCAAACGGACTAAAGAGCCGCTTCCATCTTCAGAGTGGTAAAAGGGTATATTTCTCCTATTTCAAATCTTATCTTGGTAATGTCAAGGAACGGTATGCGGGACAACTGTACAATTTTCGTTCCAAGACGTCAATATGTTATTGACTATTGTTAAACAACATTGTAATATAACCACCATTTTATTTTAATCCTTTGATGGAAATCGAAGATAATAAGTGGGCGTATGACGGCAAGCCACGGGAAATGATGGTGCCTGTTTGCGTAGCCAAAACGAATGAAATTCCTAAAAATAAACAAAAATGGGGCAAGCGCTTTATGCTTTTCAGGGGAAGAATTTTTGAATTATGCGGCATAATAACCGATAGGCCCGACAAGGATTTTCCCTTGATTGCCCATTGTATAAAACGGGGGGATCGTTTGCGTATTATGAAGATCATTGAGCCGCCGCCCATTGAAACACAGGAGGAAGGGGGCGAAAAAACGGAGAGTAAAAAATGCCCCCGACCGTAAGCCATGGGGCTCAGAGGGTCGGGGGCACCGCACACCATTTCCGAATCCTGACCTTTCCGTGGTGCTATCCGCAGTGGATGCACTTACAACAGTAGGACGAAGATCGGATCAAAAAGGGCCAAGATCAAGATTTGGTATGCTGTCCAAACCGCGGCGCGATTACACGTAAGCGAAGAACGTTTGCTTCATCGTCTGCGTTTCTCCTTGCAGAAGGTGGTGGAGGTTTTAAGGCCTCATGGTTTTGCCGTTCCGGAACAAAGCCGATGGGCTGGGATTGCCCGATTGCTTGGGATTACTAAAAGGCGATCCCATGCCCATCAGTGGAGTGTGCGGCACTCCAACACCGGAAATTTTTGATAGGTATTCCAAACCCGTGGTGAGCCGCTTCGCAAGCTGGCCCGCCTTGTTGTCCCGATTCATCATCGGAACTGGATGGGGATCGTCTTGTCGCAGACAATTCCCATGGGTGCCCGTTTCAAAACGGGTGGTGCGCTTGCGCGCTATGTTTGTTACGGTATTTTAGATCAGCCTCACCTCCTTTCTGGAAACTGGCTAGTTAGATGGCAGATCGTGGAATTCAAATGAAATTCAAAATGGAATGACGCAAACTAAAGGAAAGTTGGAAAACCTCAAAGGATGGATTGTCGTTTGAGGCGCATAACCTGTGGTGATTGATGAAGTTTACTATAGACACGTCATCGCAAGAGCGATGGCTCACCCCTAGGGAGATTTTGTTTTTATTTCAAAACGATGAAAGCGGCCCACTGCCCAATCATCCGTATTGGACAATGGCCCGCCTTCATAGAGGGGGAACAATCGAGCCCATGTTACTTCGTAACAATCTGATCTTGGCGATGTTAAAGAACGGTGTACGTTGAGATTTTTTTATAACTTTATTGCCGTAACGTCAAATAAATGCCCTTTTCAAAATCCAAGATTATTTACCAATATAAAATTTCGGAATTCCGCGCTCCCGTGTTATCCTATTTTTTGATAAAATGCTAAAAAATCACGCCATGGCATCCGACAATCTCACCAAGGAAAGACTGGCTAAATTAGAAAAAATCCGCGCGCTGGGGTTCAAGGTTTATCCCGAACGTTTTGAGCGGACGCATTATTCGCTGGAAGCTACGAAACTTGGCGAAAAGGGCGTGCGCGAAGTGGAAAAAGTAATGGAAGGGAATAAGAAAAATGTAACGTTGGCCGGCCGCATGATTTCTTTCCGTGAATTTGGAAAATTGACGTTCGCCCATCTGCTCGATGACAAGGGGAAAATCCAGATTTGTTTCGTGAAAGGCCATCTGCCCGAAAAAGAAGAGACGCTGATGAAACTGCTCGATATGGGTGACTTCATTGGCGTTGGCGGCGAGTTATTCAAGACAAAGCATGGCGAGATTACGCTCCTTGTTGGCGCGCTGACGTTTTTAGGCAAATCGCTCCGGCCGTTACCCGAAAAATGGCATGGCATACAGGACCAGGAAACGCTGTACCGCCAAAGGTATTTGGACCTCGTGATGGGCCGGGAAGCACGTGAACGGTTTGAATTGCGTTCCAAAATCACCCGTAAACTGCGCGAGTTTTATTGGAAAAACGGTTTCACGGAAATCGAGACGCCTATCCTTGAAAACATTTCTTCCGGCGCCGCGGCCAAACCTTTTTCCACGCATCACAACGCGCTGGATATCGACGTGTTCCTGCGCATCGCGGCCGGCGAGTTGTGGCAGAAAATGGCGATTGTGGGCGGGTTTGAAAAGACGTTTGAGGTCGCCCGCTGTTTCCGTAACGAGGGTATGGATCCCAGCCATTTGCAGGAATTCACGATGGTGGAGCATTACGCGGCCTACTGGAATTTTGAGGACAACATGAAGTTCACGGAACAGATGTTTGAATACCTGATGAAAGAAGTGATGGGCACCACAAAAGTGACGGTAAAAGACCGTGAAGGAAAGCCTGTTGAAATTGACTTTAAGACACCCTGGCCTCGCTTGGATTACAGGCAGTTGATTTTGGACGATTCCGGCATCGACATTTTTAAATTCGACAATGTTAAAGACCTGCTGAAAGCGATCAAAGCGAAAAAAATAACCATCGAGGACGCTGAGAAATTGGGGTACGGCAACTTAGTGGATCATCTTTACAAAAAAGTTAGCCGACCCAAATTAGTCCAGCCGGCGTTTGTCATCCACCATCCGGCCGATACCAAGCCGCTTGCCAGGCGGAATGATGAAAATGAACGGGTTTGCGACACGTTTCAACTGCTGGTAAACGGCTGGGAGATTGTGAACGCGTACAGCGAACTGGTGGACCCCATGGACCAGCGCGAAAGACTGGCGAAACAAGCGGAAGCCAAAGCGGGCGGTGACGAAGAAGCCATGAGCATGAACGAGGAATTTTTGACGGCGATGGAACATGGCATGCCGCCCATTTCCGGTTGGGGTTTGGGGATCGACCGATTGGTGGCACTCCTTACCCAACAGGACAATTTGCGGGACGTGGTGCTTTTCCCGCTCCTTAAACCCTTAGCTTATTAAACCGATGAATTCTTTCAATAAATATTTTATGAAAGGCGGCAACTGGTGGCGCAGAATCCTGTACAACTACCCGTACACGATGATCATCGCCTCCTCATTCATTTTGCTGATTACTTTCCAGTGGTTCTTTGTGGGCTTCCAGGAAAATCTGAACGCCCTGACGATTGAAATCATGGGCTCTCTTTTCTTTTTGATTATCGTTAACCTCGTTATTGAAAAGAAAAGCCGCCTCAATTACCCAAAAACCAAGGAATTTGTTTATGGGCGCCTCCATTCCGCCCTGGTTGGCATCGCGGAAGGCCTTGTCCGGTTTTTACCGATTGATGACGATGTTCCATCCTCCTTTTTTGCCGACATTGTTTCCCTGGAAGGGGAAGCGCAAACCAATGTGATTAACGCGTTGATCGGTTACGCGGACGAAAAAAACAAAAAATTGATCCAGGAAAAATTTGCAGAGCTTTCCCCCGAAAAGGCAGATGCCTGGCACCAACTGATTGAAGCACAAAAAATCGGCATGAAGCCCTATATGAAGTTTTCCTTTCTGGTCCAACCGAACGACATGGATTTGGCCAACGTGATGCACATTTACGAAAGGCTTTGGGATATCCAGGATCTGATCCGGCACGGCAAAACGGTGCGCGGATATGACAAAAATTATATTGCCGCCGATGTTTTCTTTATCAGCAAAGCCCTGATTCAGATCATCAATTCGGGGTTACTTAGTTATTGGCCGGCAGGCAGCGACCTTAAAAGCATTGAAGAGCGCGTAGACTGATTTTGGGCTATTACCCATAAAAAGGTGAATAGGGACTTGCATAAAGTCCTGGAATTTGATATAATAGAATGATTTAACAAATTAAATCGAAACCAATATGAACACGAAAAAGTCTCTTATAGCCCTTATCGGTGCCATACTTCTTGCCATTCCTCTTCTTGCCGCTGCGGCTGGCGAACCGGAAGATGTAACTGGTGTATCGGCTTCTGCTGTCGATAGTACATCGATAAGTCTTTCATGGAATGCCGCCAAGGATAGTGTGGGCGGTTTAGTAAACCATTATCGCGTGTATTATGGCACGGTCTCCGTGTGGCAGGCGCAGAGCGGGGACTATGAGCATCAAGTAGATACCTTGAATAATAATACGACCTACGTGGTTACGGGCCTTACCGCCGATACCACCTATTATTTTGCTGCAACGGCTATTGATAATAATACAGTGGAAAGCGCATCTTATAGTACGGAAACAAGCGCCAAAACTCCTGCGACCCAACCTCCCGCCGATACCATCGCCCCCACAGTGGCCGAAGTAAGCGCAATGGACAAGGCCCATGCCAAGGTGATGTTTTCTGAAGCTGTAAAACTTCCCAGCCTTCTTCCCGAAACAGCTTTTACCATTGTGGAACAAGCAAATCCCGCTAATATCCTGGAGGTAAAGGGCGCGAAGTTGGATGATAAGGATGCAACGGGAAAAACGGTGGTTTTGGAAACCGCCACCCAGACAAAAGATGCCAACTATATTGTGACAGCTGGCGTGGCTATTACCGACTTGGCCGGTAACCCGATTGTAAGTGGCAGCACGGACTCTGGCATGTTTGTCGGTTCCGATTTAGAACCTGTTGTGGAACAGGGAATGCCTGTCGCTGAGCCTCCTCCTGCGGAACAACCTCCCGCTATGGAGCTTCCACTAACCATGCCTC
>Ga0315284_10017283_pt1 | contig 10227 bp, 11 predicted proteins | sample YL17G09_16_MG_FD_203696 | JGI IMG/M metagenome (GOLD analysis project Ga0315284, IMG submission 203696) | Sediment microbial communities from Yellowstone Lake, YNP, Wyoming, USA - YL17G09_16 | ecosystem: Environmental > Aquatic > Freshwater > Lake > Sediment | place: USA: Wyoming | collected...
AAGGGGGTGAGGGGCGTGCGAGAACCCACGGCTTGCGCCGTGGGCCAACATCTGTCGCTCGCCACCGCGGGCTGAATAGACCGGCAAGTAGCCACGGGGCACCGCGGCGAGTGCCGTGGGTTTTCCCTTTTGCCCTGCCACCACGAGCCCACGGCATCGAGATCGGGCCATGGGCACACGCTTGGTAGGGGAGCACCTTCATGGTGCTCCCGAGGATCAGAAAGCAAACGGGAGGGCCGTGAAGGCCCTCCCCTACCCACGGGGGATGAACCCTGCCTGGCGCCGTGCGGCGCGCAGGGCGAACGCTCAGCGCCAGCCCGCGCTGCATCACGGTGCAGAGAACTTTGCCCCGCCGTGCGACTTGTCACCGTTATCTATCCAGGTGCCGGTGGCAGAACTCTGCGAGAGCGTAAAGGTATAGGCCACGTTCAGGTGCGCCCCACCGGCCCGGATGGCCTCGGTCTCGGTAAAGGTCAAGCTGGTGCCAGCCAATGTCCCGTGTATCCGGTGAACCGAAGACAGCGAGGGCTACCGGGCTGAAAAGGGATTATTCCGGACCTCTTAAGGCGCATTGATCTTGGCCGTGCCACTAGAGTTGTCAGTGTGATCGGTGTAGGTACCGGTGGCAGAACTCTGCGCGAGCGTGAAGGTATAGGCCACGTTCAGGTGCGCCCCACCGGGACGGATGGCCTCGGCCTCGGTAAAGGTCAGGCTGGTCCCCGCCAGTCTGCCTCGAATCCGATGGACCGAGGAGAGCGAGGGCCACGTGAGTTCGCCCACGATGGCACCCGTGGCTGGGTCATAGCTAGTAATCTTGAGCAGAAACTGCCATGTTCTGCCGGCGCGGGGCCCTTGGCCTTCCCAGGCTTCCCCGGAGAGGGTCTTGCCGCTGGTGAGGGTTGGCAGGAAAGCCGCGCCGCCGGTGGGGGCCGGGAGCGCTGGGCCGGAGACGAATTCGATGCTGGCAATCTCGCTCGCCTCCACTTGAACACGGATGGCCCGGCCATCCTTGGTGTGGATAACCATTTCCGGGAATGCGGGAACGGCTGCAGCAAGCAGAACGGCTAGCAATGTGATTGTGCCTCGGGTCATGATTCCTCCTTTGGTCGAGCGAGCCTGACATTAGTTTATGTGCATCCGTATAATACCCCGGATGCGGCCTCAAGTGCCGGATAAGACAGGTAGAGGTGCCTTGAAAGGGGAGCACCTACATGGTGCTCTCGAAGGTGAAAAGTTGGTAGCCACGGTCAATTCGTCGTCTGAATTGACCGTGAATTCGTAAACGTGGACACCCTCTCCCTGGGGAGAGGGAACAAGGGCGAGGGGTTGGTACGGCTGCGGCACGGATAAATCCGTGCCCTTTCGCCGGGGATGAAACCTGCATGACACCGTTCGGCGCGTGGGGCGAACGCCCTGCGCCAGCCCTGCCCGATGAGCCCCGCAGGGGCGTAAGAAATTAGCCCAGGGCGCAAGCCCTGGGAATCCAGGCCCCACACCCCGCCAACGGGAAGCACTGCTTCCCTGGCACCCCTCTCCCCGCCGGGCGGGGAGAGGGGCAAGGGGGTGAGGGGCGTGCGAGAACCCACGGCTTGCGCCGTGGGCCAACATCTGTCGCTCGCCACCGCGGGCTGAATAGACCGGCAAGTAGCCACGGGGCACCGCGGCGAGTGCCGTGGGTTTTTCCTTTTGCCCCGCCATCACGAGCCCACGGCATAAAGGTCATGCCGTGGCTACACGCTATAGTCTGGGCCTATGGGCCTGACAGATTTCGCAAATGCAGCCTGTTCCAGTGAAGTGCCGGACGCCAACGGCTCTGTTCTGGAAGCGGTCCGCTCGAGTGAAGATTGTTCTGAACAAATCGACCTCACTGTTTTCTAGGTATCTTCGTAACGCGTATCCGCAGAGGTCAGCAATTTGCACCATACTGGTGAGGCTGCTATCGACGAAAAGTGGAGTCTCAATGATTCGACTAATGGCAGTCCACAATGTCCCACCGCGGTGGAAGTGACGCATTAGTCGGGTGTGCTTTCTCGCGATTGTTTCGTTGTTGTCGTGTACTAGGATGCCGTAGTTCCTTTGTCCGCCGGGCTCTTCCGTAATTGCTAAGAAGCGTTCGAAACGTGACACAACTTGCTCAAACGCCTGCTCATCAGGAGTGCAGTTCGCACGGGCTGGATCGAAGTGAAGCTTGTCTATGCATTCCGCGAAAAGCCGCGCATATCCCCAGCTGGCAACTCGGTCAGCCACCTCGCGAACAAGCGACCTTCTCTCATCGCGGGTTAGATGTACGTAGGGGGCGGTGTGCGCGAAGTTCTTTTTGGCTTGCCGATAGGGTTTCCTCTGGCAAGTCTTTTGAAGATCGAGCAAGTGGGCGTTTCGCTTATGCTCGACGGCTGATCGCCGTGCGGCCCAGTCCATCGATTCAAAGTCGGGGATGCGCGATTGCTCTAGGTAATTGCGGAGTATCCATGCTGTATGAAACTCTTTGTCAGCAAGCCCGTAGCGGGCAAGAACCGCCGACACGTCTCCATCCGACGTGCGCCAATGCCATATAGGGATTGAAATACCAGACAGGACAAAGTGCGAGGTGTTGCCGGGGATCTCGGAGGTGCCAGACTCATCAACGTAACAGATATACATTGGGCAGCAGAGATGTCCACTGGCTGGGGGCTAAGAAAAGCGACTGAGCTTTTGGGGCCAAAGCCCCAAATCGAGACGCTTGGCGACTCATCCCAGACGCAATACTACCTTAGCGCGGATGCAATCCTAGTGTCAAGAGATATATCTGCATTACCACTCATGAGCTTATCGTTTTGCCAACGCGCCGTGTTGTCCAGAGTGTGTACCTCAGAATTGTTTTGGAACTCTGTGCTTCCTGGATGTTCATCGCAGGAAAAGCCGCGGAGTTAGACAACGGCTCTGCGCTACAGTGGGCGGCTTGGACACGACGGCAAGAGAAGCCTGGGTTCAGGGCGGGTTTCAAACCCGCCCCTACGTGCTTTCGGCCACGGTTTCGACCGGCGTTATGATAAAATCTTTAGTTTCGACATCACCTCAAGGAGTCATTCGTATGGCGCATATAGATTTGATTGTGGGACGAGAGATTCTGGATTCCCGGGGAAACCCGACCGTAGAGGCTGACGTGCATTTGCGGGACGGAGCTTTTGGCCGGGCCGCCGTGCCCTCGGGGGCATCGACCGGCGAACATGAGGCGGTTGAACTCCGCGACGGCGACAAGCGCCGCTATCTGGGCAAGGGCGTGTTGACGGCCGTGGAGAACATTAACACCATCCTGGCCCGCGAACTGGGCGGGCTCGACGCCAGTAATCAGGCGAGCATCGACGAGCGCATGATGGCCCTCGATGGCACGCCCAACAAGGGCAAGCTGGGCGCCAACGCGCTGCTGGCGGTGTCGATGGCGGTCTGCCGCGCCGCGGCGCAATCGGCGCGGGTGCCACTCTATCGCTACCTGGGCGGCTTGCAGGCGCGGGTGCTGCCGGTGCCGATGATGAACGTGCTGAACGGCGGCGTGCATGCGGACAATACCGTGGACCTGCAGGAATTCATGATTATGCCCGTGGGCGCGGAAACCTTTACCCAAGCTCTGCGCATGGGCGCCGAGACCTTCCACACGCTGAGGAAGGTCTTAAAGGATCGCGGCTACAACACCTCCGTGGGTGACGAAGGCGGCTTCGCCCCCAGCCTGAAGTCCAACGTCGAGGCCGTGGAAGTCCTGCTCGAAGCCATCGAGAAGGCGGGTTTCTCACCAGGGCATGACATTTGTCTGGCGCTCGATCCGGCCGCCAGCGAAATGTACCAGGATGGCAAGTACGTTTTCTTCAAGTCCGACAAAACGAAGAAGTCCTCCGAAGAAATGGTTAAACTCTACGCCGACTGGGTCCGCCAATATCCCATCATCTCGATTGAAGACGGCTTGGCGCAGGATGACTGGGACGGCTGGAAGCTGCTGACCGAGGAATTGGGCGACAAGATTCAGATCGTGGGTGACGATGTTTTCGTCACCAACACGGAGCGGATCGCGCGCGGGATCGAGGAAGACACGGCCAATTCCGTCCTCATCAAGCTGAATCAGATCGGCACCGTCACCGAAACCATCAATGCCATCGAAATGGCGCGCCGCCACGGCTGGACGGCGGTGGTCTCGCACCGGTCGGGCGAAACCGAGGACGCCTTCATTGCTGACTTTACTGTCGGCCTCGGCACCGGGCAAATCAAGACCGGCTCCGCCAGCCGCAGCGACCGCATCGCCAAGTACAACCAGTTGCTGCGCATCGAGGAAGAACTCGGCGAGACCGCCGTGTTCCTGGGCAAGGCCGCCGTGAAGTGCGCGTAGTAGAGGGACTAGGGGCTGGTGTCGTGTCACAATCGACTGTTTGCCAGAGCGGTTAGCGTGGACCCCCTCACCCCCCTCCCCCAAAGGGGCGAGGGTGGCGCGGCGCGCTGGGTGAGGGGGTGCTCCAACATCGCAATGCGTGGTTGATTGTAAAGAAATGAGTGTGAGATGACCCGAGTCCCTGGCCCCTAGCCTCGGCTGGGGTCATCGCGAGCTCACTTATATTCTCAGGAGTAGGATATGCACAAGGTCGTTCTGCTGCGGCATGGAGAGAGTGTTTGGAATAAAGAAAACCTCTTCACGGGTTGGACCGATGTCGATTTGTCAGAAAAGGGCACTGAAGAGGCCAAGGAAGCCGGGCGCGTCCTGAAGGAGCAAGGGTACTTTTTTGACATTGCCTACACAAGCGTTCTGAAGCGGGCCATCCGCACGCTTTGGATGGCGCTCGACGAGTTGGACCTGATGTGGATTCCCGTCGTTCGCGACTGGCGCTTGAACGAGCGCCACTATGGAGCCTTGCAGGGCCTCAACAAGGCCGAGACCGCCGCCAAATACGGTGAACAGCAAGTGAAGGTGTGGCGACGCAGCTACGACATCCAGCCCCCGGCGCTGGAAGAGACCGATCCTCGCTACCCAGGCCACGATCCGCGCTACCAGGGCCTCCCCAAGAACCAGGTTCCGCTGACCGAGTGTTTGAAGGACACCGTGGCGCGATTCTTGCCTTGTTGGCACGAAGTGATCGCTCCCGAGGTGCGTTCCGGCCAGCGCGTCCTGATCACCGCGCATGGAAACAGCCTGCGGGCGCTCGTGAAGTATCTGGACAATATCCCTGACCAGGAGATTGTGGAGTTGAATATTCCAACCGGCATGCCCCTGGTCTACGAACTGGATGACGATCTTAAGCCCATCAAGAGTTATTACCTCGGTGATCCTGAGCGGGTAAGGCAAGCGATGGAAGCCGTCGCCAGCCAGGGCAAGGCGAAGAAGTGACGGGAATCCAATTGAATTGATGGCGCGCTGGCGCCTGCTGGGTTTGAGAAAAGAGGGTATTCTGGCCGATTTGGCCGCACGCTACTGGTAGTGCCAGCCATCCCCCAACCGGCGGAAAGAACGAGCTTGGACCTGCAGGCGTTCAAGCACTGACAGCCGCGAAGAGGTCGTTTTGTCCGGGCTGGAAACCCAGCGGCGCAACGCGCTATTGTTTTCCTGCACGTCGCAGCCTGTGGGCACCGCCGACAACTCCTACGGTCAGTTTGGTTTGGCCTTTCTGGTTTGGCCTTTCTTGACAAGGGGGAAGGGCAGGCTATAATTGACTCTTTTGGTCGACGAGGCCGCTATGTTGATAACTGAGCAGGAGCTCGAGCTTCACCGCATAGTGGTTTCAAAGGTTTACGCTCCCGACGCCCTGGATTATCAGGGGGTCGAGTTCCGGCAAGCGGGGCCGCTCAATCTCGAAGCGGTGGCGGAACTGCTGGGTTCAGAGATTCATATCCGGGGAAAGCTGTGCACCCGACTCGAAGCCTGTTGCGACCGCTGCTTGGTGAAGATCGAAATGCCTATCGACTGCGCATTTGATCTGTTCTATCGGCCGATGGCGACCATAGCTGTGGAAGAAGAGATTGAGATACGCGCGGACGAATTGGAGGTTGGTTTCTACCCCGAGAGCGGGATCGCACTGGAAGACGTGGTGATGGAACAGGTTATTCTGGCGTTTCCCATGAAGGTAGTCTGCCAGCCGAATTGCCTGGGTCTTTGCCCCACCTGTGGAGTGAATCGCAACCTTGAGAAGTGCCAGTGCCCCGCTCCTCCATCGGAATCTCCGTTCTCCTCGTTGAAGGGCGAGCAGGGGATTTAGACCTCCATGGGGTGCAGGCAGGCCCACGCGAGGGAGCGTGTTCCGCCAGGGGCGGCGCGTTCCAATCCAGGCGAAGAATTGCACTGAGAGTTTGCAAGTTCAGAAAGAGAAGTGACTTATGGCAAATCCAAAACGACGACATTCGCACGCACGAAAGAACCGGCGGCGGGCCCACGACCATCTGGTGGGGCCCGCGCTCGCCGAATGTTCTCACTGCCACGAAACCAAAATGCCGCACCAGGCTTGCCCGCATTGTGGTTACTATCGCGGGCGGGAAGTGGTGCTGGTGAAAGAGTCAGCCTAAGGCCAGGGCGTAGCGGTCATGCGACGAATTGCCATTGATGCCATGGGCACGGACGCGGCGCCCGGGCCCGAAGTGGAAGGCGCCATTCTCGCGGCTCAGCAGAAGTTTGCTGACGTGATCCTGGTGGGCCCGGAAGACCTGCTGAAACGGGAACTGAAAAAGCGGCGGGCCGATCGGCTGGGCATCCAGGTGGTTCACGCCAGCGAGGTCATCACGATGGAGGACGCGGCGGCTAAGTCCTTCCGGCGCAAGCGCGACTCCTCCATTCGCGTGGCGGCCCGCTTGGTGCGCGAGGGCGAAGCGGACGGATTGGTCAGCGCCGGCAACACCGGGGCGGTGATGACTACGGTGAAGGTTGTGCTCGGAACGCTGGAAGGCGTGGACCGGCCGGCCCTGGCGGCGGTTTTCCCGACCTCCGTGGGTAAGGCGGCGGTCTTGCTGGATGTCGGCGCCAACGTCGACTGCAAGCCCCAGCACCTGGTGCAGTTCGCGGTGATGGGCCAGATCTACTACCATGTGATTTTTGGAGTCGAGCACCCCCGGGTGGGCCTGTTATCGATCGGCGCGGAAGAGCACAAAGGCAACGACTTGACTCGTGAGACCCTCCACCTATTGAGGCAGTTGCCTTTGAATTTCGTGGGCAACGTGGAGGGCCGTGACCTGTATAACGGCCGGGTCGAGGTGATTGTCTGCGATGGGTTCATCGGCAACGTGGCGCTGAAAATCAGCGAAGGTCTGGTCGAGACGGTCTCCAGCATGCTAAAGGAGGAACTCTCGAGCACGACCGCAACCAAGCTCGGTTACCTGCTCTCGCGCCGGGCCTACAAGGTTTTCAAGCAGCGGCTGGATTACTCGGAGTACGGGGGAGTACCGCTGCTCGGCGTGCGCGGCGTCTGCATCATCTGCCACGGTGGTTCCAACGTCAACGCCATCAAGAACGCCGTACGGGTGGCGGCGGAATTCGCCGAAGGGCAGGTCAATGGAAGTATCGAGCGCGAACTTGCCAGGGCTTCCCTGGGCCGCCGCTAGCAAGATCCATTTGAATTAACTCCAGGTGAGGAAAATCTCCCCGTGGCTTTGGCCGAGGGATGGCTATGCCCGGACGAGGCGGGTAGTATTGGGGGATAAGTGAGGAGCTGGCATGGTTTTAGCTGGGATTTTGGGAACCGGTTCGGCGCTGCCCGAGAAGGTCATCACCAATGCTGACTTTGAGAAGATGGTGGATACCACTGACCGCTGGATTATCGAGCGGACAGGCATCAGGGCGCGCCATCAGGCTGCCCCAGGGGAAAAGACCTCCAAGTTCGCGATCAAGGCCGCGCGCAAGGCGCTGGAGATGGCGGGAATCTTGCCGGCGGACGTCGACCTGATTATCTGTGCTACGGTTACGCCCGACATGCCGATGCCTTCCACCGCAGCCTTTATTCAACATGAACTAGGGGCCAGGGATTGCTGCGCTTTTGACATCGCGGCGGCATGCTCCGGGTTTCTTTTCGGGATCACCACGGCCGAGCAGTTCCTCAAGACGGGCAAGTCCAAGCGTGCTTTGGTGATCGGTGCGGAGATCCTTTCCCGCTTTGTGGACTACCAGGACCGCAGCACGTGTGTCCTTTTCGGGGATGGGGCGGCGGCGGGCGTGCTGGGAACGTCGAAGCCCCCGTCGGGTATCCTGGCGGCGGAGATGCACACCAACGGCCGTTTTGCCGACCATCTCTGCATCCCGGCGGGAGGCACCCTCAAACCGGCCTCCGTAAAAACAGTGGAGGCGCGTGAGCACTACATCAAGATGCGCGGGAATGAACTGTTCAAGATCGCCGTCCGGAACATGGAGGAAGTCTCCCGGCGAGTGTTGGTGGCGGCGAAAGTGCGCACCGAGGACGTGAGCCTGTTCATTCCCCACCAAGCCAATCAGCGGATCACTGACGCCGTGTGTGAGCGCCTGAAAGTGGATACGGGAAGGGTCTACTCCAACATCAGTCACGTCGGCAACACTTCCTCAGCCTCGATTCCCATCTGCCTGGATGAGTGCGTGCGCAGTAGCCGCATCCAGAAAGGTGACCTGATCCTGATGACAGCTTTCGGCGCCGGCATCACCTGGGGGGCGGTGCTGATGCGGTGGTGATGCTGAGAAGTCAGAAGTCAGGAGCCAGAAGGCAGAAGGAAAAATGACGGACACAAGACTTCTTAAGTCGGGGGTTGAAGATTACGTTCGAAACTGGCTTCAGCAGAAGTTTGGGAAGCAATTCAGGAAAGAAGGACTCCTGCTAACGGGGGTACAAGGGGAACCCAGAACCCATGAGTTCGACGCCGTGTCGGAGGACAATAGGATTGTCTGCGGTGTAAGAACTTCCTCCTGGAAGACTAGCGGCGGGAAGCGGGGTGCTGGCAAAGTTGCGGGAGCTTATATGGAGATTTACTTCCTGGGCCATGTTGCCGGGCAGGAGAAGTACCTTGTCCTAACGGACCAGGAATTCTACGAACGAATGAAAAGTGAAGTAGCAGGGAAGCTCACAATCGGAATCGGCCTACTCCATTGCGAGCTTCCAGTCGAGCTTGAGAACGGAGTGGCAGACGTCCGCGAGAAATCTCGCCAGGAGCAAGGCTCAGGTGCCAACTGATCGGAATATTGGTGTCTGTATTCTGACTCCTGACTCCTGACTTCTGTCTCCTAGTAACGCTGAGTTCAAACTGTGGCAAAACTCGCATTCATTTTTCCCGGTCAAGGTTCCCAGTATCCCGGCATGGGCCGCGAGCTGGCGGAGAACTTTGCCGCCGCCCGTCGCGTCTTTGAGGAGGCCGACGGCGCCTTGGGCTTCTCGCTGTCCAAGCTCTGCTTCGAAGGGCCGGCCGAAGAGCTGCAACTGACCGAGAATACTCAGCCCGCCATTCTGACGGTCTCGGTGGCGGCGGCCCAAGTCTTGCGTGAGAAAGGTGTTCGCCCCGATTTCGCGGCCGGCCACAGTCTGGGTGAGTACTCAGCGCTGGTGGCGGCCGGCGCTCTCCGTTTGCGCGACGCCGTCCGGCTGGTCCGCCAGCGCGGGCAATACATGCAGGAGGCGATGCCGGTGGGCCAGGGTGCGATGGCAGCACTTCTGGGCCTCAGCCCGGAAATCCCCGAGCAGGTATGCCGGGAAGCGGCCCAGGGTGAGGTTGTGTCTCCTGCCAATTTCAATTCTCCGGGCCAGGTGGTGATTGCCGGGCACGCCGCGGCGGTGGCACGGGCGGTCTCGCTGGCCAAGACGCGCGGCGCCAAGCGTGCCATCCTGCTCAAGGTTAGCGCCCCCTTCCATTGCGCCTTGATGAAACCCGCGCAGGAGCGCCTCGCCGGTGACCTGGATAACACCGGGATTGCCGACCCGCAGATATCCGTGGTAAACAATGTGGATGCCCGCGAGGCTCATTCCGCCGCCGAGGTCCGCGAGGGCTTGAAGCGGCAGATGACTTCGGCTGTCCTTTGGGAACAGTCGATGCGTTACCTGCGGGATAAGGGTGTGGAGCTCTTCATTGAGGTCGGGCCAGGGAAAGTGCTGGCGGGCCTTTTGCGGCAGATCGACCGAGCGGCGTCTTGCCTGCGCGTGGAGGATCTTTCAACTCTGAACGAAACGCTGGCTTGGCCGGGTGTGTTATCGTAAGGACGACGGTCTGGGTGGGGCCGACCGGCGCTCGCGTCTTGGGTAGGGGCGGCCGCTGGCCGCCCGTGGGAGCGCGGAGCGC
>Ga0315284_10017284_pt1 | contig 10227 bp, 7 predicted proteins | sample YL17G09_16_MG_FD_203696 | JGI IMG/M metagenome (GOLD analysis project Ga0315284, IMG submission 203696) | Sediment microbial communities from Yellowstone Lake, YNP, Wyoming, USA - YL17G09_16 | ecosystem: Environmental > Aquatic > Freshwater > Lake > Sediment | place: USA: Wyoming | collected...
GAGCCCATGGCCGGCGTGCGCATCGACCCCCACGCCACGTATCTCTACGCGGCGGCGTCCCCCGGCTTCGAGCAGCTGGAGCTGTGGAAGTACGGCTTCCGCATGTCTTGGGCTGCCAAGATCGGGACGTTCTTCCATGACCCGAACCTGGCTCGCCGCATTGGCAGCGCGACCACTGATGGGGTGGTCCCCCTCGACGATAAGGACTTTGTGGGCTGGGCCACCCTCATGGGTGTAGGCACACAGTACCCCTTCCTCAAGGACCTGCTGCGGGCCGTCTACTGGTGTCCACCCCACCCGGTGGACATGGAGCAGACGGCGGACGACGTCCCCTGGGTGCAGGTGCTCAAGCAGAAGGCGCCGGAACTCTGGAGCGAGAGCCTCCTGGAGGCGACCCTGTTCGACCTCTTCGACGAGTTCCTTGGCACGGAGGCCTGGAAGACCTACCAGGCTACGTGCGCCTGGTACTCGGGCGCCGCCCCTCACTGGCAGGGGATGGCCATCCCCTCTCTCGCCGGGTCGGGGCTTCTTATGATCGGCGGCGTCAGTCCGCCTCGCGGCGGCATGCATCAGTACGCCCACGCCATCGTACGCTGCGCTATCGCTCACGGGGCGCGGGTGCGCACCTGCTGCCCAGTGGAGGAGATCATTGTACGTAACGGTCGGGCAGCGGGAGTGCGCCTGGCCGACACCGCCGCCTGGGGCGAGAAGACCATCTGGGCCGACAAGGCAGTGCTCAGCGCTGTCGACGTCAAGCAGACCTTCCTGAGGCTGGTTGGGCCGCAGCATATGGATGTCTCCTTCCTCCAGCGGGTGAAGGACATCAGCCTCAAGGGCGGCTCCATCTATGTGTCTCACATCCTCCTGAAGGAGCCGCCCCGCTACGGGCCCAAGTTCGCTGTCAGGAGCGAGTTCCCTGCTTCGCAGATGGTCTACCCCTGCGACTCCCGCCAGATCCTGCTGGACCAGATAGCGGATTGCGACTCCCGCAAAGTGACCCCCAGCCTGGAGCCGGACAAGATGCTCTGGCTCTCGACCGGCACCAAGCTGGACGAACCGACCAGTTGCACCATACCAGGCGCCTTCCTGGAGTCGCCCCTCTATTTCATGGTGCCGGCGCCCGAGTACCACGTGGGCGGCCCGGAGGCGGTGAACAAACAGAAGCCGGACATCAACGCCGCCGTCATCCGGTCCTGGAGCAACGTGGCCCCTAACGTCCCGGACAGCATCATCGCCTACTGGGCGAACACACCCTATGACTCGGAGTTGCGCAACGCGGGCCTCATCGCCGGAAACTGGTATGCCACCCGCCATTGCCAGGATCAGTGGTGGGGCCAGCGCCCCCTGCCGGAGCTGGCCCGCTACCGCACCCCCATCGACCGGCTCTACCTCTGCCACCAAACGTCCCACCCAGGCGGACTCTGCCTCATGGCGGTGCCCTACAACCTTATGCACATCCTCATCGAGGACGGCATCGCCGAGCCGGGCGAGTGGTGGTACCCGTCGCCGTGGTACATACCGGAGGAGAAGAAGAGGGAAGTGGTGTACCGCTGAGAAGCGACGCGCGGCAGGAGCGGGGGAGAAAGGAGCACGCAGATGCCAGTGGTAGTCCCGGGCATAGGGCCATTGTTCCGAGAGTTCCCCGAGGAGACTGAGTGGGATGCCGTAGTTGTGGGAGCAGGACCCAATGGGCTTATCGCGGCGGCCTACCTGGCCCGGGCTGGCCTGCGGGTGGCCCTGGTAGAGCGCCGCTACGAGATCGGGGGCGGGCTGGTCACCGAAGAGCTGCTCTTCCCTGGCTACTACTCCAACCTTCACGCCATCTACCACATGATGGTGGACTACATGCCCGTCTTCTCCGACTTCGATTTGAGCCGTCACGCCCTCATCTTCATCAAGCCCAATGCCCAGACAGCCATGGTCTTCGAGGACGGCACATCCCTCCTGCTGTGCCAGATGCTGGAGGACACCAGGGACTCCATCGCCAAGTTCTCTTTCAAGGACGCTGAAACCTTTGGCAAGCTCATGGGAACCTGGCGACGCATTGTGGACGAGGTGGTGGCGCCGGCCACCTACGCGCCCCCATCGCCTCCGGTGGAGCTGAGCATAGCGTTGGAGCGCACCGAGATCGGCCGCGTCGTGCTGGAGATGACGGAGCGCAGCCCCCTGGAGATCCTGAGCGAGCTCTTTGAGAACGACCGTGTCCGGGCGCTGATGCTCTACGTTAGCTGCATGTGGGGCCTTGATCCTCGCGAGAATGGGGTTGGCTTCTTTGTCCCCCTGCTGCTGGAACGGGGCATGAACAAGTGCTACTGCTACGGCGGGTCGCACAAGTTCGCCGGCGCCCTGGTGCGGGAGGTGCTCCAGGCCGGCGGCACGGTGCTGGACAACGCCGAGGTGGTCAAGATCCTGCTGGAGAACGGCCATGTCGCCGGGGTGCAGACCAGTGACGGCCTCACCCTGAAGAGCAAGGTGGTGCTTTCCAGCCTCGACCCCCACTCCACCTTCCTCAGCCTGGTCGGGCGCGAGCATCTGCCCGAGGGCCTGGGCGAGAGTGCCGATCAGTGGAAGTGGGACAAGTGGAGCTTCTACACCCTCCACATCGCCTCTGAGGAGCCTCCCCGCTACGCCTGCGACGACCCCTGGGTCAACGAGGCGTTCATGACCATCTTCGGGTTCGAAGGCACCGACCAGCTCCTGGCGCACTGGGACAGCGTTATGAAGGGCGAGGTGATCGAAGGCTTCGGCGGCCATGCCACCTGCGAGAGCTTGCTTGACCCCCACCTCAGCCGCGTGCCGGGCAAGCAGGTCTCCTTCTTCCAGATGCACGCCCCCTACGACATCGCCGGCGGCTGGGGCAAGCGGGGCAAGGAACTGCAGGAGGTAGCCCTGGCCAAGTGGCGGCGGGTGGCCCCCAGCCTCAAGCCGGAGAGCATCCTTATGACTCGCTTCGAGACGCCGGTGGACATCGAGACCCGCTTCCCCAACATGCGCCGGGGCAGCATCAAGCACGGCGACTACAACCCCCTGCAGTTGGGCTATTTCCGCCCTAACCCTGAGTGCTCCAGCTCGAAGACGCCCATCGAGGGCCTCTATCTGTGCGGCGCCTCAACCTACCCAGGCGGGCTTGTCACCGGGGGGCCCGGTTACGTCGCTGCCAACAAGGTGGCGGAGGACCTGGGCGTCAAGAAGTGGTGGACGCCGCCGTCGCACGTGCAGCGCTATGTGGAGAGCTATATGGAATAGCGCCCGCTCAGCACCTGGCCAGTGGAGGGATCCAAAATGAAACTGTGGTCGCGGGGCCTGGGCAAGCAAGAGCTCAAGATGGATTTGATGCGCTACGCCATCAGCAAGGAGGGGCAGGAAGTCGTGATCTCCGGACGGATCACCGATCCGGTGAACTGGGACTTCTGGATCCGTTTTGACGAGGACGACGTACCCGGCCTCATGCACGTGGCGACAAACCGAAAGGTCATCGGCCTGGTGGCCCGCCGCTGGTTGAAGAAGGTCTTCTTTTTCCGCAAGATCTTCTCCCTCCGGCGGCTCCGGCGCCCCGAGGCGACGGCGGAAGAACCTTTGTCGGCTCCAGCCGAATCCGGGGCCACCACTTCCAGACAACAGTAGAAGGGTGCCGTGAACGAAGAGTACGACGCCATCGTTGTTGGCGCCGGCTTCGGCGGGGCAACTTGCGCCGCGCTGCTGGCCAAACACGGCCTGAAGACCCTCCTCCTGGACAAGAACGCCCAGCCCGGCGGCAAGGGCCTCACCGTCTCCAGAGGGGGGTTCGGCTATGAGATGTGGCCCGTCGTCGGCGGGCCCAGCCTCAACTCGCAGTTTGCCGCCGTCCTCCACGAGATCGATGCCGAGGACGAGGTGGCGCTGCTCACGCCTGACCCGGCCGGCGTCCTGCTGTACAAAGGCGCCTCAGGCGGATACGAGCCGCTGGAGGTGTCGGCCCTACCGCAGCAGCCAGGCGATGTGGCCAGCATGGCGCGTTGGCTCCAACTCGCCCCCGCCGACCTGCCGGAGATGGCCCGCCTCTTCACCGACATGACGTCTCTGCCCCTCCCGGACATCGAAGCCCAGGATGATGTGTCCTTCTCGGAGTTCCTGGCCCGCTATCGGCTGCCCCGCTCCGTCCACAGCTACTTCGGCATGTGGTCCAACGTTCTGTTCGTGGTGCCTGTCGATCTGCTGGCGGCTTCGGAGGCGATCAAGACGTTCCGCGACTTCATGGCGGGCGGCGCTATGCGCTACCACAGCGGCGGCTATGGCCGGGTGGCGAAGGTCTTCGCCCAGGCGGTGGAGAGGTACGGCGGCCAGGTGCAAATGAGAACGGCTGTGGAGCGCATTGCGGTGGAAGGCGGCGCTGTCCGCGGCGTGGTTACCCAGGCAGGAGGCTTCCGCGCGCCCATTGTCGTGAGCAACGCCGGCATCCAGCCCACCGTTCTCAATCTGGTGGGCGAGGAGCACTTCGACAAGGGGTACGTTAGCTATGTGAAGGGCCTGCTCCCCTCCTGGGCCCTCGTTGGGATCCGTTATTTCTTGACCAAGCCCGTCTTCCAGTATCCTGTGAACATCGCTTTCTCTGACGACAGCTACTGGGACAGTGAGCGCTTCCTTAGGATCAAAGCCGGTGAACTCCCGGGCGAGGCGCTCGTGTTCATCGTGGTGCCTTCTCTTTACGACGCCAGCCTGGCACCCGAGGGCAAGCAGTGCGCCCTGGCCGCCACCCTCTGCTCGCCGGACCCCAAGGCAAGTGACCCCGAAGTGTGGTGGAACAAGCTGGATGAGATGGTGGACCGACTCTGGCCCGATGTCCGGCCTCAGGTCGAGAGGGAGGAGCGCTATTCGGCGGCGCACGTGTCGTCCCTAGCTAGGGATCACGTCTTGCCGGGCCAGGGCGGCGAGTGCATCGGCCTGGCCCAGATCGTTGGCCAGTGCGGCCGCCGCAAGCCTTCGCCCAGAGCGCCCATCCTCGGCCTGTACTACGTGGGCTGTGATGCCGGCGGCTATGGCTGCGGCACCCACCAGGCGGTGGACTCAGGGGCCGCAGTGGCACGTTTGGTCTTGGGCGACTACCGAGCCAGGCAGGCGGCATTCTAGTCGCCGCCAAGGAGATGGAACATGGCGGACGCCACCTATGATGCCGTCATCATTGGCGCGGGACACAACGGCATGGCGTTGGCCACTTATCTGGCCAAGTCCGGCTGGGATGTGGCCGTCTTCGAGGCGCGCGGCGAGGAGGGCGGCGGCCTGGCCACCGAGGAGGTAACCCGGCCCGGCTTCCTCCACAACCTGCACGCCAACTATCACACCCTGGTCGGGGTTTGCCCTGTCTACGACGACCTGAATCTGTACGACCACGGCGTCAAGTACGTGCAGCCGCCGGTGCAGATGGGTGCGGTCTTCGCCGACGGCACCGCGCTGACCATTCACACCGATATCGACAAGACCTGCGCCTCCCTGGCGCGCTTCTCCCAGAAGGACGCTGACACCTTCCGCCGCCTCCACGAAGAGGCGAAAGGCTACCGCGACCTCCTCATCCGCACCCTGATGTATTCGCCGCCCATCCCGCTGCTGGACATCACAAGAGCCCTCTCCATCTGGCGGGTGCAGGACAAGTCGGAGTTCCTGTCGGTGCACCTGCGACAGATGAGCGTCAACGACTTCCTGGACAAGCACTTCGAGAACGACCGCATCAAGGCCATGCTCGCCTTCCACGCCGCCGTCGGCGGCTACTGCACCGACCGCAAGGGGCTGGCCATCTCCTTTCCCTTGCTCGTCGGCAAGATCGACAACTGGCACGTCAGCGTCGGCGGCTCCCACAACCTGGCCCACGCTCTCTGGGAGGCCTGCGCCCACAGCGGCGGCCGCATCTTTCTGCAGCACGCGGTGGAAGAGATCATGATCGAGAACGGGCGGGCCACCGGCGTCCGCCTGAACGATGGCAGCGTGGTGAGTGCCCGCAACCTGGTAGCCAGCTCGATAGATATTGAGCAGACCTTCCTCCATCTGGTGCGCGGTGGTCTCCCTCGCGAGTTCACGGACAAGGTGGGGGACTACACCCACATGGACTGGTCTTTTTTCACCGTCCACCTGGCCCTGCGCGAGGCGCCCCACCACCGGGCGGCGGAGTTCGACCCCGACATCGACCGGGCGTGGGTGTTGAACGTCGGCTACGAGTCCCTGGAGGACTTGAACGACCACTGGCGACGCATCCGCCGCGGCCAGATCCCTGAGCCCCGCCTCAATTGCGCCGTCAACTCTCTCTTCGACCCCATGGACGCCCCCGACGGCTGCCATACCGGCCTCATCCGCCACTTCGCCCCCTACGACCTGGGCACCGGCGGTCCTGAGGCCTGGGACGAGTTGAAGGATGGCTTCGCCCGCCGCTGCATCGACAAGTGGGCCCAGTACGCCCCCAACCTGCCCGATGCCATCATCGACTGGACGCCGCACACGCCTCTGGATATCTCCCGTCGCATCACGAACATGGTGCGCGGTGACTGGATGGGCGGCATCATCGCCCTGGACAACCTCCTGACGGAGCGCCCTTTCCCGGAGCTAAGCCAGTATCGCACCCCCTTCACTGGGCTCTACATGTGCGGAGCGACCCAGCACCCGCACGGGTTCATCACCTTCGCCCCCGCATACAACGCCCTCCAGGCCATCGCCGAGGACTTCGGCCTGGAGCACTGGTGGAGATAGAGATGACGGATGAGGAGGCCGCGGTCCGGGTGTGTCTCCTGGAGGCAAGCAGCGGCCTCGCTCTAATGACCGGCCAGTACCTGGAGCAGATCCTGGCCGCGACCCCCGCCAAGCAGCGGCGGGTGCGGAGCCTGCGCGGCCGCTTGGCGTTGGAGGCGACGGATGCCGACGTCGTCATCACTGTCAGCTTCCGCGGCGACCGGATCGACATCGAGGACGGGGCAGTGCCGCCCCTGGACGCTTACGTGGGTGGCCCTTACATCGCTCTCACTGAACTCTTGGCCGGGCGCGCCAACCCCCTCATCGAGCACCTGCGCGGTGGCCTGCGAGTCCGCTCGTCCTTGCGCCGTCCCTTCTTCCCCAATCGGGTCTACAGTCTGCTGCGGCTGACCCCGGCCCCGGAACGGCCCTGGCTGCCCTGGGCCGTGGGGCTGCTGGTCGGCGGTGGCGTCGCGGCGGGGGTAGCCTTGGCCGTGATCTTGGGGGGCTCCTAGCCGCCAAAGGAGGAATGCCGTGCCGGACGCCAGCTTCGATGCGGTGATCGTAGGGGCCGGCCACAATGGGCTCTGCCTGGCCGCCTACCTGGCCCGTGCCGGCCTGTCGGTGGGCGTCTTCGAGCGCCGCCACGACGAGGGCGGCGGCGCTCACACAGAATCCGATGTCACCGTCCCCGGCTTCTATCACAACCTCCATGCCCAGTACATGGAGTTCATCGACTACATGCCCTTCTACCACGACTTCGAGCTGGAGAAGCACGGCGCGCGCGTGATCCGGCCCGACGCCCAGTCGGGCATCACCTTCGCCGATGGCCGGCCACCGATCGTCCTGTACAGCCCCGATCTGCTGGACAAGAGCTGCGAGAGCATCGCCCGCTACTCCAAGCACGACGCCGAGGTGTGGCGGGAGATCAAGGGGAAGGTCACCGAGTACGACAAGCTGCTGGCCGCGTGGCTCTACACGCCGCCGCCGGACCCTGCCCGCGGCGAGGAGGGAGCGGACAGCGTGCAGCAGGCCCGCGAGGTCTGGACTCTCTTGGGCCTGCCCGCCACATATATGCAAAAGTGCCCCAAGGTCATCATCGACGAGCTGTTCGAGACGCCGGAGCTACGTGCCCTCCTCTACCGCCAGTGCGTGGAGTGGGGCAGCAACCTGCATTCTGAGACCGGCTGGGGCTTCGTCCTCTCGGTGGTGTGGTTCGCAGGCATCCACTATCTCTGCATCGGCGGCACTCACACCCTGGCCCACGCTATGGCCAACGCCTGCCTGCGCGAGGGCGTGACCCTGCGCTTCACCAGCCCGGTGGTAAAGATCAACCTGAAGAACAACCACGCCACCGGCGTCACCCTCAAGGACGGCAGGGTCATCGAGGCCCGCAAGCTGGTGGCCAGCAATACCGACTGCCACACGACCTTCGTCGACCTCATCGGCCTGGAGCACCTGAGTCCCCTGCGACGGGAGCGCCTCGCCAACTGGCGCTTCGGACCCGAGCACGTGCTGGGCACGACCTCCTTCGCCCTGCGCAATTCGCCCGAGTACAAGTCGGCCAAGCACGATCCTGCCATCAACAAGTGCTTCTACACCGTCGTGGGCTTCGAATCGGATCAGGAGATGTCCAACTACATCCTGGAGGCCTACGGCGGCGCCGTGCCCAAGACGCCGGGTGCAGGCACCTGGGTCAACACCCTGTGGGACCCCAGCCAGGCCCCACCCGGCAAGCACGCCATGAACGGCTGGTTCTTCTTCCCCAACGCCTCCTGTCTTTCGGAGGAGGAGTGGGACGAGGTGCGGGCCACCTACAACGACCGCTTCTTGGAGCTGTGGGGTCGCTATGCCCCCAACATGACGCGAGACAACGTCATCGCTGACCGCCTGTACGTTTCCTTCGATATGGAGAAGAAGATCGGCATGCGTGAGGGCGACTTCTCGCACGGCCGCCCGGGCCACATCGACATCGACCGCACCCGCATGAACTGGTTTGCCACAGAGATCGAGGGCCTCTACCTCTGTGACGCCGGCGTGGGTGGCGGGGGCATCAACGCCGCTGGCGGCTACAACGCATTCAAGCTCATCTGTGAGGACTACGAGTTGCCCAAGGTCTGGCAGCAACCGGAACGGTTCTATTAGGATGCCGCGTCGCTGACGCCTCAGGAGGTCTTGCCCGATGCCGGAGATCTACACCGCAGCCTGGTACGAGAGCCTGAAGGACATATTGAATGGCAGCGAGCAGGTGACTGCCAAGGCCCCGCCTGGACACTATCGGGTGCTGGCCGAGATCAAGGGCGATGGAGTGTCGCCCTATGTGAGGAACGGCGACACCAAGCGCTTTACCCTGGACTTCGACGACGGCAGGTGTACCGAATACCGTGAGCTGGCCGAGCCGCCGACCAAACGGGATTTCGACTTCACCTTGCAGCTGCCAGCCAGCCTGTTCGAGGGAATCGTGGGCAATCAGGCGGATCCGGTGAAGGCCGGCCTCAAGGGGGACATCCGTATCGTCGGCGACATGCGCATCCTCATTCAGCACGCCGAGCTGGTGAACATACTGCGTGACATTTATGTGCGCGAGGCAGAGACCGACTGGCCTAAGGGAAAGCCACCCTACACCTAGGCTGCACTCCCCAAGGTCTGTCACATGTCAGGAAGGGTAGTCCTACTCTTCCCGGAACTCCCAGAGCCCGCCGAAGTATTCCCAGCGACCCCTTCCGTTCTCCTCAACGACCCGTTCCATGGGCCCGGTCTCCAGGGCCCGCCTATCCTTATCGCTGAGAGTGACGGTGGCTCCCTCCACCAGGAGTCCGGAACGCCAGTCGCGGATCTCGTTGAGGGTGGTGTGCATCACGCCCTCGCGGGTCAGGTTGTCGCAGGACCGGCTGAAGACGTCCACCACCAGCTCGGCCTGCAGGTGACTGACAACGCTGAAAATGCTGGGCGTTGGCCCACCGTATTGGCTCATTATCCGGTGGTGCTCGGCCACGGCGGGATCGTCCGTCCAGTCGGGCATCTTGCAGCACTGGAAGGAGATGAGGCCGGCGGCCAGCTTGGGTGACACGAACTGGAAGAGAATGGCGTCGGAGTTGACGTAGCCTGCTATGAACTGAGGCTTCCAACCCATGCGGTCGGCCCCTTTGATGGCCTGGGCTGTGAAACCTATCGTCGAATAGAGGACCACCACTTCGGCGCCGGCATCCTTCATGGCGATGAGCTGGGGACGAATGTCGACGGCCGTCGCCTCGTAGGGCTGCTCGGACACGATCTGGTTCTTGCTCGGGTCCAGGCCCCTTCTCACACCAGCCAGGCCATCGCGGCCGGTATCGTCGTTCTCGTATAGCACGGCCACCTTCTTGTCGGGCCATTCCTGGGAGATGTACCTCCCGTAGAACGACCCCTCGACGAGGTAGTCAGGGATCATCTGGACAGTCCAGGGGTGTCCTTCGGGGTCAGAGGAGAACCTGTGGGCCCCCGCGATGATGAAGAGGTCGGGGACACCGTTCTCATTCAGGTAGTCCCAGACGGCGC
>Ga0315284_10017287_pt1 | contig 10227 bp, 7 predicted proteins | sample YL17G09_16_MG_FD_203696 | JGI IMG/M metagenome (GOLD analysis project Ga0315284, IMG submission 203696) | Sediment microbial communities from Yellowstone Lake, YNP, Wyoming, USA - YL17G09_16 | ecosystem: Environmental > Aquatic > Freshwater > Lake > Sediment | place: USA: Wyoming | collected...
ACCCGTGGCACATGCAAAGAAACCACGCTTGACGGAAGGAGACGGACAGTTGTAGGCCGGGGCGAAGCCCCGGCTCATGCGAGCGCGGGTGTATAAGGATGCCGGGGCGTTGCCCCGGCCTACTTACTTACCTCATGGTGTTACACAATAGTGAAGATAACCATGACAACCACGGGTTGACAAGCAACCCGTGGCACATGCGAGGAAATGACGCTGAACACGAACGGCAGGACTGCCCGCCGCGCGCGGCAACAAGCCGGGGCGTTGCCCCGGCCTACTTACGTGCCAGCGCCCCCGTCGGGCACGCCGCCGCGCAGGCCGCGCCCGCCTTCGCCAGCCCCGCCGCCAGCGTTTCGTGGAAGGGCACGCCCACGCGGACGCTGAAGCCGCGCCCCAGGAAGGTCATGCCGAGCCGCTCGTGCTCCCGCGCCGCCACCTGGATGCACAGGCCGCAGGCGATGCACTTGCCCGGCTCGTAGACGATCTCGGGATGATCGAGGAACAGTTCCACCGGCCGCCGCGTGCCGCGATGGCGATGCGGGTTGGCGCCGCAGGCCGCCGCCCAGTGCCTGAGCTTGCACGTCTCGGCCTTCCGGCAGTCGCAGTGGAGGCACCGCGCCGCCTCGCGCTGCGCCTCGTGGGCCGCCAGGCCGCCCTCTTCGCCGCCCGCCGGAGCGGCGCGCGCTTCGGCGCTCGCGCCGGCGACCAGGGCGGCCATCTCCTCCTTGGCGAGGTGGCCCATCCGCGTGGTGAACGTCTTCGCCGGGGCGGCGGGAGGTCGGCCCGCGAGGTACTGGCCGATGCACTCCGCGGCCTCTTGGCCGTCGCCCACGGCGCGGACCGTCATGCGGCGCGCGTGGACCGCGTCGCCCGCCGCAAACACGCCGGCGGTCGGCGTCTGGAACGTGTGCCGGTCGACCTGGATGCCGTGGGTGGAAGGTGCGAGGCCGAGTTCCGCGGCGTCGCCGGCCTTGAGTTCTCCGCACGCCACCAGCACGGCGTCGTAATCGCGCGAGAGGTCGCGAAGGGCCACGCCGTTGCCGACCCGCACGCCCAGTCGGAACTCGGCGCCGAACTCGTGGACGAGGGCGATCTCGGCGTCGAGGACCTGGCGCGGCAGGCGCTCTTCCGGCATGGCGTACTGGAGGGCGCCGCCGGGCTTCTCGTGCTCATCGAAGATCGCGACGCCGTGCCCGTCCTGAAGCAGCCGCCACGCCGCCGCCAGTCCGGCCGGACCCGCGCCGACGATCGCGACGTGTTTGCCCGTGACGGGCCGGCGCGCGGGCAGTTTCCGCCGGGCGGCCGCCAGGTCGATATCGGCGGCATGTCGGTGCAGGAGGCGGATCGACAAGGCCCCGTCGTGGACCGCCCGCCGGCACCCCTTCTCGCACGGGGCGGGGCAGATGCGGCCGAGCGTCGCGGGCAGGACCAGCCGGTCGCGGGCCGTGGCGATTGCCCCGGCCAGGTCGCCCGCCGCGGTCGAGCGGATCATCCGCGGGATGTCCATGTGGGCTGGGCAGACGCCCCGACAGGGCGCGATGCAGTCGCCGGGATGGTCGCTCAGGAGCAGCTCGAGCGCCGTCGCCCGCGCCTCGCGCACCTCGGCGGTCTCGCTCTCGACCACCATCCCCTCTTCCGCCCGCGCCGCACACGAGGGCGCCAGCCGGCCGGGATTCCTGAGCTTCACGACGCAGACCATGCACGACGTGGCGGGGGCGCAGCCGGGGAGGAAGCACAGCGTGGGGATCTCGATGCCGAGCGCCCGCGCGGCCTCCAGGATCGTGGCCCCGGGGGCCACTTCGACTTCTCTGTTGTCTATCAGCAGTTTCGGCATCAGCCCGAAATCCTGTTCACCACAGAGATCACAGAGAGCTGTGTTCTCTGTGCTCTCCGTGGTGAATGTCCGTTGCCTTACGTCACAACAACCGCCTTCGACGGGCAGACCTGTTTGCACGTGCCGCAACGGACGCACTTGGCCGGGTCGATGACGTGCTTCTCGTACGGCGTCATCGGGATGGCGTCCGAGGGGCAGTGCTGGGCGCAGATCGTGCACCCGATGCAGTCGTCGGTGATCGAATACGCGATGAGGGCCCTGCAGCGGCCGGCCGGGCACCGTTTCGCCAGGTGCGCCTCGTATTCCTCGCGGAAGTAGCGCAGCGTCGAGAGCACCGGGTTCGGGGCGGTCTTGCCGAGGCCGCACAGGCTCGCCTTCTTGATGAAGAGGGCGAGCGACTCCAGCTCTTCCAGGTCGCCCTTCGCGCCCTGGCCGGCGGTCAGGCGATTGAGGATGTCGAGCATCCGCCGCGTGCCGATGCGGCAGGGCGTGCACCGCCCGCACGACTGGTCCTGCGTGAACTCCAGGAAGTACCGGGCGATGTCGACCATGCAGTCGTCTTCGTCGAGGACCACGAGGCCCCCCGACCCCATGATCGCCCCGATGCCGGTCAGCGCCTCGTAGTCGACGGGCGTATCGGCCAGCCGCTCCGGCACGCACCCGCCCGACGGCCCGCCCACCTGGACGGCCTTGAAACGTTTCCCCCCGGCGATGCCGCCGCCGATCTCCTCGACGATCTGCCGGATCGTGACGCCCATCGGCACCTCGATGAGGCCGCCGCGAGCCACCTTCCCGGCCAAGGCGAAGACCTTGGTGCCCTTGCTGTGCTCGGTGCCGAGCGCCGCAAACGCGGCGGCGCCGTTGCGCAGGATCCACGGCACCTGCGCGTATGTTTCTACATTATTGACAAGCGTGGGTTTCCCCCACAGGCCCTGCTCGGCGGGGTAGGGCGGGCGGAGGCGCGGCATGCCGCGGCGGCCCATGATCGATTCCAGCAGGGCCGTCTCCTCGCCGCAGACGAACGCCCCCGCGCCTTCCATGATCCGAAGCCGCAGCCGCCGGCCCGTGCCCAGACCATCGTCGCCCAGGAGGCCGCGCTCCTCGCACCGGCGGATCGCCTCGCGCACGCGCCGCACCGCCAGCGGGTACTCCGCGCGGATGTAGAAGACGCCCTCCTCGGCCCCGATGGCCCAGGCCGCCACGGCCATCCCCTCGATGACGCGGTACGGGTAGGACTCCAGGATCATCCGGTCCATGAACGCGCCGGGGTCGCCCTCGTCGCCGTTGCAGACGAGGTACTTGACGCTTTCGCGCGCCGCCCGGACCTGGGCCCACTTGCGGCCCGTGAGGTACCCCGCGCCGCCGCGGCCGCGGAGGCCGCTGGCGCGGATCTCTTCGATGATCGCTTCGGGCGGGCGCTCTTTCAGGGCCCGCTCGAGCGCCTGGAAACCGTCGTAAGCCAGGTACTCGTCGAGGTCGATCGGGTCGATGCGGCCGCAATGCTCGGTGGCCAGGCGGCGCTGGCGGCCCAGAAACGCCTCGACGGGCGGGTCCGCCGGCGCGATCGTGCGGCGCGTGACCGGTTCCCACGCCTCGTCCGAGAGCAGCACGTCGAGCGTCCGCGAGAGCGAGCGGCGCAGGCGCCCGGCGATGCCGCGCGGCCGGAAATGCCTCAGCACGATCCCCTTGGCGTCCTGGGCGGGGACCTGGGCGTACAGGGCGGACGGCCCGTCGGGCGGGATCACCTCGACCAGGGGCGTCTGGTGGCACATGCCCACGCACCCGACCCGCTTGACGACCGCGCGGGCGCCCGCCTCGTCCACCGCCTCCTGGAGGGCCTCCTGGACGCCGCCGCTGCCGCGCGCGATGCAGCAGGACCCGAGGCCGATGCGGATTTCGCCCATGCCGTCGCGGGGGCCGGCCGTCTCTTCCGAGCGAGGGCGGGCGGCGCCGCGGCGGGCGAGGTCCAGGAAATCCTCGAGCACCTCCGGCACGCGGTCAGGCGTCAGATGGCCATATGTGATGCCGTCGATCTGCATCACGGGGGCGAGCGTGCAGCAGCCGAGACACGCCACCTTCTGCACCGTGAAGAGGCCCTGCGGGTCGGTGTCCTCCGGGCCCGTGATGCCGAGATGGCGGTGCAAGGCGTCGTGCACCGGCACGGAGCCCTTGACGTGGCAGGCCGTGCCGTGACAGACGCTCACGAGATGCCGGCCCATCGGCCGGTGGCGGAACTGGTTGTAGAAGGTGCCGATGCCCGCGATCTGGGCGGGCGTGATCCGGGTCAGTTCGCAGACGCGCCGCAGCGCCGCCTCCGGCAGATAGCGGTAGTGGTCCTGGAGGGCCTGGAGGATGGGGATGGCCGCCTCCGGCCCGCGGTCCAGGCGGGCGACGGCTTCGTCGACGAATTCGAGGTCCAGATCGCTCATGGCCGAGTCCGATGAACCCGTCTGGCGCCAGGCCGAGAAATGACGAATGACGAAGCCCGAATGACGAATGAATGGCGAAACGGCAATGACGAAACGACGACGGCGGGCGGCGGCTTTTCGTCATTCGTCATTGCTGTTTCAATCCTCATTCGGGCTTTGTCATTCGCCATGGGTGGCGCCTGAAAGCACTACTTCTTTCCAATGCAGTACAGATTGTGCTTACCACGAATATAAATACGCCCATCCAGGTACGCCGGGCTGGAGTTCGCCGGCTCGCCCAGGTCGGCCTTGCCGAGCTCCTTGTAGCCTTCGGCCGAGGCGGCGAAGATGAGCATCACGCCCTTCTCGGTCATCAGGTAAACCTTATCGCCCACCAGCGTGGGGGAGGACTTGAAGATGTGGTCCATCTCCTTCTCCCACAGCTTCTTGCCGTCGGCGGCGGCGTAGCAGTTCAGCGTGCCGTCGGTGGTCACCAGGAGCACGAGCTTGCCGTCCGTCAGGGGCGAGACGATGTCGGGCAGGCCGTCCTCGGCCGTCCACGCGACATGGGTGGCGGTGATGTCGCCCTGGCCGCCGGCGCGGATGGCGGCGAGCTTCGCCCCGGAGTTGACGGCGAAGATCATGCCTCCGCCGCCCACGGGCGACGGGGCGATGTCGCCATCGAGCACCTTGGCCCGCCACAGCTCCTTGCCGGAGGCGGGGTCGTAAGCGATGACCCACGGCCGGGCGCACGTAATCAGCTCCTCGCGCTGGCCGGTGCTGACGAGGGCAGGCGTGGCCCACGAGTTCGGCACGGGCCGCTTCGTCTCCCACACGGTCTTGCCGGTCCCCAGGTGGAGCGCCAGGAGGCTGGAGTTCGGCTTGCCTGCCGAGCCCTGGTCCAGGAGCACGAGGACCGTGCCGCGGTACATGCTGAGCGAGGACGCATAGCCATACGAGTTCTTGATGGGGCCGAGGTTCCTGGCCCACAGGCGCTTGCCGGCGTAGTCGAAGCACGCGATGTCGCCGTTGGCGAACATGGCGACGACCCGCCGGCCGTCGGTCGCGGTGGTCGGGCAGGCGTACCCGGTGTCCTCCATGACCTCGGGCGGGTCCGTGGCGGCGCCGACGGGGGTCTCGACGGGCTTCTGCCAGAGCAGCTTGCCGTCCGCGGCGTCGAAGCAGTACACCTCGCGCTTGTCGGGCGTGGCGCCGGAGAGGAAGACGCGCCTCCCCCAGACGACGGGCGAGTTCTCGCCGGGCAGGGGCACGGGCGTCTTCCAGACGATGCCCTCGCCGGTCTTGCCGTTCCACGCGGCCGGTGCGTTGGTGTAGGCCGAGATGCCCAGGCCGCCGGGGCCGCGGAACCGGGGCCACTGCTTCGCGATCTCCTCGGGCGTCGGGAAATCGATCGGAGGCGCGACGGCCTGGTCGCCGTCGCCCGGGGGCGCGAGCTCAGGGCTGAAGGTGCCGCGGGTCAGGGCGATCAGGGCCGCGCCTCCGCCGACGATGGCGATCCCCAGCCCGACCACCGCCCACCGCGCAAGGACCTGGGCGCGGCCGCCGCGCCGGCGGTGCGTCTCGGGGCGCGGCATCGGCAGGCGCCGGCGGTACGCGGCCACGCGCGTGGCGGCGAAGAGGAAGACCGCCAGGCCGACGAGGAGGAAGGTCCCGCCGATTTTCAGGAAGCGCAGGTGGCCGAAGTGCTCCTGGCGCAGCGCCAGGTCGCGCTGCCGGACCTCCGCCTGGAGCGCGTCGCGGGTCCTCGCGTCCGGCGCCTTGAGGAGCGCGGCCCGGAGGTCCGTGAGCTCCTCGTTCTTGGCGAGGTTGAGCGCCTGGCGCCGGACGTGCTCTGTCGCCAGGGCCCCGATCACGATGAGGCAGAACAGGCCCGCGACGATCGCGCTTCCGATGGCCGCCTGGTAGCGGGCCCGGGCGATCTCGGCCGCCCGCGGATTGTGGGTGGCGGAGGTCATGGTTGGGGCGGCGCCCCCCCGCGCTTCTTGAGCCGCTCGCGCTCGACCGGGCAATAGGCGAAGCACCGCCCGCACGAGACGCACGCGGCCGGGTCGGCCTCGTAGTCGTCCCGCCGCCGGCGGATCGACAGATGGACAAGTTTAACGAGAATGACGAGGCCCACCCAGAGGCCGAACAGGGCGCCGCCTAGCACGAGTTTCCGCTCGATGGCGCCGGCGTCGGCGTCCAGCGTCTCGCGGCTCGCGCCGGAGGCGTAGAAGGCGTCGGTCATGTCCACCGTGCCCTCGACCTTGCCCGCCTCCTCCAGGTGCACGCGATCGGCCAGCCGCACGGTGAAATGCATTCGCGCGAAAGGCCGGCCAAGCTGCCACCCCAGGGCGCCGCCCGCCAAAAGCACGACCGGCGCGAGGCCCAGGAGAATCGCGAGGCGCCGCCGGTCGATCGGGAGGCTGCCGTGCGGCGGCTCGACGGTCGGTTGGCGGATCGCGCCGAACGGGCAGGAGTCCTCGCACAGCCGGCACCGGAGGCACTCGTCGGGCGTGATGGTCGTGCGCCACTTCGCGGCCCGCGCCAGGAGCTTCAGGATCGCGCCGTACGGGCAGAGCCATCGGCAGTACGGCCGCCCGATGAACATGCCCGCCCCGAGGAAGCACCCGCCGAGGATCAGCATGGCCGTGCTGCCGCCGAAGGCGTCGACCGCCGCGCCGGGCCGCGCGAGCGGCAGCAGGCGGAAGATCGAGACGAACGGGTCGTACTCGCAGATGATGAACGCTGCGCCCGTGGCCGCAAAGAGCACGCCCGCGCCCAGGTACACGTACGCGAGGAGACCCAGCGTGTGTTCGAGCCACGCCGGCACCTTCAGCGGACGCACCACGACGATGTCCTGAAGCGCCCCGAGCGGGCAGACGCCCGCGCAGAACGTCCGGCCCACGAAGAGCGCGAAGACCAGCGGCAGCAGGAAGAACGCCGCCACCGACAGGGGGACGGCGTAGCCCGGGTCGGCCAGGGCCATCGCCACGTTCTGGATCGAGCCGACCGCGCAGACGCACCCGCCGCGCCACAGGCCGAAGTACGCGAGCGACGCCGCCATCACCGCCCAGAGCCAGCGGCGCGACCGCACGCGGATCGCCAGGACCGAGGCCGCGATCAGCAGGACGGCCAGCACCGGCACGTCGAGGAACTCGCCGGCCTGCGTCGGGGGCGACGGCGTGGTCGGCGAGGGCCGCACGTAGCCGCTCTTGAACTGGGGCAGGGCGAAACGCTCGGCCGCGAGCGCCGCCGTCGCGAGCGCCGCCCCCAGGACCGCCGCGATGATCAGGGCGCGCTTCACGTCTGGCGGTCCTCGCCCTTCAGCAGGTAGGGGTGCCCGGCCGGGACGCGCCGCCACGCCTGGGCCGGGCAGGCGATGGCAATGGCGCACTCGTTGCAGTTCACGCACCGGTTGTGCCGCGTCTGGAGGAAGAGCGACCCGTTGCCGAAGTTGCCGCACCCTTTGACGCACTTGCCGCACCCAATACACAGATCTTCATCAATGGTGTACTCGAAGTGCGGGCCCTCGACCCACCGGCGGTTGATGGCCTGGGTGGGGCAGAGCTGGCTCTCGGCCGCCGGCTCCTCGATGGCCGAGTCGGGCTCGAAGTGCGGCGGGAAGTAGCCGAAGCACAGGTCGCAGTAGCCGCACAGGGCGAAGGCGTGCACGACCTTGACGGCCGACGGCCTGAGGACGCACTTCGTCGCGCAGTTGCCGCACTGGATGCACTTTTCGGGGTCGAGCTGCCAGACGTAGCGGTCCTTGCCGGCGCGCGTGGCCAGCAGGGCGGCCGTGCCGCCCACGCCCAGGAGGCCCGTGGCGAGGGCGCCCTTGCGGATCAGGTCGCGGCGTTTGACTTTCGCGTTTTTCGGTTCGCTCATGGTACGCCTGCTGTTGTGGCACAGCCGCCCACGGCTGTGCACTGCGCGGCGGGCAGTCTTGCCCGCCGCGAGCCTGCTTGCCCTCTCGCGCGGTGGGCAAGACTGCCCGCCGCGCTGGCCCCATTTCGGATCGCTCAGTAGGGCGCCTTACGCGCCAGCGTGGCGGCGGGAAGCCCGCACTTCGGCATGGCCGTGCACCCCCGGCAGAGGCCGCGGCTGGTGCACGTTTCGTCGGGACTCAGCGGGCCGCGCGCGCCGGCGGCCAGGCGGCCGCCCAGCAGGCCGAGCAGCGCAAGGAGCGGCCAGCGCAGGGCGCCCCGCAGGAACTCGCGGCGGCGGTTGTCCCTGCCCTGCGGATTCTCGTGCTCCGTGCCTTTGGCCATCGCTTACGCTCCCTTGCTCGACTGCGCCACCTTACCCTGTGCGCGGTGGGTCTGCTGACCCACCGCGCAGAAACCACCCCGCAGCGGCCAGAAACGCACGCCCGCGGCGGGTCAGGAGACCCGCCGCGCCAAGGGGCGCTCCAGTGTCACGCCTTCTTCCGCACAAATACCCTTACCGCCCGCTCTCGCGGATCGAGGACCAGGATGCGGCTGGCCGCGTCTACCGCCAGGTCCAGGCCGGCCGTCCCCTCGGCGAAGGCTGACGGCGGCGCGACGACGCTCGCGAGCATTCCCGACGGCCGGTACACCTTGACGCGCGCGAGGCCCTTTTCGCTCGTGACCATCGAGCCGTCGGCCATCAGGGCGATGTGGACCGGGTTGCAGCAGCCGCAGAACCCCTCGATCCGCGGCGACGCCTTGCCCCACGCGCGCTCGAACTGCCCGTCATACGTATAACATTCCACACGACGCATGCCGGGGTTGACGATCCACAGGGCGGCGTCCGGCCCCAGGGCCACGTCGAAGTACGGGCTGGGGATCAGGAAGCCGCCTGCGCCCTTCTCGTCGGCCTTTCCGGCGATCCGCGTCACCACCCGGCCCGACGGATCGTACCGGAGGACGCAGCGCCCGCCGGCGTCGGCCGCGAAGACGTCCTTCTCGCCGGCGGCGATGCTCGTCAGGTACGCCTTCTCGCCCAGCGGTTCCCACGCGGCCAGGCGCTTGCCCGCGGCGTCGAACGTCTCCACGCGGTCCTTCGCGGCGACGAAGATCGTGCCGCCGGGTCCGGCCGCGATGGCCTGCGGCGGGCGCTTCGCGGCGAACTCGGCGACGGCCTTGCCGGCGCCGTCGAACGCGCGGACGAGCGTGTCGCCCGCCACGAGGACGCGGCCATCGGCGGCAACCGCGATGCCTCGCGGCTCCTGCATGCCGGTGGCGACGCGCGCGGACTGTTCGTAATGGACGAGGCCCGGGTCGACCTTCCGCAGTTCCGTCAGGTCGTACTGGAACTCCGGCCCGAGCTGGTTCGACCTCTGTCTTTCGGCGGGCGTGGCCACCGCCTACTCCTTCCTCATGTCGAGGCACTTCATCTGCTTCAGGTCCCGCACGAGCAGCCTGCCGCTGACGAGGGCCATGGGGGCCCACGTCTCGTGACCGCCGAGGACCTTGGCCTTCGCGAGGGGCTTGTACGCGTCGCCCGCGGCCTCGGCCATCACGAGCAGGCCGTCATCGTTCATCACGAGAAGGCACCCGTCGGCGACGAGGTACGGGCCGAGGCCGAACTTGGCGCCCCTGCCGCTCCGCCAGGCGTGCTTGCCCTCGATGTCCATGCAGACAAGCTGCTCGCCGAAGGACCCCGCCTCCTTCGGCAGGACGGCGTAGATCCGCCCCCTATAGAACACGGGCGTCTGCTGCTCGGAGCCGAACTCTTTGGATTTCGTGAGGCGCCAGACCGTTTCGCTCGTGAGCTTCCCGCCCTCTTCCTTGAGGCGGATCATCATCGCGCCGCCGCCGTACCCGCCCGAGAGGAGCACGTGGCCGTTGCCGATGATCACCGGGCTGGGGACGTTGGCGAAGGGCACCTGCCAGTCGGTCCGCTCCCAGAGGACGTCGCCGGCCTTGACGTCGCCGGCGTCTTCGGCGGCCACGGCCGTGACGCCGCCGCTGGCGCAATAGATGTACATCCGGCGACCCTTGAATTCCATCGGCATGACCG
>Ga0315284_10017288_pt1 | contig 10227 bp, 5 predicted proteins | sample YL17G09_16_MG_FD_203696 | JGI IMG/M metagenome (GOLD analysis project Ga0315284, IMG submission 203696) | Sediment microbial communities from Yellowstone Lake, YNP, Wyoming, USA - YL17G09_16 | ecosystem: Environmental > Aquatic > Freshwater > Lake > Sediment | place: USA: Wyoming | collected...
CCGGACGCCCAGCATTATATCAACTATAATAGCGGTTTGACCTAACTTCCTTTCAGTGAAATAATTACCCTCTCTCAGTTTTTTCCCTTGATTATTTGCGCTGGAGTGGTAGAATTTACAGGATATTTTAAGGAGAACGAATAAATATGATGTACGGGCTGAATGTTTTCGAGGTCTTCGCGATGTGGAGCGTGCTGGGCGTATCGCTTCTGGGATTGCTGTACGCGCTCTTCCTGCGCCATCAGATACTGCGCGAGGACAAAGGGACGGCGAAGATGCAGGAGGTATGGAACGCGATCCGCGAGGGCGCGAATGCCTACCTTCATAAACAGCTTTTTACAATATTGCCGTTCATAGGCATTCTCGTATTTGCCCTATTCTTTTCCGTCTATATCGTCCCGCCTTCACAGGAGGCCATGGAGCGTTTTGCAGGAAATCCTGAATCAACAGTCCGCCTTATTATAGGGTTGGGAAGGGCCATCGCATTTGTCATGGGCGCCATATTTTCGCTACTCGTCGGGCAGCTTGGCATGCGCATGGCAGTGCAGGCGAACGTGCGCGTTGCTTCTGCCGCAAGGACATCTTTCAATGATTCCCTTAGAATCGCCTACCGCGCAGGCACTATAACAGGGATGCTCACTGACGGCCTGGGCCTATTCGGCGGAACGATAATATTTATAATATTCGGCATCGCCGCTCCGGACGCCCTCCTGGGCTTTGGTTTCGGCGGAACACTGCTCGCGCTCTTCATGAGGGTGGGCGGAGGCATCTATACCAAGGCGGCTGACGTAGGCGCAGACCTCGTGGGAAAGGTAGAGGCGGGCATTCCGGAAGATGATCCGCGTAATCCGGCGGTCGTAGCCGATCTCGTCGGAGACAATGTAGGCGATTGCGCAGGTATGGCGGCCGATATATTTGAATCTTATGAAGTCACTATAGTCGCAGGCCTTATTTTGGGGCTGGCGCTCTACCAGATTACCCACCGGCTTGAGTGGATCGTTTATCCTTTACTCGTCCGCGGCATAGGAGTTATCTGTTCCATAATAGGCACTTATGCGGTCAAAGGAAATTCTTACGGGAATAAGAGCGGGAACGCCATGAAGGCGATATTCAAAGGATACCTTACATCTGCCGTTATATCTGTAGCACTATTCGGTATATTGGGCTTCTTCTATATGACCAAGATACCGGGCGGATGGTGGAGGCCGTTCCTTGCCACAACTATAGGTGTAATGCTCGCCATTTCCATAGACCGCCTGACAGAATATTTTACAGGAACGCATTACAAGCCCGTCCAGGAAGTGAGAAGGGCCACGCAGACAGGCCCGGCAACCACGATTCTTTCGGGGCTGGCCGTAGGATATGAATCGAGTGTATGGGCCGTATTGGTCATAGCTGCTACGATATTCGGCTCAATATTAATCTTCGGCACCATTCCTAATGTTACGGGTGTCGAGAGAGTTACTTATATCCTTTATGGAGTGGCCATGACAGGCATAGGGATGCTGACGCTCACAGGAAACAACGTTGCGATGGATTCATTCGGGCCGATATCCGACAACGCGAACGGTATCGGCGAGATGGCATGGCACGGCGAGAATGACGAAAAAACAAAGTCTGCGCGTAAGATCATGTCAGACTTGGACGCAGTCGGCAATACTACGAAAGCGATTACTAAAGGCGTCGCTATCGGATCCGCGGTCATAGCTGCGGTTTCTCTGTTCGGCTCATACATGGTGGATGTCAGCAAGGTCCAGGCCGCTATGGGCGTACCCCTGGCGGAACGATTAAGTTCGATCGGAATACGCGTCTCTGTGCCTCAGGTCTTTGTCGGCATGCTTATAGGCGGCGCAATACCGTGGCTCTTTTCCTCATTCTCCATTCAGGCCGTCAGCCGCGCGGCATCTTTAATCGTTTTAGAGGTGAGGCGTCAATTCCGTCTGGGTGTTTTGGACGGAAAGGCGAAACCCGATTACAAACAGGCGGTGGAGATATCCACTGCGGCGGCGCAAAAGGAACTTGTAAGCCTCGCGCTTATATGCGTTATAAGCCCTGTCCTTGTCGGACTCGTCCTTCAGGTGGAAGCGCTCGGCGGATTTCTGGCAGGCATAATACTTTCGGGCCAGCTCCTCGCCGTATTCATGGCAAACGCGGGCGGCGCCTGGGATAATGCCAAGAAGACGATAGAAGATGAGGTAAAGGATCTTGTAGCCAATACAGGCAAGGGCTCTGAAAGGCACAAGGCAAGCGTAGTAGGGGACACCGTCGGAGATCCGTTAAAGGACACGGCCGGCCCGGCATTGAACCCCATGATAAAGGTTGTAAATTTAGTCTCCGTCATAATCGCTCCAATCGTCGTCCAGTATAATAAGTTAGGCATAGTCGGCTGGATAATAGTGGCTAGTTTATGTGCGGTTGTAATATGGTCTATATTAAAGAGTAAACGTCCCGCAAAGCAGATGGTCGCCGCGTAACAAAATCCCATAAAAATTTGACAACTCCCTGAACGCGTGATATACTTAACTATATTAACTATTAACATAGTTAACTATTTAGAGAGGTCCTTCGCTTCGCCTGAAATCCTCCTATTCGTCGGATTTCATGGCTTGCTCAGGATCAAGTTTACTTCGTAAACTTGGAGGTTTACTATGTCCAGCCTTACCATAACGGAATTTGCCGACAGGGTAAATGAAAACATGGCGGCTATCTGGAGGGAGTATTTAAAACAGCAGACCGGAGAATTTTACAAGGTAAAGGTGACGCTTCCCCAGCTGGCGATCTTGGAGCTTCTTTATAAAAGCGGCGAATTGACCATGTCGGATATGGCGCGATCGATGAACGTAACGACCGCCGCCATGACGGGCATAATAGACCGGCTTGTCAGGGAAGGGTATGTGGATAGGACGCACGTTCCGAACGACAGGCGCGTCATAGAGGTAAAGCTTACTCAAAAAGGCGGGAAAATAATAAAGTATGTAATCGATCATAAGCGGAATATGACAACAAGGGTATTCAGCGCGCTGTCCAACGCGGAGAGAGAGAATTATCTGAGCATATTGACCCGCATCAGGGAAGGGCTGGGGAAAAATGGGACAGTCCCAATCAACACGAAATAGACGCGGTGGGACAGTCCCTATTTTTCTTGGACTGCTCCTCGCAATGACGGTCTTTGGTTTAATCATGCCTTTAGCAAACGCAAGCGACGCGCCTATAGTCATAGACCATATAAAGCCCGTTAAAGAGGTTAATAACAGAACGTTTGACCTCTCCAGGCCGCTGACCCTCGCTGATTGCTATAAGCTTGCGCTGATACAGAGCGAGCTCATAGCGATAAACGCGAACCTTATAAAAGAGACTGAAGCGCGTTTTTTGCAGGCCATGTCCATAGTAATGCCTTATTTTTCATTCGAATCTATGGACATGCAGGAGTCTATACCTAGTGATAAAGGCAAAACTTTGAGCACATTAAAACCCACCAAATATTCCGAGCGCCAGTTCCAGGTCAATCAGGACCTCTTCAGCGGTTTTAAGGCGATCGCGGCAATATCCGGCAGCAGGTTTGAGAAACAGCAGCGCGCCCAGGAAAAAATACGCGCTGAACAGCTGCTTCTGGTAGACGTATCCAGCGCCTTTTACCAGTACATAGAGAAGAAGGAAGACATGAAGGCGGCCTTAAGGATAAAGAAGGCGCTTTTAGACCGCGTCAGGGAGCTTAAGCTAAGGGAAGACCTGGGCCGGTCCCGTCCCAGCGAAGTCGTTAACGCGAAAGCGCAGTTATATACCATAGAAGCGAATATTAAGCTTATCAGGAGCCAGGAGATAGTCGCAAAGCAGCTTCTGGAGTTTTTGATAGGTATCCCCGTTAACAGTGTCGTTGATTCCTATGAGATCCCCGTATCCCTGCTGCCCGAGGAATACTATGTGGCGAAATTCTTAAAGCGCCCGGATCTGAAGGCCAAGGAATATGCCTGGCAGTATTCCAAAAAACAGCTCGCGGTCATAAATAGCGACTTTCTCCCGGCTGTAAGCTGGCAGGGCAACTTTTATACACAGCGCACCGCCTTTGACAAGGGCACCGACTGGGATATCATGCTCAATATCAGCGTGCCTATATTTGATGGGACCGAAATCGTCGGAAGGTCCAGGGAATATACCCTGAAGATGCAGGACAGCCAGCTTGAATATTTAAGGCTCAGACGCTACGCGCCCTACGACATCAAAGACTCTTATGTAAGGCTCGATACCGCCCTTGCCGTGCACGAAAATTTAAGAAAGGCGTTCCATACCGCCAAGGTAAATTATTATCTGCAGAGAAAAGATTATACGAGGAGCCTCGTGAGCAACCTGGACGTCCTGGCAGCCATACAGACGCTGCAGGACGCCCAGAGAAATTACATACAGGCGATATATGAAGCAAAGCGTTTATACTGGAAGCTTCGCGTCGCGGTAGGAGAGAGCATAGAGGAGGCATTAAATGACGCTATCTGATATATCTATAAAAAATCCGGTATTTGCATGGATGCTGATGGCAGCGCTCATAATATTTGGCCTGGTAAGTTACGGCCGTATGGGCGTTGGCCAGCTGCCAGACGTGGACTTTCCGGTCGTCTCTATAAACCTTACATGGGAAGGCGCCGCTCCCGAGATAATGGAGACGGATGTCGTGGATATAGTGGAAGACGCCCTCATGGGCATAGAGGGCGTGCGCGAAGTATCCTCGGCAATACGGCAGGGCGCGGCTACGATAAGCATCGAATTTGAATTATCGCGCAGCATAGACGCCGCCATGCAGGACGTCAAGACAAAGATCGATCAGGCGCAAAGGTCACTGCCCAAGGATATGGATCCGCCAATTGTCAACAAGGTTAATCCGGACGACCATCCCATCATAATACTCGCTGTTTCATCGGACACTATGCCTGTGCGCGATATCATGACGTATGTCCAGGACCATTTGAAAGACCAGTTCGCCACGATATCCGGGGTGGGAAGCCTGTTCCTGGGAGGATTTGTCGAGAGAAACTTAAGGGTATGGGTTGACGCCAATAAGTTAGATCAATATCAGCTTACGGTAAAGGATATAGTTGACGCGGTCCAGCAGGAACACGAGGAGGTGCCGGCGGGCCGGATAGAAACAGCCGAAAAGGAATATAATGTAAGGGTGATGGGTGAGGCGGCCACCGCGAAGGAGTTCGAGAATCTATTGATTCCGAAGAGAGACGGCAAGCCGATATTTAAGCCCTTTTACATGAAGGATGTCGCGACCATTGAGGACGGCCTGGCCGATATAAGGCGCATAGCGCGCTCGTCGGGTAGACCCACCGTGGGGCTCGGTATCCTTAAACAGCGCGGCGCGAATGAGGTGGAGGTTGCGCATAACGTCATGAAGCGCCTGGAGGAGATAAAGAAGACCCTACCAAAGGATCTTGATGTCGCGGTCCGGTTCAACAGGACAAAATTCAGCGAAGACGCGATCAATGAACTCATCTTCATGCTTATACTTTCCGCTATCGTCACATCTTTAGTCTGCTGGCTCTTCCTCGGCTCATGGAGCGCGACCCTTAACATATTGCTTGCCATACCTACGTCTGTCCTGGGCACATTCATAGTCCTCTATTTCTTCAGGTTCACCTTAAATACGTTTACCGTCCTGGGGCTGTCGCTCGCCATAGGTATCGTCGTCGACGACGCCATCATGGTATTGGAAAATATAGTGCGCTATCGCGAAAAAGGCGTGGACAAGGTGGAGGCGGCCCACAAGGGCGCTAATCAGATAATGTTCGCCGCGATTGCCGCGACGATTGCGCTCATCGCCATATTTTTGCCGGTAGCATTCATGTACGGTATCATAGGTAAATTTTTCTATCAGTTCGGCGTGACTATATCCGTCGCTGTAGGGCTCTCGCTTTTAGAGGCGCTGACGCTTGCGCCTATGAGATGTTCGCAATTTTTGGAGGTCGGCAAGAGGTTTACGTTTATAGGAAAAGGCGTAGATTCCGGCTTCAAGATATTAGCGGTCCTGTATCATAAGGTGCTTACCAATGTTTTAAGGATGCGTGTCCTGACGGTAATAATCGCGGTCGCGTTTTTTATCAGCTCGCTTATTTTTGTAAAGGCCCTGCGTAAGGAATTCCTTCCCGCGCAGGACCAGAGCATGTTCATGTGCCGTCTTCAGACGCCGGTCGGCTCGTCGATAGTCTTTACGGACGAATGTTTTAAGAAGTGCGAAAAATTTATCCTGAGCCGCCCCGAAGTAAGCGGATTTTTTACACTGATAGGAGGGTTCGGCGGAGGCGAGGTCAATTCCGGCGTGGTATTCATAACGCTAAGAGAGCCGAAAGAGCGTCCGGTCGTGCCGCCTAACAGGTTCAGGCAATCGCAGGGCGAACTCATGATATTATTCCGCAAAGAGCTTAATAAGATTCCCGATGTGAAGGCCACCATACAGGACCTTTCTTTAAGCGGATTCTCCTCCCAGCGCGGTTTTCCCATAGAATTTTCGATAAGAGGCCCCAACTGGGAAAAGCTGGCGGAATATTCGCAAAAGATAATGGAAAAGCTGTCAAAGAGCGACCTTATGCTCGACGTGGATACGGATTACCTTGCCAAGATCCCCGAAATAAGGGTCCAGCCCGACCGCGCAAAGGCCGATGAGAGGGGGGTGAGCATCTCCACCATCGGCAGCACGGTAAACGCGGCCGTAGGCGGGGAGAGGATAGCTAAATATACCAAGGACGGCAGGCGCTACGATGTAAGGATACGGCTTATCCCTTCGCAGAGGACGACGAGCGAGGATATGGATAAACTCTGGGTATGGAATAATAGGGGCGAACTTGTTCAATTGGGCAGCGTAATAGATGTTATAAAAAAACCCACGCCGCTTACCATAACAAGGCGTAACAGGGAACGCGCAATATCGATATTCGCGAACGTCGCCCCCGGCAAATCCCAGGCGGATGCCCTGAAAGAGGCCGAGCGCCTGGCAAAAAGTGTATTGCCCGAAGGCTACCGCCTGGTATTTTCAGGCAGCGCCCAGACATTCAAGGAATCATTCTCCAGCCTCATGCTCGCTTTCTGGCTCGGCATACTGATAGCGTACATGGTCTTGGCGTCGCAATTTAATAGTTACCTGCATCCGCTTTCCGTATTACTCGCCCTTCCGTTCAGCGTATCAGGGGCGCTCATTACCTTATGGATCTTCGGGCAGTCGCTTAATATCTACAGCATCATAGGTATAATACTTCTGGTGGGCATAGTTAAGAAAAATTCCATACTATTGGTGGATTTTACCAACCAGCAGCGCGAGAACGGCCTCGATGTAAATAACGCCCTTCTGACCGCGTGCCCCATACGTTTAAGGCCCATACTCATGACGAGCGTAGCTACCATCGCGGCAGCGGTTCCGCCCGCGATGGCGATAGGGCCCGGCGCAGAGACGCGCATTCCGATGGCGCTTACCGTTATAGGCGGCGTCATCGTCTCTACCTTTCTTACGCTTTTCGTGGTGCCGTGCGCCTACAGCCTCTTCTCTAAGATCGAGCGGAAGAAATACCGGATTTTCCACGCCGGGGGTGGAAACGGTAATTAAGTTGACAAATAATAAATATTTGGTATAATAATCACTAAATTATATGATTAGGATGTCTTCTGACAATGTATGTTAGAAGACATTTTTGTTTGCCTGCCTATCTCTTCAGGGCAAACAATCCCGCCGTTTATCCCGCCAAAGGCGGGATGGCGGGATAAGGAATCTATGGCAGATAATATACTTCTATCTATAATATTCGTTCCCGTGATAGGGTCAATGGCGCTCCCTTTTATAGGCAGGATATCCGAGCGGGCCAGGAACATGGCGTCTCTTGCCATGGTCCTGGTATCTTTAGCGGGCTCGGCAATGCTCGTCCCGGCTGTTCTGTCAGGCCAGACGATAACTATATTAAGGCCGCTCCCCTTAGGGTTCAATTTCGCCTTCACCGCTGACATGCTGGCAGTCTTCATGGCGCTCGTTTCGTCATTGGTCGGCGCCGTCATAGTCCTCTATTCCTTCGGATACATAAGCCATTATACGAATCGGAACGAATACTATCTCATGGTCGTGCTCTTTCTCGGCTCAATGATGGGTATAGTATTCTCGGCAAACCTCATATTCATGTATCTGTTCTGGGAGATAACCGCTATAGCGAGCTGGCGCCTGATCGGCTTCTTCAGGGAGCCGAAACACGTTTTGAAGGCGGACAAGGCGTTTTTAGTCACGGTCTTCGGATCGCTCGTGATGCTTATAGGTTTTATCATGATATTCCAGCAGACCGGCTCGTTTGACCTTGCAGTAATAAAAAAGGCATTTGCGAATAATCCCGTATCGGATGTCATAGTGATACTCATACTCTTTGGCATACTTTCAAAATCAGCGACCCTGCCTTTCCACACATGGCTTCCGGACGCCGGCGTTGCGCCGTCGCCCGTAACGGCACTCCTTCACGCGGCAGTGCTCGTAAAGATAGGCGTCTATGTATTCGCGAGATTATTCGTCGCGACGTTTACTTTCTCTGCTGTTTGGCACACGGCCTTACCGTGGTTAGCGGCTTTAAGCGCGCTCGTCTCGGCAGGGGCTGCCCTGATTGAAAATGACATGAAGAGGATAATCGCGTATTCCACTGTAAGCCAGGTCGGCTTTATATTCTTAGGTTTTGCCATCGGCAGCCCTATCGGTGTTGCGGGCTCATTACTATTCATTCTCATGCACGGGCTGGCAAAAGGGGGCTTATTCCTTTGCGCCGGTATAGTGGAGCAGAATGCCAAAACCAAAGATATTACCGAGATGGGCGGATTTATTAACAAGATGCCTATAACAGCCGCAGCTTTCCTGGCGTGCGCGTTTTCTGTAATGGGTGTGCCGCCGTTCGGCGGGTTCTTCTCAAAGTTCATGGTGTTGGCGAGCGCGGCGGATAGCGGGCAGGAGTGGCTTGCCGGCACATATATATTCATAGCGGTATTGACCATACTTTATCTATTCAGGATTTTTAATAAGATATTTCTCGGGAATTTACAGGGCTCTCCCGAGAAGGAGGGCTCGCCCGTAATGGTCTTCAGCGTCGCTCTTCTGGCCGTGCTTTCTATTATCGGCGGCATCTTCATAACCTATCCGTCGCTATTGGCGCAGGGCGCCGTAAAACAGATGCTCGGGATTTGAGATGACAGATAAAATATTATTGTTACCCATATTGATACCTCTTGCAGGCGCGATCCTTACGCTTATCGCGCCGAAAAAATGGCGTTATGTCAAAGAAACGCTCGCCCTGATATCAACAGCCGCCGCACTTTTGATGGCGGCCGTCTTATTTAAAAAAGATATAAATTTTTCTGCGCCATGGGCGGGCTTCGGTTTTGAATTTTCTTTAAGGTGCTATAGTTTCAGCTCATTCATAACGCTGGCAGCCGCATTCTTCGGCTTCCTGATAGCGTTATATTCATGCGCATTCCTTATCAATAAGAGTTACGCGAAATCCTTTTACGCGTATTTCCTTATCACGCTTTCGTTTGTGAACGGCGCCGTATTGGCGGATAACCTGGTGCTTTTATTATTCTTCTGGGAAGGGCTGCTATTGACACTCTTCTTAATGATCGCGATAGGCAATCCGGCCGCCTTCAGAACCGCTACGAAGGCGTTCGTGATAGTGGGGTTAAGCGACCTCTGCTTCATGGTAGGCGCGGCATTGGCCGGCAAATTGGCAGGGACGTTCGCGATATCCGAGATGAGCATTTCTTTGGCGGGCCTTGGCGGGCTCGCTTTTATTTTGCTGATGACAGGAGCTATCGCGAAGGCCGGTTCAATGCCTTTTCATACGTGGATACCGGACGCCGCAATAGACGCGCCCCTGCCTTTCATGGCTTTTTTGCCGGCAGCCGTTGAAAAACTCGTCGGTATATATATGCTGACACGGCTTTCTTTGGACATGTTTAAATCCGATCCGCATTCGTGGGTGAGCACGCTTCTGATGTCGATCGGCGCGATAACGATCATACTCGCCGTTGCCATGGCATTGATACAGAAAGATTACAAGCGGCTCCTTTCGTATCACGCTATAAGCCAGGTCGGATACATGATATTAGGCATAGGCACGCTCGTGCCCGCGGGTATTGTGGGCGGGCTTTTCCACATGCTCAATAATTCATTATATAAATGCTGTTTATTTTTAACCGGCGGCTCCGTTGAAAAACAGGCCGGAA
>Ga0315284_10017289_pt1 | contig 10227 bp, 9 predicted proteins | sample YL17G09_16_MG_FD_203696 | JGI IMG/M metagenome (GOLD analysis project Ga0315284, IMG submission 203696) | Sediment microbial communities from Yellowstone Lake, YNP, Wyoming, USA - YL17G09_16 | ecosystem: Environmental > Aquatic > Freshwater > Lake > Sediment | place: USA: Wyoming | collected...
ATAACCCGCATTTTTGGCGTATTTAATAGAAAGTTTATCGGCAAAGATCTCGTCGCCCCGGCCGTAGGAAAGCATGAGAGAAGTAATGGCCGAATAGGCCCGCGCCATATTCTGCTGGTCTGTCTGGGTCCGGCTTGCCAGTATCATGAGCAAGGTATAGCCGTACGCCGATTGCAGCCTTTTAACGCTATGCCGGGCGACGATGTGCCCCACTTCATGGGCAATAACGCCGGCCAATTCATCGTCGTTAGCGACCTTATCGTACAGGTCCTTGAAGACATAGACGTATCCGCCAGGCAGCGAAAACGCGTTTATGATCGGTTGATCGTCCTTTTTTTCTTTCGCATCGATGACCTTGAAGTGATACACGAGATCTTTCCTGTCGCATACCCCGGCTACCTTCTGCCCTATCTCATTCACCCTGTTTTGGACCGCCTCGTCTTTGACAACCCCGAACTGCTTTTCAACGGATCTTGAGAGGGAATCGCCGAGATCGATCTCGCCCTCGGTTGACATGAAGACTACCTCTTCCTCGCCCGTTGACGTTTCGTATTCAAGCGCATAGACCAGGGGCGCGAGAGCCAGAAAAAGTCCGACCACAGTTGCGATAATCCGCTTCATATGTTTCATAGGGTGTTTATTGATATATTGTACAATGTTTAAGGAAGAGTGCAAGCAAAAACCGTGAAAAATAAGCGCGGCAAGAAATGATGCGGTGAGATGCCCGATTAACGGGTCTTGGAATTAATAAGCTCTTTTTGCTCTTTTTCCCACAATTGCTTGAATTCGGCGCCTTCCTGCGCATTGGTATTGGTCTTGAGCGGAGGCTGTATCGCGTACGAGGTTACGGGTTTTATGCTGCGATGCGCAAAGCGGTACGGTACCTGACTCCCCAGGATGAAAGCGCCCACGGTTAAGGAACCGACAAATATGACAAGTCCAACCCTGACCTTTTTCGACTTTTGGACGGAAGTCGTTCTTACTTTTAGATCGGCACCTGTGGTGATGTTCCCTCTCAGGAATTCACCGGCGATATCCGTTGCCTCTACCTCGTTATCAGCAAGGGTTACCACCTCTATTGTAGTTTTGTATTGCATGGCCATCCCCCCCTTTTTTTAAATAACAGCCCTTCACGAAATTCACTTAAAACTTGTTGATTACAGCGATTTTAAAAAAGATTACGGAGATTTATTGTTAACTATGAATCTCTGTAATCGGTGTTTTAATCGCTGTAATCATAAAAGCTATTTTGTAAAGTCCTATTAAATAATTTTATGGCGCGAAACGTCCATCCCGCACCATATATTCTATATCACAAAACCAGCAGTGTCAAGAAAAATAACTAACTTTTTATCTTATTAACTGACCTCGCGCCTGACCCGATTCGAACGGGTATACCTGGCTCCGGAGGCCAGTGCTCTATCCATTGAACTACAGGCGCATATTTAGTTTATCGTTTATAGTTTATAGTTTGTAGTTTATGGTTACTGCTGTCCAAATTACCGTCATTGCGAGCGAGCCGCAGGCGAGCGAAGCAATCCCATCGTCGAGATTGCTTCATCCCAACACCTTCGGTGTCGGGATTCGCAATGACAAAATGTCATTGCCTGGATCATAAAAATCGGAGATATATTATACCACATCGTCTAGGGGCGGTGTCAAATGATTTTCTTGGTTTGCCATAAGAAGCGTAAATAAATTGGACAATGACCTTATCAAATGATATACTTGCAAGCGTACTGTGGAGATAATGGAAAGATGACTATCAAAAGGACCTTCTTTTTTTTGATCCTGTTTTCGGTAGGGGCGTTGAATGCCGCATGCCCGCAAGCAGACCTCCCGAGCCGTGCAAGCACCTTCATCCAACAAGGCAACGCCTGCTACGACAATAAAGAGTACTCTCAAGCCATCTCCAGTTACACGGAAGTCTTCAAGGAAGATCCCAAAAGCATAGAGGCGGCTCTCGCCCACTATAAGTGCGCCAAGGCGTTCCAGGCCATGGGTAAATACGATGACGCCATCTCCGAGTGCTCTCAATCCATCGCTATCGACCCCCTGATGAACGGGGCCATCGCCTACCTCCTACGCGGGTTTCTCTATGAAAAGACCGGAAATTACAAGGACGCGGTCTCCGACTACTCCAAGGTACTCATCATCAATCCCCGTGATGAGGTGGCCGACGTCTGCCGTAAAAGGCTACTGCTCAGGGCGTACGTGGAGTTCACTAATAAAGGATTGGCTGCTTTCGACAGCGGGGTAAACGCCTATAACGTCCGAAATGATGTTTCGGCCAGGGAACATCTGGATGAGGCGTTATGGTTCTTTGCCTGTGCGAGGAGATTCAAGACCGGCGATACAACCGCGATCGGCATGACGAATTTCACCAAAGGGCTCCGGTACCAGATACTTGCCAGGGAAGTCCTTGATGCGAGGAAACCCGCCGATTCCGACGACGCAACGATGTTGGAGTTGAGAAAGGCCTATTACCCGCTCGCGGTAGCAAGCATATATTACGACAAGGCCCTTCCCTGCCTGAAATACGAGAAACTGATAAATTCATTAAAAGAGCGCAAGGCAGTAAATGACCAGGATATGGCCATGGTCAAGAACAAACTCCCCACGATCGACCGCGATTCAGCGAACTGCATGAAGGCCACAGAGCTGGAGGCCGCGTGCGTCGTAAATTTCGATGCCGCCAGCGCGCTCATCGCGGCAGATGATCACGAAGGGGCAAGGCGCCTCCTCAATGAAAACGACAACCTGGCGGCAGACCTCAAAAGGCTCAAGGCCGTGAATGCTGAGGGCATACGTTATCTGTCCAGCGCGTATGCCAGGCTGAACACGATACTCTCCTATCCCCTCCAAAACGCGGTCTGGATTGAGGCACATAAGGCATCTTTAGAGAACGAGACAAACGCCTACATCAGCGATCTTGATCGCGCGAAATCCGTGCTCGTGAATGTGGCACTCCTTAATACCTGCTCCGGATTATTACAAGATATTTCGGCCTTGCAGAAGACGATCAAAGAGGCTGGTAACTAGGCCATGAGTATAAAACACGGACGATGGCTCGGGATGAACATAGTTTTTTTAATGGCAGCATCCCTTCTTGTTCAGCCGGTCGCATATGCGCAGGAGAACAGGGGAACCGACACCGTTGTCTCGGCTCACGAGGATTCCGGAGTGAGAGCCATGGTGGATCTACTGGGGCCCTCGCGGTTTCAGCTTCCCCTCACAATGGGCGCCGAACCGCCCCCCGGCCCAACTATCGCCGATACTCTCGTCAATGACCTGAGGAATTCCGTGGCATGGGCCGTGAAAAGCTGCACCGATTTTGAAAAAGGCCTTGTGAGCGATTTTAACGCTGCCAAGAATATCGTCAGAGATCATCCGGAACTTCAAACGCAGGTATGCGATGACTTCAAACTTACCGTATCTGTTACTACGGTGGTGGATGCGCCATGGCTCGGGGAGGTCGCCTACGACGCAACGCTTAAGGCGTTGCCGATCGTGACAGACTTCACAACAGAGATGTTCGACACCTTTCACGATACCTTTATAGGCCGAGACGCAACTGCATACCGGGAGATAAAAGGGTGGTACGACAAACAAGTAGAGCCCCTTGACAGGGCAACAAGCAAGGTAAAGGGGTGGGTGCAAGACCTACAACGCACTTACGGAACCACGCAGCGCATTGTCCGCGATCGCGCGGTCACCTGCATCGATGACGATGGCCAGTTGAACATATGCTGGCAACCTCCCTCACCGCAAGAACAGTTGGCCGAGGACTTGAAAAAATTGCCGAAAAGTGAACAGAAAGAAATGACAGAGGACCAAAAACTGAAGAAGGCGCACGAGTGGATGGGAAACCAGTTCAGAAAAACGAAAAGCGAGGACGAAGCGAAAAAAGCCAAATCAAGGGATCTTCAATCCCAGGGTGCCGCCGCAGGCAGATGCGGATTCGGAGGCGGAGGCTACAGGAATCCATGCCCATGATCATACATAGAAAATTCTCTACACCGCTACGCAGGTTAGGGTCTTTGCGATGCCTTTAACCTTCAGTATCTTGGTGGTCACCAGCCTGCCGAGCTCGTCCATGTCGGCGATTTCAATTTGCGCGATGGCGTCGTAGGGGCCGGTCACGGCGTCGGCAAATTTCACCCCTTTTATGCCGCGTACCTCTTTCAGTGTATCCCCGAGGTTGGTCGACACCAGATTCATGAGCACGTATGCCTTGATAGCCATTTCCCCCTCCTTGTGGACCCCGCTTAAGCGCGCCGTATGGACGCAGGCTCAACGGGGTTTGTTTCTCTGTTTGGTGCGCGGCCTTGGTATGCTCAGGCCGACGGTATGTGCGATATCGAGAAACTCCCGTTCGGACACTTCGTCAAGCGTTTTTCTCTTCCGGTCGAGGTGCTCGTTGAATTTGATGGCCTTTTCCTGCATCAACGTATGAGTCCGGTGGGAACCGCCGTAGATCTTGAAATTTTTCCCGCGAGTAATGCGCAGGTGCCCGTCATCACAATCAAAACCAAGCCCTAATAGGTAACTTTTATCCATGTATTTTTAAAACTCGATTCGCATTGTAGCATATTTTTTTTGATACGGCAAGCAAAATGAGCGGTTACCCGTCATCGCGCGGCTCGTCGGCCTGCTCGATCTCCCATTGTTCGTAGCCGGTATCGGGCAATTCCTGCAGGAACATCGACGGCCGGGAGATCACGGTGCCGTAGGTGTAATCATAGCGCGTCATGGGATGAACGAGATAGAGGCGGTCCTTTGCCCGGGTGACGCCGACATAGAACAGGCGCCGCTCTTCCTCGAGCTGCGCGGGGTCATCGAATGATTTCGGATGCGGGAACTGGCCGTCGCATAACCCTATCATGAAAACCTCTTTCCATTCCAGGCCCTTTGCTTGATGGATAGTAGAAAGGATGAGGTGTTCGTCGTCAGCATCGTCCGCGCCCAGGATCGTTTCCCCCCGAAAACCTTCCCGCAGGGTGACGTCGGCGAGAAAATCTTTCGTGCCCTTATAGGTATGCGCAAAGTTGGCAAGTTCTTTTATGTCATCGATCCTGTCCCTTCCGTTTTCAAAGTTTGAAAGGGCATAATTTTCATAACCGTTTTTGAGAACGGCCTGTATCATAACGTCGGGACTAGACGATAGTTCAAGCGCGGACAGTTCCTTGACGGTCTTCTTGAATTCATCGAAACCCCTGCGCGCCCGCTCGGGCAGGAACTTCCCAAAGGAAGGTCCTGTGATATCGGTTATCGAATGCCGCCCCGTGCTGAACTTCTCAAAGATCGTCTGCGCATAGCGGCTGCCTATCCCGGGATGGAGCATGAGCGCCCGCACCCACGCGAGTTCGTCGCTGGGGTTCTGCATGATCCGCACGAACGAGAGGACATCCTTGATATGCGTCTGTTCGAAGAATCGTACGCCGCCCCGTATTATGTAGGGTATTGACCGCTTGATCAATTCGAGCTCCAGCTCAGCGGATTGGTAGTGGGCGCGGTAGAGTACCGCGATGTCGTCAAGAGGTATCCCCTCTTCGCGTAACTCCAGGACGCGCTGCGCCACAAATGCCGATTGCGCGTAGAGGTCTTTCAGGGCGATACGGTTGGGCCTTTCGCCGGAGGAGTCGCCCCGGGCGGCGACGAGCACCTTTTGGAACTGCTGCTGGTTCTTCTGGATAATGCTGTTGGCGAGATTCAGTATCGGGGATACGGAGCGGTAATTTGTCTGGAGCTTGAATATCTTTGTTCCTTCGAAGTGCCGGGGAAAATCCAGTATATTCCGGATATCGGCGGCCCTGAACGAATAGATACTCTGGGCGTCGTCCCCGACAGCCAGTATATTTTTGTGGTGCGAGGATAATAACGTGATGATATCAAACTGGAGCCTGTTGGTATCCTGGTATTCGTCGACGAGGATATACCGGAATTGCTTGGTGAAGCGCTCGCGCGCCGACGGCGCCGTTTCAAGCAGCCGTATCCACTCGGTCAGCAGGTCATCGTAGTCGAGGTTATTTGACTCTCTTTTCTTGCGTTCGTAGAAGGTATGTATCTTTTTGATATCATCGCAGAATTGTGCATGGTAGGGGTATCTCTCCTCTATGATCTTCTCTATGGGCTGTTTCGAATTGCGGGCATAGCTGATTATTGCCTGGATTACCGTAGGGCTCGGGAACAGCTTGGACGCCTCTGTGCGCGCCTTCAACGCCTTGGCGCAGATCTTTATCAGGTCTTTTTGATCTTCTTCGTCAAGGATCCCGAAGTCATCCCGTATGCCGAGGCGGGGCGCGTACATCCTCAGCGAGCGGTTTCCAATATGGTGGAACGTCCCGCACCAGAGTCCCACCGGCTTTGCCTTGAGGAGCAGTTCGAGCCGGTACTGCATCTGGTGGGCTGCCTTGTTGGTGAAGGTCATCAAGAGGATGTTCTGGGCGGGGACCCCATTCTCCAGGATAAAGGCGAGGCGGTATATCAGAGTCCTGGTCTTGCCGCTGCCGGGGCCCGCCAGGACGAGAGACGGACCGTCGGCTTCGGTAACGACCTTATACTGCTCGGGGTTCAAGTCATTCTGATAATCGATGGTGAACGACGGGCGGTGTCCGTCTACGGTAATTGTGTATCGTTTCATGCGTTTGTCGAGATGCGCCGTAATGAAAATGGGTCTGACCGCCTCTAGGTACAAGCTCATCAGACCCGTGGAACGTGACGCGCGATTACAGTTTATACACGAGATCTCCGATGCGCACCCTATCCTTGGCCTTCAGGCCGATCTCGTCGCCTCTCTTTGCCTCATTGACGATCACGTGGTTTATCTGCAGGGAGTCCACCGTCTGTTTAAAATCCGTCGTGTGCCCTTTGATCCGGATCATATCGCCGAGTTTCAGCCCGCCGGACAATTTGACCACACCGGCTGATACGTGGGGAAAGTAATGGGTAACCTCTCCCACGATCTGCAAGCCGGGCTGGGCTATGACTGGCCGCGCCGCTTTTTTCTTGGCAACTTTTTTAGTCGATATCTTCTTTTTTGCCGGCGCTTTTGTTTTTTTGACTTTCGAGGTTTTCTTAACAGTTTTCTTTGCCATCGTACTCACCCCCCTTCAACGGCTGTATTATACATTTTTTGACGGAAATATTCAATAAAAAATATTACAGACCTAAAATCTTCTGCAGGGCGTTCTTTATCAGTTCCTTGCCCGTATCTACGATCGCGCCTTGATCCTGGATATTTTCCAGCAACATCCGCGATACTTCGGAGAAATTTCTTAGAATGGCCTCGCCGATGGATTTCACCATTACATGGTGCAGGGCCTCAAAAAGCTTAAACTGCGGATCGGTTATCGTTCCCGTAACGGGAAATTCAAAATCAAGGCGGCCGTCGCTATTAACGAAATAGTTGATGACGTTTAAGATGGGAAGCCCGAACAGGATGGTCGCCCCCGCCCGCTCCGGGTTCACCAGGAGCCCCAGCTTGCGTATCCTTACCTTCTGCAGGGCGTTGAGGCTATTATCTCTGCACCTGCACGTTGAATCGAGATCAAAGATGCCGCTCGAAACGATGATGGGCGACGTCCTCGCGTAGAACGGCATGAAATACGGGATTGACATATTGCGCGCGGTTAACTGCAGATCGAAATCGATCTGCGGCGAGATAAAATTGCCCCGGGCGCTGAGCTCCAGGCGCCCCGTCCCGTCGCCGGCAGGAAGCCGCGCCGAACACGATAGGCGGGTAGGCAATTCATTCGCCCGGGCTGCGGGGCGCACATCTTCTACGGAGAGGACGATCCGGTCAAAGATTACCGACGCGCCGTCCGCATCGGCCTGATAACTGGCAAACTTCACGCGGCCGTCGTCGACTGCAACCTTGGCAATGGTGCCCGGGAACGTGATACCCGCCGGGTGAGGCCCCCCCTTCTTAAAGATAGCCGCCGCGTTCAGTTCTCCGTTGCGCGCCAATTCAAGATATACCTCAGGCTGCCGCACAGAGATCGTACGGACCGAGATCTTTTTTGACAGCAGGCCGCGCAGGTCTATGACTATCAGGCCGTCTTTGACGGATAAAAAATATGGATCATGGCAGCCGGGAGGGTTATATATCCGCAAGCCCGAAAAATGGATCTCCCCGCTCGCGAGATTGAACCGGAGGGAATCGAGGTCTATTTTTGTTGTAGTCGTTTTGTTCAGCTCGCGCACCAGCCACCTTCTGATATAGGCCGTAGAGCGGGCGCTCAGGATATATCCGGTGGCGGCCAGCGAAATGATTATTATAATGATACCGAACTTCTTTATCATGCGCTCTCCTGGGCGTAGCGTATCCTTTTTGCTATAGGCGGGTGATTATAGAGCATGATCTCCGTGAGGCGGCCGGGCACGTAATCGGACAGATTTTGCACGGCGAGCTTTCTCATGCACGAGATAAACGACCGTTTATCCCCTGTTACCTTCAGGGATGAGAGATCGGCCTGTCTTTCGATGGCTCGGGAGTACGAGCTCACGAGCGGCATTTCAAGGAAGTTGGTGATTGTCAGAACGGCAATGACAAGCGGCAGGCCTTCAATATTGTCCAGGGCCGCAATAGCGCATATCCGGCAGATAAAGGGCGCCAAAGCGGAAAGCAGGTACAGATTGATAAGCGTCAGGCATGATCCGACCATGATGATCTTCCAGGTGTGTTTATAGGTTTCGTGGGCAAGTTCATGCGCCAGAACGACCTTGATCTCATCCTCGGCATAACCGGTCAATAAGGTGTCGGTCAGGATGATGCGTTTTGATCTTCCCAGGCCGGCGAGCGCCGCGTTCGCCGTATTGCCCTTGGTGCTGAAATCGATCTGGAAGACATCCAGCGCGTTTACCCCCGCCTTTTTTGACATGTCGATCAGCGCGTCTCTGAGGCGCGCGCTATCGATCGTTTTGTATTTAAAGAATAGCGGCACTATTACGGTGGGGAAGATCCTCGTATAGAGTATCGAAAAGAGAAACAGCGCAAGCGCCGACCATAGCCACCATAGAGGGCCGGCCCTTCCTATCAGAAGGTACGCCGCCTCAATGATAAGGAGGTATATCGCCGCACCGATGAGCGTTTCTTTCAGGAGATCGACTGCCCAGTTCGAAAAATTTTGATTTGAGAGTTTGAACCTGTGCTCCAGGGCAAAGGTCCTGTAGTAGCGCAGGGGGATCGTCACGACGAAGTACCCTGCCCCCACGATACACAGGAACGCCCCTATGAGCGTGACGTTGTGATGCGTAGAGCGCCCGACGAACACCTTCGCCGCGTGCGAGAGGCCGCTCAGCTGGATGAACACGAAGTAGCCGCAGGTGACGGCAAGGTCAACAAAGAATAGCCGTATCTTCGCCGCTTGATACGCGGCCGAGGGCGTTTTCATCTCATCGGTTTGATGTTTGTCCCTAACAGCCTCGCGTCCATTGACTCGCTCGATTCCTGCACCCACCCGTTCAAGAGCCCGTACCGGATGAGCAGGTCGAACGCCTCCCCGTATTCGCTCCTCTTGATCCGCCGGCTGATCTCGGGGAACCGGTCAGCTTGATACGTCGGATAGTATTGGCTCATGAGGCTGACGTACGAGCTCCCCATCGAATTTTCGGATAGGAATTTGAAGACCTGTTCCGTAGAGGCGATCCCGTTCGGGAGCACCAGGTGCCGGACGATAAGCCCCCTTGTCGCGATCCCCTCCCCGTCCGTAACGAGGCCGCCGACCTGACGGAACATTTCAGTGACGGCCCGCCGGTTCACCGCGACGTAATCAGGCGCATTGGAGAATTTTTGGGCCGCCGCGTCATCCCCGTAGCGCATATCGGGCAGATAGATGTCCACGATGCCGTCCAGGAGCCGCAGCGTCTCGACCAGGTCGTAACCGCTCGTGTTGTAGACGATCGGTATGTTCAGGCCGTTCCCCGCCGCGCAGAGAAGCGCTTCCAGTATCTGCGGCACATAATGGGTCGGCGTAACGAGATTGATATTATGACAGCCAGCCTTCTGCAATTCCAGCATCATGCGCGATAGCTCCCGCGCCGAGACCTCCCTACCTTCGGATAGCTGGCTAAACGTATAGTTCTGGCAATACACGCAGTGCATGGTGCAGTGGGAAAAGAATACCGTGCCGGAACCGCGCTCCCCCGAGAGAGCGGGTTCCTCGCCGTGGTGGGCAAAATAACTTTGAACCTGCGCGGAGGCCCCCGCCCGGCAGAACCCTTTCT
>Ga0315284_10017290_pt1 | contig 10226 bp, 6 predicted proteins | sample YL17G09_16_MG_FD_203696 | JGI IMG/M metagenome (GOLD analysis project Ga0315284, IMG submission 203696) | Sediment microbial communities from Yellowstone Lake, YNP, Wyoming, USA - YL17G09_16 | ecosystem: Environmental > Aquatic > Freshwater > Lake > Sediment | place: USA: Wyoming | collected...
CGATCCTCCCTTGGCGAAGGACTGTGACCCGATCGCTCACCCGCATCACCTCATCGAGCTTGTGTGTGATGAACACGATGGTCAGTCCCGCATCCACGAGGTTGCGGAGCGTGGAGAAGAGCTGCTCGACCTCTTGCGGAGTGAGGACGCTCGTGGGCTCATCCATGATCAGGATGCGGGCGTCTCGGTACAGGGCCTTCAGAATCTCAACCCTCTGCTGCTGGCCAACCGAGAGTTGCCAGACCTTCGCCTTCGGGTCAATGGCGAGGCCGTACTCCGTGGCGAGCCGCTCTATCTTCTTGCGTGTTCGCGCGAGGTTGAGGAACGGACCGGTCCCCTCGTCGAGCCCCAGGATGATGTTCTCCTCAACCGAGAGAGTGGGCACAAGGCGAAAGTGCTGGTGCACCATCCCGATCCGGTGGGCGAGAGCTGCCCGCGGAGAACTGATCCTCACCGGGCAGCCATCGAGAACGATCTCCCCTGCATCGGGCTGGTACAGCCCGTACAGGATTCGCATGAGGGTTGTCTTCCCCGCGCCGTTCTCGCCAAGGAGGCAGTGGATCTCTCCGCGACGAATCTCCAGGTCAATCCCGTCATTGGCCACCACGCCAGGGAAGCGCTTGACGATCCCGCGCAGGACGATGATCGCGCTTGGCGCCGTGCTCACGGTTGTCCTCCCCAGCAGACTCTAGCTTCACCTTGTGGCTACCCTTGTCTGTCTCCAGCATCGTAGGGTGGAACGCCTAAACCGTCAAGCCGTGTGAACCGCCCCGGCTTTTCCGGAGGCTCCGATACCTGAGCCCGGCGGCTGTCTGATCCAAGATGCCAACCGATGCGGCTTTCATGTCAGTCGCTAGGAATTCGGAAGTTGTCCAATAGGGCGTATAGAAGAGCCTTCCGAAGGGCCTTTGCTCGCGAGGCCCGACACGACGGCTCAGCTACCTCAGTCACACTCTGGCAGGAGTCCCTCGGTCACTCCATGAACTCCAGCGTCGGCGTCCGGATCCTCATCTCCCCACTGCCTAGAACGTCCTTCTTTTGGTTACCCCAGGCATTCGCATCCGCAAGACCGGAGATGACCTCAGGGATTAGGCAAGGATCGTTGCACCTGCTACTCTCGTCCGCAAAGGAGTTGGTGACCGATGAGGGCGAAGGCGTCTCTGGTTCTTGGTTTGGTGCTTCTTGTGTCATGCCTCGCCTCCTCTCCCGGGTTCGGACAGTCACTTCCGGTGAACACCCCTGCAGGCCCTACCGACATGGTCTTGATTCCGGCGGGCAGCTTCCAGATGGGCAACAGCTTTGGCTACGATGGGTACCGCGACGAGCGGCCAGTGCACACGGTGTACGTGAGCGCGTTCACGATGGCCAAGTACGAAGTGACGAAGGCGCTGTGGGACGAGGTGGCAAACTGGGCGGCGGAGCACGGCTACGACATCAAGCCGGAAGATGGTCCGGGCAAGGAGCCGGACCACCCCGCGACCGGCGTCTCGTGGTACGAGGCGACGAAATGGGCTAATGCGCAGAGCGAGAAGGCGGGGCTCAATCCGTGCTACACGGTCGGTGGGACGGTGTACCGCGCGGGGGAGAGCGCCCCCAACTGCAACTGGAGCGCGAACGGCTACCGGCTGCCGACCGAGGCGGAGTGGGAGAAGGCGGCGCGCGGCGGGGCCGAGGGGCATCGTTTCCCGTGGAGTGATACGGACACGATTCAGCACAGCCGGGCGAACTACGAGAGTTCCACCGAGTGGAACTATGACACGAGTCCGACGCGGGGCTACCACCCAGCCTACGCCACGGGCGACTATCCGTACACCAGTCCGGTCGGAAGCTTCGCACCGAACGGGTATGGACTCTACGACATGGCGGGGAACGTGTGGGAGCACTGCTGGGACTGGAATGGCGAATCAACCTACGCATCCTCGTCGGGGAGCGACCCGCGTGGCCCGGCGTCGGGGTGGGACCGCGTGGGGCGTGGCGGCGCCTGGGGCTTCGACGCGCTCGAGTGTCGCGTCGCGTTTCGCCACTACGTCGGCTACACGCCCCACTACGGCAACTACTTCATGGGCTTCCGCCTCGTGAGGACAGCGCCATAACCTTGCCGTCTGAACGGAAGTTGGCACGGCAGTGCGGTGGTGTTGTGGGCTGGGGGCGCGCCGGTAGGCGCAGCGCCCTGGCTTTCCCTGCGCGCGTTGCCGTTCGCTGTGGCCGTTCGGAAGGCGGGCGGCTCGGATAGGACGAGAGCGTCGGAGGCGATTTGAGGGGCATTTGGCTCACTTGAAGGCCAGAGACAAGATGGTCCAGATCCGTCAGGAGGTGGGTTAGTGATGTCAAAGAGACTGCTCGTAGCTCTCGGAGTGGCTGTGTGTGTAGCTGTCGTCGGATGGGTTGGGGGGACGCTATTCTCAAGCAAAGCTGCAGTGAACATGCCCTCCCTACTGCCTCCCGACTTCTTGCTGTTGCCGACGCTGCCCACGTATGCGCAGTGGGAGTACGACGTCTACTCCACCCTGGGCGGTACTCTCAGCGTGGGAGAACTCAATGCTCGCGGCGGGAACGGGTGGGAGCTAGCGGCCGTCTACCACACCCAAGGCTTTACGAGCACGTCGTTGTTCTACACCTACATCTTCAAGCGAACGCCGAAGTAGGCTCCTACCTCACCGCTTCCGCGCGCCGATGATCTCACGAGCTGGCAGTCCGACGCTTTCGTCCAAGCATCGGCGATCGACTCTGCCCCCTCGTCTCCGACGGCTGATCAGATCAACCGCAACAGGCTCCGCTACCGAACCGCCACCGCCTTCTTGAGTTCGCGAAGGTCGGATGAAGTCGACCGGCTGTTGCCATTGGCCCTCCCTGCGCCTCGTGGATCTCGCCGTGGCGTCTTTGGTGTCTTCCGGCGGAAGACATCGCGTTGAGGGAATCCACGCGCGGGGATTGCCTCGGCCAACTCTTCGCGCCCTCGTGCTGCCCAGTGCCAGCACTCAGCCCGAACCGTCCCGGAGGAATAGGCAGGCAGGGAAGGAATCGGTGCGAGTAGGCTTGGCGTCGCCGTGTCGGTTACTCTCTTCACGGAAGAAGGAGGTCTTACCCCGTGACGAGGAAAGCTCCTCTTGTGGTTGTCCTGCTGCTTCTTGTGGCGTATGCCGCCGCCGCCGCCAGTTCGGAAGCGTCGACTCCTGTGCTCACCCTCGCCGGGCATACCAACACGATCAATTCCGTCGCTCTTTCGCCCGATGGAACGCTCCTCGCCTCTGGGTCGTGGGATAACTCGGTGAAACTGTGGGACGTCGCCACGGGGGCGGTGGTGCACACCCTCGCTGGCCATGCCGACTTGGTCTTCTCCGTCGCCTTCTCTCCTGACGGCAGCCTCCTCGCGTCGGGGTCGTGGCAGGAGGTGAAGCTGTGGGACGTTGCCACGGGACGGGAGCTGCGCACTCTCGCCGGTCACGCCAGCGGCGTGAACTCCGTCGTCTTCTCGCCCGACGGCACACTCCTCGCCTCGGGGTCGGGGGACAACACGATCAAGCTATGGGACGTTGTCACGGGACAGGAGCTGCGTCCTCTCGTCGGTCACACTAGCGCTGTCACCTCCGTCGCCTTTTCGCCCGACGGCACACTCCTCGTCTCGGGGTCGTGGGATAGGACGGTCAGACTGTGGGCCGTCGCCACGGGACAGGAGCTACGCACCCTCGTCGGTCACACTAGCGCTGTCACCTCCATCGCTTTCTCGCCCGATGGGACACTCCTCGTCTCGGGGTCGTGGGATAAGACGGTCAGACTATGGGACGTCGCCACGGGACAGGAGCTGCGCACCCTCGCCGGCCACACCAACGCTGTCAACTCCGTCGCCCTTTCGCCCGATGGAACACTCCTCGCATCGGGGTCGGCGGACAACTCGGTGAAGCTGTGGGACGTCGCCACGGGAGTGGTGGTGCGCACTCTCGCCGGCCATGCCAACTCGGTCCTCTCCGTTGCCTTCTCTCCCGACGGCAAGCTCCTCGCGTCGGGGTCGGCGGACAACTCGGTGAAGCTGTGGGACGTCGCCACGGGCGCGGTGGTGCGCACTCTCGCCGGCCATGCCAGCTCGATCCTCTCCGTTGCCTTCTCTCCCGACGGCAAGCTCCTCGCGTCGGGGTCGGGGGACAAGACGATCAAGCTATGGGACGTCGCCACGGGGGCGGTGGCGCGCACTCTCGCCGGCCATACCGGCTCGGTCCTCTCCGTTGCCTTCTCTCCCGACGGCAAGCTCCTCGCGTCGGGGTCGGGGGACAAGACGATCAAGCTGTGGGACGTCGCCACGGGACAGGAGCTACGCACCCTCGCCGGCCATACCGACTGGGTCGCCGCCGTCGCCTTCTCCCCCGACGGCAGGCTCCTCGCGTCGGGGTCGTGGCAAGAGGTGAAGCTGTGGGACGTTGCCACGGCACAGGAGCTGCGCACTCTCGCCGGTCACACCAGCGGTGTGAACTCCGTCGCTTTCTCGCCCAACGGGACACTCCTCGCCTCGGGGTCAGCGGACAAGACGATCAAGCTATGGGACGTCGCCAGAGGAGCGGAGGTGCGCACTCTCGCCGGCCACACCAGCTATGTCTACTCCGTCGCATTCTCACCTGACGGCAAGCTCCTCGCCTCGGGGTCGGGGGACAAGACGGTCAAGCTATGGGACGTCGCCAAGGGAGCGGAGCGACGCACCTTCGCCCACCACGCCAACTCTGTGTCCTGCGTCGCTTTCTCCCCCGATGGGAAGCTCCTCGCCACGGGGGCGTGGGACAACACGGTCCAACTGTGGGACGCCTCCACGGGGGCGGTGGTGCGCACCCTCACCGGCCATCCCTTCTGGGTCACCTCCGTCGCCTTCTCTCCCGACGGCACGCTCCTCGCCTCGGGATCCATGGACAACACGGTGAAGCTGTGGTGGGTAGGAGAAGGGGAGTAGGTCGGAGGGCATGGCCGAAGCGGATGCGCTGACGCATCCGACCGTCCGGAGAACGCCACGCTGCCCGAGCTGGGCTGACTCACTTCAGGCAGTGCGGGCAAACGCGTCCGTCGGAGGCCGAGTGGTCGGCAGCCGAGCACGTTGCGGTCCAGTCCTGAAAGGGCATCCCGCCTGGGCGCCTGAGATAGGCAGGACCTCCATGGTCTCCGGATCGAGTTCGGTGAGAGGCCGAAGCTTGTCCGCCACGGGGAGCCGCGGAGGACGGTTCGCCAGACGTGGAATGGGTTCACTCATCGCTGGGAGTTCGAAAGCCGTCCAGTAGGCGAGCCGGATGTGAGAGCGCACGGAACGCAACATCAAGACGGTTCGGGGCACGGGCAATTGCCGCTGCGCAGAGACCGAGTCGATAGCCGTAGCGAACCCCCTGAGTCTCTAGCGCAGCGCTCACCTTGGATCGGCTTTCGGAGGGGCAGGTTGTCCTCCCGCCTCCTCGAGAAGTGCATCGCGGAAGGCTGATCCATCGGGCCACCGCGAGGGTTCCCTTGCCTGTCGCGGACGCCTCCCAGAAGCTGTATGATGCGGGCCAGCCCTTGGCCAGGGGGAGTTCCAGGATCGTTCCGCCCAGGGGTACCAGTGAGTCCGTCGCGCGGTCTCGCCGCGCGACATCAGATCGGATGGAGTGCTGAGGGAAGGAGAGCCCATGGCTCGAGAGCCGATGGCGTGCAGGAAGAGAGATGCCGGTGGGGGTCGCCGAGCGGCGATCTTGTCGGTGGTGGGAACGGCGCTCGTGGTCCTGCTCGCCGGGTGCTCCGGCGGGCTCTTCCCCAGTAGGGTCGAGAGCGGGATCGAACCGCAGGCGTGCGGCTCGACGAAGCCCCGCGTAGCGCCGTACTTCACGGCTGCCCGCACGCAAGGAAGAGCGCCGTTCGCGGCCGCCTTCTCTTCTGAAGGCAACGACGTCATCGAGTGGCGGTGGTCGTTCGGCGACGGTGGGACAAGCTCGCTCCAGAAGCCGACGCACACGTATGCCGTAGCCGGCACGTACACCGTGGAGTTGGCTGTTGTCCGCGCACTGTCCGATGGCTCGGGCTTGACGAAGACAGAGAGTCTCCGCCGGATGAGGTACATCCGCGTCTTCGGGCAACCGGACCTCGTCATCTCCAGCCTGACGCATGCACCCGACGTCGGCGTCCCCGGGACGCCGGTCACGTTCAGCGTGACCGTCAGCAACGTCGGGACCGCCGCAGCGGGCGCGAACTCCGTCCTGCTGTCCAGAGTCAAGTCGAAAATGCTCGCCAGGGTTCCCTCGCTCTCCCCGGGCGCTTCTGCCACGGTCACCTTAACCCTCACGATGCTGCAGGCAACTGAGACGTTCACAGCGAAGGCCGACGGCACCTCACGCATCCGCGAACTCAACGAGGGGAACAACGAAATCCAGCACGTCGTCTCCGCCACCCCCTAGACTGACGCTCGTTCGGGGATTCGCAGTCCACCTGGCTAGGTCTCTCCCCACCGCTGCCAAAGGCGCGGATACGGCCGGCGGTGTCACGCCGCATGGCAGGCCTGGCTTCGTCTATCCTGAACCGCGTAGCCTCGTACCTATGCTGACCGAGCGGGGCGAAGACCTGGTCTGGCAGGTCTACGCTGCTATAATGGGCGAGGCCAAAGGGGAGGGACTATGAAGCGGACGTTGCGGTGGCTTGGGGTGTTGGCGCTGATCGGGGCAGCGGTAGGACTCGCAGGGTGCGCGATCGGGGACTCGGCGCCGCAAGCGGCGTTCACGTGGACTCCTTCGGACCCGATTGCCAGATCGGATGTTCAGTTCACGGATGACTCGACCGACCAGGGCGGCTGGTTCAGCGCCGCGGGCGTCGTCACGTGGAACTGGGACTTCGGCGATTCGGACACGTCATCTTCCCAGAATCCGGAGCATCAGTATGACAAGGGCGACACCTACGACGTGCGCCTCACCGTGACCGATGCCGGCGACCTCACGGCGACGAAGGAAAAGACGATCACGGTCAACCCGAGCCTCGACGGGACATGGCGCGGAACTTGGGATACGTGCGCGAACTTCCTCGACATGACGTTGGAGCTCAACCAGTCCGCAACGGGAGGAATCGGCGGCATCATGTACATCGCCGTGCAGGCGTTCCCGCTCAACGGTGCGTCACTTGCCGGAAGTCAGGTGTCGATCAGCTTGCTGAATGGCCTTATTCTCCAAGGGACGATGAGCGCCGACCAGCGCAGCATGTCCGGCCAATGGTCGTTCCAGGGGAATACGGGATGCACTTGGTCGGTCACTCTCCGATGAGCGCCGACCAGCGCAGGATGTCCGCCCAATGGTCGTTTCGTGGGAGTGCGGGGTGCACCTGGCCAGTCACTCTGTGGGGCAATTGAGGGACCTCGCCAGCTGGTAGGTATCCGTGAGAAAGACGTGCGGCGCGACCTCTGGCGCGCCGCACGCTTGTCTCTTCGTGGCTCTAGACTACAGGGCGGTGACGTCCTGCGCCTGGGGGCCCTTCTCTCCTGACACGACGACGAATTCCACCTTCTTACCTCCTTCGAGCGGGCGATAGCCGTCGCCACGGACCAGCCACATCGTCTCCTGGGCAATCGTCGCAACCTGTAGTCAATTCGGGCGCCAAGTGGACACAGGTCTCTGGGCTTGGGGGTCTAGCTGACGCCATCTCGACCGCGGCTCTCGTTGAGACACGAGAGGAGGAGGAGGCTCCTCCGCACGTCCAAGTTGCCCCAAATCCGTTTCCCGAGTTCGTCACCCTCCGCTTCGCCGCTGACGAGGTCCCGCAGGCAATCAGAGTGTCCGTCATCAGTCTCTCGGGCTACATCGTCTGGGAAGAGGAGGTGCGGGGACTAGCGGAGACCGTCTGGAACGGAGACGACGAATCGGGCCAAGCCCTGGCGAACGTTGCCTACTGTGTATGTCCTCGTTGTCTCGACCACGGCGCGTGCAAGGACAGAGCAGGGCATCCTCGTCATCCTCTGCTAGCCGAGGCCGCGCGCCCCGGACCCACCGGTCTCTCTCAGTCTCTGCGCTCTGTGGCCCTTGCGGGTAGCCGTCACGTCACGGATCGGACAGGACCCGCGCCTGCCTGCTCTGGTGGTGAGTGCTTCCACCCCTCGTCGCACGGGAGGGCGTATCCATGCCTACCGGGTGACCCCGTCCAGTTCCCCAGCTCGACCGAGCGCGGGCGGGCCGGAGAGCGCGCTACCCGACCGGTGCCAGAACACCAGAAAGCGCATGGTTCAAAGAAGAGGGGACGACGCTCCCTCGTTGGGCGCGTCGTCCCCCGTTGCGGCTACTGGTTACTGGTCCCGCCAACCCGCCATGCGAGGCCCGGCGTCACGGGTTGCGATGAAAGACAGCCTTGACAGTCTGGCTAGCGTTCATCGTGACGGATGTTGGGTTCAGAGTACCGGTCACGGCTCCTTCCCAATGGTCAAAGTGGTATCCACGTTTCGGCGTTGCACGAAGGGTAACCACCGTACCCGCGTCGTATGTACGGGTCCCAACGCTTGGCGTCACGGACCCGCCGTATGGCGATGACACCGCCATGGTCAAGGTGTAGGTCTTCACGAACACCGCGGTGACCGCCCTGTTTGCGGTCATTCTCACCACTGCCTGACGGTTAGTGCCTTTTGCGTCACCTTCCCAATGGTCGAACCGGTACCCTGGACTTGCCGTCGCACGGATTGCGACCGGGGTGCCAACATCACGCACATATGCTCCGACAGCCGGCGCTGTCGTTCCGCCGCCACCCGGTGTGACCGCTATCGTCAACGTATAGGTCCTGATGAAGGTTGCCGTAACGGCTCGATTACCGTTCATCGTAACGGTCGTCGTTGCGTTTGTCTTGGAGGCCGCGGTGGTGCCGCTCCATTGACTGAACCGGAATCCGGCGCTCGGATTCGCCGCGATGTTTACGATCGTACCGGCATCGTATGTGTATGTGCCCACCGCGGGCGTCGTCGTACCGCCACCCGCTGAGCCGACCGAAAGGGTCAGCCTGAAGGTTCTTACAAACACGGCCTGAACGGTCAGGTTCCCGGTCATCTGAACCGTGGTGGGGTTCGTACTCCCCGTGACTGCGCCCTCCCACCGCACGAACCGGAAGCCGACAGCCGCTGTAGCACTGATGTTTACCACTGTACCGCTGTCGTAGACGCGAGAGCCGACGGCCGGCACAGTCGTTCCGCCGCCTGCCGGTGTAACCGCCATCGTTAACGTGTAGCGAGCGACGACATACGTCCTAGTCAGTGGCGCGGCAGCGCTATTGCCGTTGCCGGCCGCATCGTGTGCCACTCCGGCCGCCACGTTGACCGTGACGGTGCCAGCCGCCGCCGGCGTGATGTTCGCCGTGTAGGTCGTCCCCGCGCCAGCGAAGCTGCCAGCGGTCCCGTTCGTGACGGCGATGTCACCAACCACGAAGTCCGCCACCGACTGGCTAAACGTGATCGTCACCGGAATCGGACTCGTGCTCGTCGGATTTGGAGCTCCCGACGTGATCACCACTGTCGGCCCCACCGAGTCGTACGTCCACGTCCACACGGCGCTCGACTCTACGTTGCCCGCGTTGTCTGTCGACACGACGGTCATCGTGTAGGCGCCGTCTTCGGTTCCGTTCGTCGCTAGCCCGCCGGCATGGACCGCGGACAGGTTGAACGGCGACGTCACCGTCACCGGTCCTCCCGTCACCAGCCCGGTCAGCGTCGCCTGCGACAGTGCCACACCCGACCCACCCACATCCGTCGCCGTGAACACAAAGGAAGGATCAGCACCGTTGCTCGGATTCGCGGGTCCCGCGCCCGCCACGGTCAAGGGGGCCACCGAGTCGTAAGTCCACGTCCACACCGCGCTTGACTCTACGTTCCCCGCGTTGTCCGTCGACACCACGGTCATCGTGTAGGCGCCGTCTTCGGTTCCGTTCGTCGCTAGCCCGCCGGCATGGACCGCGGACAGGTTGAACGGCGACGTCACCGTCACCGGTCCTCCCGTCACCGGCCCCGTCAACGTCGCCTGCGACAGTGCCACACCCGACCCACCCACATCCGTTGCCGTATACGTGAAGGAAGGGTTCGCAACATTGCTCGGATTCGCAGGTCCCGCGCCCGCCGTGGTCACCGGCTTCACGGAGTCGTACACCCGACTCAGCTGACTCGCCGCCGTGTTGGCGTTCGTCGCCGCGTCGTGGGCCACTCCCGCATTCACGTCCACCGTCACGGCACCGTCTGCCGTCGGCGTGATGTCCACCGTGTATGTCGTTCCCGAGCC
>Ga0315284_10017291_pt1 | contig 10226 bp, 6 predicted proteins | sample YL17G09_16_MG_FD_203696 | JGI IMG/M metagenome (GOLD analysis project Ga0315284, IMG submission 203696) | Sediment microbial communities from Yellowstone Lake, YNP, Wyoming, USA - YL17G09_16 | ecosystem: Environmental > Aquatic > Freshwater > Lake > Sediment | place: USA: Wyoming | collected...
ATTCAATAAAAACGGGCAGGCCGGCGCGCTGTTCTGTTTTGCGTGCGTGCGGAGCACGCACCCTACATTCTGGGCCCGACAACGAAAGGCGGCCGCGTAGTGCCAGAATCCGTAGTCACACCCGCCTGGCCCGGAACCGCTAATCCGATTGACACGCCCCGTGAGTGTCAATAGAATGACGGGAAGAGTGCGGTGTGCGCTCGGCGGCACGCCATCTGTTCGATTCCGGAGGGGTCAGGACAAGGGGGTGCGCGGCGGCGTAGCCGCCGCAGAGCAGGTGAACAGGAGAGCAGGAGAAAGGCGAATCTCGTTGCCCAGCCGGTAGTGGGCCGGCGCGAAGGCCTGGATCACCTGCGGTCTCCTGATCGCGTGTTCTGCTGTTCCTGCGGCGTTTGCCGCGGGCGCCCGATGGTCGGGTCTACAGCCATGCGAGTCTTGATGCTGGGGTGGGAGTTCCCGCCCTTCATCAGCGGCGGTCTCGGTACCGCCTGCTACGGGTTGACGAAAGCCCTTTCGGACCTGGGCACGGAAGTGCTGTTTGTCCTGCCACGTGGCAGCGCCGAGGCGAAGGTGGGGCGAGTCCAGGTCCTTTCTCTGCACGAGAAGAAGGACGGACGCAGTCACACCTACTGGACGATGGAAGGTCTCGAGCACGTCCGGCTGATCCCGGTGGGATCGGCACTGTCGCCGTACCTGACGGAAAGCGAGTACGCCGAGAAGGTCCGGACGGAGAAAACGGCAACCGGCCGCGCCGACACCGTCGCCGGGCAACCGACGGCGGCGCCCGCGTCGGCGGCGGGCCGGCCGACCTCGCTCGGCCTGCTGGGCATGCCGGGCCAGTATGCGGGCGACCTCCTGGGCGAGGTCCACCGGTACGCCCGGATGGCGGCCGAGATTGCGCGGCAGAGCGATTTCGACGTCGTCCACGCCCACGACTGGATGACGTACCCGGCGGCGCTGTCGATTGCGGCTCTGACGGGCAAGCCCCTGGTCATCCACATCCATTCGACGGAGTTCGACCGCAGCGGCCTGAACGTGAACCAGCGGATCTACGATATCGAGCGGGCGGGCCTGCACGGGGCCGACCGCGTCATCTGCGTCAGCCGCCTGACGCTGGGCCTGTGCACGAGCCGCTACGGCGTCCCCGCCAAGAAGTGCCGCGTCATCTACAACGCCATCACGATCAACGGCACGCCGATCCCGCACATGGTCGATCGGATCGAGAAGGACGACAAGATCGTGCTGTTCCTGGGGCGGATCACGATGCAGAAGGGGCCGGAGTATTTCCTGGCGGCGGCCAAGAAGGTCCTGGGGGTGATGGACAACGTCAAGTTCGTCATGGCCGGGTCCGGGGACATGATCAAGCGGATGATCGAATTGGCGGCGGCCCTGGGGATCGGGCACCGCGTGACCTTCACGGGGTTCCTCCGGGGCGACGACGTCGACCGCGTCTTCCAGATGGCCGACCTGTACGTCATGCCGAGCGTCTCGGAACCGTTCGGCCTGGCGCCTCTGGAGGCGCTGTCGCACGACGTGCCGGTGCTGATCTCGAAGCAGAGTGGCGTCAGCGAAGTCCTGACGCACGCCCTGAAGGTCGATTTCTGGGACATCAACGAGATGGCCAACAAGATCATCGCCGTGCTGCGCCACCCGCCGCTTCAGAAGACCCTTCGCGAGCACGGGGCGTTCGAGGCCCGGAAGTTTTCCTGGGCCGACTCGGCCAAGGCGTGCATGGACGTCTACAACGAGGTCCTGGGCGGGCGGTAGGAGTTCCAGGTTCCAAGTTCCAAGTTCCAGGTTGGCGGAGTTGCGCGTGCCGACTATTCGGAGATTTGAGGACCTCGAAGCATGGCAAAAGGCGCGGGACCTTGTCCGGATCCTCTATGCAGAGACCACTGACGGCCCCTTTGCACGTGATTTCGTGTTGCGGGACCAGGCGCGGCGATCCGCCGTCTCGATCATGGCCAATGTTGCCGAGGGGTTTGAGCGGGACGGGAACAAGGAGTTCCAGCAGTTCTTGAGCATGGCCAAGGGGTCGTGCGGCGAATTGCGCTCCCACCTCTACGTCGCCCTGGACCAGAAATACGTTGACGCACAGCAGCATGAAGACCTGCTGAACAGGGCACTCGAAATAAGCCGCCTGATTGCCGGCCTCATCCGGTATATACGCCAGTCCCAGCATCGCGGCCGAAAATACGCTTAGGCCGTCCATAACCTGGAACTTGGAACCTGGAACTTGGAACCTGGAACTTGGAACCTGGAACCTATAACGTAATAGCGGGCAGTTATTAATGGCCAGCATTTGTTTCTATTTCCAGATCCACCAGCCCTTCCGCCTCCGGCGGTACAGCGTCTTTGACTCCGAGCCGAACTACTTCGACGACTTCAAGAACGCCGAAATCTGCCGCAAGGTCGCCGGCAAGTGCTACCTGCCGACCAACCGGCTGCTGCTGGACCTAATCCGGGAACACGGCCGCGACTTCGCCTGCTCGTTCTCCATCACGGGCCTGGCCCTCGAGCAGTTCGAGCGGTGGGCCCCCGAGGTGATCGACTCGGTGCGGGCGCTCGTCGACACCGGGCAGGTGGAACTCCTGGCCGAGACCTACTACCACAGCCTGGCGTTCCTCTACAGCCGCGAGGAGTTCCGCCAGCAGGTAGCCTCGCACGCGGCACGCCTGGGGGAACTGTTCGGCGTCCGGCCGCGTGTGTTCCGCAACACCGAACTGATCTACAACAACGACCTGGCGCACTTCGTCCAGGACCTGGGGTACGTCGGGATCTGCGCCGAGGGGGCCGACCACATCCTGGGGTACCGATCGCCGGACTATCTGTACCGGCCGATCGGGGCGGACCGGATCGCTCTCTTGCTGAAGAACTACCGCCTCTCGGACGACATCGCGTTCCGCTTCTCCAACCGCGACTGGGCCGAGTGGCCCCTGACGGCCGAAAAGTTCGCCGGCTGGGTCAACCAGGTCAACGGCAACGGCTTCGTCGTCAACCTCTTCATGGACTACGAGACCTTCGGCGAACACCAGTGGGCCGACACCGGCATCTTCGACTTCCTGTACCACCTGCCGAAGGAGGTCCTCAAGCAGCCCGACAACAACTTCATGACCCTCTCGCAGGCCATCGCCACCTATGCACCCGTCGGCGAACTCGACATCCCCCACATGATCTCCTGGGCCGACGTGGAACGCGACCTCTCGGCCTGGCTCGGCAACGCCATGCAGTCCAACGCCCTCCACGAACTGTTTCGGCTCGAGGACGCCGTCAAGGGCACCGGCGACCCGCAACTCCTGCACGACTGGCGCCGCCTCCAGACCTCCGACCACTTCTATTACATGTGCACCAAGTGGTTCGCCGACGGCGACGTCCACAAGTACTTCAACCCTTACGAGTCGCCCTACGATTCCTATATCAACTTCATGAACGTCCTGGACAACATCCGGCAGCGCATCCGGCGCCACTGACCGACACGCCGCAAGCGGCGGCCGCCAAGAGGGGTGTCCCCGGCGCGGGACCCTTGTGCGGTTTCCGTGCGCGGCGGGTCCTCGGTGACTCACGCCTCAAGGACCGGCTGTGGATGGTGGCGCTGTCCGAGTCGGATGCTTCGGATTTCCGCCTTGATTTCCGGGACGGCCGAGGGCGGCACGCTCAGTGCCCCGAACCCGAGGCCGACCAAGTAGGGGATCGTGCGTTTGCGGCCGGCCAGTTCGCCGCAGAGGCTCAACGGGAGGCCGCCGGCGGACGCGGACACAAGTTCGAGGAGTTTGAGGACGGCCGGATGGTCGTCAACAAAGTACCGGCTGACGAGGGCGTTCTCTCGGCCTGCGGCCAGGGTGTACTGGGTCAGGTCGTTCGTTCCGACGCTGAGGAAGTCGGCGTGCTGAGCGATCCGGTCGGCCGAGAGCGCCGCGGCGGGGGTCTCGATCATCGCGCCAAGCGGCGGAAGCCCCCCGGCGCCGAGGTCGTGTGCGGCAGCGAGGAGGACCTGCCTGACTTCGAGCATCTCCTCGGCCAGGGTGACCATCGGGACGAGAATCCGCACGGGGCGGTCGCGGGCCAGCCGCAGGAGCGCCCGCAACTGCGTGGTGAGGAGTTCCGGATACTCCAGGAGGAGCCGGACCCCCCGCCGGCCGAGGGCGGGATCGGGCTCGGGCGCGAATCGCGCGAACGCCAGGGGTTTGTCGCCGCCGGCGTCGAGCAGGCGGACGGTGGCCGGCTTGTCCCTCAGCGGCTCAAGCGTGTTCCGGAGATAGGCGAGGAGTTCCTCCTCGGATGGGGGGCGTTGGCGCGAGAGGTACAGGCCTTCGATGCGGTAGAGTCCGATGCCGTCGGCCCCGTTCGCAGCGGCGGCGCAGGCGTCCTCCAGGGAACAGATATTGGCCTCGACGCGGACGAGCAGCCCGTCCTGGGTCCTGGCCGGTTCGCGGCAGCGGCGACAGGCGTCGGCGGACCGGGCCCCGTGTCGCTCGATCTGCCTGGCGAAGCGTTCTTCGGTTACGCCGTCCGGGCGGACGACGATCGTCCCGCGTGTGCCATCGACCAGAAGCCGGTCCGCCGGCCGGATGCGGCGGGTCGCTTCGTCTATCCGCGACACGGCGGGGATGCCGAGTTGCCTGGTCAGGATGGCGGCGTGGGACAGCCGCCCGCCCCATTCGGCGACAACGGCAACGACGGACCGGCGCGACAGACACACCGTATCGGAGGGGAGCAGCCGCGCGGCCACGAGAACGCTTCCGGGAGGGACGTTCTGGAGGGCGTGGGCCCCGGCCCCGGCAAGGATCCAGAGCAGTCGGCGTCGGAGGTCGGCGACGTCGTCGGCACGGTCGCGGAGAAGTTCCGCGTCCATCGTGCGGAACTTGTGCTCCCAACGTTTGAAGACGTGCTGGACGACCGACTCAACGTCGTGCCGGCCTTCGGCCAGTCCTTTCCGGATCTCTTCGAGGAGGAGCGGGTCGGACAGAATGGCCCCTTGAGCGCGGAAGATGTCGGCCGTTGCCGCATTGAACTCGGCCTCGGTCCGGCGGGCGGTGACCTGCAAGTCGGCTTGGGCCTCCTCGATGGCGTGTTCGATTTGGGCGCACTGCTGGCAGACGGTGAGGCGTTCCGCCGGGGGGTCGTCCGCACAATCGCGGCGGCCTTCCCAGGGGTCGTGGTTGAAGACCCAGGCGTTGCCGGCGGCCAGGCCGGGCGAGACGCCGAGTCCGACGAGTTTGAGCGATGGCTCCGGGCCCGTCACAGGCTGCTACCCCTCTAGGCTTTCGTTTCCGCCAGGCACGGCGCGGCCGCCGGTTCGCCGCCGGCCCGGGAGGCATGCTTCAGGCTCGGCGGGCGGGACTCCCGGAGCCACCGGGCCATGGCCTCGACGGCGGCGGGATCGAATTGCCGGCCGGCTTCCTGCTTCAGGATTTCCAGGGTCGCCGCTTCGTTTCGCGCCCGGTGGTACGCCCGGGCCGAGGTGATCGCATCGAAGACGTCCGCCACGGCCAGGACGCGGGCCCCCAGGGGGATGGCTTCGCCCCGCAGGCCGTCGGGATAGCCCTGCCCGTCCCACCGCTCGTGGTGGTAGCGGACGATCGGAATGGCCTGGTCCAGGGCCCCGAACCGGTCGAGGATGCTCGTGCCGATCAGGACGTGCTGCTCGATGATGCGACGTTCGTCTGCCGTCAACGGTTCCGGCTTCTGGAGGATGGCATCCGAGATGCCGACCTTGCCGATGTCGTGGACCATGCCGGCGCGGCGGATGGCGTCCACGTCCTCGTCGGCGAGGCCCAGGGTTCCGACGATGCCGACGGCATAGCCGGCCACCTTCTCCGAGTGGCCTCGGGTGTTGGGATCGTGGGCCTCGATGGCGCGGACCAGGTTCTGGACGCTCTGGATGAACATCTCCAGGGACCTCGAGGCCAAACCCTGGATATGCTGCTGGAGTTTCTCGACGGCCTCCTGCTCCAGGGGGGCTTCGTCGGGCCTGGGGTCGCAGGCGAGCGGCCAGGCCCTGGTGCAGTCGCGGCCGGCGCCCTTGGCGGCATAAAGCGCGTCGTCGGCGCGCTGCACAAGGTTGTCGGGCGTCCGGTCGGCGCTTCCCGCCACCGAACCGATGCCGATGCTCACGGTGACCTGAAGCACCTCCCCCCCGTCGGAGATGGGCAACTGGGCGATCTCCCTGCGGATGCGTTCGGCGGTGGAGAACGCTTCCTGGATCTCCGTCCGGGGCATGAGGATTTCGAACTCGTCGCCGCCGAGCCGCGCCACGGTGTCCACCGTGCGCACGCAGGCCCGCAGCGTCTTGGCGATCTCGCGGAGCACCCGGTCGCCAAAGGCGTGCCCGTAGACGTCATTGATGTTCTTGAAGCGGTCCACGTCAACGACCGCCAACACCAGACTGGTGCCGTACCGGCGGGTCTGCTCGAACTCGTGGTTGAGGACATCGAGGAATCGGCGCCGGTTGGGCAGACCGGTCAGTTCGTCGGTCGCGGCCTGTTCCTCCAGCCGGCGGTTGGCTTCTTCGAGTTGGCGCTTCGCCTGGACGGCTTCCGTCACATCGGTCACGCTGACCAGAACGCCCTCGTACCGGTCCTCTCGGTGGACCGGCTGGAGGCGCAGAAAGACCTCCGCCCCGCCGACCGTCCGCTGGATCACCTCCGCTTCGCCTGCGGCCTGTGCGCGGAGGCGTTCGGTGGACTCCAGCAGCGGCTTCAGGGCCTTCAGTTCCGCCAGGTCATCGACACGCCGGCCCACTACGATCTGGCGGGGTTGCCGGATCAGGCGCAGGAACCAGTCGTTGACTTCCACCACCACGTTGTCGGCATCGACGAACATCACACCGCCGTCGATGCCCGAAAGCATAGCGCCCAGTTTGGCGTTCTCCCGCCGCAGCGTCGCCTCCACCTGTTTCTGGGCGGTGACGTCGGCGGCTATGGTGACAACCAGGCGCCGGCCGTCCGGGAGGCCGCCGATGGGTGAAGAACGGATGTCCCACACCCTCTTCTCGCCGGTTTTTGTTCGGATCGTTTTTTCGCCGTCGTGGGCTTGCGACTCCCAGGGGTGCCGGCCCGGGGGCGCGATCGGCTCCTCGGCCAACTTCGGAAGATAGGCCTGCTCCGCCCACGCCGAGTACGTCGGGATGTCGCCGGGGGTGTAGCCCGTCAGTTCGGTCCAGACCCTGTTTAACTGGAGGACTTCGCCGCCTTCCGCATGAATCATGATCGGGACGGAAGCATCAATGACCGCGCGGCGGAACCTGTCTTCGCTCTCCTGAAGGGAACGGGTTCGCGTGAACACCAGTTGCTCCAGGTGAGCATTGACCTTGCGCAGTTCGTCCTCCGCGCTTTTGATCCGCAGCATCGCCCGGATTTTGGCGATCCACTTGACCCGGTCGATCGGTTTCGAGAGGAAGTCGTCGGCTCCCGCGTCCAGTCCTGCCGCTCTCCGTTGAGTGTCCGTCTCGTGGGCGGTGATCAGGACCACGGGGAAACGCGACGTCGCCGGGTCGCCCTTCAGGCGCCGGCACAACTCGATGCCGTCCATCCCCGGCGTCTTCGCGTCCACCAATGCTACGTCAATGGGATGGTGCTGCGCCAGGTCCACGGCCTGCCGGGGATCGGACGCGGCAATCACCTCGCAGCCAGGGATTTCGGCCCGGATCAGTTGCTCGAGAGCGAAAAGGTCGGCCTGGACGTCGTCCACCAGCAGGAACACTGCGCCATCCATATCCTACCCCTCAGGGGCTGTCTGCCGGCACATTCGGGCACGGCCTTGCCGGTCGTGCGCGGCCGGCTGCGGGGCGCTGCGCGGCGGCGTCAGTTTACGGACGCCGCCTTGTCGCTGTGCTGCGAAGACGGCGCGGCGGACCGGTCGGGGCGCGCGGCCGAGGCCTTGCAGGCGCCCACCGGTTCCGTTTTCCGTTCGTCCGTCGTCGGCGCCAGTTTCACGTACTCCGCCACGGTCTCGGCCAGCCGCTGGATCTCCAGCGGCATCGAGAGGACCCCGACGGCGCCCTCGCTGAACGCCTCGCCGGCCACCCGATCGGCCCCGTTGAGCGCCGTCATCAGGACGCGCACCTCCGGGTTGAGGGCCTTCAACTGGTGGAGGACCTCCAGGCCGCTCGCCCCGGGCATCTCGAAGTCCAGCACCACCAGGTCGATGTCCTGCTGGTGCCGGCGGTAGTGTTCGATGGCTTCTTCGGCGGTGGAGACTGAGGTGACGGTGTAGCCGAGGCCTTCGAGGACGTGCGCTGTCAGGTGGAGGAGGGGAGTCTTGTTGTCGAGACAGAGAATGCGGCTCGGCCCGGCTTCGCCAGGGTGACGGCCGGCCGGCGCCGGGGCCGCCTCGGCCGCCGGCGCCAGCGGGAAGTAGAGGTCGAACGTGGTCCCGTGTCCAGGGGTGCTGTCCACCTCGATGATGCCGCCGTGGCTTTTGACGCACCCGTAGACGGACGCCAATCCCAGGCCCTTGGCTTTGCCGGGGTCCTTGGTGGTGAAGAACGGCTCGAAGATCCTCGCCTTGGTTTCCTCGCTCATGCCGACGCCCGTGTCCGCCACGGATACCCGCAGGTAGCGCCCGGGGTTCACGGCATAGGGCCTGCGGCGGCAGGCCTCCTCGTCCAGATTGACGCAGTCGGTGCTGAGGGTCAGTTCGCCGCCCTGAGGCATGGCATCGCAGGCGTTGAGGATCAGGTTCAAAACGGCGTTCTGCAACTGCGCCGGGTCGCCTGCGAAGTCCGACTCCTCGGCGCGAAGGTCGAGCGTCAGGTCGATGGGCGCGCCGGTTGCAAGGCGAGACAGGCCGGCCGCCTCCCGGATGACCTGGTGCATATCCACCGGGCCGCTCTGGAAGCGGCCCTTCCTGGCAAACGCCAGGAGTTGCTCGATCAGGTCGGCCGCCCGGCGCGACGCCCCCATAATGTCCTCCAGCATCTCAGCCTGTTCGCGAGTGGTCTGGGGGCTCGCCTGGAGCATCTCGGCGTTGCCCAGGATGGGGGCCAGGTGATTGTTGATGTTGTGAGCGATGCCGGCCGCAAGGGCTCCGATCTCCGCCATCTTCTCCGCCTGCCGCACTTGCTCCGCCAATTGGCGTTTCTCCTCCTGGGCCTGCCGCTGGTCGGTCATGTCCGTCGCCATGGTCACGACCAGGCGTCGGCCGTCGGGGAGGCGGCCGATGGTGGATGAACTGAAGTCCCAGACGCGCTCCTCGCCGCTGCGGGTCCGGATCACCCTTTCGCCCTGGTGGGACCGCTGGTCGAGACCGGGCAGCCGGACCGCCTCGACGGCCTCCAGAGCCGACCGCAAGCGGTAGGCCTTCTGCGCCCATGTCGAATAGGTCGGGATATCCTGAAGCGAGTACCCGGTCACCTCGGTCCACACGCGGTTGATCTGGAGAATCTCCCCGTCCTCGGCACAGATCATGATGGCAATCGGCGCCTCGAGCACCGCCAGGCGGAACCGCTCCTCGCTCTGGCGAAGCGAGGCCGTGCGGGCGGCGACGAGATCCTCCAGGTCGGCGTTGAGCGAGCGCAACTGGTCCTCGTTGCGCTTGATCCGGAGCATGACACGGATCTTGGCCGTCAGTTCCGCCCGGTCGATCGGTTTGGAGAGGAAATCGTCGGCCCCGGCCTCCAGCCCCTGCACCCTCAGGGCAGGATCCGTCTCGTGGGCGCTCACCAGGATCACGGGGAACCGCGGCGCGGACTCGTCGGCTTTCAGGCGCTTGCACAACTCGACGCCGTCCATCCCAGGCATGTGCATGTCCACGAGGGCCGCATCGATGGCCCTCTCGCGGGCAAGCGCCAGCGCTTCTTCAGGATGGGTGGTCCGGACGATCTCGGCGTCCGGCAGTTCCGAGAGCAGGACCTGCTCGAGACTGGACAGATTGTCGGGATCGTCGTCAACCAGCAGAAAGGTCCCAGTGCCCATGCCCCACCTCCAGCGCAGTGGCTACTCCGGGGCGGGAAGGAATGCTGCCAGAAAAGGACAGCGTGGACGGGCAGAGTGACCGCGGTCCCATCCCATAACGCAATCCTCCCAGCGCAAGAGGGCGGCCCAGCAGCCGCCCACTCTTCCCATCTTGCTCAATTTATCGGCTGGCCCGTGACTTCACTTTAGCCCGCATATTTCATGAGTGCTAGGCGGCGGCCCGGCACGAGGTATGGGGGGCGGAGAGGGTGGTTGCGGAGGCTGAGATTCCGGCCTGGGCGCGCAACACCCCCTTTCCCCCATGACCCGCAC
>Ga0315284_10017292_pt1 | contig 10226 bp, 12 predicted proteins | sample YL17G09_16_MG_FD_203696 | JGI IMG/M metagenome (GOLD analysis project Ga0315284, IMG submission 203696) | Sediment microbial communities from Yellowstone Lake, YNP, Wyoming, USA - YL17G09_16 | ecosystem: Environmental > Aquatic > Freshwater > Lake > Sediment | place: USA: Wyoming | collected...
CGCTGACTAATTTCATGGAAGTCCAGCCACCATAGGAATAGCCGACCACAAAAGCATCGGGATTGGTGACGGTGGCAACCATGTCTTTAAATTTTTTTATAAAATCTGGTACTGAGGAATTGAGTAACTTCTTGGGATCAGCCGATGTCGAGTAGTAAATTTTAGTTGGGTCTAAGGTGTAACAAGAGACGACATACATAGGCTCTGGTTTATTATTTTTTTTAGCCGCTGCCAGAACTTTTCCCAATATGGCTGCCATGTTTGTGCCCTGGATCGTGTTTGCGGTGGCGGTAAAATCGGGGCAGGTGAAGAAGCCGTCAATGAGAGCGAATATCGGTGTCGGCTCTCCAGACAGAGTGGGACCTGGGCTACTGGTGTTGGCTTTTTTTGATGGTTCCTTGGCTGACTGCTGATTTCCGGCATCGCGAGTCGTTTTTGATGCGCTCGCTTGTGAACAGCCGGTCGTCATCAAAATAAACCATGAAAAAGCACAGATGATGCGGTGCAGGGAATTTGTATGCATACATAGTCCTGTCTAATCCGTATTCAAATTTCTCTCTATGGTTTGCTTATCGGCAAGAATATTTTTGAACTTAAAATTAAATGTATTTTTCATTAAATACAGGTACTTGCCGTGCTCTTTGGGTCCTCGCGTCAGGCGTCAAATAAACATGGAATATTTTGTGCAGTCTCAAGGCTAGCACTGCTGATTCGCAGGCAACGATAAAATGGACTGTTGGTCGAGGGACATCATGAGCAAACATCTACTTTACTTTGGTCTTTTACTGGCTTCCTGCGGGCGTCATGGTGAAACGCCGCAGATGGCGGCCGAGCCCTCGGTAGGTGCAGTGGCCGCTGCGCCGACCTTACCTGTCAACGCTGTAGCGCCGATTAGTGAAGCGACAGCCAGTGCCCAAGAAAATTTTGGTAACTCATCCTTCGCTATTGCGGCAGCCTCATCAGTTCGTCTCGGTCAGAGAATACCTAACATGACGCCCTTCCCGAACTCACGGGGTTACGCTGCTACTTACAGCACAAAGGGATTTATCGATCTAGAAAATGCGTTCTTCAAATCTTTTGGAACTAATGGAAGAACCTGTGCCACTTGTCACTCGCCGTCTACTGGCTGGACCGTAAACCCAGCCGACATTCAATCTCGTTTTTTACGGACTAATGGTTTGGATCCGATCTTCAGGACAAATGACGGATCTAATTGCGCGAAGGCTGATGTATCAACACCGGCGGCTCGTTGGCGTTCCTACTCGCTACTGTTGAGTAAAGGTTTATTTCGTGTAGAGATGTCGATTCCGACCGATGGTGAGTTTGAATTAGTCGCTGCTACTGGTGTTTATTGCAATAACCCAATGGCAAATAGTGTCCTTCAACTTTTCCGCCGTCCCTTGCCATCAACAAATCTCAAGTTTACCGCTGCGGTGATGTGGGACGGTCGTGAGTCTGCCCCTGGCCTGACTGTTGCGCAGGCTCTGAGTAAGCAGGCTAATAATGCGATGGTTGGCCATGCTCAAGCGCTGTCTCAGCTACCCCAAGCAACTCGTGATGAAATCGTGGATTTCGAGACTAGTTTATTTACAGCCCAAGTTTCATCGTTAGCAAATTTAGTTGCAGATGGCGCTCGCGGTGGTCCACAAGTTATGGCTGCGTTGCCATTTTCTATTGGCATCAATGACAATCCGATAAATCCAATTGTATTCAATATTTTTGACGCTTGGAAGACTAGGGCTCGTTCGGCTGGTCAAGCGGCGATTGCTCGCGGCCAAACTTTGTTCAATAACAAAAAATTCCGCATTGTCGGTGTCTCTGGTCAAGACTCCCAGGATTTCGTAGGTAGCTGTGCAACTTGTCACAACACACCAAACGTAGGTAGTTACTCGGTTCCGGAATTCTTCAATATCGGTATCGGTAGTGCAACTAGCCGGACGCTAGATATGCCTCTTTACACTGTAAAGAATAAAGTTACTGGTGCAACGGTCGCGGTGTCCGACCTCGGCCGAGCTATGGTGACTGGTAAGTGGGAGGATATTGGTAGATTTAAGCCGTCTAATCTGAGAGCTGTGGCGACACGCGCACCTTATTTCCATGATGGATCTGCGGCGAGTTTAGAGGATGTCGTCGGTTTCTATAGCAAACGCTTTAATATCGGGTTCACTCCGATGGAGCGTGCAGACCTAGTCGCCTTCTTGCGATCACTATGATTTCTTCAAATACCGATTGTTCGTTGAGGTAATCCGGTTTTCAGAAGTTCGTTAGGAATACAAGTTTTGATCGTTGAAATTAGTTTGCTGAGAAGTCCCGAGCGGACAAAAGAATGATGGACGACTAGACTGACTTCTCGTGTAGGAATTGGAGTGGAAAAGGGAATGACGCTGCCGCTGCGACGTGATTCCCAGCGACGAGCTAGATCGGGAAGGACGGTGTAGCCGTGACCCGTTTCTACAAGTCGGCAGAGAGTCTCTAAACTGCCACTCGCAAATTGCAAATCGCCAACCTTGGGGTTTTTGATCCGGCTCTGCCGACAGACACGCAAGCTTTGCTCGCGGAGGCAGTGGCCTTCGGCAAGTAGAAGTAAGTTTTCATTTTTAAGATCTTGGTCGCTGACCGTGTCTAGTTTAGCTAAGGCACTCTGCTTAGCTGCATACACATAAAATGGCTCATTAAATAAGGGATGCTCGACCAGTGAGTCCTCCCCTAATGGCGTTGCTAATAGTCCGACATCGAGCTTATTGCGTTTTAATGCTTCAATAATGTCCGAGGTCCGACTTTCCTCGATGATCAGCTGCACCTTCGGGTATGAAGATTGAAATTTAGCGAGAAAAAGTGGCAGCAAATAAGGGGATAGAGTGGGGATTACGGCTAAGCGCAATTCACCGGAGATCTCGTCTTTTGCCTCGCTGATAAGCTCCTCAATGACCGCCGTTTGACTGATCACGACACGGCTCTGATCTAAAATCTTTAGGCCGATTGGAGTCGGTTTGATTGGCTGCATGCTGCGATCGAAGATGACGACTCCGAGGTCGTCTTCCAATTTTTTGATCTGCATCGATAACGTTGGCTGGGTTATGTGACAGGCTTTGGCTGCTTGGCGGAAGTTGCCGTAGCGCTCGAGTGCCACAAGATAGCCGAGCTGGGTCAGTGTGATCATGGCCTACTTGCTCTCCAGAAGGCGTGCCGCACGGGTATTAATCCTCAATATTACAGGTAGTTGCTCGTACGATCAATAAAATCTATCGACCTATAAATATTATAGATTTTATTGATTGCGGGAAACAGCCGATGATTGTTTTGAAAGCAAGAGAGAGGCACTCAGCCCTCGCTGCTTTAAATCCAATAATTTTATGAAGGAGTCCACCATGGCTAGCATCATCAATTCAAAAATCCCAGAGTTCAAAGTCCAGGCATATCACAATGACAATTTCAAAACGGTGAGCAGTACCGATCTAAAGGGTAAATGGTCGGTGTTCTTTTTTTACCCTGCCGATTTCACCTTTGTCTGTCCTACCGAATTAGGTGACATGGCCGACAAATATGCAGAACTCAAAAAAATGGGAGTCGAGGTCTACTCGGTTAGCACCGACACCCACTTTACCCATAAGGCTTGGCACGACGCATCGGACACCATTAAGAAAATCCAATTTCCCATGCTTGCTGACCCAACTGGGCATTTGTCGCGGGCCTTTGGTGTCTATATCGACGAGGAGGGTCTCGCCTACCGGGGCACCTTTGTCGTCGATCCAGACGGTGCGATTAAAATTGCCGAGATTCATGACAACGGGATCGGTCGTAATGCTGACGAACTAGTGCGGAAGATTCAGGCAGCTCAGTTTGTCGCGACACACCAAGGCGAGGTTTGCCCAGCTAAATGGCGTCCAGGTCAAGAGACGCTCAAGCCAGGTCTCGCTTAAGGGGGCTTAAGGGGGTCGGGCACTCTCTGTAACATACTGGATTTAATCAAGTAACATGGATTTCAGTATATTACGACCAGTGCCTGACCCCAATCACATCACCTACGCGTGGATCAGCCTTGTTATATGCAGGTTACTCTTGGGTTGCTGGTCTGGCTTGGGATTTATCTTCGTGAGCCGCGTTTATGGGGACTTTTACCGCTGCGGAAACAAACAAAATAACAAGTTATCTGGTTGACGATGAAGTCAGCAACAGGCCCACTGTCGTCACGAGTGACCACCTGTCAGTAACTTAGCTGCAGTGCCTGACCCCATTTATCAACGTGAGTATCTTGGCCGCGGTGTGGCGTTTTGCCCTCATTGCGATGGACCGTTTTATAAAGGTAAGAAGGTCGCAGTCATAGGCGGTGGCAACTCCGGGGTAGAAGCCGCAATCGATTTAGCGGGGATTGCCAGTGATGTGGTGCTCATTGAATACGGAGATCAACTCAAAGCCGATTCAGTTCTGATCGATAAGCTAAAGTCACTCAGCAATGCAAAAATAATGGCGGCAGGGGGTCAGGCACTCTCTGTAACATGCTGAAAGTACTTTATTGTTATAGATTTCAGTGAATTGCATCCAGTGCTTGATCTATATTTTACGCAAAATCGACATATAATGTATAATAGTATATACCATTATTGGTTGAGCGGCGATGAAGGCTATAGAAAATTCGAGGTATACGGTAATTTGAATAATAGTTTATACAAATGAGTGATTCTTTGAACAAAGAAATATCCAATAGACGAGGCAACCGCGCCGTAATCCTGCCCAAGACTAAGCGCCATCTTGCGCTTATGGGGGAGGGGTTGAAATTGGCTCGCCTACGCCGGGGGTGGTCGGCGGAAAATCTAGCCGTTCGTGCCGGAGTCTCTCGCGGCACACTACTTGCCATTGAAAAAGGGTCGCCTAGTGTCACCATGGGACATTATGCGGCGGTATTATTTGCATTAGGTTTGGATAAAGATCTCGCTTTGCTCGGTAGTCAGGACGAGGAGGGCAGGCGCCTGCAAGACATGAACCTGACGCGCCGTGCCACGCGGCGCAAGAAGAAGAATGGGCAGCATGAGGTATAAGCCGCACAGTATCTTTGTTTTTGTTGATTGGGCCGCACTCGGGAGCCCTAGGCTCATAGGGACTCTGCATGTTGGTTATGTTAGAGGCAAAGAGGTGCCTTGGTTTGAGTACAGTGATGCCTGGCTCAAAAGCGGCTTAGCGTTGGAATTTGATCCGGAATTGAAGCCACTGCGCAACAAGATTTACCCAGCGCAGGGATTCTTTGGAGCCTTCGCCGATGCGTCGCCGGATCGCTGGGGTCGCAAGCTTATGCTTCGCCGTGAAGCTCGGCAGTCTAAGAGCGAGGGGCGAGCCGCAAAATTACTCACCCAGGTAGATTTCTTGCTTGGTGTTGATGATTTCGCCAGAATGGGAGCTCTACGTTTTAAGAATGACCTGGATGGGCCATTTCTTGACGCTGGTGATCAAGGTGCTTGCCCACCATTGACCGAGCTTCGCGCTCTGCAGCACGCATCCTTGATGATTGATAGCGATGACGAGCGCAAGGTGGACGCAGCTCTGAAGCTGTTGTTGCGTCCTGGTGGTTCACTTGGGGGCGCACGGCCCAAGGCAAACGTGATCGACCCTAGTGGTGCTTTGTGGATTGCTAAGTTTCCTAGCGATGCCGATGATCATGATATCGGTGGCTGGGAGGAGCTGACGGCTCAACTAGCACGCGGTGCCGGCATCGACGTAAGCAGGTCCAGGGCGGAGAAGCTTGGTGGGCACCGACACCATACTTTTCTGACGGTACGCTTTGATCGCGAGGGTCCGAGGCGACGTTTGCTTTACGCATCTGCTATGACACTTTTAATGAAGCGCGACGGCGAAAGTGAAGACTGCAGTTATCTCGACCTGCTGGAAGTACTGGCGCAAAAGGGCGCGTCACCGAAGCGAGACTTTCCCGAGCTTTGGCGCAGAATAGTCTTTTCCGTTTGCGTCTCCAATTCCGATGATCATCTCAGAAATCATGGCTTTCTTTATGACCACGTCCACGGGGGCTGGGCCTTGGCACCTGCTTTTGATCTTAATCCAAATCCGCACGCCACCGGTCTGACTTTAGCCATTGACGAGCACGATAACGCACTAAGTCTCGATCTAGCTATGACGGTAGCGCCGTATTTTCAAATGACCGCAGCCACTGCTAAGGAGACCATGGAGCACATCAAAAAGTCTGTTCGTGGCTGGAGGACTATTGCTAAAAGATTACACCTTAAGCCATCGGAGTGTGAGTTGATGGCTGAGGCATTCGAGCGAGACATCAAGTAAAGAAATTTCGCTTGGTTAAATTGCGGCCCATGATTTTGACTTAATTCAGCGGAGGCTGATATCGCTTTTGCTGCAGTCCATGCCAAAGCGGTAACCATCGTCACGATAGAGTGCGGACGTGGGAAAATCCTCTGTTTCCGGCCAAAAGGATATGGAAGCATCTATGATTGGCTCGGCGCCGGTTATCTTGGCGCTGAGGTAGTTTGTTCTGAAGTGCTCGGTTCGCGATGGGGGAATAAAAATTCCATTAAATGTCCCGACGAGTTTGAGTTTGTCTTCACCTGGGAGTTGAGTGGTGAGATCGACGCGCCCCATGACTCTGTAGCCCTCAGAAGTTTTTTCCGTAATATTTAGGATGCCATCAGCGGTCCCGACTATGTCGGTCTTGGCGAACTGCGTGCAATGCAGATGGATGACACCCGAGCCTTTGCTTGAGCTCTTAAAAGACTCGAGGTCAGTGGCACCGTTCTTCTTTGCATTGCAAGCTGACAGCTGCACACTACATAGCGCTAATATCGCAAATCCAATCTTCTTAAACATAAGCTTGTCCCCAGTCACTACTTGAGTTCAGTTTACCTTGCTCAGACTGCCGCATTTTAAGTCGCTTTTGACGAAAGGCAGGATGCCAGCAATCTTCATGGTACTTGAGTAATATACAGACTCTGGCTCAGCCAAACTACCTTTGATCGTTAGTTTGTGGTGAATATCTGGCACATCCCAGAAGATTGGTTTGCCGCTACCTTCCAGCGCTAAATCACCGCCCAGCCAACCGCGCCCAACTTTAAGGTCACCTGATTTTATGTTCGTCGCGGAATTGAATTCGCCGGGCATATTATAAATGCCGTAAAGACCAGACGCTGGTGCTGGGATTTTATAATCGACAGTATAGGTGCCCGAAAGCTTGGCACCAGTAAGTTCATTGTTGTCATTTAAACGCAGCTCGACGGTGCAGCTGACGCCGTTGTCATTAGTACCGACAAATTTTGTTTGATTCGTTAAGCTTAGTTCTGTGGCTGCTGACTTAATGCTAGAGGTTTTGGTCTCATGGCCACAGCTAGTGATAAGTAACGCACCCGTCAGTGCAAGTAAGTTCCACTTCATGATTAACTACTCCAGTCTCAGCTCAGTTAGCTTTCTCCACCGCAGCTATCAGTATGCAAGTTCCTCGCCAGTTATGGCGTGTTTTTGCTGTCCAGTGTCGGCGGGGGTAACCACCTGATTGTCCTAACTAAAAACCATATTTATAACTGAGGGCGGGGCCGCGCCAGCGGCCTTTATATGTCCATATTGTCGAATAAATTGGCACAGATCTGGGTGCCACGTAAGTCAAATTTTTAGAAGTCTTAGTCGAAGGTCATGCCCGTCCTGAATCTGGTCGTCGTGCTTAGGTAGTGTTTGGCACTTTTCGCGTTGGACACAAGACATCTCTCTTGGGCATACCGATGTCGTTCGACCTCGTGGGGATCTTCTGCCACTCTTTTGTCGCTAGAAATTGATCCACATTTAATCAGTATCGACGGGATAATTTATGGTTATAGCGACCCAACATGTTGGCGTTACGAGATCGTCAAAAGCGATTCTGCAGCCTATAAAAACTGATTCCAATAATCTTAAAGAGATTACTTTGGAGTATTCAATGAGAGACCATTTCGATGCTTATGCGGTGTTCCAATATTTGCTTTCGCGAGAGCTAGCAAATATTGGCAGGGATTCGCCTCGGATCGAGGTGTTTAACGAGGTAAGTTATTTTCACAGCAGACAGCTTGGACTAAAGGAGATTTTGGCCCAAATGAATAGTCTAGCGCTTACGACGATTTTTGATGTTATCGATTTCGGTAAGAGCCGCGTTGATGCAATCTTCGTATGAGAGTGACCACTGCGGATCGAGCAGATAGTTTAAAACTAAAGCTGGGTCTGCGTCGGCATCTCCGAGCTGATAGAAATCCTTGCCCTCAACGAAGCAGTTGATTAGGCGTCCTGGTCCGTCAGATGACAAGATGTGATACTCAGGATGATCCTTACAAAACCGTTGCAACTGGGTAAGAAAGCGATAGTCGAACGATCCAGAGAAATCATGACCCACGAGTCCTAGCCACTCAAGGTCGTAGTAGTTGGTGATAAGGCCAACTCGCCGGTTGAAGTCTCTAGACCTCACAATTAACTCAATCTGTTGTTCTCTAGCTCTGGCGCCCATGTTCAAATCCCACGAGTGGCGTAAAGAGATTTCGTCATAATAACTATCGGAAGATCAGGGTTGGAGTTTAAGATTGTATAAAAAATTCGTCTAAGTTCTCAGATCTACGAGTTTTTTTTGAATAAAAAAAGCTAAATCAGTCTTTTTAAAGTAAAACAATAATCTAATAAGTCCCTTCTTCTGCAAATAAGTTTAAGTCCCTCGACCTCATGATCTCGGCCAAGATCACGCGAGTTAATCGCAAGATCGTGCTGGAAAATATCAAGGGTAAGAGCCTCAGGGAGGCTAAGCTTTTTATGTCTCACGTCACCCCGGATGGTGAGCTTCTGCCTACGGAAAAGATCTGTGAGTTAAAGCTCACGCTGACTAAGTCGCAATTCGCCTTGCTCCAGAGGACGCGTGAAGTTTTAGCTGCTGCTGGCTCCGTACCAACCGATGCGGAGATTTTTAGCTTGTTCACGCAAGCTGAGTGGAGACTTCATTTAGTGGCCTTCGATGTACTCGAGATGTTTCTGCAAGCTAGGGGTATAGCAAATAAAGGTAGTATTAATGAGATCGGATCAACCAGGTAGCAGACTACAGGAAATAATATTACGCTGGGCAATAACGCTAATAATTTAAATTTTTTATATAGGTGGAACAAGTTTGTAGTGCTCAATAAAAGCCCAAAACTACAAAATAAGCATATACTCCCGACGAATAGCCCCATTCTGGGCGTTAGACCATCTATGCTTGGAAAAAACGACAAGAAGCCGAAAAGCCACCAGGCAAAAAATCCAGTCGACACCCAAATAAATAAATTAATTGCCGAGGCAAAAAGGCCTGTTTCCATCTCAAACTGACCTCAGGTTTAGAAAGGTATTTTAGTCGCTCTTTTGCATTCATGTAAGATTACCTTGTGATCAACTCAGGACCAAACCCACAGGTAAACTTTCTCCAAATAGCAGCATCTTAGCCTCGGTGTCCACTGGGACGAATTCACGCACCAAGCGCATCTGTTCAGCGCTGGCACCAGTCTCGCCCAGTTTAGCTAAAAACTGTCCGCGTGCGGCATCGGATAAATCGTACTCGCGGTCTCCAATCATCCGTCCAGCCTGCGTCAAGAACAGCGAGAGTTTGCTGAACGCGGCATCACCGCGCTTGATCTTTTTCAGTTCATCAAACCAGCCCGCGACTAGTTCGGGGCGTGCGATAGTATGCGGCCCACCGTAAAGTGGGACGCGACTCGCAATGCGAGCTAAGGCCCACATGCGTTGATTGACGAACTTTTGTCTGCCAGCTGCCAGTTGTTGCGTTAGATGTTGCCCGAGGCGAATTTTATGCGTCATATCGACCCGCTCAAGCGAGCCAGCTAATAAATACAGCTCCGGCGAGGCATCATCTTTGCGCAGTGCGGGGAAGATGCGTTCAAAGAGCTGTTCTTGTTGCTCGCGCAGAAGTCCGCCAGCCACTCGGCGCCACATGATCCACCACTGCTCTTCTGCCTGCTTTTCTTTGGGAAAGCTGAGGCCTTGTTGAAAGCAGCGCCACAGCTCTTGCGTGCGCCATTCGTCAAGTTCGCAGCCATACCCAGGGCGAAGGCTATACCCTGCAAGGTATAACCATTGAGTCTCATGATTTAATGAACGGCCGCGGCGCGTCATTCCCGTGGCCAAATGCGGCCAGAGCCCGCGCAGTAACGATGTGTCCCAGTCCTCGCGAGGTGCACCGAGGGTGTCTTCTAAATCTTTGACTAAATTTTTGGGCG
>Ga0315284_10017293_pt1 | contig 10226 bp, 12 predicted proteins | sample YL17G09_16_MG_FD_203696 | JGI IMG/M metagenome (GOLD analysis project Ga0315284, IMG submission 203696) | Sediment microbial communities from Yellowstone Lake, YNP, Wyoming, USA - YL17G09_16 | ecosystem: Environmental > Aquatic > Freshwater > Lake > Sediment | place: USA: Wyoming | collected...
GCAGGCGTTCGACATAGTGGGAGAGCGCAAGCAGATGGACATGAATATACTCTCCAACTGGTATGAATACACCTGGGAAGTCACCTTGCGTAACCACAAAGCAGAGGACATAGCCGTGACGGTCCTGGAAAGAACTGGAGGCGACTGGGAGATAACGCAGGAGAACTACAACCACATAAAGGAATCAAACAACAAGATAAAGTGGAAAGTACCTGTTAAAGCCAACGGCGAAACGAAGCTGACTTACACTATAAGGTACAAAAAATGGTAAAAGAACGCAAAGGAAGCAAAATGAAACAGAGCATTTTTTTTGTTTGCCTCTTGGTCCTGGTATTCTTCGCATCATCCGCATGCGCGACCCAGGTCGTGGTGGTAAACGATACCGTGGTAGAGAAGATATACGGGATAGAGAGCATGAAGCTGTCGGGCAGTGTCTCAGACAACATCCTTCGCATATCGGGATCAGGGGAGGTCATAAGCGGGGAGGGCGTCAAAGTATACCTGCTGGGTCCGTCGGATGAAATCCTCGTGAAAAATCTCCTGATTGACGGAACAGGGAAGGCCGTGTCATTCGATTCCGAGGGATATTTCTTCCTCGCGGAAAAAGGACCTTTCACCTTCTCCGCAGACCTTGAAATCAAGACCCTCGGCCAGATAAGACTGTACGTCAGGGGCCCTGTCAACCGCCTGGCATTCGACCTAAAAGACGGATACGCCATAGGAGGAGACATATTCGGAGCGTACGGAAAAGAGGTAGTAATACAGCGGTCGTCTGCGCAAGAACCCGAAGACCAAAAGAAACAGACCCTCATCGACGGAAGCTTCAGGTACACATACGGCCAGGAAAGAAACGATTTCCTCTATGATATTAAGTTCAGCTCCTTCGGGACCAGCCTCGGAAGATACGAGTTCGACCTGCCGGATGGGGATTCCATAATATCGGTATCCGGCGCATTAAAATGGGAACAGCAGGGGCAAAGACTAATATTAGACCTCGAATCCCAGAAGGCTGAAGTGACCGTGTCAGGGATATTCGACGGCTCTTTGAAGTCCTTGAAAATACCGGACCTACCTGGAGGGAGACACTATGTCCTGATAGAATCCGACCCGGAAAAAAGGCTTAGCATAACGAGAACTACTGCGGAAGAGATAGACCTAAGCCAGGCGCAGTTGACGCCGAAATACTCCAATGCCCGCGCATTCCTGGCATCCCCGCTAGACGTGTTCGAGATAACCGTCGAAGACCTCTCGGTGCTGCCGTCGCTTTCAGCGTCAGTCAGCAGCGCCCAAAACAGGATAGCCATAACTGCTAAAGGAAGCATGCTGGGAGAACTCATGTACAGCTACGCAAACACAGGCCTCGACTACCTCGCGATATACTCCGAAGGAACTCCCCTCTATGCGGCGACGGACAGGGGCACGGTAAAACTCACAAAAGATAAGGACAAACTACTCCTCTCGCTCCCCAAAGGGGAATACAAGACCCTGGACTACGTATACTTCACGACCAGAAGCCCCCTAAACCCGATAGACCTCGTGGACGTCCCAATCGCAAAGACCGACATGCCCATAACCACTGCATACACGTCGATATATCTCCCGGCAGACTATTTCGTGCTCGGGACGTTCGGCGCGACTGGGGGAAGCGAGATACCCCCGGTCGAGACCCTTATAGTGTTCTTCGCAGTCATAGGGATAGCATCGACTGCGCTCTACCGGAGCAAGCGCTTCATGATACTCTACGCGATAACCTCGATCGGTCTTGCAGTCTACAGCCCGCTTCTGTTCACGCTGCTGATCATAGTCTCGATACTCGAAGTCGCGAGAAGATACGTGCACAAGAATACCTCCATATTAGCTATGATCGCGGGAGGCATAATGCTGCTATTCGTGATTGCGGCCGTCTTCGTAGGTTTCATGTTCCTCTGGCAGGCGGGAACATACAGCCCTATGACGAAAAACATGGATAGCAGCATAGGCTACTCGGCAAACTATGCCCAGGTCTCCGAAACATCGGCGGATAATATTATGCGAAACTTCAAGAGCATAGGCGGAGGCGAAGGATCGATAACCGTTCCCACAAGGACGGGGGTGCTGCCTGTGAAGCTTGAGATACCGCCTCTCGGAAAGACGATAACCTTGACGAGCTACTTGGTGACCAAGGAGAACCCGCTGAGCATAAAAATACTCATCATCGCGGAATGGTTCAAATACGTGCTATACGTGATTTCGGCGATCGCGTTCGTGAAGGCGTATGGGACGTATAAACAAAGATGATTGAGGTGAAGAAAGCCGAGGAGATGCGAAATGAGAAATACAGTAACATATTTTTTGACCTTATCGATACTGTTTACTTTTTTATTGATCGGCAACGGGCGCGCAATGTTAATAATGGAATGCGCCGATAGAGAATACCTCGGCAATCAAGCATCCAATATCATCGAAGGAGCTGTGAAGAGTATCGAAAACAAAGGAGGTCATTACTACAATGAGATACTCGTGGAAAAATACAACAAGGGCGATGCCATACAAGGCGACAAGATAATGATCGTGACAGAGGGCGGCCCGGGAATGTGGGTTGAGGATGAACCCGTTTTTAGCGTCGGTGAACGGGTGAAGTTATACCTTGAAAAGACCGATTCGGGCTTTTCGATTGTGTGTGGGACTGCAGGCGTAGAGACGCTTGGAGATGAGAAAAATCAAGCAACGGACGGAGCAGTCATACCTACTCAAAAAACTTTGGTGGACCCGCCGGCAAGCACTTTCTTAACTATTGCGGGAGTTTTTGCAGTATTATTAATTGCCTCGGCGTTTTTGATTAGGTATAAACAAAGAAACAAAAATATAAAGAGCAAATAAGACATGGAAGACGATAAAATAACCCTGGACAGGGAGACCTTCAAGGCTCTGGCGGTTGACACACGGGTAAAGATCCTCAGGATACTCGACGACCGGCAGCACACCTTAAGCGACCTTGCCCAAGAGCTTTCGATGGCGCCCTCCACGATAAAGGAGCATCTCGACACCCTGGTCGCGGCAGGCCTGATCAAGCAGGTCGATAAAGGCATGAAGTGGAAGTACTATAAGCTGACGTTCAAGGGCAAGCAGATAACAAACCCCTACGAAAAAAAGGTCTGGATAATACTTGCAACAGCCGCGATAGCCTTATCCGCATCATTATACGCCTTATTCACAGGGCTTCGGAATTTAATAGATTTCGGACCATTCAGTGAAAGCGTCTCAAAAGCCGCCGAGAGGGAGGCACCTTCTCTTGCAACAGGCGCGGGCAGTTCAGTAAATGACATGATAGGGCAGAATCTTACGGAAAGCCCGCAGGCAATGAAGGGAGCTGCAGAGGCCACGTCGACGACGATACAGCATACGTTCGAAGCCGCGGCTAACACGGCTCCTGTGATACCGTACCTTGAGATATTCGCCGTTCTCATCTTCTCGATCCTGCTGGGCATCTGCCTAGGCTATCTAATAAAGAGGAAAAAAACTATTTAGTTTAAAGATGGAGACGCCTTTTATATTCATCAACTCGGCGATGTCCCTGGACGGGAAACTGTCTACCTACGAACGCAGGCAGGTGAAGATATCAAACAAGGAAGACTTCGAGAGAGTAGACAGGCTGAGGGCGAGCGCGGACGCGGTCATGGTCGGCTCAAACACGGTGGCAATAGACGACCCCAAGCTGACGGTAAAATCCGAAGAGCTGAGGAAGGAGAGAATAAAGAAAGGCCTGCCGGAAAACCCGGTAAAAATCATGGTCGGCAGCATCGGAAAAATCCGCCTCGAAGGAGACTTCCTGAACTACGGGAACGCGGAAAAGATAATATTCACGACCGAAAAAGAGGAAAAAGAGAAGATCGCCGCCCTGCGTAAAAAGGCCAAGGTCTATGTCCTGGGAAAGCAGAAGACAAACATTCATGAGATGGTCGAAATACTCGCAGGCCTTGGAATAAAGCGCATAATGGTCGAAGGCGGCGGCACATTGAATTACGAGATGCTGGAAGCAGGCCTTGTCGACGAGATATACGTGGCGATCGGCCCGAAGATCTTCGGAGGAAAAGATGCGCCCACGCTTGCGGACGGGGAAGGGCTGCCTTATGAGAAGGCGATAATTCTGGAGCCGATCGGAATGGAGAAACTGGGGGATGTGTTCGTTCTGAAGTACAAAATATTGAAATAAGAAAAAAACAGGCGAATAAACCTGCTCCTAGAGCACCATCCTCGTATTCGTGAACGCTAGCGACCTCCTACCCTTCTGCTTGACTTTCGTGATGAAAAGAAGGATTGATTCTAATAGTTTTCCGTAGCTATCCATAAATGGTAAACCACTGATTACTAGCTTGTCAATATCTCTCTAAACCATTTTTTCTTCCGTATCGCTTTAAAATCTTCATCTTTTCTTGCATCAGAAATATAAATAGGACTTAATTTTATTGCTTTTCTAAGATTCTTTTCTATATCCCTTCTTTTGTTGGGGCTAATAATTGCCAAAATGCACGCTTTGTTATAGTATGCATTATCCCCTAAAGGGTTTAGTTCAATAGCTTTATTGATACTTGTAAGGGCTTCTTGATATCTCCTAAGTTTCATTAACGTGTGTGCGTTATTGGTAAATGACTCGCTATTTCTGGGATGTAATTCGATAAGTTTTTCAAGAGCCTCAGAGTTTCTGTTGAGCGTTGTTAAAATATCTGCCTTATTAAATTTGGCCCTATAACATTTAGGCTCTATTTTGATCGCCTTACCAAGACAAATTAGTGCTTCAGAATACTTACCTAATTTTGCTAAAGCTATTCCCTTATCTTCTATAGTTTCATGATTTTTTGGGTCTATCTTCAAAATTTTATCATAATACCTTAATGCATCATCAAATCTATTAAGTTCAAATAAAATATCTGCCTTATTAGAAAAAAGTTGTAATCTCTCAGTTATTTCCTTAGGTCTTAATTTTATTGCTTTGTCAATATAAAACAGAGCTTTTTTATAATGTCCGATTAGTTTCAATGCACGCACTAGGTTAAAATGAGATGATGTGTTTCTTGGGTTAACTTTTATGGCTTTTTTGAAATATTGTATTGCCTCTCTCCTTTTACCATAATCGAAATAAATACATGCTTTTATATCCCAAGCACCATCTAATCTAGGATCTATCTCAATGGCTTTATCGATATAATAAGATGCCTTTTTATAGCATTTGCGCCTAAAAAGAGCATTGCCGAGGTTATACCAATATATTGCGCAAGTTGTATTCCTCGGGCATAAGTTCGATGCCTTTTTTAGTTCTTGTATTGCTTTATCATCCCGCCCCAAAAATGCTAAAAGCAAACCTTTTCGGCATATATCCAAGTATGTATCTTTTGGATGTAGATTAATTGCCTTATCTAAACTTTTTATAGCCCCCCCATAATCCTCTAGTTTTTCCAGAATATCGGCCTTTCTTCTATGTACAAAATAATTCTCAGGTTTAAGCTTTATGGCTTTGTTTATATAGCCTAATGATTCCTTAAACTGTTTTCTTCTAAAATAAGCATGAGCAACTGTAATATAATAATCAACAGGCATGTGAATTGACTCCTTTTTTAATACCTGTTCGAACTCCCCTACTAATTTATCGAGTTTATTTTTCCCCTTAGATTTCTTTTTCATTGTCTAAGTAAAACTTTACTAATTCTTTGATGAATTTCTTTACCTCTTCTGATTTTTTACTTCCTTTTATATTTAAGGGAATTAATTTGTTTTCGAATATTTCATTTTTTCTCCTTTTAAATTCAGCTTCTAAAACAGCCTCAAGACTACAGTCATTTCTCCGAATACTGCGCCTTTTCTTTAATTTCTTTCTGTTATACTCTTTATATATCAACACTCCTCCTATATCAGTTATGTGCTTAGAAGGATCGAGTTTTAGTTTCTTTAAACCCTTATGTGGTTTAATCTTTACGTCTAGGTAGAACTGCCGTATATTAATTTGGGCATTTTTCTCTATTAGCAAAATAATTGGAAGGCCTGAGGCAACCAATGCTCCATACTCAAAGCAAACATTGGGCCTTAAACCGTCCAGTACGACGACACCAAAATACCCTTTTTTAATGAAATCGATTATCTCAGTTAATGGCTTTCCGCTTGGTAAGTCATCAAACTTCTTTATGTCAAAGCCAAATCTATCAGTAACGTCCTGAATAACAGTTATTACTTTATCCATATATTGGCCTTCTTTTGTTGAATAAATAAGGAAACCCCATTCCCTACTCCCCTCTTCTTCCAAAATAATAAAATCGCTTAAGGCGTTATTCGTAGAGTTCTTGCAAGCGAGATCTCCTTTATTACTCTGTTTTTTGAAATGCTTCACTTTAAAAAATTATAAAAATTCAATTTAATTGAACCATATAGCCACCCTTTTAGTAATTAAGCGGCCTACTAAAAATACAATCTGCGATCACTTAAGCTAGGGTATTGATAAATCAAATTACCATCCTCGTATTCGTCACCGCTATCGAACTCGCCCCCTTCTTCTTTACTTCCGGAAGGATGTGTCTCAGGTTTTTCTCGTCTATTATGATGAATATGTCGTGTCCTCCGCCTTTGAGGTCTGTTATGGTCGGCCTCTCGACGTAATCGTTTATGACCTTAAGTACCTCCTTCAGGTTCTCTTCCTTCAGCACGTTCATGTAGACGTTGACTTTGCCTTTGCTTTTCAGGACGCCCTTGAACAACATGATGAGCTCCCCGATCTTCTTTTCTTTTTCCGGGTCTTCGAGGCTTTTGGTATTGCATATGAGGCGGGCGGTCGCCTCCATCACAGTGTCCAGGATCCTGCACCTGTTCTCTTTGAGGGTGCGGCCGGTCTCGGTGGTTTCTATTATCATGTCTGCTTCAGGAATCGGAGGGGTCAGCCAGGCCTCGGTCTTGCCTGCAGGCTGCCTTATCACTGCGTTGATCTTTTTCTTCTTCAGGTAGCTTGCGGTGATGTTGGGGTACTCTGTGGCAACTACTGCTTTCTTGCCTTTCATCTTTTTGGCAAAATCTTCTATCGAGGTTACGTCCGGCATCACGTCCTCGGATACGGCCGCGCAGAGCCGGGTCTTTCCGAATCCGAGGTTCAGCAGCTCCTCGATGTTGCCCCTCATCCTCGGGTAGCCGAGTCGGAACTCTTCTATTATGTCCGAGCCGGTTATGGCCATGTCGCCCTTGCCGGTTGCCAGGACGAACGGGAAATCCTGCGGCCTGATCCTTTTCAAAAGTATGCCTGGATCGTCTATCTTCGGGTTATAGTCCCGGTCGCTTACTGTTACTTCGAATCCTGCTTTTTCAAACAATTCCGTTGTCTTCTTTTCAAGGTGTCCATCGGGCATGTAAAACTTTATCATTTTTCCTTGTTTTTTTCTCCTTTTTATTGGCGATTACAAAAATACTTATATTATACTACGAATTAGGTGATAAAATGGTAAAGATTGCAATAAACGGATTCGGAAGGATAGGCAGATGCGTTCTAAGGCAGGCGTTCGGGAGCAAGGACTTGGAGTTCGTGGCCATAAACGACCTCACAGACGCCAAAACCCTCGCCCACCTCCTGAAGTATGACTCGGTGCACGGGATATACGAAAAAGACGTGAAAGCCAAAGGCAGCTCGATCGTCGTAGACGGGAAAGAGATACAGATCATAGCCGAAAAAGACCCTGAAAAGCTTCCATGGGCTAAATTGGGCGTAGACGTCGTGATAGAGTCTACGGGCAGGTTCACGAACCGCGACGGCGCAGGAAAACACCTGAAAGCCGGCGCAAAGAAGGTCGTAATATCAGCGCCTTCAAAAGACCCTGATATAACGATAGTCATGGGCGTTAACGAGAAAGACTACGACAAAAACAAGCACAACATAATATCCAATGCGTCATGCACGACCAACTGTCTTGCGCCGGTGGCCAAGGTTTTGCTGGACGAGTTCGGGATAAAGAAAGGCCTCATGACTACGATACATTCATACACAAACGATCAGATGCTCCTTGATCTGCCGCACAGCGACCTGCGCAGGGCGAGGGCGGCGTGCCTGTCAATGATACCCACCTCGACCGGTGCTGCTTCGGCGTTATCCCTCGTGATACCTGCCCTGAAAGGCAAACTCGACGGGATGGCAATAAGGGTCCCGACGGCCAACGTCTCAGTGGTCGACCTGGTAGCCGAGACAGAAAAAGACGTTACAGCAGAATCGGTCAACGCGGCGCTAAAGAAGGCGGCAGAGGGAAGCATGAAAGGCATACTGGCTTATACTGAAGAGCCGCTGGTGTCGATAGACTACAACAACAGCAAGGTCTCTTCGACGGTTGACGCATTATCCACCAAAGTAATAGAAAAGAACATGGTGAAAGTCCTGGCATGGTACGACAACGAGACCGGATACTCGCAGAGGATAGTCGACCTCATGGCCTATATAACTAAATAAGGGCCAACCCTCTTTTTTTCCATTACTTCTTTAATAAACCCGAGCCGTAGACCAGATTAAACAGTGCGAGGACTGGAAGAATCCCGGCAGATAATGCTATAAGCATGATCTTCATCAAGAAATCAAGGCTGCTGAAGAATAACAGATAAAGCACTATCAGGGGGCATAGAACCATGTAAACTCCCATGATTAAGAGGAGCCTTGACACAAAAGGCTTTCTGTTTTCCTTCTTATTCATATCCTGGGCTTCAAGCTTTTGATCCATTTACCTGCCAAGCTACTTTAACGCATCTCCTACTATCCTTTTATGGTCAAAGGCAAGTTCCGGCAGATTCGACAGACTATGATAACCAGCCTCTTTTGCGTCAGAGTCTGCATGAAGAACCCCGTTCACCGGCCTGCAAAGGAAAACGACAGTGATGACATGCCCTCTAGGATCCCTCTTCGGGTCTGAATAAACGCCTACGAGCTTTAAGATTTCCACCCCAAGACCTGTTTCCTCCCTTACCTCCCTCTTAACCGCATCCTCAACGGTTTCCCCATACTCGACAAAGCCTCCGGGAAGAGCCCAGAAGCCCTTGTAAGGCGGATTTTTCCTTTTTACTAACACTATTTTGCCCTTTTCGATGATTAATGCGTCTACCGTTAAATGGGGGTATTTTTTCTGCATTTTATAATAGTTGGTTTTTCTTTATTTTTATATATGAAATGTCAAATATACTTTACATATAGTAAAAATAATTTTACTAATGAAAAATAAAATCAAGATATATCGCGCGATGTTCAACTTAACACAAGAGGAATTAGCCGATAAAATAGGTGTCACACGTCAGACGATCAATGCGATAGAATTAGGAAAATATAGCCCTTCAATAGAGCTAGCTTTCAAAATAGCCAGGATGTTCAAGGCAACTATTGAGGGCATATTTATCTATGAAGAGGATAAAAAATGAAAAACGTAATACGAAACCACGGGAAAGCATTTATGGTGAGCATATCTTTGATAGCTGTAGGGATAGCGATGAAAATTCTTGCCTTAGGCGAAACCAGCAGGTTCTCTTTAGGAGGTGCAATTATGGGAATTGGATTTTTGTTCCTTGTAATCGTCTTCCTAACTGCGCTTCGAACATTGGGCAAGAAGGATCGCGTGGCAGAAGATGAGCGAACAAAAAAGATATATGGAAAAACTGCTGTGTCTTCGTTATTTATATCGGTTCCCTTGTCTATTCTATTTGGAGCCTATGTATCTTCAGACCCTAAGCTCATGATGGTTGTTTCGTCGATGAACATGCTTCTGATACCTGTAGGATTTTTTGCGGTTGTATATGTATAGTTAATACTTTATATTCTGGAACTTCCTAGTATTGTTTATGGCCTGGTCTTTGGGTAAGGGTGATGATTTTCTGCCTGGTGTTTCTGTTGCCGAGTTGAAGAGCAGGATTGCTGCTGAAAAGAAGGCTAAGCCGCGTACGCGTCTTCTTATCGCCCTACATCGTAAGAAGGGCGAGGGCCTTGATGATATCGCTGATGCGTGCAGCGTGCCTCGTCGCACGGTGCATGGCACGCTGCAACGCTTTCAGGAGAGGGGGCTTGATGCTGCGTACAGCATCAAGCAGAGCGGAAGACCCCGGCACCTAAGCCAAAAACAGCTCGGTGACCTGCGGAAAAGACTGAAGGCTTCTCCTCAGGCCAGCGGATTCTATGAGTCTTTCTGGACTACGCGCATGGTCGTCGACCTGGTGAGCCGGCGATACGGAGTATTGCATACGCCGCAGTGGAT
>Ga0315284_10017294_pt1 | contig 10225 bp, 16 predicted proteins | sample YL17G09_16_MG_FD_203696 | JGI IMG/M metagenome (GOLD analysis project Ga0315284, IMG submission 203696) | Sediment microbial communities from Yellowstone Lake, YNP, Wyoming, USA - YL17G09_16 | ecosystem: Environmental > Aquatic > Freshwater > Lake > Sediment | place: USA: Wyoming | collected...
TTTTTTCCTTGCACCAGTGTATGATGGATTTATTTTTGTTGACGTATAAAATTTTTTTTGTCGTTTACCAGTCTTTGTTGCTTTGCGTTTTACTGCTTTGCGTTTTACTGCTTTGCGTTTACCAGTTGTTGTTGCTTTGCGTTTCACTGCTTTGCGTTTCTTTGGTGCTTTGCGTTTACCTATTGCCATTTTTTATTTTATAAGAATGTGATTGCTTTCTCAACTATTGATGGGTCTTTGTCAATTGCATCAACTAACTTTTTTAAATTCGGTGAACTTACTTTTGTTGCTAGTATTATTGTTTGTTCACATAACACTGGTGACATGTCAATTGATTCTAGCATCATTATCATATGTTCAGCACTTATTTTTGATGCAACAGAATCCAAAAGTGTTTGTATTTTTTGATTTTTTTCATCACTGGTCATTGGCTCAATATCTTTGAATGTTAGTGTGTTTGTTGGTGGTACATATGCCATTGATGGCACAGTGTTAAGATTGTTAAATTTTACAACTTTTTCAATCTTATCATCTGCAATGCCTAAAATCCCCATGATTAGAGGTGCATAGCCTATGTACTTTTTAAAATCATCTTCAGGCTTTTCAAATTTCTTTTCAAGTTCAGCAAATTTTTTATTCCATTCATGCTCTTTTTGAATCTCATTTAATTTAGCATTCATAACATCAACAGAAACAAATCCCACTGGTGATTGACCCCAATTGTTGCCAGTGATTTGTGTTGATTGTTGTGAATCCTTTTTTGAATCAAATGATAAAATCCATTTATAAGCACCTTTGTAATTTGATTTATATTGCTCAATGGTTGCACCATATACCTCTAATTTTCCATAGGCTTTCAACATGCTTTCAAAGTTTTCAAGTTCTTTGATAGTTGCATTTACTGTTGTATTTTCAATCACTAAAATTTTGTTACCATGTAAATCACAAATCCTGACATAAGGTGTTTTACACTTTGCAATTAATTCTGTGATGTCGCTAAAATTTATCATTTGTCAATGCCGTCTTGAATAAATTGATAACACACTGTAAATCTAACTTGTGCACTTATTACATTGCTGTTTGTTAATGTCAATTGAATTTTACCACTGTTGATGATTGCATTTAAAACATATTGACCAGTAAATTGAATCTGTTGCCTAAATGTTATTAATGGTCTTGCAAAATTATCTTGCAATTGCATCAATTGTGCTGGTACATTCGTATCACATTGAATTGCCACCCAATGCAATAAAATAAGCCTTGCACCTTGTTGCGTATATTCATCAATGATTTGTAAGTTGCCACCAACACCAACAATTGATGTCTTAAAAAAATCAATTGAATAATGTGGATTTGGTACAATCTGTTTTATATAATCACTGTGCATCTTATTCAGTTGTCACATTTGCATTTGACATTACCATTTTGTTTTTTGCCATTGTTTTATATACATCAGCTGTGATGTACCAACATTTTAATGCAATAGTCTTGCTATTTGCACCAGCAACAATGCCAGTTGGATTTGTGTAAAATGATGTTGACAAATCAATTGTATTTGGTATGTTCACTGACAAATATGTTGTTGGTCTTGTTACTGGTACACCTGAAAATTGATTTAACATTTCGGACAATCTCACATCTTCATAAAAATTATTTACACCATCTTTCAATGTCATGTATAAATTTTGTGCATCTGTTGTTGTTATTAATTGTTTTCTGTCAGGGGTCACACCATCTGCATATATTTCAAGTCCGTAAATTCTGCCAATTGTTTTTGGTAATTGTTTTGCAATCTGTAATTGCAAATCACCATTCACAGATAGTGGTGTGTAGATTGTTGTTGTGTAGGTTGGAATACCTAATTTGAATAATATTTCTAACATGGTATATATTTTTAAAAAGTAAAAAAATCAATTCACAATTTTCACTGTGAATTGATTTTTGTATTTTATTTATCTTTGTGATGCACCTTGTGCCTGACCCAATGCACCATGTAAACGCATTGACAAAAACATGTTTGGTGTTATCACAACACCTGACAAAGAATTTAACAATGTGATTGTCACATTGAAAATACCAATTTCACCATTCACAACACGCAAAGGGTTGATTAATGTCATACCAGCCTCTGCCCAAAATTCATCTGCATTGGTTGCAACATCACGATAATTGTGACCATTTAAATTGTCAATCATTGTTGATGATTCAATTTTCATTGATGTTGTACTGTTGTAAATTCCATCATCATTTGATGTCACACCACGTGAACGGTAAATACGTGTATTTGCATTTGCACCCTGACCCAATAGCAATTGAATTGCATAAATCACAAATACTTGTGTCTTACCTAAATTCACATTACCAAGTACATTTGTACGTGCAGGTGCATTACTTGAATAATCAAAAATAAATGATGATGATTGATTGTTGAATGGAATCTCTTGTATGATTTGTGCAGATTCAGTGATTGATGATTCAGGTGTGTAATATTTATTTGGTACAACTGTGCCATCAGGCATTGTTGAATCCTTTTTTGCTAAAAAGTTGTAAGCACGTCTTTGTGCTTCCATCAGGGCTTGTGCGTCAAATCTCATTTTTTTATGTATTTAAGTTTATAATTTATTTTAATTAGTCAATGTACTTTTTTTTAAAAATATCCAGCAACACCAGTCACAGTGCTTATGTTTTCGGGCATCTGTTCAGCAGACCCACGCCACCCAGCAACAGTTGAATCAAAACGGTCACCATATCCAGCAACAGTTGAATCAAAACGGTCACCATATCCACCAATTCCCTTTGTTGCCTCAATCATTTCAGCATCAATTTGTTCATCACTTGCACCAATCTTATCAAAGAATGACACACCAGTTGACTTGTTTGTTGATAATACAACAGCCTCTGTGATAAAGCCCTCCAATGCAACACCAATCATGACCATTTTAAGCCATGGATTTTTTATCATTGATGCACCAATTGCACCACCAACAATTTTAATTGCCCCTTGATGTTTGATGTACCATTTATCTGCAATTGTTGGGTCTTTCTCTATTGCATTTTTAAATAAAATACGTGCATCCAAAAACTTTTTTGTCAAGATTATTGATGCACCCATCACACCAATCTCACCAACAGTGATACCAGTGTGTTTTGCTATTGCTTTCCAATTTTTAGCCATTGATTTAATTGTTTAAATTGATTTATAAAATGATTTTTTGTTAAGTAAATAAAAGACCCTACAATCACAACATCACTTATGATTTGAAATGATAAAGCACCAGCAAATGCAATCATCAATGCACCTTTAAACCAGTGCAACAATGTATCAATACTGTTGATTTCAGTCAATCCAAATGACCCAACAGTTGTTGTTGCTTGTGGTTTTTCTGTTGGTGGTATTGATATATCACCATCATCTTTTGGTGGTGTTGTCAGTGGTGTGTCCTTTGTTCCACCATCATCACCATCACCAGTGTCAATTGCATTCATGACCTTTGCAGTCACTTTGCCTTGCAAAATTTTCTTTGTTCCGTATTCAGCAAGTGTTGACAATGTTTTTAAATCATCATTTGTGATTTTGATTTTTCTTTTTGTCTTTTTAACTGTTTCCTCTGTTTCTGCTGGATATTCAGGGCTTTCACCTTGTGCATCACTTTCCTCTTTTGATTTCTTTGATTTCTTTTTCTTTTTCTTTTTTTCTTTTTTTCTTTTGCGACCCATCCCATCAACATAATCATAAACATCACCACTCACAATTTCATCTCTGTCATCCATGTAGCCAATGCCCTCTGTTGTTTCCTCACCACCTTGTGAATCTGCATAGGAATCAACACCCTTTTGTACACCCTCTGCAATGTCATCTGTGTTGCTTGTGTCACTTGTATCTTGGTCATGTTTACTTTTCCCAATTACTTTGATAACAGCTAAAACAATTGGTGTTGCTGCTGCAATTGCAGCAACAATTGCTGGTGGAAATCCAATTCCACTTGTTTCCATTTGTTCCAATTCGGCAACAGATATTGACCCAGCAACACCATTCACTCTATCTGCCAATTCTTTGTGTTTACGACCAGCCCCCTTTTTAATTGCATGTTTTAATTTTTCAGGTTTACCACCAAAATTTGTCCATACTTTTTTTAATGATTCAGGGTTGTGAATCCATGCTTTTGCCATTCGTTCAGCAAGATGGAATATATTGGAATGCACCAGCATCAAAAATGATGCACGTGATGGTGCTAAATTAACAGCCTTAAAAACATGGAATAATTTTTTACGTCTTGTTTTTCTTTTTTCTTTACCAGCTTGTTTTTGTGCAGATGTTTTCTTTCTGCGACCCATTCCAGCAAGACCATTCATGATTTCATCCTCATCAAGTCCAGTGATGCCAAAATCACCCATCAATGCAGATTTTAAAACATCTTCTTTATCAGCACCACACATGCACCCATCAACACCAGCCAATTCACTCAAATCATCATCAACACCTTTGATGCATTTTTGAATGGGTTGACCAAATTTTGTAATAAATTGGTGTTGACCTCTGTGACGTTTTGTGGGTACGTTTCCCATCATGTGTAAATCCATTTTTTTACCGTTTAAAAAGTGTAATGATGCTTTTTTATGTTCAACCTCTTTATTCCATTGATGATGATTTACGGGGTCAACAGTTAAATAATTTTCAAGTGTTGGGAATGGTACAATTGTATAAATGTGTGTATGCATTTCACCATCATAAAAAACATGTTTTAAAACTGGCTCAATCCCAGCACATTTCAATATTGATGCAATCAATACTGTCATTTTTTTACAATCACCACCCTTTGTCAATCCATCACGTATTGTCTTTTCAGGTGACCATACCTCTTCATTGCCACCTCTGTCAAGATTATAATTTACGTGCGTATCAACATAATCAAAGACCCTTTTAATAAATTCTTTTTTGTTTCCATGTGGATTCAATTGCTTTGTCAGTTGTTGCACAAATGGTGAATGTTCATAAACATTAACAGCACGTACAATCAAATTCAGTGTGTCGGGTATGGTTGCACCCTTTTTTACAACAACATGATAAGGCATTGAGTAAACATAAACCAAAAAAAGAAAGGGGTAAAATTGTGGCATCAAATGACATCAAATGACATCATTTTGTGGGGTGGGTGAATCCTAGTAAAATTGATAAATTTTGCAAATCAATTTCATTGTAAAATTTGCCTATTGCAGATTTTTTGAATTTCTTTTTTATTTTCAAGGTTTTAATATGTCTTTGTGCTGTGCTTTTAGACACACCATAAGCATTTGCAACATCTTGAATGGTAAATGTACACATGATTATTTTAAGGGCTTTAAATCACTTTTTTTAGGATTGAAAAATATCACACATGAAATCAACACACTGGTCATAAATTCAGGGGTGTTGATTGTTGTGATTCCTTTCATGTAATTTGGATTTGGCAATTGCACCATCTGTGATGTGAAATGTCTTTCATGTATTTCATTCTCACTTTCAAATTTTATTAATTCAGCATAAAATTGATTGATGTCACCAACAATGCATGTCATTTGCCATTCTGTTTTTTTTGTAGCCATGTAACAAATATAAATTATTTTTTTGAATCCTTTTTTTTTGTTGGGTCGGTTGTAAGACCTATGACAGAATCCCAATTTTTGCCACCACAGAAAGTGCAAAAAATTTTGGTGATGGGTGTTGACCCCACCACCAAAAAAATTTTATCACAATCAATGCAATGACATTTGTTGTATAAATCAATTGACATCATTTGTCTTTGTCATTTTTGAAATTATTTTTTGCAAATGTGCATTTGAATTGTGCATCTCTGTTGCCCTTGCAATCAATGGATAAAAAGCAATATCACGTATTTGCAATTCAATCACCAAAATATTTTTTATTTCAGTACACCATTGAAACAACAACAAATCACGTGATTCATCCATACAAAGTAAATGATAATAATTGTCAACAAAGGCATCAACAATGTCACCATCATCAAATTGTTTTAACTGTTCATTAGTCATTTGCACCCCCTTGTATCACAACTTTTGATACTAGTGTGTTTTGCAATTTACTCAATATACATTTACCATTGACATCAAATGCAAGTGATGGGTGTGGTTGGAATAAACCATGACCCATTAAATCATTCCACTCTAAAATGATTGTGTCATAGTTCATCACATCTGTTGATTTTGCTGGTGATAAGGTTACAAATATTTTCACATTTGAGATTGCACCATCACCCATGCATTTCAAAATCCATTTACACAATTTCCCAAATCCAATTTCCTCATGGTCTTTGCCTATTGCATTGCCATTTGAATCATATATCTTATTCCAGTCATATGAATACATTGATTTGTAATGCTCACTATCAAAATATTTTATTGATGCTTTAAACCTTGCATATTTAGGTTTTACACTTTTACGTGCTTTTGCATTTGATTTCTGCATGAATGCAAGTGCTGGATTCATAAGATTGCCAATGCTGTTTGATTTTTGATTTTGCGAATTTTCCATGATTTTTTTTTTTTGAGGTTTGTTACTTAATAAACATTTACAATTGGTACTGTAGTACTGTTGATGTTCTGTGTTGTGTTTGTTGCTGTTTGTACTGTACCTTTTTTGCAACAAAAAAAAACCTATTCAAATTTATGGGGGTTGATTCCCAGCCCTTGTTGTTGTGTTACCATCAACAAAGGCAAAATTTGAACAGATTACAGTTGTACACCTTAAATCTATTGTATTTTATAAATCATTCTATCTGTTTTGTGAGCATAAAAAACCACCAACAACAAAAAGTGTCATTGATGGGTGTGATGCTGTTAAAATTGATTTAAGTGAGTAAATATATATTGAAATCAAATTGATGATTCCAGTTGAAATGTTTGAAAGGTCTATTTTTGTTGATGTTTTAAACATGTTGCTGTTGATAATTGGTTACTTTTTGCACTACTAAATTAGCTTATTGATACATTTGTTTTTATCTTTGTTCAGGTTCTTATGAACATTTGACTGTTAGGATTACTTTTTGCGAATTTTTCCCACCAGTATAAGCCCTTGACACGTGTTAAGGGCTTTTTTTTATGCTTATAATTGTTGATAAATAGTGTTTTTTGCAGTATCACCCCCCTCTTTTGACTACAATAAGCCCACAAATAGACCATAAAAACAAAACAATATCAATGCAAATCAATTGAATCAATAAAAATTCAAATGATTTGCATGTATTGTTGTTGTTGGATTTATGAAAATTGATGTATTTGCATGTGTTGTTGTTGTTGACGTACAACAAAAAGAATACACATGTAAAATATTTGACATTTCAAGGCAAGTCAAGGCAAGTTGCCCCAATTAAATAATGTTTATGCAAAAAAAAAGCCTATCAAATTGCTTTGATAGGCTGTTGATTGCAGTATATAACCTTAAAATCATGGCATATGAAAACCAATCATTGAAATTGCAATCAATTTACCATGTACCCCCACCATGTGACATCAATTTGTTGATAGTGTCAATGGTGCTGGTCAACACACTTTCATAATTTGGTGCTGTTGCATATCCAGCCCTTGCAATTTCACGTGCAAATTGTATTGGGTCTTTGGTATATGCAAATGCTTTATTATATCTTTTATTGGTTTTTAGAAAATTGCCATGGTCAATAAATCCCTCTTTTGCTGTTGGGTATGCTCTAAATTCACTTGACACACGATAAGATGGTTTATTCATTGTATTACATGAATCATTTGACCCTTGTGAATGTGCTGGGTACACTTTTATAAGTGTGTCATTAGTTGGTGAGCATTCCCAAGTTTTAAGGCTTTGTATTGCACCGTTCCATCCTTTGCCCTTTTTGATTCCAAAGAAATTGTTACCAAAGGCAAATTTACCCCATGCAGATTCAATACCAGCTTGTGCAATTGTCAACAGTGCTGGTACACCAGTGGCATGTTCACTGTCAATTGCATATGGGTAATATTTTTTTACAAATGCAGTTGGTGATGATGATGGTGATGGTGGGGGTGGTATGGGTGGGTATTTTGATGGCTTTGTGTCCTTTGATTTGTCTTTGTCATTTAATAGAAAAAACAGCCCCAATACAGATAGAGAAATGACAGCAAGTGTGGTTGTGTTGGTTTTACTCATTTTTTTGCCCTCCTGGTCTGATCATTAAATCCGAAATGACCGGATAAAATACACCAAAAAAAAGCCATATTTAAATGGCTTTCTTTTTTAAATGGGTTGTTTTTATTGCCTTGTTTCAATGTAATTGACACCTATCAAAATTTTACCACGTGTGAATGGTTGATTTGCAATAACAAAATATAAATATATATCTGTTGTTGTGACCAGTTTACATGCACCATTTGCAATGTTGTCACCAGTATTAAACAATGCACCAAATGTGTTGAAAATATCAGGTACACCATTGTTTGTTGTTGCTAGTCCAAATGTTGATGCTGGTACACCATTAACAGTTGATAAAATTCTGTAAAATGTTGACACCCCTTGACAATTCATAGGTATTGAAATACCAGCATCATAAACACCAACACCACCACCATCAATGTTGACATCCCAAATCATTGAAACGGTTTTAAATACAGATTGATATGCTTTCATTTTTAGTCTTGATTTATATAAGTAACATAAATAGTCAAATTGAATGGTACAATTGCATCAACAAGAATAGGTGCAACACCAATTGAAACAATTACCTCAACAGCTGGTGCCAATCCATAAGGCTGTGCATATGTGATACCAGTCACAGATTTAAAACCTACAAATGCAGATGCTAAAATTGCTGGTTGAAATGCAATGGGGTCTTGTGCTACTGGTGCAAAATTTACAGTACGCCATCCAATTGACATTGTTGTTGTTGCTGGTGGGGTCAATATATTACCAATCCACAACATTTGTGTAATTAATGAATTTTCAGGAATGATAAGACCAGTTGCATATGTACCAATTGCACCACCATCATTTGCAAATGTCCAATTTGCTTGACCATTTGATAAGCTCGTTTTTAATAGCATGATTTTTATTTTAAAGTGTGAATGATTTATTTATTTATTGTTTTGTGCATCCTCTAATGATGCCAAATGTTTTTTATCCAATTCAGTTAATTTGCGATTGATGACATCATCAATATTTTTTTCAACTTTTTTAGCCTTTGCAATTTTTACAATTTTTGATGCTGTTTTAACAGCTGGATTTTTTTTTGTTGCCATGATATTATTGTTTTTTAGTTGATGAAAATATTTTGTCTTTGTTAGTCCATACAATATAAGCAACACCACCAATCAACACCCATTTAAAAATTCCTGAAAACATACCACCACCACCACTGTCTGTCACTGCTGTTGTTTGTTCAGTCATGAATGCTTTGCATTCCTCAGCATTAAATTTATACTTTGTACAAATTTCATCACTGGTCTTTATCAATTCGTTTTGTTCCTCTGTTGTTGTATTCAATTCATCAACAATTTGGTCAGCTGTAAAAAAACCAATGATTGCAACAACAGCCCAAATCAACAAAGGAATAAAGCCCACACCCTCACCACTTGCATCCCATTTCTTTGCAAGTGCTTTCAATTTTTTATTGCCCTCAAATGTCCACAAATCATTTTTTAAAATCCCCTCTTTTGTTGCCCCACCTTTTTCAAGTTTTATTTGTCTATCATACCAGCTGTTGCCTAGCTTATAAACTAAATCTTTGTACTTTATCCAGTCAGGATTTTTTGACCCAAATTTTTCATATATCAAATACCTGAATCTTATTGATTGTAATAAGTTCACCAGTGCTTGTTTATGTGCTTTTTCAAGTGCTTTGACTTGTTCGGGTGTTGCCTTTGCCATTCCTATAAATTATCTGCAATTTGTTGAATGACCTGAAATGAATGCACCACCTTTTGCAATTGCACCCATCAATGATGATGATGATTTCTTTTTGCGTTTTTTTCCTGAAATATTAATATTGTAACGGTCAACATGTGATGCACTTGTTTTACGTTTCTTTTTTACTGCTTTCTTTTTTTTCCTTGCACCAGTGTATGATGGATTTATTTTTGTTGACGAATAAAATTTTCTTTGTCGTTTACCAGTCTTTGTTGCTTTGCGTTTTACTGCTTTGCGTTTTACTGCTTTGCGTTTACCAGTTGTTGTTGCTTTGCGTTTCACTGCTTTGCGTTTCTTTGGTGCTTTGCGTTTACCTAT
>Ga0315284_10017295_pt1 | contig 10225 bp, 7 predicted proteins | sample YL17G09_16_MG_FD_203696 | JGI IMG/M metagenome (GOLD analysis project Ga0315284, IMG submission 203696) | Sediment microbial communities from Yellowstone Lake, YNP, Wyoming, USA - YL17G09_16 | ecosystem: Environmental > Aquatic > Freshwater > Lake > Sediment | place: USA: Wyoming | collected...
CACCGGGATCCATGCGCTGACCTCGACGACGGCCCCATCAACGTCAAAAATGCATTGAGATTGATCGACGAACAGTATTTTGTGCTGAATGGACCCCAGTACAATGTGCAAGTCGGAGACACGGAAGCCATCAAGATTTACGTGATCAACAAAAGCCACCAAACACTGGAAAATGTGGTTGTGACCAATAATTTGTTGACAAACGATCTGATGATGGCCAAGAAGAACAAGAAAACTCACATGGCGGAGAGATGGGCGCCGGACATTATGACTGGCCCGCCGGACAGCGTGTTTTGTCCCCCGGAATACACGGGAAACACCATTGCAACACTATTTGCAGGAGAAACGTCTGTGTGCGTTGGAATTCACTTGGTTACCATGCAAGACATAATGGAAGGGCGAATTGTCTCCATATCAAACGCCAGCGCCAACTTTGCAGGCTTGCCTTCGTGCACAGCATCAGGAATGGATGACTCCACCATATTGCTAGACAACATCCCCCTGGTCAATGTGCTCTTGAACTCCACCGGAATCACGGGTGCTACAGGCGCCACAGGATCCACGGGAGCAACGGGAGGTACGGGGGCCACGGGTATGACAGGAGCAACTGGAGCATCTGGAAGCACGGGAGCAACCGGAGCAACGGGCGGGTCCGTCTCCGCAACGGGGGCCACGGGAGCCACCGGTGCAACGGGACAGAGAGGAGAAACGGGAGCGACGGGATCTACGGGAGCTACAGGATCGACGGGCTCAACGGGCTCAACGGGAATGACGGGCGCTACAGGATCCACGGGATCACCTGGTTCAACGGGAGCAACGGGAATGACGGGCGCTACAGGATCAACGGGCTCAACGGGATCGACTGGTTCAACTGGAGCAACAGGATCGACGGGGTCACCTGGCTCAACGGGCGCAACGGGAGCCACAGGAACTTCTGGAGGAACTGGTCCAAGCGGACCCACTGGTTCAACAGGAGGAACGGGAACGTCGGGCGGAACCGGTCCTAGCGGTCCCACGGGAGAATCTGGGGCTTCCGGTCCTTCTGGGGGAACCGGTCCTAGCGGTCCCACGGGCGGATCTGGAGTGTCAGGCCCTTCTGGGGGAACCGGTCCTAGCGGTCCCACGGGCGGATCTGGAGTGTCAGGCCCTTCTGGGGGAACCGGTCCAAGCGGACCCACGGGTGGTTCTGGAGCGTCGGGAGCATCGGGGCCATCTGGAGGAACCGGTCCTTCTGGTTCCACGGGCGGTTCTGGGGCTTCCGGTCCTTCTGGGGGAACCGGGCCAAGCGGACCCACGGGTGGATCTGGGGCTTCGGGACCTTCTGGTCCAGCTTCAAACTTTGGGCAGGAACACAACTACATCGAGGCGTACGAATCTTCGACTCTTTCCGTGATAACATCTGCCCCCACATGGACAAATGCGTGTCAGCTAATTTCTACGACAACTGGGGCTGGACCGGCGTCCTTTTGTGGTGTAGGAGAATCGTTGTATTATCTTGGGTACAATGTGGAGATTGCGCCAGGGTTCACCGGGACGACAGACGCCAACATGCGCGTTACCATTGATGGGGTTGTTACGTTTGTTGCGTCGGCTTTTGTTGAAGATGCGGGTACAACAGAGTATCAGGCAAAGTCGGGCTTCAGGGAATATTGTTTTTCCGCTGCCTTGCACACCATTAACCTTGACGTCCAAAATACACTTAGTGGAGGTGGTCGTTCATCGTTAGTGCGTCGATGTCGATTGGTTCTTTATAAAACATCAGCGTAACGATTCATTGAATGTGTTGTGTGTGTGTGTGCGCGTTTTTAATATCCATTGTGCCGTCCATTCGTTTCCAGTCGAACACCTACGCCTCCAGCTCCACCGCTCATGCTGTTGTGCATAAGCGGTCGTTGATGATTGTTATTGTATGGATTTCCTCCTCCCTGTCCTCCTCGTCCCGCAACTGTCCGTCCAGGTTGTTGTGGTGCTGGTGGTGGTAACGCTGCTGATGGTGCTGATGCTGGAAATGTTTGTGGATGTATGTCTGGCATTCGGCACACGTGTCCGTGAAGACAATCCTTGGAACACCGTTTTTGTTTACACGCGCCACACTGCATCGTACAAGGTGCTTTGCACAATGCGCACCCATCATTGGCGGAATGGACAATCAACCCTGCCAAACCCCCCGCATCACCAGGAAAGAACCTCTCCGGCACTACCGCTTCGTTTGGCGCCGGTGCAGGAGGGGCCTGGGCTAGCCGTTTCTGCAAGTCGTGCATATTGGTTCCAAACAACGGCAACAACCACGAGAATGGATTCGGATCATCCGTGCCTCGCCTGTGGAGCGGATTCCACGCAAATATGCGGATATACGCCTTCCATTCCGCTGCGTTCAGTTGTCTCTTCACCTCATCCCGTGCCCTATGCAACAATCCGTGCCCGTGTTGTGTGTACAAATCCGTGATAATGCGTGCATATTTGTTCAGCAACTTGTGCAGAGATGTTTGTTCTATGCCCGGCAACAGATCATTCCCGGGCAACAAGCATGCTCTCTCCCCCGTGTACAGGACTTGGTGCCACAGCATCAAGCATGCCCCATGATGAAGCATCTTGACCGTGACATTGATTGGCTTTTCGCGGTCCATGATTTCGTTGAGGATTGCGCTGAACCAGGGAGCAGTCGCGGGAACCAGATCAAACACAGTGTCCGTGTACTCGGGATTGAACACGTTGATGGGCGACGTCACCTGTGCAGCCAACAAGGGGTCGTCAATATCCATCATAGGCATGCCCGTCAGCAACATGGTGGTCCAGATCAAACCAATGGCCCACGTATCCCCTACATTGCACGTTCCTGCGTTGCTGGCCATCCACAGACATGGGAGATCAAAGAACCAGCGTTCCGGAGGCATGTAACATGGGGTCCCACGCCCCCATGAAGCTGTTGTGTGGCGCACATTTGCACCGTACGCAAACGAAAAATCCACCACCGTGGGCGCCCATTTTGAATTCACCAACACATTCCCCAGCTTCAAGTCTCCGTGTGCTAAGCTCTTGTACTGGTACGCTCCCCACGAAAACGACACGATTCCCCCCATGACGGACCGCACATGATCCAACGAGCATCGATAACTGAGGTTCGCCAAAGATGCGAGCTGACAGCGCAGCGTGTTCGATGCAATGTACGGCATGACAATTGCCACATACACTTCATCGTGTTGAAGAGCACGCATATCTCTGGCAAAAGGCGGCGGATCACGAAACACAGCGGATCCAATGGCCCACACAGAGTTGGGGATCAAACGCAACCGCATTTGGCGCAGAAAGAACGTCTCCTCGTCAATGGGACGATTGTCAATCTCGTGGTTTTTTTGGACCACGTATTTCACAGCGAAGTACGTCGAGTTGCAGCATAGCAAATCCACTTTCCCGAAACCTCCCAGAGAAATGGGTCGCACAAAGCACACTTGTTGTTGTTGGGTCGATAATGATGCTGGTACAGATGGAGGGTGTGGCTGACGTGGACGCTGCATCTTTTTTTTTCAAATTGTGTTGCTCATCCGCGTCCTTCCGTTTTTTTGGATGTAAATACGGAATAATAAGTTATATACCAGTTTGTCACTTCTCTTTTATATGTCGGGGTCTTCTTGTTCTGGTTGTTGTTGGTATTGGGAGTGCTGCTGCTGTTGCTGTTGCTGCTGCTGGTCGACCAAATTTGTTTCTAACATTATCATGGTTTGCAATTCTACCAATCTTACAATTTGAATAGGAATCACGTTTTCATCCACGAGTTCATCGATGAATCCTTCCTTCAAACATTCTCCCATGCGTCGTGTTGTGAACATGAACTGGTCCCAAATGTAATCGCGGTCCGAACACGTATGCAGCGTGGTCTGCACAATCCCACGCGCTCTGTCGTCGTCGCCACCACCAACACCACCCGAGTCAGATGTGGGGCCCGGATCTTTTCGCGCTCGTTTTGTTTTGGGTTCCTTGGCGGTGACGGACGAGGATGAGGCAACTCCGGCGGACAGTAAAGGATGTTGTTGTTGTTGTTGATGACTAGCTTTGGCGTTGACCTGGTCAATTTGCATGTTATTCACCGTGCTTGTTTCTTGTTGACAATGAACAATGTCCACGGAAGCCATGGCCAACAACAAGCGATCAACGCATTCTTGTGGCCACTCGATCTTGGTGTACTGTATGGTTCCATTCTCGGGGGTGTTGTACGATTGTGCAATATGACGAAACATCCGCACCAATTCCTGGTTTGTCTGATGGTCCGTGGCTGATGCGTGTGTATGTCCTTCGGTGGTCAATTCTCTGTGCATCCGCTGGATAGTGGAATTGATCATGTTCGCGATCACGGGCTGTCTATAGACACGGTAACGAAAGCAATCCCCCGTTTCTGCGCAGTAACGCACCAAATCTCCCCACCAACAACCTGCGCATATCATCTGTAGATACATCTGGCACACGTGTTCCGCCTTGAGCTTTGGTACGTCTTCTCGCTGATTTCGCTTCTTCATCACTTTGCACTCGAACACGCCCCTGCTCCAGTTTTCTTGGGAGATCTGTTGCTCGGTCAGCGACTCTCGGATCAGCGATTGCACCCAGCCAGGAAGCTTGTTGAACGAAGTAAAGTGTGTACTCCAATCAATGATTCCATCGGGAGACGCGCACACATCCACCAATGTTGGATGGCGGAATGTACCAACTTCGTGAATGACGTAGTCTTGGAAATGCAACAACAACGCCAACGCAACACAAGGCTCCATATCGCGGCCAAATCGAGTGTACATGTTGCCGTCGAAGTCTCCCTTCTTGAGAAACGCGTTGCGTCCTTCTCCGCCAATAAAGGCCCACAATTTTGACGCCGACAGTTGTCCCAGGAACACCTCAAACTTTTTGCATTTGTCGCGTTCTCCGAACCACCGAGGCGCACGTTGCGGTTGCATATGAAGGGGGGTGCCCGCGTCAATGTCCGGATTTGGGTGGACGAGCGGAAGCGCTTTCCAACGACCGTTGAGCTCAGGGAATCGTGCCAAAATTGCACTTGCGTCTGCCACCACAATCCATTTGGGAGGACCCGTAGGTTCATAGTTACAGTCGGCAACGCTGAAATATATCTCAGCAATCTTGCACTGCGCGTTCAACACGACGCTGTAACATTTTCCCTCGTAAAATCCATTGGGGTGTGGTTCTCGCGATGATGTTCTTGGAACGGCGTCGTCGTCGTCGCCATCAGCATTCTCTGCACCAAACAGTGGTTCGACAACGAAGCCGCATTCTGGCCTTCCTTGGTTACGCCTGTCCTTTTGGTCGGCGCTTGGACATAACTTGATGATCACTCTCTCGTATGGATCCAGTTCATGTGATGCAGTCATACGAATTCGAAGCGTCATGTAATCCTTGGGACGCGTGGCTCCAGCTTTGCACGAAAGATTTTCAACCGTGTATCGCGTCGGAGGAAGCACTCCGTTTCGCGTCAACATCAGGGTGGACATGAAGACAGGAGAAGCGGCATGCGATGATGGTTTGATCGATGATGATGATGATGCACCAAACATTTTTTTTCTCTATCCCGTCATCATCGTATCGTATCGCCAATATATTTGTATGTGGATGCAAATGAATGAAAATACGCCGCCCCCTCAAACACGGTGTTTTGTGTCATTGATTCGACAAAAAAAAATTTTTTTTGTTTTATTCTGCTCCTCCTACGCCAAACTTTGCCGTCCATTCCTCGTATTCGGGCAATGTCTCAGGATCCACCGACGGTTTGGTGTTGTGGAGAGCGCGTCGTATATGGTGTTCCTGGATCGGGGCTGCTGCAAATTTAGTCTTGTCTCGCTCCCCAACAAATGTCATGGCGCGTGCTCCGGGGTCATTTGGAGTGCAGGGCACAAACATCGCCTGGTTTCGCGGATCGGGTTTGAAATGCACGGCACACATCACTTCGTCAATGGTGATACTCTTTGCAGACTGCACCAGCGTGTCAATGTCGGATCCGCTATACATTGTGGTGGCGCTGCTCAATTCTTCCAGTAATTCTTTGGTAAACGAGAACGTGTCCCCGAACCCTCGCAAGAACATCTCGGCTCGCTGCAGTGTTTCCGGGAGTGGTACGTACACTCGGCGCTGGAACCGGCGTCGTGCTGCGTCGTCCACTACCCATGGTAAATTTGTAGCACCCAGCACCAGCACGCCTTCGTTGGACCCTTTTACACCTTGCATTTGACTCAAAAATTCTGTGACCAGTTTGTCGTCGTGTGTCGAACCTCCCCCATCTCCACCGCGTCCTCGGTGCGGAAGAAGGGCCTCGATCTCGTCGATAAAGATGATGGATGGGCGCCGTTCCCGGGCCATGGAGAAGAGTTCGGCAACCATCTTCTCCGATTGTCCGACCCATTTCTCGCGGATATTAGATGAGGTAATACTGAAGAATGTCGCTCCACATTCACCCGCCACCGCCTTGGCAATGAATGTCTTGCCCGTCCCTGGAGGACCGTACAAAAGGATCCCGTTCCACGGTTTCATCCCGCTCCCCGTGTACAGCTGTGGAGCTTGCAAAGGAACAACAACGGCCAGGTTGAGAGCCTTTTTGGCTTCCTCCAGACCAACAACATCATCCAATCGAACCGAAGGTCTGTCGTCCAGCAACGCAGACTGCAGTGCCTTGCGCAGTTCGGGGTTGCCTCGTTCCTCGACGGCTTCCATGGATTGTTTCGAGTGAGAATGAGAATAAGGACGTGCATCGCCACCATCACCACCACCACCACCACCAGCAGCACCCCCGCCCATTCCCACGGCGTTTCTCTGTGCTTGCGCGCTCTGTTCGCGCATAAATGTCAGCACTTCCTTGAGTTCCTCTGCCCTTTCCATGTATGGCGTCATTATCCCTATCACAGTCTTCTTGACATGGGGTGTCGGTGCATACTTGTAGCAATACTCCAAGTGATCAATGGCAACCATGTACGTCTGGAACACCACCGTCACGTTTTCGCAGCGTGGATCCTCCCGGTCCAGTGCGCACGCCCTCGCTCCAAGTTCACCACCCCTTTTCAACTTTTCATACACGTTGGAAGCCATTTCTTTTTATTTTTTTTATACAGACACACACGCACTCACAAAACATGCACTCACAAAACACACGCACACCACAAGGCTATTCCAATCGTCGTCGTATCATATGCATCTCCCCCACACGTTGCTTCCGAAATGATGCTCCTTGAATACGCGCTCGATAATGTCTCCCCTGTTGAACACGGTGCGAAGGACTCTGTGTTTCTCGTCGTCACTGAGCTCCAAACTCTGAAACCCGAGCAGCATCTCCAAGGCTTCGTGATTCTCTGTTTGTACGGCCAGACGAATGGGCGAGTGCTGGTGTTCGTTGGGATCCACAAACTTTTTGGATGCGAGAACGCCATAAAACTTCTTATCCTTGACACCCAGTGTGATGGCTCGTGACAACACGCTCTGCACGGGGTTTTCCACGGCGTTCAAAACACACCTGGAATCCGCCAACAACATGGTTGCCACGTTCACGTGCCCGTTCTTCAGCGCAACAATCACCATTACATTGTTGTCGATGCCTGGGTTGCAACGTCGGTCTCTCAGCAAGCGTCGCACCACCTTCTCGCTTCCGTTCGCAGCGGCAAGACGCAAACACAGCTGTTGACGCATGCCGGGATTGACACGCCGCCGGGACAGAAGTGCGTTCACAATGTCATCCCAATCGTGAATGCACGCGGCCATGAAAGCGTCCCAGCAATGTTCGTTGCTCAGCGCCACCATTACCACCACCGCTGCTCCTCCTGATCCTTGCTCCTTCTTGGGACAGCATAAAGCGCGCAACAAACGTCCGTCACTTCGGCCCACTGCATATGTGCATATTGCGCCCACTGTTTCTGCGTGTTCCCTGACAGAAGCACAATGCTGGATCAAACATATCAATGCGTCATCACGTTTAGATCGCATCAAATGATCCAAGAATCCTTGAGCTCGCAACATCTCCGCTCCACTTTTGGTTCTGGCTTCCACCATGCGACACACGCTCGCCAACACCCCAGCAACAACAACACTCGCATCCACCACCGCCAGTTCATCATCATCCCCTCCTCCTCCACTGCAAAGTGCAAGCGTTAACGCGTGTTTGGCGTCCTTTGCTGACACCTCCAACGCTTGTGTGGCAGCATGTCGTACAAGCTGGTCCAGCACAGTGGCGTTGCGTTGTGTAATCATGTGCACTACACAAAATATGAACATGTCGCTGGTCTGCACTGTCTTCTCGATCCATGCAGCACGCATACCCGGATCCGAGATCATCACCAAACCATTCACGACAAGCTCTCGCCCAAGCTTGGCCCGGCAAAAGCGCGGGTGGTTCAGTAGTTGTGGAAGCACAGCCGGATTCTTCAGCATGGCATAGTGAAGCGGTTTGTTGCTCCAGAACGGGTTGAAAGCAACTTGCGCAATCAAACGCCACCGACGACAAACTCCCCAACATGCCTTCCAATCATGCGGATCACAGTGTGATGACATGATCACGTACAAAAGATCGTCGCAGATCACGTCTTCAAAAAAGATTTTGCGTTTTTGCTCCTCATCCTCGTCTGTCGCGTCCTCCTCCTTCGTTGGTGTTTCTGCGGCGAGGACGACAATTGGACGAAAGCGTTTTTTGGTCCTTGGGTTGCGATCGCGCCCCGTGCTGGAAACGTCTCCGCTAGCAGCACACATTTCTCGTTTTGACATGGTACGGTCCGTCGTCTTCTTCTTCTGACGTAACATGTGATTTTTGAATAATGACAACAGTATCGGAGTTTTGAAATGGTGGTGTGGTGGTAACGGTGACACGACAGCGAAAAAATATTTCAAAGGGTATTTTTTGGTTCTCTTCCTTTTCCTCCGTTGTAACACAAAAAAAAACAATCGCGCGCTTCCCCACACACACACCCTTCTTCTTCTCTCTCGAAACCAAAACACGATCGCGACACCTCGCACAAGACAAATATCACAAAACCCTTATTTTACCTTGTGTTTTTTTTCTGTGCAAAAAAAATTTTTTTTTGTTTGTCCATTTTTTATTTCATCATCAAGGGGGTCAAGCGAATGTCGCACGAAAGTAAAGCAGACCACGAGGAGAAGGAGGAGGAGGAGGAGGAATTACAGGAGCTGGAGGAGGATCTGAATGGTTTCGAAGGGATGGTGGCGTTGTATGACGAGCTTTACGAGGACAAACAGAAACAGGTGGACGCCATGATTGTTGAGTATGTCACCGAAGGCAATCGGTTGGGTCTTTCACCGTGCGATCGCATGGAAAGGGACGAATATCCGTTCGAATGGATGTTTCCCGAGGACATTGACGACGATCGCCACTTCGACGCTCTGATGAACATGCAGATGGACTTGTATGTTCGTTGTCTCAAACTGGTGGGACGGGATGTGTTTGCCGAGATTCACGCGGATCATTCCAAGGGTTTCACGGAGTTTTGTCGCAACAACGATGCACCGGACCTCAAAAAGTTGTACCACTCCAAACGTATGCGCGAGTTCATGGAGGCATCGAAACACAAGGATCCCAGCCCCGTGGTACCCGAGGCAAGACGCGGAGGAGGAGGATGGGATCGTGCGAAATACGAGGAGAGCCGGGACAAGAAGTTCGGGGCGGAGTTGGATGAATTTGACAATCTGTTGAGAAAGGGAGATCTCACGAGACCCAGGGATGACGATCGCGCCGAAGAAATGATACAGGCCATGCGCAAGCGTCCCAAGGTTGATGCGGGAGCAAAGTGAGAGGCAATATTTACCTTGTGAAAAAAAACAAAAGAAAAAATAAAAAGAAAAAAACAAAAAAACAAAAGAAAAAACAAAAGGGAAGAAAAATAATATACAAACAAATCTCGAGGTCAAGGGTGTCACTGGGAAAGAGGGCTCGAGGCGTCGGGGCGGGTCGCCGGGACCAAGCGACGTGTCCCGGCGTGGTCGAGGTGTCCGGGGAAAAGGTCGTTCGACGGGTTTGCTCTCGACGCCGGGGTCGATATGCCGGCATCCGAGGTCGATCGTCGAGACGGTTTGGGGTCGTCGTCGAGTCGTCGGCGTCGACACGGGTCGGTGTCACGTCCCGGGTCGACCTTGTCCGTGTCGACGCCGAGGTGCATTTTGGGTGTTCCACACCCTAATCCGATTTTTGTCGTTTTTGACTCCGGGCTCCCTGAGACCTGCCACGGCGAGGGCAGGGTGA
>Ga0315284_10017296_pt1 | contig 10225 bp, 7 predicted proteins | sample YL17G09_16_MG_FD_203696 | JGI IMG/M metagenome (GOLD analysis project Ga0315284, IMG submission 203696) | Sediment microbial communities from Yellowstone Lake, YNP, Wyoming, USA - YL17G09_16 | ecosystem: Environmental > Aquatic > Freshwater > Lake > Sediment | place: USA: Wyoming | collected...
AGGAGCGTTACGTGGAAGCGGAAAAGCTGTATCAGCAGGCGTTGGGCATTCGCGAAGCGGTGCTGAGGGAGAACCATCCGGATACGGCGATGACGATCGGCAATCTGGCGCTGCTCTACCACAAACAGGGGAAGAACGCCGAAGCGGAGACGATGTTGAAGCGGTCGATGGGGATGCGCGAGGCGTGGTTCGGAAAGGATTCGTTCGGCGTCGCGTCGTCGCTGCAGGATCTTGGGGAGTTTTATACGCTGCAGAAGAAGTACGACCAGGCGGAGGCGATGCTGACGCGGGCGATGGCGATCGTCCAGAAGATCGCCGGGGCAGAGGCGGCGGAGACGGCGCAGGTTCTGGCGGGGATGGGCAGCATGTACCGCGAGCAGGGCAACTTCGCCAAGGCGGAGGAACTGCTGGCGCGGGCAGTTTCGATCGGGCAGAAGACGATTGGGCCGGAGCATCCAGGCTTTGCGGGGTTTTTGTCATCGCAGGCGAAGCTGTGCCGAGCGCGGGGCAAGACTGCCGAGGCCGAGCCCTTGTGCGAGCGGGCGGTGGCGATTTATGAAAAGAAGCTGGCGGCGGAGCACCCGAAGCTGATCAAGGCGATGGAGGAACATGCCTCCGTGCTGCGCGAGCTGAAACGGGATGAGGAGGCGGCGAAGGTGGAGCAGCGGATCAAGCAGGCGAAAGGGATGCAGTGATTTGTCCGCGGTTCTTGGCGTTTTTTGGGGGCAATGACGGTTCCAGGAAAGGACAATGAGCAACGCGGGGCGGTGGCGAGGGGCTTATCGCTGGTCCGGCTGGCTTTTTCCTTTGGCGTTGGCGTCTATAATCGATCACCCATGAGCAGCTACACGCGGAGCATACAGAATTTGATGGACGAGCTGGCCCGATTGCCGGGGATCGGGATGCGTTCGGCCGAGCGGATTGCGTTTCATCTGTTGAAAGAGAAGGCTGAGGATGCGCTGAGGCTGGCGGATGCGATCCGCGATGTGAAGACTCGCATTCGCCATTGTTCGATCTGCTCCAACCTGACGGAGACGGACCCGTGCTTCATCTGCACCGACACAAGCCGGGATCAAGGTCTGGTGTGTCTGGTGGAACAGCCGAAGGACCTGCTGGCATTGGAGGCGACGGGGCTTTACCGTGGCATGTACCACGTGCTCTTGGGCCGAATCTCGCCGCAAGAGGACGTGGAGCCGAAGGACCTGACGATCGAGGCGCTGATGAAGCGCGTGGGTGGCGGAACGATCCGGGAAGTGATCATGGGGACAAACCCGACGATGGAAGGCGACGGGACTGCTTTGTACATCCAGAGCCTGCTGGAGCAGTATCCGGATGTGGCGGTGACACGCCTGGCGAGGGGGCTGCCGGCGGGGAGCAGCATCGAATACGCCAACCGGAACATTTTGGCGGATGCAATCAGCGGGCGGCAGAGGATGTGAAGGCTCACGCGTCAGGGCGCCGGGTACTTTGGCGGGCAGCCGTTGAGCACTTCGACCACGTCGCGCACCACCCAGCTCATATTTTCCAATGCGGTGCAGGTGCGAGCGGCCAGGTGCGGCGTGAGGAGGACGTTGTCGAGCTTCAGAAGTGGGAAATCGGACGGCGGGGGTTCGGGCCAGTAAACATCCACCGCGGCACCGGCCAGGCGTTTGGCGCGGATGGCGTCGGCCAGTGCCTGGGCATCCAGGACTTCTCCGCGGCTGGTGTTGATGAGAATCGCGTCGGGTTTCATCATGGCGATCTGCGAGGCGCCGACGAGATTTTCATTGCCGGGCAGCATGGTGACGTGGATGGAGAGGATGTCGGCCTGGCGATAGAGCGTGGGCTTGTCAACGGAGGTTGCGGGGAAGTGAACGTGCTCGCTCACATCGATGAGGTCGTTGTAGAGGACTCGCATTCCGAAGCCGGTGGCGGCAATGTGGCCGACGCGCCGGCCGACCCGGCCCATGCCGAGAATTCCGATCGTCAGTTCATTGAGTTGCCGGCCGCGGACGGTGTTGCGCACGCGCTTAAACTCCTTGGGATCGGGGGCGAGGTCTTTGAAGAAGCACCAGGGGCGAAGAATCTGGAGAATGTAGCCGAAGACGAAATCGCCGACGGCGAGCGTGTTGGCGTCGGGCGTGTAGACGACCTGGACACCGCGGCGACGGCAGGCGGGGACGTCGATGCTCTCGAGGCCGACGCCGCCACGGCCGACGACCTTCAGGCGCGGCGCTTTGTCGAGCATTGACTCGTTGACCTTGGTGTAGGTGCGGACAACGAGGCCGTCGGCGGTCGCCAGGTGGCGATCGAACGCGGGATCGTCGTAGGGGATCTCAACGACGTTGACCTGCTGGCGCAGCCAAGCCAATGGACGGGGGTCGGAGCCTTCGGTGACCAGAACAGTGGGTTTCATAACAGGGGGGAATGATCGGGGATGGGCGGTGAATTGGCAATACGAGCCGGGTTCAGCGCCGTCGCCGCGGGCGACCGAGCGCCATCGCCGCCGCCGCACCAGCGAGCAGCGTGCCGATGGCGGGCTCGGGGATGATGACGGCGCTCAATGAGGTATTGCCGCGGATGACGTTGAAGCTGAGGCCGCCGGGCAGGGTCGGCAGGTTCAGGCGGAAACTCTTGTCATAGACGATCGAGCCGGTGACCAGATCGAATCGATCGCCGACTTGCAGCGCTGGGGTGCCCGCCAGAGCAATATCGACGTTGGTCAGGTGGATCCGGCCATTCACGTTAACTTGGTCATAAGCAATCCTGCGCTCGGCAACGGACCCTGCCCCGCCGATGTCCAACTGAAGGTGCCCTTCCGGCGTGAAGATGATGTTGTTGCCGAACGAGACGACCTGCGACGGCGGCGATGAACCGCCCGCGCCAGGATTGTACGTGCCCGCAAACGTAATCTCGCCCCCGCCCGCAAAACCGTGACTCCCAGTGACGTCGCCTTCGAACCGAGCTTTGCTGCCCGACTCGACCACAAGCGCACCGTTGTTCACCACATCGTCCGCAAACACCGGCGACATCGCGGTGATGTAAACCCGGCCGCTGGATTGATTGAGCAGCGTCCCAAGGAATTGGCCGCCACGAAGGCCGATTGCACCAGAGTTGAGCGTCCTGCCCGCCGAGAACCGCCCCTTGTCCATGATCAGCTGCGACTTGCTGTCGCTGAGAATCACGTCCTGGGTGATTTTCAGGGTCTGTTTCCCATCCAGGGTCACCGCCGAGCCCAGCGCGCCGCCGGGCCCGATGGTGAGGTTTGACTTGGTCAGTTCGAGCGTGCCGGATTGGAAGACAACCGATCCTGGGCGGATGATGGAAGCAGCGGAGAGCGAACCGCCGTTGAGGGTAAGGGCGCTGCCCTTGCGGATGTCGAGTTTATCGCCGACGTTGAGGCTTGCGCTGTCGCGGATATTGACTTGGCCGGTGCTGGTCTTGCCGCCGACGGCGAGGGTTCCGGCGACGTTCCAATCGGAGCCATCGCCGCTGAGCAGGACATTGCCTTTGGATCGGCCGTACATTCCGACGCCGCCGGTGGTGCTGGCGAGCTTGCCGCCGCCGATGACGGTAAGGCCACCGGAGCCATAGCCGCCGATCGCGAGCAGGCCGTTGGTGTTCCAGGCGGCGGCGTTGGAGAGGGTAACATTGCCGGAACTGCCGGCGACACCGCCGACGGTGCTGGGTCCGCTGTTCAGATTACCGTTGCGTAAAGTAACGCGGGCCACGTCTTTTTTTGCCAAACCGAGGTAAACCGAGTTGCGGCGGGTGGGGGCGAGGCTATAGGTGCATTGGCCGAAGTCGAACACGAGCTTGTCGTCGCCGATCAGGAGGCCCATGTTTATAACGTCGGACTTGAAGCTGATGGTATACGCGCTGGAGAGGTTGAATCGCGCGATGTCCCTTTTGGTGGGCATGCCGAAGGGCTTCCAGGCATCGGATTTGGTCATCAATGCGCCCCGGGATTCCGCCCAGTCGCGCGTCGAGGCGTGTCCGGTAGCCGACACAAGGCTGATCGCAGCCACAGCCAGGCTTAATGAAGTGGTCTTGGAGATACGCATGGTCAGTGCCTTCCTCACGGACACGGGAACGATCCTTCACCCGTGGTGAGAATGAGCCGAGATAAAAGCGCTCATGCCAGGGCCGCCCTGCCACTGGCGTGTAATGAAGCAAACGCGAGACCGCATCACCGGAGGCAGCCGCCAGACGCCCTGGCATCCTCGAAAGCGTGCGCTCCGCAACGGCAGCGCTGTCACCCAATGGCTAAACGCTGCTCGCCGGTGAAATCATAACATACGGGGGGCACAATACAAAGAAGAATCCGCGATGGACGTTAAGACAGGCAAACTACAACGATATTACCGGACGTAGGAGCGTTATGTGCGTCGCTGACGGAGGCGATCCAGCGCGACGGCGAAAATGATGATGCCGCCGGTGACGATCTCCTGGACCCAGTTTCGGTAATCCATCTTGGTGCAGCCGTTGCCGACGGCGGTCATAATCAGCGCGCCGACCAGGCTGCCGAAGATCGACCCCTGGCCGCCGTTCAGGCTGGCGCCGCCGATGACGACGGCGGCGATAATATCAAGCTCCATGCCGGTGGCGGTGGTGCAATCGCCGACGGTGAGGTAGGAGAACTGGAGCACGCCGGCAAGACCGGCAAAGGCGCCGGCAAGCATGTAGATCAGGAGCTTGCTTCGCTCGACTGGCACGCCACAAAGCCGGGCCGTCTGCTCGTTGGAGCCGATGGCGAAGATATGCCGGCCGAAGCGGGTGTAGCGGAGCATCGCGCCGACGCATAGCGCCAGGGCGAGCATGATCCATACGCCGGGCGGCAGGAGCATCCAGCGATCTCCCGGGCTGAGGGTTTTCAGCAGGCTGTTGAGCCAGGTGGATGGGGCAACAACCATCATTTCGTTGGCCAAGCCCTTGGCAGCGCCACGGAGCGCGCCCCAGGTGCCGAGCGTGACAATGAAGGGTGCCAGCTTCAGTCGCGTGATCAAGAGGCCATTGAGCATGCCGCACAGGACGCCGACCGCGACGCCACCCAGCGCCGCCAAGCCGGGGGGCGCCGGTGGAACGACCAAACCGAAGATCTCGAAGCCGCCGAGGAATCTGGCGATGGCGACGGTCACCAGGGCAATCGCCGAGCCAATGGACAGGTCGATTCCGCCGGCGATGATGATCAGCGTCATGCCCAGCGCACCGGTCGCGACGACCGTGGTTTGGAGGAGCATGACCTCGACATTGCCGAAGGTGGGGAATCGCTGCGGGCGCAGACTGCTGAACAAAGCGACTACGAAGACCAGCCCGATGAGCGGGCCGACCTTGGCGAGGAGCGTGCGTACGTTCGAGCGGCGGGTTTCGGTGCGGGCTTCGTACGTCAAGGTCGTCATGCAGCTTCTCCGGAGCCGGTGGCTTCCAACATGATCTGATGCTCGGTGAGTTCTTTGACCGGTTTGGCGTCTCCCAGGACGCCGCGGCACATCACCGCGATGCGGTCGCAGACGCCCATGAGTTCGGGCAGGTAGCTGCTGACCATCAGGACGGCCTTGCCGGCGCACGCCAGCTCGTCCATGACCTGGTAAATTTGCGCCTTGGAGCCGACGTCGATTCCGCGCGTCGGCTCGTCGAGCAGCAGGACGTCCACGTCGTGAAGCAAGAGGCGGGCGACGGCGAGCTTCTGCTGGTTGCCGCCGGACAGGTCGCCGGCGCTTTGTCGCGGGCTGCGACAGCGGATCTTCAGGCGATCGATCCAGCGCATCGACAGCTCGTCCTGCCGGCTGGGGCTGAGAAACGGCGGCAACTTTGATAGAGTGATGTTGTCGCTGAGGCTCAGCGACAGCGCGAGCCCCTCGGCTTTGCGGTCTTCGCTGACCATGCCCATGCCCTGGCTCCATCGGCCGGCGGGTGAGGAAGCGCCAACGTAAGCGCCAAACTTGATCTTTCCACTGCGCACGGCGGCAAGGCCGAACAGAGAACGGAGCAATTCCGTGCGTCCGGCGCCGACGAGGCCGGCAATGCCGAGAATTTCGCCACGGCGGAGCGTCAGGCTGGCCGATTCGGGTTTGCCGGCACCGGCCAGGTCGTTGACTTCGAGAACCACTTCACCCGCAGTCCGCGGCGACCGCGGATACAGTTCATCAACCGTCCGCCCGACCATCATGGCGATGATCTGGTCGGTGGAAGCGTCGGCCGTCAGCCCCCCACCGACGCTTCTGCCGTCGCGGAGGACTGTGAACCGATCGGAAATTTCTTTGACTTCTTCCAGGAAGTGCGAGATGTAGACGATTGCGTGGCCCTGTTGCTTGAGCCGGGTGACGAGGTCAAACAGGCAGACGATGTCGCGTTTGGTGAGGCTGCTGGTGGGTTCGTCGAGCACGAGAACCCTGCAGCCGATGGCGATGGCGCGGGCGATCTCGACGAGCTGCTGCTCGGCGAGAGACAACCGATAGACGGGCGCATCGAGCGGAATGTCGGGCCGACCGAGCTGCGCCATGGCCTCGGCGGAGCGTTTGCGGACAAGGTTCCAGGCCATGAACGGCCCGTGCGTCGGCTCCATGCCGAGCAGGATGTTCTCCATCACCGACAGATGCCTGGCCAGCGACAGCTCCTGGTAGATCATGGCGACGCCGGCGCGGCGGGCGTCGAGCGGATTGCGTGGCCGATAGGGTTGTCCGTCGAGGCACATGGCGCCGTCGTCGGGCAGATGCGCGCCGGAGAGCACCTTCATCAGCGTGCTCTTGCCGGCGCCGTTTTCGCCGACCAACGCCAGGACCTCGCCGCCGGCAACAGACAGATCGACGCCGCCGAGAGCGATCGTGGCGCCGAATCGCTTATGGACGCCGACCATCCGCAACCGCTCGGCCGTCGTCACTGCAACAGGTTCAACCGGCATGCTTACTCCGCAAGCAGCTTCTGGATCGCGGGCGTGTTGAGATTGTCGCGGGTGATCAGCTCGACGCCGGTATCCACTGCGGGCGGGACCTTTTGACCGCGTAGTTGTGCAACGAGGGTCTTGACGCCTTCGTAGCCCATTTTGGTCGGGTTCTGGGCGACGAGGGCTTCGACTTCGCTCTTCTTGAGGGCATCGACGAGCAGCGGGGTGGCGTCGAATCCGACGAACTTGATCTTTCCGGCCAGGTTGTTCTGCCGCAGCGCCAGGAGCATTCCGAAGGTGGAGGATTCGTTGGGGCAGAAGATGCCGTCGGCCTCCTTGATCTTGTCGAGGAGGTTCATGGCTTCTTTCTGGGCTTCGCCGACGGTGGCTCCGCCGTAGCGGTCCTTGACGATCATGTTGATATCGGGGTTTTTGGCCATGACATCGAGGAATCCAATTTCGCGTTCGTCGGTGCTGGCGGAGCCGACGGTGTAGCGGAGGAGAACCGCCTTGCCCTTGGCGCCCATGAGCTTGGCGAGCTGTTCGCCGCCGATGCTGCCGGCCTTTCTGTTATTGGTGGCCACGAAGCTCACGAAATCCTTGCCGGCTTCGCCCTTCAGGGCCGAATCGATGATGACGACGGGAATATTCTTTTCCATGGCGCTCTTGACGGGGCCTTGCAGCGCGGTGTCGTCCAGGGGAGCCAGAACGATTCCCGAGACGCCGTCAGAGACGAACTGCTGGACGATCCTGATCTGGTTATCGCGGTCGTTTTCCTTGAGTGGGCCTTTCCAGATGATCTCGACGCCAAGGTCAACGCCAGCCTTCTTGGCCCCGGCTTCGACGGACTTCCAGAACACGTGGGTCGTTCCCTTGGGGATGACGGCGATGCGCAGCTTCTTGTCGCTGGAGGCCTGGCTCTTGCCGGCCTCGGGTTTGGCGCCCTGGCCGCCCTTGGACTTGTTCGACTCTTCGCCCTTGCAGCCCAGCGCCAGCACCATCGCCACGCAGCAGGCCGAGATCAAAGCCGATCTGAACATGGTTCCTCCGCTCTTGGGAATGGAAAAAGCTTCGTTCAAACTCACCACAGCCGCACGCGAGTTTCCGGCCGATCCGAATCGGCGGCACGGTTGCCCGACATGCCGGCCGGTGATTGTACCAGTTTTTCGGCCGGTGAAATCCCCCGGGCGCCGCAGCAACGCCGTGTCGGGGTCGCAAGCGCCTATTTGTTCCCGCTGCGCTGCTCCTGGAGCTTGGCCAACGGCAGCAGCGCGTACTGATGGTCACTGATCTTGAACAGGCTGTTCTCGTAGAGCAATTTACCGGCCCGCTCGATGCGGATCGAGTACTCCCCAGCCGGCAGCGGAAAGCGACAGATATACGAGGCATCCGGGGAAACGGCCTCGCGGCGCGGGTTTTGAAGCGATGAACCGTCGATGGTGATCACTGTCCCCTCGAAATCCTTGTTTCCTTCGATGACCAGTAGCGCGGAAGGCGTCGCCGGAACCCGCCACCACGAGTAGCACCAGACGATCCCGACCAGCGCGATGAAGAGCATCGCGACGGCAACGATGGATAGATTGACAAAGACAGACCGCTCGGGGCTGGGCGCGACGGGCCGCTGGGGGTCGGGTTGCTCGGGTGATGTTTGGATCTGGGGCACGTCAAAACCTCTTCCGGTGGGGTTGCCAAAGACGGCATCCATCCCTTCGGCATTATTGTAACACCAGGATTGCCCAGGTTGGAGGGGGCGAGCGTGGAATTCTGGAGCCCGGCCGATGGCAGGGGCGGTGATGACCCAGTGAAAGGCAGGTTACCTAGGCCACGGCCTGGGCGGCCGCGGGTTTGACGGAGAAAACCTTCACACAGTTGCGGCCGCTGCCTTTGGCGGCATACATCGCCATGTCCGCCGCCTTGATCAGATGGGCCGGCTCTCGCAGGGGCCCTCCGAGTTCGAAGCTGGCGACCCCGACGCTCACCGTCACGGGCACAACCAGTTCCTGGCAGGGGATCGGCTTGGCGGCGATGGCGCGGCGAATGTGCTCGGCAATCGCGGCGGCGGTGGCGCGCGTCGTGGACGGCATGATCAGGGACATCTCCTCGCCGCCATATCGCGCCGCCAGATCCTGCGCCCTCGCGGCCCCTTTCAGCAGCTTGCCGATCGCCCGCAGCACCTGGTCCCCCACCTGATGCCCGTGGCCATCGTTGATATTCTTGAAATGGTCCACGTCGATCAGCAGCATCGACAACGGCCGGTGGTTGCCCGCGGCAACGGTGAACTGCTCGGTCAGGAACTGGTCGAACTGCGCGCGGTTGGCCAGGCCGGTCAGCGCGTCCGTCGTCGCCGTGGCCTTGAGCCGGATGTTCTGCTGTTCAAGCGTGACGGACTGCTGTTGCGTGCGCAATGTCAGCTCCACCAAGGTCTCATTGGCTTTCTTGAGAATCGCTTCGTAGCCGGTGGTCTCGTTGATGTTGACCTCGAAAAGCGCTGCCATCTCCTTGGTACGCGAGCCGATCTGGGCGAGCATTGCATCGCAGTCGGCCTCTGTGATCCTGTGGTTTTCGAGGCACATCTTGCGGACCGACGCAATCGCCGCGGCGGGGTCCTTGTCAACGAAAACGTCCGCGCAACGTCCGGCCAACTGCACCACCTGGGTCAGCCGATGCAGAAACGGATCGCTCACGTCCTGCGGGCGGTGGTGGCTGCTCATCGGCACGGCAAGGATCGAGGGCAGCTTCCACAGCTCGGCCAATACCTGCGTCGCATCGGCATGAATGATGCCCAGCACCTGCTTCTCGGCCTCGGCAAGCTGCTCGTGACTGCTCACGCTCTCATGAACCTCGCCGTATTGATCCGGCAGCACCTGGTCCAGCACCAGCTCCCCGATGTCCCCCAGAAGCGCCGCCAGGAAGCATTCCTCCTGCTGAATCAGTTGCAGCTTGGCGCTCAGAATGCGGGCGGCGGTGGCGGCATACACGGAACGGCGCCAATACGACAGGTGGTTGAAGCTCTTGGGCCGGTTCTTCGACAGGCAAGTCACCAGCGAGAAGCCCAGAACCAGCGTCTTGGCCAATTGCAGCCCCAGAATCACCAGCGCATGGCTGATCGTGCTGATGCTCTGGCTGTGACCGTAAAAGCTCGAGTTGACTGTCCGGAGAATCTTGGACGATAACGCCGGATCCTTCGATATGATCCTTGCGATCTCCGCGACGTCCACGTTTTCATTCTGCGCCAGCTCAATCACCTGCAATGCGATCGCAGGCAGCGATGGCAACGACGGGCATTGGCGGATCTTGTTCGCTAACTGCAGAATATTGGACGATAACGCCGGTTCCTTCGATATGATCCTTGCGATCTTCGCG
>Ga0315284_10017297_pt1 | contig 10225 bp, 7 predicted proteins | sample YL17G09_16_MG_FD_203696 | JGI IMG/M metagenome (GOLD analysis project Ga0315284, IMG submission 203696) | Sediment microbial communities from Yellowstone Lake, YNP, Wyoming, USA - YL17G09_16 | ecosystem: Environmental > Aquatic > Freshwater > Lake > Sediment | place: USA: Wyoming | collected...
CAAGCTGCAAGGAAAAGTTTCAAACTTTATCCACCGGATAGGGGAGGATAGCTATCAAATAGTTGCCTTTCCATTCCCATAAAAGATACCCTATTATTTATTTTTTAATTTTAATAGGGTTTTGCTTTTTTATAAATAAGATTTCCTTTATTTTTTATTATCTTAAAACAGAAAAACAGCCAATTCAAGGCTGTTTTTCTATCTTTCTTTCCAAAGAGTATAAGCTATTGGGTTGGAGCAGTATTTATTGTCTCGGTATTTTGAGGCGTAATGCTTTTCTGGAGCAATGCGTTTTTAAGAGCAGACTGGCATTCTTCTTGAGTCTTGAAAGTTTGTAATCCTAAATACATAAATGCTCCGCAGAATTTCTTTTGTTGGCAGTAATTGTGTTTTTTGTCATACCACCATAAAAGATTGCATTCTGCTACCGATTCAATATTTTCCTTACAGGGTCCCGTATGGTCTATTTCTATTCCTGCATTTTTGGCATAACAGGCATTACTGTAGGTTTTTCCGTTCTTCCCGCAAACCGGATCCCATAAGGCAATACAGGCGCTGGTTCCGGGGGCTATCTGAGTTTTGGGAATATTTGTTTCTGCTGGCATGATGCATTTGGGAGGTAGAGGACAACCCGTATCTGGGTCTTTGGGTATATATGTCTTTCCTTCTTTGCAGAATCCTTCTGCTGGCGCTACCCATGGAGGGCAGTTGGCTTTTTCTAATTTACTTTCAATCTTCTGAATAATTTTCGTCTCTGTTTGCTCTAATTTCTCCTTTAACTTCAAGATCTTGGCTGTGGCGGTGGCAGAATTTACGGTTGTTTTCAGGTTTTGCAATATTTCCATCTGCTTTTCTTTGTCCCCGCCTATCTTATCCAGGTATTCCTTAAATTTTTCCTGTTCTTCCGGACTCATTGCTCCCAATTTTTCCTGCAGTCTGTTTAAAGAAGTTTCCTGGACTTTTTGAATTGCTTCTTTTACCGTTGTTGAGACTTTTGTTTCCAGGCCCTTTAAAATTTCCAGATTCTTGAAATCATTGAAGTTACTTCCTTTTACTTCTTCCAGGTTTTTCTCCAGTCTTTCCTGTATTTTTTCCTTATTCTCCAATTTGGTCATCACCTGGGCAAAGTTTTCCAGATGTTGTTCCCTGGCCTCTTTTATTTTCTCAAGCGTTGACGTGGGAACTTGAGTCTCTAATTTTTGGAGAATTTGCTGCTGAAGATTTTGCTGCTGGATAAATTTATCCAAGAATTTTCCTGCTTGGATATTTGTTTCCGCTGTTCCCTTTATTTTTTCAACCGCCTTCTGAACCTGGGTCATTTCCTTTTGGTAATTATTGATTACTTTTTCAACCATTTGTTTATTCGCCCCGGTTTCGATTAATTTTTTAGCCTCTATTAATTTCTCATTGGCGAATTTTTCCTTAAGCTCAGCTTTTTTTACTGAATCCAAAGTTAAAATGCTTTGGATGTTCCTGCCCAGGTTTTTGAAAAAGTACAGGGGATTGTTGGGTAGAACTGTTGGTTCGGAAATCCCCAGGTTTTTAGCTTGAATATTTTCATCCTGGTTAACCGATTCGTTAACTGTTTGATTAGCCGTGTTGGTTGGCGCTGTTTCCTGGGCAAAGACGATTCCGGCCAAAGAAAATGAAAGAAATAATATGGCAATAGTAATTTTGATTGATTTATTCATGTTTATTTGTTGTTTATTTTCTCGACCTTTTTTAAAAAATTGCTTATTTTCATTTCTCCAATATCTCCTTTTCCTCTTTTTCTCACTCTTATTGTTTGTTTTTTCTTTTCTTTGTCCCCTACAACCAGAAGATAGGGGATTCTTTGGATTTCTCCCTCCCTTATTTTTTTAGAAACTGTCTCGTTATCGTCTTTTAATTTGCAGCGTAATCCGGCTTCCTTTAGTGTCTGGAAAACCCTTTCCGCATATTTTTGGTGGGCAGAGCCAATGGGAATTACCCAAAGCTGTTCCGGGCTTAACCAGAAAGGCAAAGAACCGCCATAGTGCTCGATTAAAACACCGATAAACCTTTCAAATGATCCGATCAGAGCCCGATGAATCATATATGGTCTTTCCTTCTTGCCTCTTTGGTTTATATACGATACATTAAATTTTTCCGGCAGATTGAAATCAACCTGGACAGTAGTGCATTGCCATTCTCTTTCCAAAGAATCCTTAATTTTAATATCAATTTTAGGTCCGTAAAAGACTCCGCCGCCCGGGTCAACCTGATATTTTAACTTTAACTTTCCCAGGCAATACTTTAAGACATTGGTTGCCTTTTCCCAGTTTTTAGGATTACCGACGTATTTTTCCGGCTTAGTGGAGAGATAAATGACATAATCTTTAAAGCCAAAAGCCTTAAGGATTTTAAAACCATGCTTTAGGAGTTTTTCTACTTCTTTGGTCAACTGGTCAGCCGTGCACCAGACATGGGCATCATCCTGGGTAAATCCTCTAACCCTTGTTAAGCCGTGCAGGGTTCCTGATCTTTCGTACCTGTAAACCGTTCCAAACTCAGCAAATTTTTTGGGAAGGTCACGGTAGGAGCGGATTTTTGATTTAAAAATCTTAACATGAAAAGGACAATTCATTGGCCTGAGGAGATATTTTTCTCCTTCAATATCGATGGGGGAGTAGATATTTTCCCGATAAAAATCCCAGTGGCCCGATGTTTTCCAGAGATCTATCTTTCCTATATGCGGTGTAATCAAAAATTCATAACCTTGAGAAATTAGTTCCCTATACAAATAATCCTCAATGACTTTCCTTAAAATAGCTCCTTTGGGCGCCCAGAGAGGAAGACCAGCTCCAACCTCTTCATCAGACAGAAATAATTCTAGTTTTTCTCCCAAAATCCGATGGTCTCTTTTTTCCGCTTCAGCTTCTTTTATTAGATATTTATCTAGTTCCTTTTTACTTTGAAAAGCCACACCATATATCCTGGTCAACATAGGATTTCTCTCCAAGCCCCTCCAATAAGCGCCGGCAACCTTTAATAATTTAAAACTATCTAAAGGAATTTCTTTTGTCGATTTAAGGTGGGGTCCCTTACAAAAATCAATAAAATCTCCAACCTTATAAACAGTAACATTTCTTTCCGGCAGTTCTTCAATTAACTCTAACTTATATGGTTGATTCTCAAATAATTCTTTGGCTTCTTCCTTGGAAACAGCTTCTTTGGTAAATGAAAGATTTTGTTTGATTAATTCTTTCATTTTTTTCTCAATTTTCGGCAGGTCTTCCGGCGTTGGCCTTTCCGTTAAGTCAAAATCATAATAAAAGCCGTTTTCGATTGTCGGCCCAATGCCAAAACGAACGTCAGAATATAGTTCGCTAATCGCGTAAGACATTATATGAGCAAGAGAATGACGGATAGTGTCTATTTTCATAATTGAATGTATTCTAAGATTCTACTATTTCTTCGATTTCTTCGCAAATTATTTTGGGAACACCGTCTCTTGAATCCAGTCTTCCGGAAACCATGACAATCTTGTTCTCTTGGAAAATAGCTGGATTTCTTTCCACTAATCCCGGGAAGACAACAACCTCAACTTTTTCGCTCAAATCTTCCAGATTGATAAAAAGCATAGGCCTTCCCGTTCTGGTTATTATTTTTTTGATTTTGGAAATAATCCCTCCAACTTTTATTCTAACGTTTCTTCCTTGGTTGTTTTTGGAAATGTTGGCTATGGCCGTTGTTTTAGTTTCCAGAATCTTTCTGAAATTATTTAAAGGATGGCTGCTTATAAACAGTCCCAGCAATTCTTTTTCCCAGGCCAATTTTTCTTTATTGCTGGCTGGGACAGTATTCTCCATCTTTATTTTATTATTAAATTCCATGCCTTCAAAAAGACCTCTCTGCCCGTTGGTTTTTATTTTTTGATTTTCTCTAGAGGAATCAAGAAGTTTTTCCAGGTTAGCCAAAAGTTGATTTCTTTCCGCTATCTTATCAAAAGCGCCGGCTTTGATTAAGCTTTCCAAAGATTTTTTATTCAAATCTTTGGAGCTTATCCTGGAGACGAAATTATCGATTGAAGTATATGGACCGTTCATTTTTCTTTCTTCAACGATGGTTTCTACAATTCCGGAACCTACATTTTTAACTGCCGACAAACCGAATCTTATTTGATTTTTCTTTGGAACAACTCCGAAATAATTGAAGCTTTCATTGATATCAGGGGGCAAAACTTCAATTACCATTTTTTTACATTCAGTTATTAAAACGGAAATTCGGTCAATATCGTTTCTTTCCGAAGTAAGAAGAGCAGCCATAAATTCAACCGGGAAGTGAGCTTTCAAGTAAGCAGTCTGATAGGCGATCATGGCATAGGCAGCTGCATGCGACCGGTTAAAAGAATAACTGGCAAATGGTTCAATCCAGTACCATATTTGCAGTGCAATGCTCTCGTCTATTTGATTCTTCTTCATTCCTTCAATAAACTTTTCCCTTTGAGACATTAATAACTTCCTTATCTTTTTTCCAATGGCCTTCCTTAATACGTCGGCTTCGGATAAGGAAAATCCTGCCAAATCCCTGGCTATTCTCATAACCTGTTCCTGATAAACCGCTATTCCGTAAGTGCTTTCCAAAATCGGTTTAAGCTTGGGATGCAGATATTCAACAGTTTTCTTCTTGTTTTTTCCGGCAATATAATCCGGAATGAATTGCATCGGACCCGGCCTATAAAGGGCAACCATGGCAATAATGTCTTCAAAATCGGTTGGCTTTAATTGTTTTAAATATCTTCTCATGCCATCGCTATTATGGGCTAAAAAGCCATTAGCCACAAAATTATTGCCTGGCGATTGCATCACAATATCATATGTTTTTTCTCGCCCATGGTATTTTATCTCCTTTACTTTAATAAATTTAAAACTTTGCTTAGTTGGTATTCGCGGACATTCCCAATTTACTAAAGCTTTATATTTTAGGGCAAATTCCGCGAATTTAGTTTTATTTATTAAAACAAAATTTAACTGAGGATATTGTTTTTTAAAAAGATCCATTTTTTCTTGGTCTAAGTCGTGTAGCCATCCTTTGACTTCATAAAAAGTGTTTTTCGCCGGAACATAGAAATCGGGAGTGTAATGGATAATTTCTCCGTTTGATTTATTTAAACTAAATGTTTTTGGTTCGTATTGGTAATCTAAATTATAAAGCTTTAAAATCCGAGCAAAGTCTGCCTCCCAAGTAGAACGGACATAATGCCCCAAATCTCCCCTGAAGCCTCCTTTTCTATGAGGAGATGGCTTTCCAAACATTGGATTATTTTCTCCTTTATTTCTTTCAGATATAGCTTTTTTAAACTTCTCTGCCTTTTCTTTTCCCCATAACTGCTCATAAGTTCTCCCCATTAATGCCTTTGATATTTTCTGAGCAGTCTTTCTCCATGTTTCGTTATTTTCAGTGGTTATTCCGTAATTCCAAGGTTTACCGCCTTCCTTGTAGAATTTTATTCTGGCCTCTCTAATTTTTTTTCTAGATTCTTCTTTACTCGGGTTCCGATAAAAAATAGCTGAACACTTATAACAGAGCTTACTTTTTCCTTCTTTTTGGCCACTGATTTGTTTTCCGCATTTTCGGCAACTATTATAGACTAAATGTTTTGCTTTGGTTTTTATTAAAAGATTTTCGTTTGGTTTTATATCTTCCAATTTTTTCCAACCGTTTTCAGTTAAGAAATAATGGTCTTTAGTTGCTTTTATATACCAATTATTTTCCGCAATTAAAGTATAAACATCTTTTTCGCCACTTTCTAAAATATCGACAATCTGATTTAAATGTGTTTTTCCTTCATCTAAATAAACAGATACCAATCTTTTTTTATTTTTTTTCTCGTATAATTTCTTTATCGTTGTATTTGAAATAATAGTATCACCAGACAGGCATTCTAATTGGAAAACGCCGACCGTTTCTCCTTTTTGTAATAATCGATAAGTTTTTTTATCGTCTACGGGAATTTTTTCCAAATCAAGATTAAAACCCTGCACCTTATAAATCCTGGCCAAAGTGTCTTCAATAATTGTCAGGTTTTTTAATCCCAGAAAGTCCATTTTTAAAAGACCGAGGTCTTCAATGGAGTGCATTTCATATTGGGTGACAATTGTCTCATCGTCTTGGGTTGGGTGCTGAAGGGGGACAATGTCGTTTAAAGAAGAGCTGGAAATTACCACTCCGCAGGCATGAGTTGAAGCGTGCCTGGCAACCCCTTCTAGTTTCTTGGCAAAATCAATTAATTTCTTGGCATCGGCATCGGATTCGTAAAGGGTGCGGAATTCCGAGATTTTTTTCATGGTGTCATCCAAAGACATTCCAAAGGGAATCATTTTGGCAAGTCGGTCGCAATAACTATATGTATAACCCAAAGCCCTTCCCACGTCTCTTATAACAGCCCTGGCTGCCATTGTTCCGAAGGTAATGATCTGGGCTACTCTGTCTCTGCCGTATTTTTGGGCAACATAATGAATAACTTCGTCTCTTCTTCGGTCGGTAAAATCAAGGTCAATATCAGGCAAGGATATTCTTTCCGGATTTAAAAATCTTTCAAACAGAAGATTGTATTTTAATGGGTCGATATTGGTAATATTTAATAAAAAAGCTATCAAAGAGCCACCGACCGAACCTCGGCCCGGGCCAACAACAATTCTGTTGCTCTTTGCCCAATTGACAAAGTCTTGGACAATTAAAAAGTAAGAAGCAAAGCCAGTTTGCTTTATAACAGAAAGTTCGTAATTTAACCTGTCTAAAACTTCCTGGCCGGGTTTTTCTCCGAAGCGTTTTTTTAATCCTTGGTGGCAAAGATCTTCCAGATATTCGTCGGGTGTTTGTTTGGTGGGAACGTCGAATTTCGGAAGCTTAATCTTACCCAAATCAAATTGGAAGTTGCAGTTTTCAACAATTTTTTGGGTGTTTTCTATTGCTTCCGGAACATCTTTGAAATCTTCAATCATTTGCTCCGGCGTTTTCATTGAGAAATCGTCCGCTTTTAAAGTTAATCTTTCCGGGTCGTTGGCGTTTGCTCCGGTATTAATCAGCATCAGGATATCCTGGGCTTCGGCATCCTCCGGCTTCAAATAATGAATATCATTGGTGGCTACCAAGGGAATATCATATTTTTTGGCAATACTGATCATTTCCTTATTAGCAAGTTTCTGGTCAGGGGAATTGGGATGATTTTGAATTTCCAAATAGAAGTTTCCCTTGCCGAAAATTTCCTGGTATTTTAAAGCAGTTTTTTCCGCTTCAGCCGTCTTTCTTTCCAAGATTGATTTTGGAACCTTGCCGGCCAAACAAGCCGAAAGGGCAATTAGGCCCTGGGAATGTTGAGAAAGTAGTTCTTCATCAACCCTTGGCTTGTAATAAAATCCTTCCAAATGGGCTTTGGTTAAAAGCTTTGTCAGGTTTTTGTATCCTTCTTCATTTTTAACCAGCAGGACCAGATGGTATCTTTTGTCGTCTATATTCGGTCTCTTGTCTGACATTTTGTCTAGGCTTAGGTAGATTTCTGCTCCGATGATTGGCTTTATTCCTCTTTCCACTGCTTTTTTGAAAAACTCAACAGCTCCATAGATATTTCCATGGTCGGTCAAAGCAATAGAATCCATTCCCAGTTCTTTAGTTCTATCAAGAAGCTCGTCAATTTTAGCCAAACCGTCTAAAAGGGAATAATGGCTATGGGTATGCAGATGAGTAAATTTCATGATAATAGACCATTTTACAGGATTTTAATGATAAAAGCAAAGACTTGCTTTTTAATATAAATTTGATAAAAGTAGAGTCAGAGGTGAAAGACGAGATGGATGAAAAAAAATTAAAAATGGCCATGGCTAAACTTCCCGTTAAAGAGGTTTCTACTATTCCTAAAGATGATGAAATTGTTGAGGGTAACGATGACGGTTGCCACTATAAAATTACCAAAGAAAGATTGCCCGCTCCTTTTAATGAACTTATTTTTTATTATCTTTCAGTTTCTGGACCACTGGAAAATTGCAATAAATTAATCAACAGTTTTATTGAAATTTTTGGTCCGTCTCTTGATGGGCCCATAGAAATAGAAGGAATGCCAGGTATTTACTTTGTCTCTTGGTGGGCGGTGAGCATTGATTCGCTGTTAGCTCCTTATAAAAAATAGTCAGCTGTTCTTTTTAATTTTAGGAGAGAGGTTTAATCCTCTCTTTTTATATCTTATTTTAGTTGTTAAAATGATTAAATGTTTAACCCAAATCTAAAAGAAGAAAGAAAATTATGGAAGAAAGGATTTAAACGAGTAGCCGGACTTGATGAGGCCGGTCGTGGTCCTTTGTCTGGGCCCGTTGTTGCCGGAGCAGTGCTTATTAAAACAAAAAGGTTTTCTTTTTTTTCCATCAAAGATTCAAAAAAATTAAGCGCTAAGAAGAGAGAAGAATTTTTTAAAATATTAACTAATCATCCAGACCTGGAATGGGGGATAGGTATAGTTTCTGAAAAGGTAATTGATAAGATTAACATTCTGGAGGCGACCAAGCTGGCAATGAAAAAAGCTATAAAGAAGCTAAAGAAAAAACCTGATTTTTTAATTTTGGACGGCAATTTCAGAATTAACCTGCCCTTTCCCCAAAAATCAATTATTAAGGCCGATGAAAAGGTTTTTTCCTGCGCTGCGGCCAGTATAATTGCCAAGGTGACGAGGGATAGAATTATGGATAGATATCATAAAAAATATCCTCTTTATAAGTTTAATAAACACAAAGGATATCCTACCAAATTGCATTTTAAGCTGTTAAAAAAACATGGTCCCTGTAAAATACACAGGAAAAGCTTTAAACCGGTCAGACTTGCAAAATAAAATAATTTTGTTAAGATTAAAACATTATGCCGGTACCGAAACAACGTCATACCAAATCAAGAAGGAACAAGAGAAGAGGGAATATTTATCTTGAAGCAGCCAATTTAACGGTTTGTCCCAAATGCGGAAAGCCGGTTTTGCCTCATACCATTTGTTTGAATTGCGGATATTACAAAGGAAAAGAGGTAGTAGACGTTTTGAAAAAACTTGATAAAAAAGAGAAAAAACAAAGGGAAAAAGAAATGAGCGCTCAAGAAGCGGAAAAAGAAGCAACCGAAAAGAAACCCTTAAGCTGGGAAGGGCTTAGTAAAAAATAACAATATGGCATCTCGTCATTTATCACGCTCCATTGCCATGCAATCCCTATATGAATGGGATTTTTCCGGTAAAAAACACGACCTGGAAAAAATCATTGATAAAAACCTTAAAGAATTCGGTCCGGGGTTGGAAGATACGGGCTTTGTCTGGCAGCTAATCAGCGGCGTGCTAAAACACCTTTTAAAAATTGACAAAATTATTGAAAAAGTTGCTCCCGAGTGGCCGATAGAACAAATTACTATTGTTGACAGAAATGTTTTAAGAATTGGTCTCTACGAGCTGTTGTTCGCCGATAAGAAAGAAGTTCCTTCAAAGGTAGCCATAAACGAATCAATAGAATTAGCCAAATCTTTCGGCGGAGAGTCCTCGGGAAAATTCATTAATGGCGTACTGGGAACGGTATACAAACAAATGGAGGAAAGGGAAACAAAGAAAAAAGAAAAAGAGAAAAAATAACATGATAGATTTTTCCAAGCTGGAGAAAAAGCTGAATCTAAAATTTAAGAACAAGGATTTATTGACCCAGGCCTTTTGCCACCGTTCTTATCTGAACGAAAACCCCGAGTTTTGTTTGGAAAACAATGAAAGAATGGAGTTTTTGGGAGATGCAGTTTTGGAATTAGTCGTGACAGAATATCTTTACGGAAAATATCCCAAAAAACCAGAAGGGGAACTGACTAACTGGCGGGCTGCTTTGGTAAATGCTAAGATGCTGGCAGATGTTGCGGCTGATATTGGTCTTAACGGATTCTTGCTGCTTTCCAGGGGCGAAACTAAGGAATTGGGCAAGGCCAGACAGTATATTTTAGCCAATACCTTAGAGGCTCTCATCGGTGCCGCTTATCTTGATTCGGGGTATAAAATCTGCCAGAAATTCATTAAAAAACATTTAATTGGAAGATTGGAAGAAATTATTAAAAAAGGTCTTTTTAAGGACGCTAAATCCTCTTTCCAGGAACAAGCCCAGGAAAAGGAGGGGATTACTCCTACATATAAAGTTTTAAGAGAGTCGGGGCCTGACCATGCCAAGCAATTTGTTGTCGGAGTTTTTCTGGGAAAAGAATTGAT
>Ga0315284_10017300_pt1 | contig 10223 bp, 20 predicted proteins | sample YL17G09_16_MG_FD_203696 | JGI IMG/M metagenome (GOLD analysis project Ga0315284, IMG submission 203696) | Sediment microbial communities from Yellowstone Lake, YNP, Wyoming, USA - YL17G09_16 | ecosystem: Environmental > Aquatic > Freshwater > Lake > Sediment | place: USA: Wyoming | collected...
ACCGGCAGGTTGGCCGTGAAGCGGAATATCACCAGCAAGCCGAGGGTGAACAGGATCTTCTGGCGGACATCCGGCTGCCGGAAGGCATCGATGACGGCCTGAAGGAGGCGCGGCCTAGCTGCGGCTGCGGCCCGCATGGGCCACCTCCTCCGCGCTGCCACCGGCGGCCTCGATCTTCTCTTTCGCCGCCGCCGAGAACCCGTGGACGCGCACCGCCAGCGCCTTGCTGATCTGACCGTCGCCTAGCACCTTCACCGGCTGTCTCAGATTCTTGATGATTCCAACCTGGCGGAGCAGCTCGGGCGTCACTTCCGTGCCCGCCTCGAAACGCTCCAATTGACCGACGTTCACGGGGGAGTACTCCACTCGAAAGGGGTTAGTGAAGCCCCGCCGGTGCGGCAGCCGCTTGATGAGGGGCGTCTGGCCACCCTCGAAGCCCACGCGAGGCCCCCCACCCGAGCGGGCCTTCTGGCCCTTCTGGCCCTTTCCAGAATAGGTACCATGACCGCTAGCATTGCCCCGACCCACTCGCTTGCGCTTGTGACGGGAACCCGCGGGCGGCTTCAGTTCGTGCGCTTCCATCCTACTCCGCCACTTCCTCCACCTCGACCAGGTGGCGCACCTTGAGTATCATACCACGCACAACTCGCGAATCGCTATGCTGCACCGATTGGCCCAGCCGCCGCAGGCCCAGGGCGCGGATCGTGCGCTTCTGATCGCCGGGATAGCCGATTGCGCTCTTTTTCCACGTAACCTTCAAGTTGGGCATCGTCGCCTCAGGCCTGGCTCACCACCGCCAGCCGCCGGCGGGCCACAGTTTCGTCCACGTTCCGCACCCGCGATAGCATTAGCATGGTGGCCTTGACCACGTTCACCGGGTTGTTGCTACCCAGGGACTTGGCCACTACATCCTTGACGCCCGCCATCTCCAGCACCGCCCGCACGCCGCCGCCGGCGATCAGGCCGGTTCCCGGCGGCGCCGGCTTGATGAGCACCCGGGCGGCGCGGAACTCTACCAGCATCTCGTGGGGGAGGGTGGTGCCCTGCATAGGCACACGGATCAGGTTCTTGCGGGCGGAAGTAGACGCCTTGCGAATGGCCTCGGGCACCTCGGTGGCCTTGCCCATTGCAGCGCCCACGTGACCCTGCCCATCGCCCACCACGACGACGGCCGTGAAGTGAAAGCGGCGGCCACCCTTGACCACCTTGGCCACGCGGTTGATGAACACCACCTTCTCGGTCAGCTCCAACTCCGTGGCCTCTATCTTGTGAGATATCGGGATGTACTTCCTGGGATTGGACATCGATCGCTCTGCCTAGAACTCGAGACCCGTTTCACGAGCGGCCTCGGCCAGGGCCTTCACCCGGCCGTGGAACCGATAGCCGCCGCGGTCGAACACCACCATCTTGATCCCTCTTTCCAGCGCCCGCCGTGCCAGGAGACCTCCTACCAGGCCGGCCACATCCTTCTTAGCCTTGCCCTCCGCGGTCTCCGGACGGATATCCTTCTTGGCCTTGCCCTGCGCGGTCTCCGGACGGATGTCCTTCTTGGACCTGGCAGGCTTCTTGCCGTCTGTGGGTGCGCGGATGTCCGTTTCCAGGTCCGAGGCAGCCACCAGAGTTCGGCCCGCCTGGTCGTCGATGATCTGGGCATAGATATGCTTCAGGCTGCGGAACACGCAGAGCCGCGGCCGCTGGGGAGTCCCCACGACCCGCTCTCGCACCCGCTCGTGGCGCCGCAGGCGGGCGGCGCGTACCGTCTTCTTCCCTTTCATCTCTTGGCTGCCCCTAAGGGCGTGAAAATGCTCATCTCTACCGCTTGCCGGCCTTGCCGGCCTTGCCCGCCTTGCGGCGGACTCTTTCGCCCTGATAGCGAATGCCCTTGCCCTTGTAGGGCTCCGGCGGGCGCACGGCGCGGATGTTGGCCGCCATCTGCCCCACCAGCTCGCGGTTGATGCCCTGTATCAGCACCCGGTTCGTCCCCTCCACCACCAGGGTGATGCCCTCCGGCGGCTCCACCTCCACCGGCTTCGAGTAGCCCACCTGGAGGACCAGCTTGGCCCCCTGCATCTGCGCTCGATAGCCCACGCCCTGGAGCTCGAGCACCTTGGTGAAGCCGTCGCTGACGCCGGTGACCATGTTGGCCAACAGGCTGCGGGTCAGGCCGTGCAGCGAGCGGTGCTGCGGCCGGTCGCTGGGGCGGCTCACCGTGACCTGACCGTCGCCCATGTGGATGGCCATCGCCGGCGAGAAGTCGCGGATCAGCTCGCCGCGGGGCCCCGTTACGGTCACCCGCGACCCTTCGATGCGCACCTCCACCCGCGGCGGTAGCACGACGGGCATTCGACCTATGCGCGACACTTCTCGTCCCTACCAAACATAGCAGAGGATCTCGCCTCCCATGCGATGGCGCCAGGCCTCCTGGCCGGTCATCACCCCCATCGGCGTCGAAAGGATGGCGATGCCCAGCCCGCCGTAGACGCGGGGGATCTCCCGCTTCTGGACGTAGACCCGCAGGCCGGGCTTGCTCACCCGGCGCAGGCCGCTGATGACAGGCTCCTTCCGGCCACCGTAGGCCAGACGGAGACAGATGCTCCGCTTTACGCCTTCGCTGACCACCTCGAAGCCCCTGATGAAGCCCTCTTGCCTGAGCACCTCAGCGATGGCGATCTTGGTCTTCGAGGCCGGCACAGGCACCATCTCCTGTTTGGCCACGATCCCGTTGCGGATGCGGTTGAGCATGTCAGCAATGGGGTCCGTCAACATCTCACCTACCCCTATCACCAACTGGACTTCTTGACCCCCGGCAGCTTGCCTTCCAGGGCTAGCTGCCGGAAGCAGATACGGCACAGGGCGAATAGACGCATGTAGGCCCGCGGCCGGCCGCATAGCTTGCACCGGTTCTTCTGGCGCACCTTATATCTCGGCTCCTTGAAGAAGGCCTTGTTGTAGAGGGCCTTTCGGGTCAACCGTCCCTCCTTACCTCACGACGGGCGAAGGGCATGCCCATCAGCTCCAGCAGCCGCTTCCCCTCCTCGTCGCTCCTGGCGCTGGTGACCATCGTAAACTGAAGGCCGCGGATGCGGTCGATCTTGTCGTACTCCAGCTCCGGAAAGATGACCTGCTCTTTGATCCCCAGGCTGTAGTTGCCCCGGCCATCGAAGGAGTCGGGCGATACGCCCTGGAAGTCCCGGATGCGGGGCAGCGCGGCGTTGACCATCCGGTCCAAGAGCTCGTACATGCGATCGCCCCGCAGCGTCACCGTCACGCCGATTGGCATACCGGTCCGCAGCTTGAAATTGGCGATGGACCGTTTGGCGCGGGTGATGACCGGCTTCTGGCCGGTGATGGCTGCCACGTCCTCGCTGGCGGAGTCCAGGGCCTTGGGGTTCTGGATCGCCTCGCCCAGGCCGATGTTCACCACGATCTTCTGTAGGCGCGGCACCTGCATGACGTTCTGGTAAGCGAACTCCTTCATCAAGGCCGGCACCACCTCTTCCCGATATCTTTCCTTCAGCCTGGGGGCCATACCCTTCGCTCCTAGTCCAAAGCCTGGTTGCAGCGCCGACAGTGGCGCACCTTCCGCCCGTCGTCTCGAAAGCGGAACGCTACCCTCGTCGGCTTACTGCAGCTTTTGCAGACAACCATGACGTTGGACATGTGCAGCGGCGCCTCCCTCTCGATGATGCCGCCCGGGCGGTCGGCGCGCGGTCTCATGTGGCGCTTCACAACGTTTACACCCGCGATGACGATGCGCCCTTCGCGGGGCAGAACCTGGCGCACAACCCCCGTCTTGCCCCGCTCCTTGCCGGTCATAACCAGCACCGTGTCCTCGCGCCTCACCTTGGCCATGGCTACACCACTTCCGGCGCCAGAGAGACGATCTTCATAAAGTTGCGCTCCCGCAGCTCGCGGGCCACCGGCCCGAAGATGCGGGTGCCCTTGGGATTATTCCACTGGTCGGCCAGGATGACCGCTGCGTTCTCATCGAAGCGAATGTGGCTGCCGTCGGGGCGCCCGTAGGTCTTGGCCACCCGCACCACCACCGCCTTCACCACCTCTCCTTTCTTCACCGACCCGCCGGGAACCGCCTGCTTGACCGTGGCCACGATGATGTCGCCCACGCGGGCGTACCGTCGCCCCGACCCTCCGGCCACCTGAATGCACATGATCTGGCGGGCGCCGGTGTTGTCAGCCACTTTGAGGCGCGAGTATATCTGAATCACGACTCCTCGGCCTCTTTCCCCTTCTTTGTCTCCGGCTCTTCGACAGCCGCCTCTTCGGCCTCGGCCGCCTCCGGCTCCGTCTCCGCCACCGGCTCCTCGGCCACAGGCGGCGCTTCCTCCGCTGCGGCGACAGGCTCTTCCTCAACCGCAGGCGGCGCTTCCTCCGCTGCGGCGACAGGCTCTTCCTCAACCACAGGCGGCGCTTCCTCCGCTGCGGCGACAGGCTCCTCATCAGCCGCAGGCGGCGCTTCCTCCGCTACGGCGACAGGCCCCTCCTCAGCCGCAGGCGGCGCTTCCTCCGCTACGGCGACAGGCTCTTCCTCAACCGCAGGCGGCGCTTCCGCCGCTTCAGCGACAGGCTCCTCCTCAGCCACAGGCGCAGGCTCGGGCTCCACCGCCGCCTCGCCGGCCGGTTCCGCCTCCGCCACCGCTATCTCCTCTGGCGAGACCACCTCTTCGACGACGGGGGCGGCCGCTGCTTCCGTCGCTACCGGCTCGGCCACCGGCGCCGCCGGCTCGATGGGCTCGGCCTCAGCAACAGGCTCCGGCGCAGCGACGGGCGCCGCTTCCTCTGCCACGACCTCTTCCTCCAGCTCCCGCAGCTCAGCCACCGTCTCTTCCTGGGGGATAGCGGCCGTTAGCAGCACCTCCGCCACCCGCCAGCGCTTGTCCCGCGACACCGGCCTCGTCTCGACGATGAGCACCTTGTCGCCTACGCGGCACGTGTTCTCGGCGTCGTGGACCTTGTAGCGCCTCACCCGCCGGACAGACTTCCTGTACAGGCGGTGGCGCTTGAACGACTCCACCGCCACCACGACCGTCTTCTGCATCTTGTCGCCGACTACCACGCCCACGCGGGTCTTTCTGTCACCGTAGCGAGTCTCCGCCATCCTACTCCTTCTTGGCAGCCGCCTGCCGGAGCTGCCGCTGCCGCTGGATGGTCTTCAGACGGGCGATGCGGCGCCGGGTGTTAGCGACCTCGTGGTAGTTGGTGATCTGACGGGTCGCCCATTGGAGGCGCAGCGAGAAGAGGCGGCGGTGCGCCTCCTCCACCTCCTTGGCCAGATCGCCATCGGAGAGCTTGCGGACCTCCTCCGCGCGCCGGTTGATCTTCGCCATGCTTCCCTAGACCCCCGACCCGCGCGCCACCACTCGGGTGGGGATAGGCAGCTTATGGGAGGCCAGTCGCATGGCCTCCTTCGCTACGTCCTCCCTCACCCCCGCTATCTCGAACAGCATGCGGCCCGGCCTGACCACCGCCACCCAGTGATCCACGGGACCCTTGCCGCTCCCCTGCCGCGTCTCCGCCGGCTTCTTGGAGACGGGCTTGTCTGGGAACACCCGGATCCACACCTTGCCACCACGACGGATGTGGTGAGTGATGGCGCGTCGGGCAGCCTCGATCTGGCGGGCGGTCATCCAGCTACAGCCCATGGCCTGAAGGCCAAACTCCCCGAAGGACACGGCGTTGCCGGCGTTGGCCGGGCCTCTGCGGTGTCCCCGGTGGGCCTTGCGATACTTGATGCGCTTAGGCTGAAGCATGACCCGCTATTCCGTCGGCGTCGGCGTCGGCGCCGGCGCCGGCTCAGGACTAGACGCCGGGCCCGGCGCCGGAGACTCCTCTTCCTCCTCGGCGGGCCGCTCGCGCTCCTCAGACTCAAACCGGATGTCGCCCTTGTACACCCACACCTTGACTCCGATGCGACCCAGCGTAGTGCGGGCTTCGGCGGTGCCGTAGTCGATGTCGGCGCGCAGGGTGTGGAGGGGCACCCTCCCCACCATATCCTTGTCTTTGCGGGACATCTCGCCGCCGCCCAGCCGACCCGATACCTTGATCTTGATCCCCAGCGCGCCCCGCTGCATGGCTCGCAGCACCGCCTGCTTCATGGCCCGCCGGTGCGATATGCGCCTCTCCAGCTGATCGGCCACGGAGCGGGCCACCAGGGCGGCCTCCACCTCCGGCATCCGTATCTCCACGATGTTCACTCGCATCCGGCGGCCGGCTAGTCGCTCCAGCGTCGCCCTCAGCTCGTCCACCCGCTGGCCACCGCGGCCGATGACGATGCCCGGCCGCGCCGTGTGGATAGTGACCGTCACCTGGTTGGCGTTGCGGTCGATCTCCACCTTAGCCACACCGGCATCCGGCAGCATGCGCTCAATGGTGCGGCGCACCGCCAGGTCCTCGTGCAGGAGTTTGGTGTAGTGCTTGCTGGCGTACCAGTGGCTCTCCCAGCCGTACAGGTAGCCGAGGCGGAAGCCATGCGGATGAACCTTCTGGCCCATGCTAACCCTCCATCTCCTCCACCACTACAGTGATGTGGGCGCGCCGTCGCACGCGGCGGGAAGCGCGGCCGCGGGCGCGGGCGCGCCAGCGCTTCAGGCGCAGACCGTCGCCGGCGTAGGCGGCCACCACTTTCAGGAAGCGCGGGTCCATCTGGTAGTTGTTCTCGGCGTTGGCCGCCGCCGACTGCAACGCCTTGGCCACCATCCGCGCGTGAGGCGAGGGGAGGAAGCGCAGGCGGGCCAACACCTCGTCCACACGCCGGCCGGGCAGGTGCTTCAAGATGAGGCGCACCTTCTTGGGCGATACCGCTACGTTCCTGGCGACGGCTTTGACCTGCATTCGTTCGTACCTATCGGCGGCGCACCTGCGTCGCTCGCTCCGAGCGGCCGGTGTGGCCGCGGAACGTTCGCGTCAGGGCGAACTCGCCCAGGCGGTGGCCGACCATGTTCTCCGTGATGAAGATGGGCACGTGGCGCCGGCCGTCGTAAACGGCGATGGTCACGCCCACCATCTGGGGCATGATGGTGGACGCACGCGACCAGGTGCGGACGATGGTCTTCTGGCCGGAGCGCTGGATCGCGTCCACCCTCTGCAACAGCTTGGCGTCCACGAACGGACCCTTCTTTGTCGAGCGGGACAAGACCTACCCCCTACTTCTGCCCGCGCCGGCGCACGATGTACTTGTCCGTGTCCTTGCGGCGGCGGGTGCGATACCCTAGGGCCGGCTTGCCCCAGGGCGTCTTGGGCCCAGGCATCCCGATGCCCGCCTTGCCCTCGCCGCCGCCGTGGGGGTGATCGCGCGGGTTCATGGCCGAGCCCCGCACCTGTGGGCGCCGCCCTAGCAGGCGCGACCGGCCAGCGCGTCCCAGCTTCATCTGGCTGTGCTCTACGTTGCCTACCTGACCGATGGTGGCGATACAGTCAGCCAGCACCTTGCGCACCTCGCCCGAGGGCAGGCGCAGCAGCACGTAGTCCCCCTCCTTGGCCAGCAGCTGGGCCGAGGAGCCGGCGCTGCGAACCATCTGGCCGCCGCGCTTCAGGTAGAGCTCTACGTTGTGCACCGCCGTCCCCAGAGGCATGTTCTTCAGAGGAAGCGCGTTGCCCGAACGGATCTCCGCCTCCGGGCCCGACATGACGGTATCGCCCACCTTCAAGCCCACCGGCCAGAGGATGTACCGCTTATCCCCGTCGACGAAGTGGATAAGAGCGATGCGGGCCGAGCGGTTGGGGTCGTACTCGATGGCCGCCACCTTGCCCGGCACGCCAAAGTTGTTCCGCTTGAAGTCGATGATCCGCAGCTGGCGCTTGGCACCGCCGCCGCGATGGCGCACAGTGATCCGACCCTGGTTGTTGCGGCCGGCCTTCTTCTTGAGGGGCACCACCAACGCCTTCTCCGGCTTGCGCTTGGTGATCTCCTCGAAGGTCTGGCCGGTAGCGCCCCGCCGGCCGGGGGAGGTGGGTTTGTACTGCTTGATGCCCATCCTACACGCCCTCGAACAGCTCGATCTTGTCGCCGGGCACCAGGGTCACGATGGCCTTCTTCCAGCTCGGCCGCAGGCTCGTTCGCCGGCCCCAGCGCCGCTGCTTACCACGCACGTTCATTACGTTGACCGCCACCACCTTGACGTTGAAGGTCTTCTCCACTGCCTGCTTGATCTGTGTCTTGTTGGCCGCCTGGTCCACCTGAAAGGCGTACTTGTGCTGGGCGGCCAGATAAGTGCCCTTCTCCGTCACCAGCGGCTGGCGGATCACCGCGAAGGGATGGATGGCCCGAGGCATCCTAGCTCGCCTCCTGCTCGGCGTCCGCCTGAGGCGGACCTTCCACCACCTCTGCCTTGCCGCTAGCTTCTTCGACGATCTTCGCAGCCTTGGTGGCCCTGGGCCGCCGCGGCGTCTTCGTCGCCGCTGGCGCCTGCACGACCTCCTCTGCCTCCGATGGGGCCTCCTCGACGACCTCTGGAGCCTTGACGGCCCTCGGCCGGCGCGCCGTCTTCGCGATGTTGCCTTCCACCACCTCTGCCTTGCCGCTAGCTTCTTCGGCGATCTTCGCCGTCTTGGTGGCCCTGGGCCGCCGCGGCGTCTTCGTCGCCGCTGGCGCCTGCACGACCTCCTCTGCCTCCGATGGGGCCTCCTCGACGACCTCTGGAGCCTTGACGGCCCTCGACCGGCGCGCCGTCTTCGCCGCTGCCAGCGGCGCCGCCTGGACAGGCAGCGGCCGCCTCTGCCGGGCGCGATCGCCGCCCCACAGCTCTTCGCAGCGCCGAACCGCGGCTACCGTCATCACCAGGTCGCGATGGGTGAGCATGTCCAAGACGTTCAGGTAGGCGGCGGGCAGGGCCTTGATCCGCGCCAGATTACGCGCGCTGGCATACACCATCCGGTCGGCGTTGCCCGTCACGACGAGAGCCGAGCGCTCGATGCCCAGGCTCTGCAGCAGGCCCGCGATCTCCTTGGTGCGCGGCCTCTCCAGCGATAGCTCGTTCACCACGGCTACTTGACCGTCGGCCACCTTCCCGGACAGCACCGAGCGGATGGCCAGGCGCTTCATGCGCTTGGGCAGAGCCTGGCGATAGCTGCGCGGCCTCGGCCCGAAGGCTACACCGCCGCCCGTGCGGTGAGGGGCGCGGGCGCTGCCCTGACGGGCGTGGCCGCTCCCCTTCTGAACACGAACCTTCGCGGTGCTACCACGCACCTCGCCGCGGCTCTTGGTGCTGGCGCTGCCCGCCCGCCGATTGGCCATCTGGGCCAGGAAGGCCTGGTAGATCACCGCCGTGTTCGGCTTGATGCCGAACACCTGGTCATCCACCTCTATTGGCTTCAGCTTCCCGCCCTGAGCGTCGCGGACCGGCAGCTTCATTCCTTCTCGGCCTCCTCGGCCGCGGCCTCTGTCTTCTTTTCCACCAGCCGTGCCTTCACGGCGTGCTTGCGGGCCAGGCGAATGCGTACGAGAGCGTCCTTGGCGCCGGGCACCGACCCCTTGACCATGATCACGCCCCGCGCCGGGTTGGAATCCACCACCTCCAGATTACGAACCGTGACCTGGTGGTCCCCCATGTGGCCGGCCATGCGCATCCCCTTCAGCACCCGCCCCGGGGTGGAACCGGCCCCGATGGAGCCGGGGGAGCGATGGCGGTCCGACTGGCCGTGGGTCTTGGGGCCGCCGCGGAAGCCGTGGCGCTTCACCACGCCGGCGAAGCCTCGGCCCTTAGACAACCCGCTCACGTGTACCAGGTCGCCGGGCTCGAAGATCTCCGCCCCCACCTTCTGGCCTACCCGCCACTGGCTGATATCGTCGACCGAGAACTCGCGCAGGTAGCGGAAGGCGCCCAGCCCCTTGAAGTGACCCTTCAGGGGCTGGATGACCCGCTTGCGCGCGCCGAAGGCGAGCTGAACGGCCTCATAGCCGTCGCTGTCGACAGTCTTCACGTGGAGGACGGTGCAAGGGCCGGCCTCGATGACCGTCACCGGCACTACCGTGCCGTCCCGGTCGAAGGCCTGAAGCATACCCAGCTTGCGGCCAAGAATCCCTTCGATCATCGTAGCTGCAGGCCTTTTCCGCCGAAGGCGGATGCGCCTCTGGCGCAAGGCCTGCCCCCAGCCCCGCAGGGCTGAAGCCCTGCAGCTACAACCCCCAGCGCTCCTTCGCTCATAGCTTGATCTCGATGTCCACGCCCGACGGCAGTTGCAGCCGCATCAGGGCGTCCACCGTTTTG